>Ga0209640_10005703_pt1 | contig 10879 bp, 10 predicted proteins | sample RifCSP10_1_FD_184018 | JGI IMG/M metagenome (GOLD analysis project Ga0209640, IMG submission 184018) | Soil microbial communities from Rifle, Colorado - Rifle CSP2_sed 10_1 (SPAdes) (version 2) | ecosystem: Environmental > Terrestrial > Deep subsurface > Rock core/Sediment | place: Rifle...
GGTATTTGAGATCGGCGCCGCGCACCCAATAGCCGCGCTGTTTGAGGTAGGTGACGAGGTGGTGGCCGATGAAGCCCCCGGCGCCGGTGACGAGAACCCGTGTGTGGTTCATGATCTGATCCCTTCGGACTGAAGCAGTTGCCGGTAGCGGTCGATAGCAGCCTCGCGACTAAAGCAGCGGTCGAAGACCTCCCTGGCGCGGCGGCCCATGCACTCGCGGGAGGCCGGGTCGGCCATTAGCGACAGCATGGCAGCGGCGACCAGGTCCGGGTCGTTGGGAACGCAGACGCCACAGCCGTCCTCGGCAAGGCGTTCCAGGTCTGTGGAGGAATCGCAGACTGCAAGGAAGGGCTTGCCGGCCGCGAGAATGCTGTAGGTCTTGCTAGGGACGTTGGTCTTTTCGACGCCAGGTTCGAGGGCAATGAGGCCGACATCGGCGGCGGCGTAAAGGTCGCCGAGCTGCTCGTACGGGAGGAAATCGTGGATAGACACCCTGTTGGACGCCCTTGCGAGTACCTCTAGCCTGCGCCGCTTTCCGCCATCACCTACGAAGACAAGTGCTGGTTCAACTTCCAGGGCTGGCAGCGTTTCAACTGCTCTGACCAGCGCCTCGAGGTCCTGGAACAGCCCCAGGTTTCCGGCGTAGAGAAATACGAAGCGATCCTCCAGTCCGGCCTTGGCGGCGAACCGGCTGGAGTGCTTCGGCGCCGGCGAGATCAGCTGGCCGTTCGCCCAGTTAGGGATTACATGGATCGGGGCGCGAGCTCGGAGCTTCGAAGTGAGCCGCAGACGCATGTCCTCACCGAGAGCGATGATGCCATCGGCGCGCCGAAAGCAGTACTTGTTCACGGCGTCGAAGAGTTTCGACCAGACGCCGCCACGACGCACGGCGCCAATCGCCTCGGCGAGGTCGGGATAGAGGTCGTAGACGAGGACGAACGTGCGCTGGCCGAGGGCGCGGGCCAGGAGCAGGGCCCAGGGAGCGACAGGTGGGTTCGTGACGAACAGGTAGATCCGCGGGCCACGGCGTCGGGCGACGGCGAAAAGGAGGCTCGCGAAGAAGCTGAACCAGTTGCAGAGCCTGCCCAGCCGAGACTCCTTGCGGTAACGCGTCGCCCAGAGTCGTGAGACCCGCGTCTGATTGCGTGTTTCAAGCTCTGGCTGGTGGCCGTAAACGCCGTTGTATTTGGGCTGAGCGGTGAGCACCTCGACGTCAAACCAGGGGGTCAGGCTTTCGGCGAGCTCGGTTATCAGCTGACCGGTCGAGTTTCGCTCCGGCCAGTAGCTTTCGCTGACAATCGTGAGGTTGGGCTTTGGCTCCGCTCCCATCCGCGTCAGACTCCGGTGAACTTCAGCGGTACTAGTAGAGTCCGGAGGAGAATGCGTAGATCGGTGCCAAGCCCGCAGGTGTACAAGTAGTCCAGCTCTACCGCAGCTCTTTCGGGGTAGGTCAGCTTATTACGACCGCCCAGCTGCCATGAACCAGTTATACCCGGCCGCATCGAGAGAAACTCCGAGAGACTTGCCGCGTAATGGACCAGCTCGCTCTTCACGATGGGTCTGTACCCAACGAGGCTCATCTCCCCCAGGGCGACATTCCACAGCTGAGGCAACTCATCAAAGCTCGATTGCCTGAGAAATCTGCCGAACCGCGTGACGCGCGGATCGTCCTTCAACTTGAAATCGCGTTCATAACCCCGAATTAGCTGAGGTTCCGTCACCCGCCAACGCTCCAATTCTGCTTCGGCATCGTGCCTCATGGTACGGAGCTTCCACATGGAGAACTCGCGGCCGTCTTTGCCGACTCGCCGGGCGCGGTAGAACGGTGGCCAGCCGGAGGTGAGGACCACTGCAACTGCCGCCACGACGATTATCGGGACGGACAGGACCAGCAAAGGTATGGCCAAACAGATGTCCAGGAGGCGTTTGCCAGCACGACGGTAGAACCCCCGTGCAGAGGCCGCGTCGCGCCTGATGGGTCGGGCGATATCTGGAGCGGCAACCCTGGCGACAGCTACGAACTCCTTCACGGACGAGCCGCCGCTCTTCATCGGGCCGTCCAGTCAAGCGCTCTGAGGGGAATAATTCCGAGGACTTTGACTGACGGGATGATGGCCCTGCCTCCTTGCTTGCCGAGGACTCAACGACGAAGTGAGTTCGTTAAGTTAAAGCGAGTTACATATGGCTTTGTTACACCGGACGACAGCCGTATGCGAGGCAATTGGACCTTGGATTTGGGCGTCGAACGTTCGCGGTAGGCTGCCTGGCCTCCAGCGGGATTAACAGCGTCTGGGCGCGGGGCCGGAGCGGCCAACGGAATGAGCGAGATGTCTTGCTAGATAGGAAGCTTGAGTTTCCTGCTCAGGGCGGCGAGATGCTTCACTTCAGACAAGCAACTCAGACATCTGTCGAGATCGTCGATGATGCCTCCGGCGCCCCGGCGGGCCTCATAGATACCAGCGAACTCGGGATAGGGCCGGAGCCTGGCCTGACACGTCGCCAGCCAGACGGTTACCTCACGCCTAACCCGCCAGAATGCCTCCGCCCGCGGTAGCGTCAGTGGCTGAGCATGTACGGTCATGTATTCGGCTCGCAAGTCCAGGGCCTCTGCTTGCAATCGGTTCAGCAATTCGATGCGAGCTTCTTCCCTGGTTGTCGCAGGGAGCACCCGTTCTCTGGGAATCAAAGTAACGGCAACCCAAAGTAAGGCGGCCGCAGGGGCTAGACCGAACGGAGCGTATTGGACGGCCAGGAAGAGGCTCATGCCCACGAGCCCGACAACTTCCACGCGGCGTACCGCATCAAGAACCCGGACCTGAGCAGCGTCTCCTGAACTCAGATAAGCGGATCTTCTCATTTGGACACCGTTGGAGATGCGCTTCCTGCCTTTGACCGCTCCTCTCTGAGGATAGAGCGAATCGCTATCAGGGCCCTGTGTTGAATTACTCGAACCGTCCCGACGGGCTTACCCAAGGATGCTCCGATAGCATCATAACTTAGATGCTGCAAGAATCGCTGGGAGATGACTTCTCGTTGCACGGCTGGCAGCTTGACGATGGCTCGCCTCACATCCGCAGCCTCTGCCTGACGTTCAGCCACAGCTTCGGGACCGTCTTCCGGATTCGTCTGTACGTCGATTTGGTCGAGCCCGACTGCAGGCCGCCGCTTTCGCAGGTGCTCATAAGCGCGGCGTTCCGCGATTTTACAGAGCCATGCGAGGATGGAGATGTCTCGGTCCTCAAAGCGGTCGACCGCGTTCCATGCCCGCAGGAAGGCCTCTCCGGCAATATCCTCGGCTTCGTCGCGTCGCTTGACGATCGATATGACGCGGCGCAACACGGGTTCGTAATACTGAACGTAAAGTCGAGCGAAAGCCTCGCGATCACGCTTGATGGCGCGAGAAATGAGAATCCGTTCCTCCGGAGAAATGGCCATTGCCCCGCCTCATCCTTGAGAGCGACTTTGGGTGACGGCCTGGACGGCAGTCGCCTCTACTCAGTCGAAACGTTCAGCGGGGGGACATGTTACAGGACCCGACGTCCGGCAGACGCCTGATGCCTCGCGGCATTATGCATTACATAAGCAAAGCATTACTAGCCCCTGGGTTTGCGAGGTTGTGATCTTCTTGTGAGAGCGTAATCGGGGCTATTCGTAGATGCGCGCGTTATCCGGAACGAGGGCGCACCTAAAGGCAGTCTGGGCCCTTGCTGCGAAAGCTGATAAGCGCTTCACGCTGGAGCGCGCGTTTGACTCCTCAGCCCCGCAGAGAACCCGAGAAAGACTAGGCGGCCTGGCGGATGTTGGGGGTATCGGCCGTGGCTGTGATCGTTTCATCTGCGAGGCTTTGAACCGCCTCCTCGACATCCAGGCCAGTTGGCTCCGGCACGAAAGCATCCGGGGTCGCATCTTCTGCCGCCGGAGCTGAACGTCGGGCCAACGCCCAGAAGGCCAGGCTTGCGTAGTAACGTCGTTGCATTGATGAATCCTCCCAATATCTCTCTAATCGGTTACTGAGAAGATTCTGACCAGTCTCTGGCGCGGCCGCAGTCGGGAAGGCACTTACGCGCCGTCGGGGAACTCTTTAGTCAGAGAGCGTTGCGACACTATTTCAGACGAGCGGCAAGACCCTGCGCGCTGTCTGAGACATCGCAGAACGGCGAGCCCTAGTCTTCGATGAAGTAAGAACGGCTGGCGCGATCGATCCAGGCGGGACTGAATTGAGGCGTCTCGCCCCGGAACTTTGCCATGTCCTTGATCAGGTCGAAGAGGTCGCGCGGATGAACGCCACGGAAGGGACGACCCACTTTCTTGTAGTAGGTATCGATAAGGTAATCCGCCGTCTCCTCGTCGTAGCTGATCCGATGCTTGCTGGCAACCTTGCGAAGAATTTCTTTGAACAGGTGGATGTCAGGGTCTGAAATGCGCACCTTGTGTCGGATGCGGCGATAGAAGGCCTCGTCACCCAGCTGGCTGGGCGCCAGGTTGGTGGCGAAGATGAGGAGAACATCGAACGGCACCGTAACCGTCTCGCCGGTCTCGAAGACCAGGTGGTCGATGTTGCGGTCCATCGGCACCATCCAGCGGTTTAGGAGCTCATCCGGGCGCACGAGTTGGCGCCCGAAGTCATCGATTACCAGGACGCCGTTGTTGGCTTTGATCTGCAGGGGGGCCACATAGAACTTGCTGATCGGCGAGTAGCGCAGTTCAAGGTCCGCGAGCGTGACTTCGCCGCCGCCGATGATTAGCGGGCGCCTGCTCAGTGCCCAGCGCTTGTCCCGGCCATCGGACTCCGTCGTCAGCTCACGTTCCGCCGTTATAGCAGCTGTGTGGTCCTCCTCCAGGATCTGCATGTCCGCGGCAAGGTGCACCCTGGGGTCGTGGACGCGGACGACCTGGCCGAAGACTTCGATTGCGTACGGGATGTTTACCAGCTCGGACAACAACCGGACTATGCATTCTGCGATGGTGCTCTTGCCGTTGCCCGGTGGCCCGTAGATGAAAAGGGAGCGTCCAGATCCGACGGCTGTACCGATCTGCTCGACGGTCTCCTCCGCGAGGACAAGGTCTTTGAAAGCCAGCGCGAGATTCTCGGGCGAGGCGTCAAGGTTGGCGATCCCCTGTCGGAGGACGACATCTTCGTAGAGGTCAAACGGTACTGGTGCCGGCCCGACGTATAGAGACTGCTCCAGCGCTTCTTGAGTCCGCGACATGCCCTTAGACGTGAGGTTGTATTGATAGTCCTGCTCGAGGACTCCCTTGGAGCCGACGATATCGATGAGCTCTTGCGTTCTCAGGTAGTCGAGCACTCCCTCCATAATTGAGAAGGGGAGGCAGATCCGTTCGCATATTGTGCGGGCGGAGGGACGGCCACCGTAGTAGATGGTCTTGAGCGTCAAGTCCAGGATGAGCCCGAAGTCGAGACCCGTTTCGGCAACCGTTTGCGGCTCCGGCAGAAAAAGCTGTCCGCTACCGGGGAGCTTCTTTTCGAGTGTTATTTCCACGTTTTGGAACCAACCTTTTGCCTTATTGGAAGACGTCGTTATTCGTCAGGATGTCGATGATCGTCAGAATAGCCGGCGCAAGCAGCACGATGAAAATTGACGGGAATATGAAGAAGACCAGCGGGAAGATCATCAGCAAAGGGGCTCTGTTAGCCTGAGCCTCCGCAGCTTGCCGGCGAGCGACCCTCACCTGTTCCGATTGAACTCGAAGCACCCGGCCTATCGGGGCGCCGGTGACTTCAGCCTGGTTTATGGTCTGAATGAAGGTGATTACCTCCGGGAGGTTCAAGCGGTCACAAATTCCTTCGAGCGCATCTCTGCGCGATTTGCCGAGCGACATGTCTTGAAGCGCCCTTAGCAGCTCGTCCTGGAAGGGTCCCCGGTGGAACTCGGCAACACGCACCATTGCGGCGTCCAGGGAGAGGCCTGCTTCGACCGAGGTGGTCATCATGTCCAGCGCATCCGGTAGGCCCTTGCGAGCGAGGTAATGTCGTCCAGAAATCTTCATTTGCAGCCAGAGCTGAGAAGCAAGCGCTCCCCCGACGACACCGAGGACACCCCCAAGCAGGACGGCAATGGTGCCAAAGCCGAATGCCTGGGCAAGAATGAGCAGAACGAGACCAAACAGCAGCGCGAGCGACGTCCATATGATCACGAAGCCCGGCAGACTCATGGAGATGCCTGCCCAGACGAGTCTGCGCTCGGTTTCTTTGAGCCAGGTAGTTGGGAGGAGCGCCATGATGAGACGGGCGAGGCGTCCTGCGACCGGCAAGGCAGCGCGGCGGATGAAAGGCTGCGCCAGCATTGGATTGGGCGTGCGTATCCCGGCCTGGACGGCCCGGAGCCTGGCCTCGACAGGGTCGCCTGGACCAGTCTTCAAGCCGACGACGACAAAGAAGACTGACGCGAAGCCCATGAGAATTGCGACTGCCTCGATCATCTCATTACCCTAGAAGTCAATCCTGGTCAGGCGCCGCATCACAAGGAACCCCACCAGATCAAAGACGGCACCCACCACTATGAGAATGTTGCCAAGCGTTGTCGTGAACAACGGCTTCATGAACTCCCAGTTAACGATAGACATGAAGACCGCCATCATGACTGGGACGCCAGCGACGAAGTAGGCACTGAGGCGCTGCTGCGCCGTGAGCGCCATAAGTTGGCCACGAAGCTCGCGCCGCTCTCTGATTGTCTTGGCGACGTTTTCGAGGATTTCCGCAAGACTGCCGCCGACCTGCCGCTGGACAAGGACGGCGTTTACCATGATGTCGACCTCATAGCTTTCTACTCGCTCAGCCAGATGCCTCAAGGCGTCATCCAGGGAAGCTCCTACGTTGACTTCTTCCAGCATCTCCTGGAGCTCGAGATTCAGAGGCCATGCCATTTGCCTCAGAGACATCTGGCAAGCCTGGGGAAAGCTGAAGCCGGCCCGAAGCGACCCTGCTATGCTGACCAACGCCTGATCGAGGTGACGCTCCACCGATGCCTGGCGCCGCTTGATCCTCCTCCTGACGTAGGCTCCAAACTGCCACCAGACGAACGCGGCCCCGCCGGCGCCGGCGGCGGCAACCAGAATCTCCCCTTCAGAGATGGCGACAAAGAGGAGAATACCGAGGACGAGTACGGTTGTGACGATGCGGACTGCAAGGAACTCGGAAAGGTGCAGGTTGATCTCGGCCTTCTGGAGTTGAAGGCGCGACTTCTCCGCCCAGCTGTATTTGGACAGCGCCCGGTCCACGGGCACGAACATCGCACGGGAACGGCCCTGGACTCGCACATCTGCGGAGGGTGCGGCCCGCCGGAAGCGGCCAAGACCCGTCCGGGAGACACGGAGTGAGACGCGTGCTTGCTCGGCTGAAACCAGTGTCCAGACACCATAACTGACCAGGACAACGGTCGCCGCGGCCAGCACGCTTACGAGCAAGACCAACAAGTCCATCACATTTGCCTCAAGAACATCTCAACGGGCAGGTCGATCCCGGCAGCGGCGAAGAGATGCTGGTAGTGAGGCCTGATCCCTGTTGGCACCAACTCGCCGAGGATGTGCCCATCCGCGTCGACGCCGCGGCGTTCAAACACGAACAGGTCCTGCATCGTGATCGTGGTGCCCTCCTGGCCTGTGATCTCCCCGACGCTGACCACGCGCCGGGAGCCATCCGCAAGGCGGGAGATTTGGATGATGAGGTGAATAGCCGATGCGATCTGCTCGCGGATGGCCGTAACCGGCAGCTCATAGCCCGCCATGAGGACCATGTTCTCGAGACGGGCCAGGGCGTCACGGGGGGAGTTGGCGTGGACCGTCGTCAGGGACCCCTCGTGACCGGTGTTCATCGCCTGCATCATGTCGAATGCTTCGGAGCCGCGGACCTCGCCGACGATTATGCGGTCGGGTCGCATTCGCAGGGCGTTACGGACGAGGTCTCTCTGCGTAACCTCGTTCTTGCCCTCGATGTTCGCAGGGCGGACCTCGAGGCCCAGGACGTGCTCCTGCTGGAGCCGCACTTCGGCCGGGTCTTCGATCGTGACGATCCGCTCTCGGTCGCCGATGAAGGCCGAGAGGGCGTTCAGCAGCGTCGTCTTGCCTGTGCCCGTACCACCCGAGATCAGGACGTTCAACTTGGCCTTGATCGCGTCGGCGAGGAACTGCGCGACAGGCTCAGTGAGCGTGTTGACGGCAACCAGGTCCTGGATGGTGTATTTGTCACCCAAGAACTTTCGGATGGTGATGAGGGGCCCGCGAAACGAGATGGGCGGGATGATGATGTTGACGCGTGACCCATCCGGAAGACGGGCGTCCACGTAGGGGGAGGCCTCGTCGACGCGCCGCCCGAGTGGCGCGACGATGCGTTGGATGATCCGCATGATGTGCTCGTCGTCGCGGAAGCGAATGCGCGTCTTGTAGATGACACCTGCTTGCTCGAAGTAAACAAGCTCAGGTCCGTTGACCATGATCTCGGACACCGCGTTGTCGCGGACGAGCTTTTCGATCGGTCCCAAACCCAGGACTTCGTCTGCCACAGCGTCGAGCACCAAGTCGCGTGACTCGCCGAACGTCTGTGGAGAAACCTCGGCGAGCGTGCGCTTGGCAGCGTTGATCACTGCGTCGTATGCCTGCTGATGGCCAAGGCTGTGGAGCTTCAGAGGGTCGATCTCGGCAATCAAGCGCTGGTGGACCAGGTTCACGAGGTCGAGGTCGGCGCCCTCGTCGGTCCGGTCGTCGCCAACGGCCAAGTCGGTCATGATTTCCTGTGACGCGCCAAATGGGGCTGCGTCGGACTGCCAGTGCCAACTACTCATTCCTCGGCTCCTTCAGTTGCAGGTACAAGGGCTTCCTCACGCTTGGGGAGGACGATCGGTCCGGGCCGGCCGAAGAGCTTGCGTTCGCGACGGCCGCCGCTGATCGACAAAGCGAGGTCGATCATGCTGCGAGCGCCGCGCGTGTTGGGCTTGGTCAGCACCATCGGCATGCCTACCTGACCACCTTTGACGATGTTCTTGTCGTAAGGAATGCTCCAGAACACTTCCAGGCCGGTCACGTCCGTGACCTGCTTGATGTCTACACGATGGACATCGGACGGATGGTTGATTACCAGTTTGACCCGGTCCATCGGGAAGTCGGCCTGGGAGAGCATGTCTACCGCCATGGCGCTGTCCTTGATACTTGAAACGTCGAGTGTCGTCACAAGTAACACCAGATCCGACATGTCCAGCGCCGTGCCCACCAGCTCCGTGAAGAAGCCCGGCGTATCCAGGACCACGAAGTCATGGGTTTCCTGGAGGAGTTTGATCAGGCGCTCGACGTGCCTGGGCTCCACCTGGCGCCATTCAGCGGGGCGCGAAGGCGCGGCGAGGACGTAGATGCCGCTGTCGTGATGCGTGAGGTAGGACTTGATGTTCGTGCGGTCGATTTCGTCGATGTTGTTGACGGCCTCGGTGATGTGCGTTTCGGGCTGGAGGTTCAGCACCAGGGCCACGTCGCCGAAACGAGTGTCGATGTCCAGAAGGACCACCGATTCCTGGCGCAGCTGCGCCAGGGCCACGGCCAGGTTGGTCGCGAGCGTGGTCTTGCCGATGCCTCCCTTGGCGCCGAACAAGGCAATGACGATGCCGTTTGCGACGGGCTTACCACCGGTCTCGGCGAGGCGCTGGCGTTCAATCCTGGAAAATACGTTGTTCAGCGAGTCCGTGAAGTCGCGGGCATTCACCGGTTTGGTGAGGTAGTCGTGGGCGCCGGCGTGCACGGCCCGCCGCGCCGAGGCCAGGTCTTCTATTTCTGAATAGACGATGAGGGGCGCCGCAGGGATGCTCTGGGAAGCCGACTCTAGCGTTTGTTCCGCCCGCACTGTGGGCTCTTGCCAGGCAACGGCGACGGCGTCCGGCTTCAGCGTTTCGATGAGGGTTGCCGCGTCGGCGCCATAGTCGGCTTCGCCGACCACGTCGATTCCGCCACGGACCAGTTGCTTCTTGAGGTCCGAGCGGTAGTTGACGTCGGGGTCAACGATCAATAGGCGGATGTTAGCCAAAGCACGCTCCCAGCGGTTCTAGTAGAGGATTTATTGCTTGTTGACCCGGATGATTATGTAGTTTGTCTGCGCCGGAGACGCGTCGCCAAAGGCGCGCACGGCAAGCCGCAACGTAGCGGTCAGGTCGGCAGTGGCCATGATCTGAGCCTGCTGCGGCGTGACCTCCAGCGTGACTGTACCGGCCTTGGGATTGGGAGCCGCGGCGGCTGTATCGGCGAAGGTCTTGGTGTCCTGGTTTGTGCCTGAGCTGGGCGCCTTGGTCTCCGGTGGCAGCGTCTGGGCGACTGCAAGGACGCGCACGTTCTGGAGGAGGGTGAACGTGAGCCTGGAGCCTTCCGGCGCGTTCACCGGGCCCGTGCCGGGAATGCCGGTCAGCTGACTGATGAAGCTGGAGACGTCCCCGGCTGGGATGGTACCTCCGGCACCAACATCCACAACGCCGAGGATGTCGACGCGGTTGCCCGGCGCCAGGTTGCCTCCAGCGATCACGACCTCGCTGACGCTGACCGAGATGGCCCGCATGCCCTCGGAGACGGCGAAGGTGAGCCCTTCACCCACGGTAGCGCTGACTAGCGCCGGGACTATCGGGGCGCCGGCCTTGACGTCCGTGGCGGTGACACGGTTGAGGATCTGGCTCACGGACGTGAACGCGTCTGAATCGACCTCGCTGATGTCGAACGTCTTAACGTCGAGGACGTCCCGTGTAAGGCGCGTGTGCGCCGGAATGTCCTGCTTCGCGACGACCGCAATGCGCGTGGTAGGCACGTCGCGGGCTGTACTGGCATCGCCGCCGCCGTCGTCGCCGCTCAGGATCACGGCGAGGAGGATGGCGGTGATTACTCCCAATGCAAGGCC
>Ga0209640_10005704_pt1 | contig 10879 bp, 17 predicted proteins | sample RifCSP10_1_FD_184018 | JGI IMG/M metagenome (GOLD analysis project Ga0209640, IMG submission 184018) | Soil microbial communities from Rifle, Colorado - Rifle CSP2_sed 10_1 (SPAdes) (version 2) | ecosystem: Environmental > Terrestrial > Deep subsurface > Rock core/Sediment | place: Rifle...
GGATGCCCTTGGCCTTGTACGGCTCGGGGGGTCGCACCCTGCGAACCTCGGCAGCAGTCTGCCCGACCATCTGCTTGTCGATCCCCTTGACGACCACCTGTGTCGGCACGGGAACGTCGAAGGAGATGCCGCTCCGCGGCTGGATCAGCACGGAATGCGAGTAGCCGACGGCGAGCTCCAGGTCGGATCCCCTGAGCTGCGCCCGGTACCCGACGCCCTGGATCTCGAGGTGCTTCTCGTAGCCTTTCGTGACGCCTTCGACCATGTTGGCGATCAGCGTCCGCGTTAGTCCGTGCAGGGCACGGTCCTCACCTCGATCAGTCGGTCTCGAGACGAGGATCTCCGTCTCCGTCTGCTCAATTTGCATACGTGCGGGGACGACCTGGCTCAGCTCGCCGAGCGGGCCGGTCACCTGGACCCTGCCAGGCGACACTGCCACGGTGACACCGCCGGGGACTTCGATGGGTCTGCGACCGATCCGCGACATCGCTACCAGACGAAGGCGATGACCTCGCCGCCCACGCCGCGCTCGGCGGCCTGGCGGTTGGTGATCACTCCGCTCGAGGTGGACATGATGGCGGTGCCAAGCCCGCCGAGCACGCGCGGGAGCCGGTCTTTGCGGGCGTAGACGCGCCGCCCTGGCTTGGAGACTCGCTTGAGGTCGGTGATGACTCGGCGCCGGTCGCGCGCGAACTTCAGCTCGACGACCAGCGTGCGGTACGGAAGCGGGTTCTGCTTGTCGTCGTTGAGCTGAATCACTTTGAAGTCCTTGATGTAGCCCTCGTCTTTGAGGATGCGCGCGATCTCCTCCTTGATCTGCGAGGTGGGCATCGACGCGGAGTCGTGCAGCGCGCGATTCGCGTTGCGGATACGAGTCAGCATGTCAGCGATCGGATCGGTGAGCACGTTCGGTCCCTCCTACCAGCTCGACTTCGTCATTCCCGGAACAGCGCCCTGGTGTGCGAGCTCTCGCAGGCAGATTCGGCACAGGCCGAACTTGCGATAGACCGCGCGCGGGCGGCCGCACCGGTTGCAGCGCGTGTATGCCCGCACCTTGTGCTTGCTCTCCCGCTTCTGCTTGACGACGAGCGACTTCTTGGCCATTAGTGCTCCTTCAAGTGTTCTTGCCCTGCCTCTGGCGCGCGAAAAGCAAGCCAGGCTAGGACGCAGGGAGCGTCCATACCAGAGCGTATGGACGCGACTGAGGACGACGCGTGGCGCAGCTTTGCAGCCGCCAGAGGCAGGGATGAGAGCGCTTGAAGGAGCACCTGTTACGGTTCCCTTCTCGAGGCAGCGAACGGCAAGCCCAGAGCGCGCAAGAGCGCGCGACCGTGCTCGTCGGACGTCGCCGACGTTGTTATCGCGATGTCGAGCCCGCGGATCGACGGCACGCTGTCGTAGTCGACCTCGGGGAAGATGATCTGCTCGCGTATTCCGATCGAGTAGTTGCCGCGGCCGTCGAACGACTCCGGATCGAGACCCCGGAAGTCCCGGATGCGCGGCAGAGCGATCGAGGCGAGCCGGTCGAGGAACTCGTACATGCGCGTTCCACGCAGCGTGACGCGGGCGCCAACCGGCATCCCTTCGCGCAGCTTGAAGCTTGCGATCGACTTGGTCGCACGCCGAACCTGTGCGCGCTGGCCCGAGATCACGGTGAGCTCGTCGATTGCGGCATCGAGCGCTTTCGCGTCCGTTTTCGCCTCGCCCACGCCCATGTTGAGCGTGATCTTCGTGACGTGCGGGACCTGCATCACGGAGGAGACACCGAGCTCCTCTTGGAGCCGTGGCCGGATCTCGCTCTGGTACCGCTCCTTGAGCCGCGGCGTGTACGTCTCAGCTGTGGGTGCGGAAGCCATCACTTGTCGAGCTCCTGGCCGCAGCCCTCGCGCTTGCAGACACGAACGCGGACGACCTCGCCCTTGATCTCCTTCTCGACGATGCCGATGCGCGTCGGATTGCCGCAGACCGGGCAGACGACCATGACGTTGGACACCGGCACCGCCGCCGCCTTGTCGAGGATGCCACCCGGTACGACTTGCGCGCCGCCCATGCGCGACGAATCCCGGATCGGGCGGGGCTTGGTGTGGCGCTTGGAGACGTTCAGGTTCTCGACGATGACCCGGCGCTCCGAGGGGCGCGCTTCGAGCACGCGGCCGCGCTTCCCGCGGTCTTTGCCGGTCAGCATCTGCACTAGGTCGCCCTTCTTCACTTTCATCTTCGTTGCCATCTCAGTGCTCCCTCAAGTGATGTTGCCGCGTTGCCGGCGCGCGAAAAGCTAGCCAGGCAAGGACGCAGGGAGCGCTCGTACCGGAAGGTACGGGTGCGACTGGGGACGCTGCATGGCGCCGCTTTGCAGCCGCCAGGAACGTGGATGAGATCGCTTGAGTGAGCACCTAAAGCACCTCGGGAGCCAGGCTGACGATCTTCATGAAGTTCTTCTCGCGCAGCTCGCGCGCGACGGGCCCGAAGATGCGCGTCCCGCGCGGGTTGGATTGCGTGTCGATGAGGACGGCGGCGTTCTCGTCGAACCCGATGAGCGTGCCGTCGTCCCGGCTGTAGGGCTTCTTCGTGCGAACGACAACCGCTCGCACGACTTCGCCCTTCTTGACCGCGCCCTGGGGCGTGGCCGTCTTCACGGTAGCAATGATCACGTCACCCACCCGCGCATAGCGCCGGTGCGAGCCGCCGAGCACGCGGATGCACAGGAGCTCGCGAGCCCCCGTGTTGTCCGCGACCCGCAAACGCGACTCTTGCTGGATCACAGGTCGCCTCCCGTGCAGGTCACACCCGCAGGCCGCGAAACGCAAGCAGCGCAAGGACACAGGGAGCGCTTGGGTGACTGGGTCGGGGTCAGACTTAAGTCTGACCCGGACACCGTCTCCATGCGGTTGCGACCTGCGCGGGAGTCGACCGTCATTACTTCGCGGCCTCAACGATCTCCTGCAGCCGCCAGCGCTTGAGGCGGGAGACCGGTCGCGTCTCGACGATGCGCACGATATCGCCCACCTTCGCCTGGTTCTCCTCGTCGTGGGCGTGGAACTTCGAGCTGCGCTTGACGACCTTCTTGTACATCGGGTGCACCTTCGCCACGTCCACCCGGACGACGATCGTCTTGTCCGCGCTTGCCGATACGACCCGCCCCTGACGCTCCTGCCGGCGGCCCCGCTGATGCTCGGGCTTCGGCAGCCGCATGATCGGCTTGCGCTCCGTCGGCTTCGGGCGCTTCGTCCTCGTGCGTTGAGGACGTAGCGAGCGCATCAGGCGCTTCTTCTTCTTCTTCTTCGTCGGCGCTGGCGCAGCTTCGGCTTCGGCGATGTCCTCGGCGGGCGCGGCTGGCGCAGGCTCCTCCACGTCGGCCGCAACCTCGGCAGCAGGCTCGACGGCGTCGGCGTCGATCGACTCGGCTTCCGCGGCGATCGGCTCGACCTCCTCTACGGCTACCTCCTCTACAGCAGCCGCTACTTCAGCGGGCTCTTCCTCGACCGCAGCCTCGGCCTCGACCTCGGCGACCATCGGCTCCGCTTCGACGGCAGCCTCTGGTTCACCGGCGTCGGCCTCCGCCGGCGTCTCGGTCTCCTCGACCGTCTCGGCGTCGGTGGTCTTGGTCTTCTTCGCTTTCTCGCTCTTGTCAGGCATACGTCTTTCCTCGGTCGCGTTCGTTCTTCACGGTCAGGATGCGGGCGATCTCCCGCTTGGCATGCCGCAGCCGCGCGCTGTTCTCGAGCACGCCGGTCGCGGTCTGGAAGTGGAGATTGAAGAGTTCCTGGCGCGTCTCGGCCATCTTGCGGTCGAGCTCGTCGTCGGTCAGTGCTCGGAGTTCTCTAGCTCTCAAAGAGATCGGCCTCCCGCCTCACGAACTTGGTCTTGAGCGGCAACTTCTGGCTGGCCAGGCGAAGCGCCTCCTTGGCCAGCGGCTCCGGTACCCCGGCAAGCTCGAACATCACGCGGCCCGGCTTTACGACTGCGACCCAGCCCTCGGGCGAGCCCTTCCCCGACCCCATGCGTGTTTCGGCCGGCTTCTTCGTGACGGGCTTGTCGGGGAAGAGATTGATCCAGACCTTCCCGGTCCTGCGGATCTTCCTCGTCGCGGCGATTCGGGCAGCTTCGATCTGGCGGTTGGTCACCCACCCGGTCTCGAGCGCCTTGAGCCCGAAGTCACCAAACTGCACGGTGGTCTGCCCCTTTGACGTCCCCGCACGACGACCACGATGGTGTCGCCGGAACTTCGTCTTGCGCGGCATCAACATCAGCTATCACCCTCCGGTTCCGTCTCTGGAGTGATGTCGGGCGCAGCTTCGGTCTGTTCTTCCGGCGTAGCCTCGGTGAGCTCGACTTCGGCCTCGGGCTCGACGACAGGCGTCTCCGCCTCGGGGGGAGACTCGACGCCCAGATCCCTCCGCGGTCGCTGGCCGGGTCGAGCGCCTGGACGAGCGCCACGCTTTCGTCTCGGAGCGAGCCCTAGGCCCTCCCGATCGACCGCGCGACCGCGACCTTCGCGCGACGCGCCGAGACCCTCCGAGGAGGCTCCGCGCCTACGCCGCGCTTGATCCTGATCGCCGAGTCGCCCTTCACGCATGCCTGGCGCCTCGTAGCCCTCGGGCATGATCTCGCCCTTGTTGACCCAGACCTTGACGCCGATCTTGCCGAAGGTCGTCGCCGCCTCAGCCTGCCCGTAGTCGATGTCCGCGCGAATCGTGTGCAGCGGGACGCGGCCTTCGGAGTACATCTCCCGCCTGCTCATCTCGCCGCCGCCAAGTCGGCCGGCCGCAGTGATCTTGATGCCCTGAGCACCCGACCGCATCGCAGACGCCAGCGACCGCTTCATCGCACGTCTGAAACTGACACGGTTCTCGAGCTGCTCGGCGATCGACTGCGCGACGAGCTTCGCGTCGAGCTCGGGCCGCTTGATCTCGTTGATGTTGATGTGCACGTTCTTCTTCGTGATCGCGTGCAGCTCTTTGCGGAGCGCATCGACCTCGACACCTGACTTCCCGATGACGATCCCCGGGCGCGCGGTGTAAATGTCGACCGTGATCCGCTGCTTGTCCTTGCGGATCAAGATGTCCGAGAGTCCCGCGTGGGAGAGCTTTCGGAGGATGTGCTCGCGGATGCGGACGTCCTCGAGCAAGTACGCGGCGTACTCGGCTCTCCCGGTCCACCAGTTCGACTTCCAGTCGTGGATGACGCCGACGCGGAACCCACTGGGATGCACTTTCTGGCCCACTAGCGGTCACCTCCCGAGTAGATCGTGGCCGCAGGCCGCGAAACGCGAGCAGCGCAAGGACGTAGGGAGCGCGTGGAAATTGCGTTGGGGTCAGACTTCAGCCTGACCCCAACACCGTCTCTCTGTACGGGTGCGACTGAGGACGCCGCGCTGCGTAGCGTTGCAGCGCGCATGCAGCCCCGAGATGCGAGGGAGTTGACCGCCATCAGGCCACCGCCTCTTTCTTTTTCCGGCGCGTCGTCGCCTTGGGCTTCGACTCACCGGCCGCAGCTTCGGGCGCGGCTTTCTCGGCCGTGGCCGTGCGTCGGCGTCGCCTCGGTGTGGTCGCCTCGGGCTTCTCCGACAGGACGAGTGTCACGTGACACGTGCGCTTGCGAATCCTGTTGACACGACCTCGAGCCCGCGGCTTCCAGCGCTTGAGCGTGGGACCCTCGTCCGCGTACGCCGCCTCCACCACCAGGTCGTCTCCGTCGAGGCCGTGGTTCGCCTCGGCGTTCGCGACGGCCGAGCGCAGCACTTTCTCGATGTCCGTCGCCGCCGCCCGCGGCGTGAAGGCGAGGATCGTGCGCGCCTCGGGGACGCTGCGCCCCCGAATGTGGTCGAGCACGAGGCGCGCCTTTCGCGCGGACGTGCGGACCCACTTGGCCTGCGCGCGAACCTTCATCGTGTCTTCCGAGACCGCCATCACTTCCTCTTGACCTGTGTCTGGCGATCGCCCGAGTGCCCGCGGAACGTGCGGGTCGGTGCGAACTCGCCGAGCTTGTGGCCTACCATCTGCTCGGTCACGAAGACGGGAACGTGCTTGCGGCCGTCGTGTACCGCGATCGTGTGCCCGACCATGTCGGGAAAGATCGTCGAGGCGCGCGACCAGGTGCGGATCATCCGCTTCTCCCCGCTGACGTTCATCGCCTCGATCCGGCTCAGCAGCCGATCCTGGATGTAGGGCCCCTTCTTGGATGAGCGACTCACTTACCGCTTCCTCTCCTTGCCGCGGCGGCGGCCGCGGACGATCAGCGTGTCGGATTCCTTGTGCTTGCGGCGCGTGCGCTTGCCCAGTGTCGGCACACCCCAGGGCGTGACCGGATGGCGACCGCCCTTCGTCTTACCCTCGCCGCCACCGTGCGGGTGATCGACGGGGTTCATCGCAGAGCCCCGTACCGTCGGGCGTTTCCCGAGCCAACGGGCGCGACCGGCTTTGCCGCTCGATTGGTTCGCGTGATCCGTGTTCCCGACCTGGCCGACCGTGGCGCGGCACGTGAGCAGAACGCGGCGCAGCTCACCGGAGGGGAGTCTGAGAACGGCGTGCGGGCCGTCTTTCGCAACGAGTTGGATGGCCGAGCCCGCAGAGCGCGCCATCCGAGCGCCCTGACCCGGCCGGAGCTCCACGGCATGGACGAGCGTGCCGGTCGGGATGTTCGCGAGCGGAAGCGCGTTGCCGGGCTTGATGTCGGCTTCGGGACCGGACTCGACGGTCGCACCCACTCGCAGGCGCGACGGAGCCAGTATGTACGCCTTCGCGCCGTCTGAGTAGTGCAGTAGCGCAATACGCGCCGAGCGGTTCGGGTCGTACTCGATCGCAGCCACCTTTGCGGGAACCCCGTCCTTCGTCCGCTTGAAGTCGATGGTGCGGAAGCGACGCTTGTGACCGCCGCCCTGGTGCCGCGTCGTGATCCGACCGCGGTTGTTGCGGCCGCCCTTCTTCGTCAACGGCTCGAGGAGCGACTTCTCAGGCTCGGATTTCGTAATGTCCTCGAAGCCGGAGACCGCCATGAAGCGGCGCCCCGGACTGGTCGGCTTGTATTTCTTCAACGCCATCAGCGGTCTCTCCCCGTACGGATCGTGCGCTGGATCGGCGAAACGCGAGCCGCGCTAGGACGCAGGGAGCGGTCGTACCTGAAAGGTACGGGTGCGACCGAGGACGACGCGATGCGACGCGTTGCAGCCGCAGCCAGCGTGCGAGACGTGCGGGGAGCGACCGCCCTCATACGGACGCTCCTTCGAAGATCTCGATCTCGTGGCCTTCACGGAGCTGCACGATCGCCTTCTTCCAGCCCGGCCGGTGGCCCTTGCTGAGACCGCGCCGCTTGGGCTTCGACTGCACCTTGACGATGTTCACGCTCTGGACCTTGACCTCGAATAGCTCCTCGACCGCCTGCCGGATCTGGGTCTTGTGCGCGTCCTCGTGCACCTTGAACGTGTACTTGCGATCCGTGATGAGCGAGTAGCTCTTTTCCGAGACCACCGGTGCAAGGAGAACCTGATTGGGATGGAGGCTCATGAAGTCGCCTCTTCCACCGCCGCGCCCGCACGCGCGAGGACGAGCGGGAGAGCTGCTTCGCTGACGACCAGCGAGCGCGCCCAGAGCAAGGCGGCAACCTCGAGCTCGCTCGGTGCGGTCACGAGAACCTTCTCGAGGTTCCTGAACGACTTGACGAGAACCTCCTCGTCCTCGGTGACGACGACGACCGTGGGGCGAGCGCCGAAACCGGAGAGCAGCTCTGCCGCCTTTCTGGTCGACGGCTCTTCGAAGGACGACCCGTCGAGGATCGCGAGCGTGCCGTTGCTTGCGTGATCGCTCAGAGCGCCCCGCAGCGCTGCGCGCCTGGCCTTGCGATTGACCTTGACCTCGAAGTTGCGCATTTCCGGCGGGAACGCGACACCCCCGCCTGTCCAGTGCGGCGCGCGGCTCGTCCCAGCACGTGCGCGCCCGGTCCCTTTCTGGCGCCACGGCTTGGAGCGCCCGCCGGCGACGAGACCGCGACTCTTCGCGCCCCGTGTTCCCGCACGCGAGGCGTTCAGCTCGGCGCGAACTGTCTCGTGGAGAAGGTGCGGCTTGATCTCGGCCGCGAACACGTACGCCTCGAGCGAGACCTCGGCTTGCTTTGCGCCGCCAAGTAGGGGAGCTTTGGGGGACGAAGCCATCAGACGCCTCGGATCTCCACGAGACCGCTCGCCGCGCCCGGCACCGAGCCCCGGACGAGTATGAGGTTGCGCTCGATGTCGACGTCGTGCACGACGAGGCCCGCCTGGGTGACGCGCACGCCGCCCATGCGTCCTGACATCCGCATTCCCTTGAAGACGCGGGAGGGATACGCCGACGCGCCGATCGAGCCGGGCTTGCGGATGTTGTGCGAGCCATGCGAGACGGGACCGCGGGTGAAGCCGTGCCGCTTGATGGTGCCCTGGAACCCCTTGCCGATCGAGATCCCCGAGACCTTGATCCGGTCACCGGGCTGGAATGACTCGACCGTGACCGTCTCGCCTACCTCGGCGCCACTCTCGCCCCGGAGCTCCACAAGGTGGCGATGCGGGCCGAACCCGGACTTCTTCAGATGCCCGACTTCTGCCTTCGAGAGCTTGCGCTCCGCGACCTCCTCGAACGCGAGCTGCACAGCGTCGTAGCCGTCGGCGGCAGCCGTCTTGACTTGGACGACGGGGCACGGACCCGCCTCGATGACGGTGACCGGGGTCATGACGCCGGAATCGGGATCGAACACCTGACTCATGCCGAGCTTCTTTCCGAGGATGCCCTTCACGCCAGCTCCAGATCGGGCGACGCATGCGTCGCCCCTACATGCGCGGGCGGAGCCAGCCCCACCCGCTTAGGGGCGGGCTTTGCCCCGCTCGGAGCTGTGATGTCACGAAGCGACATCACAGCTTGATCTCGATGTCCACGCCCGCCGGTAGGTCGAGCCGCATGAGCGAGTCGACCGTCTTCGGGGTGGGGCTGTGGATGTCGATGAGGCGCTTGTGCGTGCGCACTTCGAAGTGCTCGCGCGAGTCCTTGTCCTTGAACGGGCTTCGGATCACGCAGTAGACGTTCTTCTCGGTCGGCAGCGGAACCGGCCCGGTGATCGTCGCGCCGGTGCGTTGCGCCGTCTCCACGATCTGGGACGCCGAGCGGTCGACCTGCTGGTGGTCGTAGCCCTTCAGACGGATGCGGATCTTCTGTTGCGCCATGGATATGGGTGTGGGGCGGGAAATCCCGCCCCTACGCGACGATCTCCGTGACGACGCCGGCGCCGACCGTGCGCCCGCCCTCGCGAATCGCGAAGCGGAGGCCCTGGTCCATTGCGATCGGCTGGATTAGCTGGATCTCCATGTTCGTGTTGTCGCCCGGCATGACCATCTCCTGGCCCTCCGGCAACGCGATGGAGCCCGTCACATCCGTCGTGCGGAAGTAGAACTGTGGCCGGTAGCCGTTGAAGAACGGCGTGTGGCGCCCGCCCTCGTCTTTCGAGAGGACGTACACCTCGGCCTTGAAGTGCGTGTGCGGCGTAATCGAGCCGGGCTTCGCGAGCACCTGACCGCGCTCGACTTCCTCGCGCTTGATACCGCGAAGCAACGCGCCTGCGTTGTCGCCCGCCTGGGCGTAGTCGAGCGTCTTCAGGAACATCTCGAGGCCGGTGACGACGGTCTTCTGCGTCTCCGCGTGGATGCCGACGATCTCGACCTCCTCGCCGACCGACATCTTCCCCTGCTCGATACGGCCCGTGACAACGGTGCCGCGACCGGTGATCGTGAAGACGTCCTCGATCGGCATCAGGAACGGCTTGTCGACGTCGCGGACGGGCTCGGGGATGTACGAGTCGACCGCGGCCATGAGCTCGAGGATCTTGGGAGTCCATTCCGCGTCGCCCTCGAGCGCCTTCAGCGCCGAGACTTGCACGACCGGGATGTCGTCGCCCGGGAACTCGTACTTCGACAGGAGCTCGCGGACCTCCATCTCGACGAGCTCGAGCAGCTCTGGATCGTCGACCATGTCGGCCTTGTTCAGCGCGACGACGATCGACGGGACCTCGACCTGGCGCGCCAGCAGGATGTGCTCGCGCGTCTGTGGCATGGGGCCGTCGGCGGCGGACACGACGAGAATCGCGCCGTCCATCTGCGCGGCGCCCGTGATCATGTTCTTGATGTAGTCGGCGTGACCCGGGCAGTCGACGTGTGCGTAGTGCCGGTTCTCGGTCTCGTACTCGACGTGCGCCGTGTTGATCGTGATACCTCGCTGGCGCTCTTCCGGCGCCTTGTCGATCGCGTCGAAGGACGTCACCTCGGTGTTAGTGCCGGATTCGGCGAGAACCTTCGTGATCGCGGCTGTGAGCGTCGTCTTGCCGTGGTCGATGTGGCCGATCGTGCCGACGTTGACATGCGGCTTGGTGCGCTCGAACTTCTGCTTGGCCATCTGCTCCTATCCTCCGAGCTCGTCTTCTGTCGATTTACGCTGTCTTGTCGCCGGCCACGAGCGCCTCGGCGATCGTGGTCGGTACTTCCTCGTAGCGGTCGAACTGCATCGTGAACGTCGCGCGGCCCTGCGTCATCGAGCGCAGGTCGGTCGCGTAGCCGAACATCTCCGCGAGTGGAACACTCGCGCGGATCGACTGCGACCCACCGACCGGCTCGAGCTGCTCGACCCGGCCACGACGACCGCTCAGGTTACCAATGACGTCGCCGAGGTACTCGTCGGGTGTGACGACCTCCACTGCCATCACCGGCTCGAGGAGCTTCGGTCTCGCGCGCTTCATGCCCTCCTTGAACGCCATCGAGCCGGCAATCTTGAATGCGCGCTCGCTCGAGTCGACCTCGTGGTACGAGCCGTCGACCAGCTCGATCTTGATGTCGACGACCGGGTACCCGGCCAGGACGTCCGAGCTCATG
>Ga0209640_10005706_pt1 | contig 10875 bp, 8 predicted proteins | sample RifCSP10_1_FD_184018 | JGI IMG/M metagenome (GOLD analysis project Ga0209640, IMG submission 184018) | Soil microbial communities from Rifle, Colorado - Rifle CSP2_sed 10_1 (SPAdes) (version 2) | ecosystem: Environmental > Terrestrial > Deep subsurface > Rock core/Sediment | place: Rifle...
CTGGTGCAGGAGAACTACGGGGAGCGCCAACTGAACATCTCCCCGGACAGCATCTACACGGGGGCGCTGGGCGCCGCGCTCTTCGCCAGACGAATGGTGGCCTGATGCACATTTCCGCCGGGATCGACGTCGGCAGCGGTGCCGTCAAGGTGGTCGTGATGAGCACGGACGGCCACGGCGAGGAACGACTCCTGTCCAGCGCGTCGTCGCGCATCCGGCGGCGTGAAGTGGCGCGCGTGCTGGACGAGGTCTTCGCAACGGCGGTGGGCGAGTGCGGCGTTGGCGAGATCCACTACGTCGCCACAACCGGCGAGGGGGCGGAGTTCCCCTGGGCCACGGGCCACTTCTATGGAATGACCACGCACGCCCGCGGGGCGCTGTACCTGGAGCCGCGCGCCCGCGCGGTCCTCGATGTCGGGGCACTGCATACGCGCGCGGTGGCCATGGACGAGCGCGGTCGCGTGGTCGACTACAAGATGACCAGCCAGTGCGCGTCCGGCTCAGGGCAGTTCCTGGAGAACATCGCCCGCTATCTCGGCGTGTCGCACGACGAGATCGGCGAGCTGTCGTTGCAGGCGCAGCATCCGGAGAAGGTCAGCTCGATCTGCGCCGTCCTCGCCGAGACGGACGTCATCAACATGGTGTCGCGCGGGATCATGACGGCCGACATCCTTCGTGGCGTGCACGAGAGCATGGCAGACCGCTTCGCGCGGCTCCTCCGATCGCTCCAGTTCGACGGGGCGGTCTTCGTGAGCGGTGGGTTGGCGTCGGACGTCGGCATGCTCGGCGCGCTGCGCGACGCCCTGGCCAAGAAGTCCGCCGCCGGAGGTGCTCCCCCGGAAGTCCTGACGCACTCCACCGCGATCTTCGCCGGCGCAATCGGCGCCGCTTTGTGGGGCGGCTTCCGATACCGCAAGGTGGGACAGGGAGGCGTGGCATGGACTGCCGAATCGAACTGAGCGCGCGGGCCACCAGGTCGCGCTTCCCGGATGCCGGTGGGAGAGCGAACCGGACCGGCGCGAGAGGCGAGTGCTGACATGGCCGTCATGGACTTTGCCTATCACCGACCGGCGAATCTGGCGGAAGCCTGCGCGTTAGGCGAGCGCCTGGGCGCCGATGCCGCGTTCCTCGCCGGCGGCACAGAACTGGTGCCGGACTACCTGCGACGGCGCGAAATGGCGCGCCACCTGATCGCTCTCGATGGGCTGGACGAGCTTCGTGGCATCGGCGTCGAGGACGGATCGCTCGTGATCGGCGGCCTGGCGACCATCGCCCAAGTGGCTGCGTCGCCACTGGTCAGTGCGTGCTTTCCTGCACTGGCCGAGGCGGCACGGAGCATCGGCAGTCCGCAGATTCGGAGCCGGGCGACGATCGGTGGGAACTTCTGTCGTGCCGTGCCGTGCGCCGATACGCCGCCGGCGGCGGTTGCCGCCGGGGCGCTGGTGCGACTGGTGGGCCCTGGTGGAAAGCGCGCGATGGACGCCGAGCGCTTCTTCACCGGCCCGCGACGCACGGCGCTGCATCCCGGGGAAGTGCTGGCGGCCATCGTGATTCCGCGGCAGCCGGCGGGGTCGGGAGGGAGTTACCAGCGTTTCGCGCGCCGGCAGGGCTCGGCACTCGCGGTGGCGGCGGTCGCCGCGCGCATAACGATGAATGGAGGCAGGATCGTGGACGCGCGATTGGCGCTGGGCGCCGTCGCCCCCGTGCCGATGCTGGCCACCCGTGCCGCGGCCGCGCTCGTGGGAGAGCCGCCATCTGCGCACCTGTTCGCGCTCGCGGGCGCGCTTTGTGCCGACGAGGCGCTCCCGATCACCGACCTCCGCGGCACGGCCGACTTCCGGCGTGAGCTGGTGAGCGTGCTGGCCAATCGCGCGCTCGCCCAGGCCACCGAACGTGCTGGAGGGGCACCGTGAGCAGCGAGATGCTGGTGCACATCACCGTGAACGGCCAGGCGCGGGCCCTGGCCGTGAAGCCTAACGCGACGCTGCTGTCGGTCCTGCGCGATCACCTCGACCTGACCGGCACCAAGAAGGGGTGCGGGATGGGGGATTGCGGGGCCTGCACCGTGGTGATGGACGGCGAGCCCGTGACGTCGTGCCTGACGCTGGCGGCGGCGGCGGACGGGAAGCAGGTCACGACTGTGGAGGGCCTGGCGGCGGGGGGCGACCTCCACCCGCTGCAGAAGTCCTTCGTGAAGCACGGGGCGTTGCAGTGCGGCTACTGCACGTCGGGGGCGCTCATGTCCTCCAAGGCGCTCATCGACCGGAACCCCGCGCCCGCGCCTGACGAGATCCGCGAGGCGCTGAGCGGGAACCTGTGCCGCTGCGGCACGTACGGCCGGATGCTGCGAGCGGTCGAGGGGTGGCGGGAGTTCGACGGCGTCCCGTTCGACGTGAAGCCGCACGAGCACGGCGAGCAGGACCAGGCGCGCGATCATGCGGTCGTGGGACGCGGCGTCACCCGGTACGACGCGCCGGACAAGGTGACGGGGCGCGCGAAGTACACGGCAGACCTCCACCTGCCCGGCATGATCCACGCCAAGCTCCTGGGCAGTCGGATCGCGCACGGCATCATCAGGCGCATCGACGTCTCGAAGGCGCGTGCTTTGCCCGGAGTCCTTGCGGTCATCACCGGAGCCGACGTTCCGGACGTCTGGTACGGGGTGAGTCCGGCGCGCGAGGATGAGCAGATCCTGGCACGCGAGCGCGTGCGGTACGTGGGCGATGAAGTAGCGGCGGTGGCCGCCGTCGACGAAGACACCGCCGAGCGTGCCCTGCAGCTGATCGAGGTGGATTACGAGGAGCTGCCGGCGGTGTTCGACGCCGAAGCGGCAGTGGCCCCGGGAGCACCGGTGATCCACCCCGAGCACCCGCGCTATGCCGGGAACATCAACACGCGAGTGGACTGGCACTTCGGCGACGTAGCTCGCGGCTTTGCCGAGGCCGATCATGTGCGGGCACGGAGTTTCGTGGGCAACCGCACGTATCAGGCGCCCATGGAACCGCACGCGGCGCTGGCCCGCTGGGAGCCGCACGGGGACCGCCTGACGCTGTGGGCGTCAACGCAGGTGCCGCATTACCTGCATCGGTCGCTGTCACGCACGCTCGGCATTCCGATGGGGAACATCCGCGTGATCAGGCCGTCCGTGGGCGGTGGCTTCGGCGCCAAGGCAGAAGCCACGCCCCTCGACTTCTGCGCCGCGATGCTGTCGCGAATGACCGGGCGTCCGGTGCTGATGGAGTACACGCGCGAGGAGATGTTCCGGCACTTCCGCGGGCGCCACAAGCAGCACATCGACTTGAAAGTCGGCGTGAAACGTGACGGCACGATCACCGCGGTCGAGCAGCGCGTCGTGCTCGACGGCGGAGCGTACACCTCGTTCGGGGTCATCACGGCATACTACGCCGGCTCCATGCTGCCGACGTTGTACAAGATGCCCAACTACCGGTACGAGGGGCTGAGGGTCTACACGAATCTTCCGGCGTCGGGCGCGTTCCGTGGCCACGGCGTGCCGCAGCCACGCTTCGCGTTCGAGTCGCTGCTGGACATGATTGCCGAGGACCTCGGCATCGACCCGATCGAGATACGGCTGCGCAATGCGATGGAACCGGGCACGCGAACCTGCAACGCCCTTGACATCTCGTCGTGCGAATTCAGGGAGACGCTGACGCGGGCGCGTGACGCATCGGGATGGCGCGAGAAGAAGGGCAAGCTGCCACGAGGCAAGGGAATCGGCGTTGGGTGCGGCGGGTTCGTCTCGGGCGCCGGCTATCCGATCTACCGGTCCGACTTCCCGCACTCCAACGCCGTCATCCGCGTGCACGAGGATGGCACCGGTGTGTCGCTGCACATCGCGGCCGCGGAAATCGGCCAGGGGTCCGACACGGTGATGGTCCAGATTGCCGCCGAAGAACTGGGTGTGCCTTACGAGCAGGTGTGGCTCGTGGAATGCGACACCGTGCTCGCGTCGCTCGACCTCGGTGCGTACTCGAGCCGGCTGACGCTGATGGGCGGCAACGCGGTGCGGATGGCTGCGCAGCGCGTGAAGGCACAGTTGTGCGACGTCGTCTCGCGCGAACTCGGCTGCGATGCCGATGCCCTGGAGGCGCGTGGCGGACGCATCTTCATGAAGGATCATCCCACGCTGGGCATGGAGTGGGCCGTGGCGGCCCGGATGGCGTTCTCGAGGACGGGCCCGGTGGTGGGCACGGGATCCTACCGGCCGCCAGAGAACCTCGGCGGCGACTTCAAGGGCGGCGCTGTGGGCACTTCACCCGCCTACAGCTTCTCGACGGCGATCGCCGAAGTGACGGTGGACCTGGAGACGGGTTACGTGACCGTCGATCGCTTCACCGACTTCAGCGATGCCGGCACGGTGATCAACCCGGTCACGTTCCATGGACAAGTCGAAGGGTCAATCGTGATGGGTCTGGGCGAGGCGCTGCTGGAGGACACCGTGGTCGGCGCCGGCGGTCACCTCTCCAACCCGAACCTGCACGACTACCTCATCCCCACGATCCGTGAAACGCCGGAGATCCGGACAGTGGCCGTGGAGAGCTACGAGCCGCACGGTCCGTTCGGCGCCAAGGAAATCGGCGAAGGCTCGCTGCTGCCGGTGATGGGCGCCATCGCCAACGCCGTGTACGACGCGTGCGGCGTTCGCGTGACCGAACTGCCGATCACACCGGAGAAGATTCTCCAGGGACTCCGGACGGCCGCTGAGGCAATCGAAGCACCGGCGTCCGAACCGATGCCAGCCATCCTTCAATCACCCGGAGCTGCCGTCCGATGACTCGCCAACGTCCGGCCGCCACCGCCACGGCCGCCATCACCGCGCCGCATCCACGACGACCACGCGCCGCCACGCAGCAGAAGCTCGACGAATTGCTGGTGCGATCGGCGAAGCTGATCGCCGAGAAAGGATTCGAGGCGATGTCTATGCGTGATGTCAGCGCGGCAGCCGGTGGGAGCCTGGCTGGCCTGTACCACTACTTCGACAGCAAGGAAGAACTGCTCTACCAGCTACAGTATCGCACCTTTCGATCACTGCTGGAGGGCCAGGAGGCCATTGCGGCACAGCCTGGATCTCCGGAAGAGCGATTCAGACGGCTGCTGATCGGCCATCTCACGTTCTTTGCCGAGCGAACCAGCGAGCACCAGGCCTGCACGTTCGAGCTCAAGTCGCTGAGCGGCGAGCGGTATGAGACCGTGGAGACGCTTCGTCGGCGGTACTATCGCCTCATGACGTCGGTGGTCGCCGAACTTCGTGACGGAGCCGGCGCACGCAAGGCCGAATCGAAGGAGGCCCGCCACGCCACGCTGTTCATCTTCGGCATGCTGAACTGGGTGTTCATGTGGTACACGCCCGAGCGTTATGGATCGGTCGAGGAACTCGGCGAGGAGATGCTGGACCTGGTACTGAATGGACTGCGGGGGCCCAAGGAGAATCCGGGCGCCAGGGGAGCGGGGACATGACAGCACAAGCCATGCAGTTCTCCGACGTCTGGATCCCGTACGGCAGCTACTGGTCCACGCCCTTCTGTGCATGGCAGGGAAGCCTGGCTTCGCTCGCTCCCATTCCATTCGCAGCCGATGTGGCGCGTCGCGCATTGACGGAGCGCCGCATCGCGCCGACCGAAATCGACGGGCTTTGTCTCGGGACCACGGTGCCGAGCAGGCACTCGTTCTATGGGGCTCCGTGGTTTGCGGGGCTGGCCGGGCTGGGCCACGTGACCGGCCCGACGATCAACCAGGCTTGCGCGACGTCGGTGCGGTGCCTGGTGCAGGCCGCGCAGGAATTGTCGTCAGGCAGCGCGACGACGTACCTGGCGGTGGCGGCCGACCGGACCAGCAACGGCCCCCACATCTACTATCCCACACCCGAGGGCGTGGGTGGCACGGGCGAGTCGGAAAACGTGGTGCTCGACAGCTTCTCGCACGATCCCCACGCGAGGAACTCCATGCTGGAGACCGCCGAGAACGCAGCGCGGTCGGAGGACGTCTCGCGCGCGGCCCAGGAGGAGGTCACCCTGCTCCGGTATCGGCAGTACGCCAGCGCCCTTGAAAACGACGGGGCCTTCCTGTCGCGCTTCCTCGTGCGGCCGCTGGAAGTGCGCGACGCGCGTGGAAAGCGCGTGATTGCCACGGTGGCCGGCGACGAAGGTGTACACCCAACGACGGCCCAGGGACTGGCCGCGCTGAAACCAGTGATGGCCGGGGGGTCGGTGACCTTCGGTACCCAGACGCATCCGGCCGATGGCAATGCAGCGATGCTGCTGGTGAACAGCCGTGAGCGGGCGCGGTCATTGTCGCACGGCGGCGTCGCCGATGTGCGACTCGTGTCGTTCGGGCAGGCTCGCGTCGAAAAGGGCTTCATGCCAACGGCAGTCGTGCCGGCGGCGCAACTCGCACTGCAACGGGCGGGCATCGATGCCGCTGACCTCGAGAGCGTCACGACCCACAACCCGTTCGCGGTCAACGATGTGGTGCTGGCACGCGCGCTCGGGCTGGACCAGGAGCGGATAAACCGGCATGGCTGCTCGCTGGTGTGGGGACATCCGCAAGGGCCCACAGGACTTCGCGCCGTCATCGAGCTGGTCGAGGACCTGGTGCTGCGGGGTGGCGGCTTCGGGTTGTTCACCGGATGTGCCGCCGGCGACAGCGCGGCGGCGGTGGTCGTGAAAGTTGAAATCAGCAGCTGATCGGGACAGGACGAACCAAGGAGAGGTGCCTGACGATGGAGTACTTCGCGTCGAAGGATGCCGGCGGCTTCGGCTTCACGGACATCGTTTACGAGAAGCAGGACATGGTAGCCCGGATCACGATCAACCGACCCGATGCTTACAACGCCTACACCACTGACACACTACGGCAGCTGATTACCGCGTTTGAGGACGCGTCGAGCGATGACCGCGTGGGCGTGATCGTATACACCGGTGCCGGCGACAAGGCCTTCTGCACCGGTGGCGACGTGAAGGAATACGCCGCCGTGTACACCAAGCGACCGCGCGACTACTGGAAGTACATGGGGCTCTTCAGCCGGTACATCGAGAGCATCCTTCGCAGCGGCAAGGTGACGATCGCGCGGCTGAATGGCATTGCCGTGGGCGGCGGCAACGAGTCACAGCTGGCGTGCGACCTGGCGGTGATGGCCGACGACACCTGGCTGGGCCAGGTGGGCACCAGCGTGGGCAGCGTTGCCGCAGGGGGCGCCACACAATGGCTGTCGATTCACGTGGGCGACCGGCGCGCGCGGGAGATGCTGTTCCTCAATCCCAAAGTCACCGCCGCCAAGGCGCTGGAGTGGGGGTTGGTGAACCGCGTCGTGCCGCGGGCCCGACTCGACGACGAGGTGTCGGTGCTCTGCCGGCAGGTGCTCGAGAAATTCCCGGAGTGCACGCGCTACACGAAGCAACAGGTCAACTACTGGAAGGAATCGGCCTGGTACGCGACGATCGGTCACGCGCGCGACTGGCTGTCCACTCACTTCACGACACTGGAGCCATACGAGGGGATGCAGGCCTTCGTGGAAAAGAGGAAGGTGGACTTTGCCGGGCTGCGGCAACGGGCGGCGGAGGGCGGCAGTTCGGAATTCCTCTGGGGACCCTACGCCAAGGCGTGCGGCGGTTGCGGCGCCACCGGGATTCCACAGGGCTTCACGTTCTGCGGTCGTTGCGGGGCCGCGCTCAACTGAGCGGCAGACGAAGCCGGGAGTGCAATGCAGATGGAACTGGCTGGACAGGCGGCACTGGTCACGGGAGCGGGACGCGGCATCGGGGCCGCGATCGCGCGCCAGTTGGCCACGGTCGGCTGTGATCTGGCCCTCGTGGACATCGATCCGTCCGGCGGCGTGGGACCGTTAGCGGAGGAACTCCGGGCATCGGGTCGTGGTGCCATCGCGTTGACGGCGGACGTGTCGAGCATGGCCGACGCGGAGCGGAGCGTTGCCACCGTGCTCCGCGAGTTCGGCCATCTGGACATTCTCGTGTGCAACGCGGGTATCACGCGGGACGCGATGATCTGGAAGATGACGGAGCAGGCGTGGGATGAGGTGATGGCTGTGAACCTCAAGGGATGCTTCACCTGCTGCCGCGCCGTTGCGTCAGTTCTCCGCGGACAGCGGCACGGGCGGATCGTCACCATCGCTTCGATCAACGGCCTGCGTGGGAAGGTCGGGCAGGCGAACTACGCCGCCTCGAAGGCCGGCATCATGGCGCTGACGAAGTCGCTGGCGCGGGAACTGGGACCGTCCGGAGTAACGGTCAATTGTGTGGCACCCGGATTCATCCGCAGCACCATGACGGCGCAGTTGCCGGCGGAGATCGTCAGCACTGCTATTGCAGAGACCGCGCTGGGTCGGATGGGCGAGCCGGACGACGTTGCCCGCGTCGTGGCGTTCCTGTGCTCCGAGGGAGCCCGGCACATCACGGGTGAGGTCATCAAAGTGGATGGGGGACAGTACATGTGAACGCCACGGCCGCCGGAACGGATGGCATCCGCTATGAAGTGCGTGAAGACGTCGCGTACCTGACGCTTGACGCGCCGCCCGTGAATATCCTGTCGGCGGCGATGATGCAGGCGCTGGCTGCCGCGGTAGAGCGGACGGGAGAGGATCGCTCGCTCAAGGCGGTGGCATTCACCGCGGCCGGCCGCGCGTTCTCCGCCGGGGCCGACGTCGGAGAGCACAGACCCGGTCCGGCGGACGGCATGATCGCCGCGTTCAGTCGGCTCTTCCAGGCGCTCGGCGCGAGCGAGCTGCCGCTCGTCATGGCCGTGGACGGCGCTGTCCTCGGCGCCGGGTTCGAGCTGGTGATGATGGCGGACATCCTCCTGGCCAGCGAGCGCGCGACCTTCGGGCAGCCTGAGATCCGGTTGGGCTTCTTCGCGCCAGCGGCGGTGGCCTGGCTGCCGGTTCGCATCGGCTTGGCGCGGGCACTCGAAGTCACCTGCACGGGACGAACGTTCTCCGCTCACGAGATGGCGACGATGGGGATGGTCTCGCGCATCGTTCCACCGGACGACCTGTCGTCGGCGCTGGAGTCGGTGCTGGGTGACCTGCGGCGCGCCAGTCCGGCGGTCATGCGCATGAACGTGAGGTTACTGCGGCGGCTGGCCGGACCGCGGTTCGAGGACGCCCGTCGGGAAGCGGAGCGGGTGTTCCTGCGGGAACTCATGGAAACCGAGGACGTCCGCGAAGGGATCGCGTCGTTCTACGAGAAACGCCGTCCCGTGTGGAAGAACCGATGAGCCGCGCATCGTCACGGCGAGGAGAGGTCCAATGCGGATCCTGATTGTCGGTGCGGGGGCACTCGGTGGCCTGGTCGGCGCGAGCCTGACGAGAGCCAGGGCGGACGTCACCATGCTGGAGGCGAACGTCGCGCGGGCGCGGATGCTCAACGACTCCGGGCTCCTGATCGCGCAGGCCGGCCAGGAGGAGATCTGCGTTCCGGTGCACGTCGTGACGTCGGTGGAGGGGCTGGAGCCGTTCGACCTGGTGTTCATCGCGGTGAAGACGTACCAGACCGAAGGGGCGGTGCGATCCGTGCTGACGGCTGTCGGCCCCGGGACGCGTTTCCTTTCCATGCAGAACGGCATCGGCAACGCCGAGACCATCGCGCGGTTGGTGGGGCCCGAACGCGTCCTGTGCGGCATCACCTATCACAGCATCCAGCATGCGGGTCCGGGCCGCCTCACGTACCGGGCGGGGATCAAGCCGATCCAGATCGCGCCGTTCACCGGAGCCAGCACGCCGGAAGTGGATGCGATCGGCGAGCTGTTCCGCAGCGCCGGGCTCGAAACGAACGTCGTGCCCAACATCGACCACACGGTCTGGCAGAAGCTGCTGCATAACGCGGTGGTGAGTGCGACATCGGCGGTGACGGGGCTCACCTGCCGGCAGATGCTGGCGGACGAGGACCTGATGGCGTTCATGCGCGACCTCTGCAACGAGATCGTGGCGGTGATGCGGGCGCGCGGCGTGCCGATCGTGGACGAGGAAGATCCGTTCCGTCCGGTCATCGGTTCGCTCAAGGCGCTGGGCAAGAACCGGCCGTCGATGACGCAGGACCTCTCGCGCGGGATGCGGACCGAAGTGGACGCGCTCAACGGCGCGATCGTCGCCGAGGCGCGGCGGCTCGGGCTCACCGCGCCGCATAACGAGGCGCTGGTGCATTTCATCCACTCCCGGGAGCGGCAGACCTTCCTGAACAAGGAGGAGATCGCCAGGCGGATCGGCCTCGACCAGCCCGCCGGCCATGCGGCGCGGCCCCGCGGTCCCATGCGTCCGGCTCCGAAGGGGCCGGACGGCGGCATGTCGTCAGGCGGCCCTCCACTGCGAAGCACGCGCCGACTGAAGGAACTGATGCACGCGTACTACGTGGACCTTCAGGCGGCGTCGAGCAGCGCCGACCGCCTCGTCGCGGCGTGCTCCGGACTGGCGCCGGTAGAAATCGTGCGCGCCCTGGACATCGTGCCGTACTTCCCGGAAAACCACGCCGCGCTCATCGGGGCCAACCGCCAGGCGTCGCGCTACCTGGCGCGCGCCACGGCGGAGGGGTTCTCCCAGTTCGCGAGCTCGGCGATGCGGGCCGACATCGGCGCGCTCCTCGATGGCAGCAGCCCGCTCGTGGCGGCACACGGCATCGCCGGCCCGCCGCATCCTGACGTCGTCGTCTACAGCACGAACACCGGACACGACCTGCTGCGCTGGTTCGAATTCTATGGGGCGCATTACGGTGTGCCGGTAGTCGGGTTGCATCCACCGCCAGCCCTGGGCGAGCTGGAGCGCATCGACGTCGACGCGGCAGTGCACCAACTCCTGCGCCTTGCGACACGGCTGGAAAGCGTGGCAGGGCGGCCGCTCGACCAGGACCGGCT
>Ga0209640_10005708_pt1 | contig 10872 bp, 9 predicted proteins | sample RifCSP10_1_FD_184018 | JGI IMG/M metagenome (GOLD analysis project Ga0209640, IMG submission 184018) | Soil microbial communities from Rifle, Colorado - Rifle CSP2_sed 10_1 (SPAdes) (version 2) | ecosystem: Environmental > Terrestrial > Deep subsurface > Rock core/Sediment | place: Rifle...
AGCCCGACGCCACCCGCCGGCAGGAAGCGATTCGAGGCGTGACCGCCGAAAGCGTGACCTTCAAGGACGCGTTCGGCTGCACCGTGGGCCGGGACGAGCTCCTGGCCCACGTCGCCGCGTCCCAGGTCCACATGCCGGGCCTCCGGCTGGCGCGCGAGGGCCAGGCCCGCCAGTGCCAGGGAACGGCGATCGTGGACTGGGTCGCGGCGACGGCCGACGGCCAGTCCCGCGGCCGCGGCACCAACGTCTTCGACCTCAGCCCGGACGGCCACATCACCAGGGTCGTCGGCTTCCGGAAAGACTCGGACTAACGGGCAGCGACGGCGGCGGCCTCGCCTTCCGCGTAGTAACGGCGGTAGTACTCGCCGTAGTACTGCCCGTAGTAGTAGGCGTTGCGCTTCAAGTCCACCTTGTTCAGGACTACTCCGGTGAGCGACCCGCCCACGGCGCGCACCTGTTCGAGCGCGCGCTTGAGCGCCGGCCGCGTGCAGTGCTCCGACCACACCACCATCAGGAGGCCGTCGGCCAGCGTGCTCAGGACGGGAGCGTCCGCCATGGCGAGGATCGGAGGCGCGTCGATGAGGACGAAGTCGTGCCGCGCGCGCTCGCTCTCGATCAGTCGTCGAAGGACCTCGGAGCCCAGGAGGTCGGCCGGGTTCGTGGGGATGGCCCCCGAGAGGAGGAGCCTCAAGCCCGCGACCTCGGTGTCGCGAAACGGCGGATCGATGGGCGTGGGGCTCGCCAGCATCTCGGCCAGCCCTTCTCCGGCCTCCAGGCCGAAGTGCGAATGCAGGGTCGGCCGCCGAAGATCGGCATCGATGGCCAGGACGCGCGCACCGTTCTGGGCGAGGGAGACCGCGAGGTTGGCGAGGGTGGTGGTCTTCCCCTCGCCGGGGCTCGAGCTGCTCACCACCACGACTCGCCCCCGACGAGGGTTGGAGGAAAAAATCAGGTTCGTGCGGACGACGCGATAGGCCTCGGCGACCGCGGACTGGGGCTCGCGCAGGGTGGCCGGCCGCAGGGTCTCGCCTTCGCCGGCTTCCGACGACTGGGACGGCACCATGCCCAGGAAAGGCAGTCCCAGGAGCTGGGTCACGTCATCGGGGGTCTTCACGGTGTCGTCGATCCGCCCGATCAGGATCGCGAGGGCGGCGCCCAGGCCCAGGCCGATCACGAGCGCGACCTGGTAGTTCCAGGCGCGACGCGGGAGGATGGGGGCCCGCGGCGCCTCCGCCCGCTCGACGATCCTGAGGTTCGTGAAGCGAAGCTGCGACTCGAGACCGGTTTCCTGGGCCCGGGTGCTGAGCTCCCGCAGGAGCGCGCGGCGGCTCTCGACGTCGCGCTCGAGCACGGCCGATTGCAGGGAGGTGCGGTCCTGGGCGAGGGCCTCGGCCTTGGCGGCCTGTAGCGCCTCGTCGAGCCGCGCCTCCTGCTGGACCGCAGTCTCGTACGCGGTCTCCACCGAGCGGAGGATGGCGCGGGCCTCGGCCTGGACTTCGCCCTCGAGCGCCGTGATGCGCTCCCGAAGCGCCAGAAGGTCGGGATGCCGCTCGCCCAGGGTCTCCGCGAGTCTTCGCTCCTCGTCCCGGAGCTCGGCGGCCCTGGCTTTCATGCCCTGGACCACCGGGTTGTCGATCACGACCGGGAGGGTCTCCACCTCATCCGCCTTCGTCTCGCGCACGCGTTCCAGGAGCGCCTGCCGGGCGAGCCGCTCCGTCCGAGCCGCCATGAGCGCCTCGTTGATGGCGACGAGCTGCCCGTCGGCCAGGCTTCGGCCCGGCTCCGCGTCGACCAGCTTCTCGCGCTCGCGAAACCGTTGCAGGGCCCGCTCGGACTCGTCGAGCTTCCTCTGCTGCTCGCGTAGCCTCTCCTGGAGCCAGTGCGACGCCTCCGAGGAGTTGGTGAAGCCCAGCTCCAGCGACTGCTCGATGTAGAGCTCGGCGAGCGCGTTGGCGGCCCGGGCGGCGAAGCCTGCGTCGTAGGCGCGGATGCGCACGTTGACGAGACGGCTGCCCGCGAGCGGTTCGACCGTCACTCTGGAGCGAAGGGCTTCGGCGGCCACGGCCGAAGCCTCCGCCGGCCGGGATGGGACGGAGGACGGACGCAGCGCCTGGCGCAAACGCGCCCAAGGCGAGACCAACGGGCCCGCGGCCAGTTCGGCGCGCGATTCGTCCCCGAGGCGGGCCAGAACCCGGTCCAGGAGGGCCCGGCCACGCAGGAGCTCGTACTGCGTCTGGTAATAGTCGGCGCTGCCCGGCTCGCTGCCGCCGGCGGCGGTGGCCGAGGGCAGGACGCGGGGCGGCTCGCGGTCGATCAGGAGCTGGACCGCGGCCTCGAAGACGGGTCGGGCCGTGGCGTTGTGGAAGGCGGCCACGATCAGCGCCGCCGCGGTGAAGGCGACGACCAGCGCTCGCCGCCGGTGAAGCAGGACCAGGTACTCGCGGGCTTCCTCGGCGAACGAAGGGGGAGACATGGGCGTCGGGGACCGCGGGGATTCTAGCTCAGGAACGTCGTCTTCAGGCGTCCGAGAATCGCCGATTGAGATGGCACGCGCTTTGCTTAAGACTCGGAAGGGGGTCGCAGAGGGACCATGTCGAAGGGGAGCACGCAGGGTCGGAATTGGCTGTTCTGGGCGGCACTCGCCGGAGGGGCGCTGGGCGGGCTGGTGGGAGTCTTGGCCGCCCCGGCCTCGGGCGAGGAAACGCGCAACCGCATTGCGCGCCGCATTGGCGAGGGTGCCGACTCGTTCCTGCGCCGGAGCCAGGAGGCGATGGAGCACGCCGGAAGCTACGCTCGGCGGGCCAGCTGACCCGTTCCCCGCAAGCCTCGAACCAGACGTAGTCGATCCATCCGGTCGGACGGCCTCCAATCAACCGTCGCGCTACCGACACGCCCTCGTGGCGTTCGTGATACACTGCCGCCCCTCCTGGAGGACGCCCGAACCTGCGACGTCCTTTCCCGAGGGAAATCTCTCTTTCCAAGAGGCCGCGAATGTCCCCCAGCAAGAGCAAGACCCACGGCAAGACCCACGGGAAGAAGAAGGCCGCGTCCGCCAAGAAGGCGAGCGCCAAGCCGAAGGGAAAGGCGCCGGCCAAGCACGCGGCACCCGCGGTCAAGCATCCGGCGAAAGCTCCTGCGGAAGCCAAACGCCCCGCGCCGCCGAAGCCGGCCCCCGGCAAGGTCGGTTCCGGCGCCGCGCCGGTCGCCGCGAGCGGGGCCGCGGGCGCCAAGCCCGCCCTGGCCAAGCCCGCCAAGCCCCCCAAGCGGTCGGGCCGCAAAGGCACGATGATGATGCGCCGAGGTCCCGACGGGGAGCTGCTTGCCCCGGGGGAGCTCCTCCTCCCGGCCGGCCCCAAAGGCGCCGAGGAGACGCAGTACCTCTTCCGCGGATGCGTGGCGGCCGAGCACCCCTTCGTCGACGACGGCATCAGCGAGGTCATCGCGAAGCGAGGCCTCGAGGCGGAACGCCCCGAGTTGACGAAGCTCATGGAGCAGATGCGCCTGCGTTTCGAGAAGGGCTCGATCGAGGTCATGTTGCCCCCGCGGGGACCCGTGAAGCGGAACTTCCCCGGCGTGGTCGAGCGGGCGAAGCAGCGCCGGCGCGAGATCGGAGCCTTCCTCCGCGGGCTCGACCTCGGCCGCACGGAGACCTCGCACATGGACTCGCACGGCGAGGCGAGTCTGCAGAGCCTCATGGAGTGGGCGGCCCGGCTCGAGAACCTGGCGGAGGCGGACGAGCCCGACCAGGCCGACTACAACCAGTTCCACCGCGGCCTCGATCAGCTCGAGGGCACGACCGAAGCCCTCATCCTCGACGTGGAGCTGACCCTCCGGCGGCTGCGCGATCGGACCCGCGCCCACTGACATCTTGGACCCCACCGCCGAGCCCGGCCCGCCGCCGGTAGAGGAGCCCCCCGAGCCACGGCAGAGCACGCCCTTCCTCGTGCTCCAGTTCTTCGTCTTCCCCATGGCGATCGTGGCGGTGTGCGTGGCCGTCTTCGTCATCTTCGGCCTCATCGCGGGCGAGTCGCACGGGGCGCGGGACTACCTGAGCGAGGTGCGTTCCGGCGGAGCGAACCGGCGGTGGCAGGCGGCATTCGAGCTCTCCAAGGTCCTCCAGGCCCGCAAGGACCCGGCGCTCGAGGACCCGAAGTTCGCGGCCGAGCTCAGCCAGCTCTTCGCGGACTCGAAGAACGACGACCCGCGGGTGCGGCGCTACCTCGCGCTCGCCATGGGTCGGCTGGGCGACCGAGCTGCGGTCGGGCCACTGCGGGAGGCGGTTGGGGAGGGCGGAGAGACAGGCCGTCCCGCCGACCCGGAGACGCAGATCTACGCGATCTGGGCCCTGGGCGCGATCGGCGACCCCGTGGCCGTGCCCGACCTCGTGCGCCTGGTGTCGAGCCCCGACGCTGGCTTGCGCAAGGCGGCCGTCCACGCCCTGGGAGCCTTCCCGGGAAGTGACGCCCGGGGCGCCCTCACCGAGGCCCTTTCGGACGCGGCCATCGACGTGCGCTGGAACGCGGCCATCGCGCTCGCCCGACATGGCGACCCGGCCTCAGCGCCGGTGCTCCTGACCCTGCTCGATCGGGGCCAGCTGGACAAGGTCGAGGGCCTTCGGCCCGACCAGCGTGACGACGCGCTCCTGCAGGCCGTGGCGGTGACGCCGGCTCTCAAAGACCCCGCGGTGCACGAAGCCCTCGTCCGCCTCCGCGACGCGGACCCGAACCTCAAGGTGAGAGAGGCTGCGCGCAGGGCCCTCGAGGGACGGCCGTAGGTCGTCGCGTCGCCAGGAGGAAATCGTGGAGAAGGCGCTCGAGGTGTTCGCGGCAATCCACTTCTTCATCGTGGGCCTCTCCCACGTGGTCCAGCGGCACGCGTGGGTCGACTTCTTCATCCGGCTCCGCGAGAAGGGCCATCCGGGTGTGTTCGTGCACGGCTTCTTGAGCCTCGGGTTCGGGTCCATGGTCCTGGCCTTCCATGCCGTCTGGTCGGGACTGCCGAGCGTGCTCACCTTCGTGGGGTGTGCCCTGGGAGGCTTGCTCTCGTACGGCCTCTGGACGAGATGAACCTGGCGGGCCCGCTTCTCCTCGCGTAAGATCGCGGCTCTCTCGAGAACTGGAGGAGCCGATGAATCGACTTCGCCGGGCTTCGAGAGTGGAGGAGAGCTATGCGAGGCTTCCGGGAGCTTGCGGCCGGTGCCCTCACGGCGACGGCCATGAATGGGCTGGCCATCGCGCAAGGCGTCAATGACGAGCCGCTGGCCCAGAAATGGGCGCCGACCGAGTGGGGGGCTGACGACACGGTCGGCGCGCCCAACCGCACGACGCCGGAGTTGGTGCTGAAGGCCGTCGGCCTCGTCAAGCGGGGCAAGGTCGCGACGCTGGGAAAGATCTACGCCTCTGACGCCCCCGCCTTCGGCACGCGAAGCTGGAAGCTGCTCATTCCGGGATTGCCGACCGGCGGTCCCTTCGGCGGCCAACAGCTGGTCTACAACGACGACTACGTGGCCGCGGAGCTCGGACAGATCGGCACCCAGTTCGACGGGCCCGGCCACGTCGGCGTCGTCACCTCGAAGGGCCTGTTCTATTACAACGGGCGCTTCCTGCACGACCAGGACGTGAGCGCCGCCGGGCTTGGCCGCCTGGGGGTCGAGCACGTCGCGCACAAGGGCTTCGTGTGCCGCGGCGTCCTCCTCGACGCCGTCGCGCTCCGCGGGAGCCAGCTTCCCGTGCCCAAGGAGAACGCCGCCAGCGACCCGGGCATCGTGACCGCCAAGGACGTGCAGGAGATGGTGAAACGCCAGGGTGTCGCCCCCATCGGCGCGGGCGATTGCGTCTTCCTCCATACCGGCCACGGCAATATCTGGGATCCGAAGGACTGGGACACGTATGATCGGGCCGAGAAAGCCAAGCGGGCTGCTGAGTTCAACGCGGGCGAGCCGGGCTTCGGCATCTCGGCGTGCGAGTATCTGGCCGAGCGCGAGATCATCCTCACCGGCGCCGACACCTGGGGCGTCGAGGCGGTCGGTAAGGGCGGCGGCGGTGAGAGCCCGCAGCCGTTCGAGTGCCACGCCAAGCTGCAGACCAGGCGCGGCATCTGGAACCTGGAGAACCTGGATCTGTCGCAGCTCGTAGCCGACAAGGCGTACGAGTTCTTGTTCGTGTGGTCGCCGCTGAAGATGAAGGGGGCGACGGGCTCGCCGGGGAATCCGGTGGCGCTCTATTAGGCGCCTCCGCTCCTACGGGCTCAAGGGACTGGATTCGCGACACCTTCAGAACCGGTGGATGTAGGACGCCTTGAAGAAGAAGCCGCGCCGCGCGGTCGCGTAGTCTCCGCGGCCGTTTTGCTGCCACGCCGTCCCGTCCCACTCCCGCTTCTCGATGAGGGACCCGTAGCCCAGGTACCCCACCGTCCCCGGGCGTAGCTCGAACGAGCCCAGAAGGTCGGTCAGGACCTGCCGCCGCGAGCTGTCGTATTGCGCGATGGCGCGCAGGAAGAAGTGGCGGTCGAACTGGAAGGTCGCCCGGAGGTTGAGCACGTCCACCGCGTAGACGCGCTCGCCCGAGAGCCGGTCGAAGGTCACGTGGTCCCAGCTCGTCGATTGGTTGAAGCGTGAGCTGGGCTGTAGCGAGACCCCGACGGACGAGGACCGCGAGCGACCGAGGAACGGATTCGTGTCGTCGTAGTAGACCGAACGGCCGAACTGGTAGTTGGAGAAGACGTTCAGCCACCGCGTGATCTGGGCCTGGCCCATGACTCTCGTGGTCCGGGTGTCGAACGTCTGCTGCGCCCAGGGCTCCTGGCCCCAGCCGGTGTCGACCCTGAAGAACCCCTGGCGGGTGAGGTGCATCCGGATCCCGGGCAGGACGAACCAGCCGTCGCCGCCGTGGATGCGATCACGCAGGGTGCGGCTGAAGACGAACGGCACGACGCGCTTCAGCCACGGGTGCTTCTTCTCGTCGGGGTAGAAGCTCAAAGCGGCGAAGGCCCAGTCCGCGGTGATCCCGGTCTGATTCAGAAACGCGGTGTCCATCCGGAAGTCCCGGTCGTAGTGCTCGAGCTGGTTGATGAGCAACAGGCGGCGGCTCTCGTAGGAATAGGAGGTCTGACCCCCGAGGCCGTGGGTGGAGGTCCGGCCGTCCGGCGCCCGGGAGGCGGTGGCGAGGAACGTGCCCGAAACCGAGTGCCTGCCCCGGCGCAGGGAAAGGTCCAGGCCCCCCACGCGGTTGTTGCCGAGGCCGAACTCGGTGTCGCTGACCAGGGCGCCCGCATAGCTGTTCGGGCCCAGGCTGTAGACGGCGCGGCCGACGTTGAAGAGCTTTTGCGCGTCTGGGAAAGCGCTCGGCCCATCGTCGTTCGGCCGCCCGGGCGCCTCGTCGCCCGCGGAAAGCGTCGCGAATGTGAACTTGCCCAGGGTCCCCGACAGCTTGCCGCCCCATCGCGGGTCCGCGATCCTGCGAGTGTGGACGGCGGTGCGCATCACGGCGTCACCGCCCGCTCCCGCCAGCTCGAAAGTGCCCATGCCTTCCATGAAGAACGGGCGCTTCTCCGAGAAGAAAAGGGGGTAGCGCTGGTTGACCTCCACCTGGAAGGCGTCGCTCTCCACCTGGCTGAAGTCGGGGTTGAAGGTCCCGTCGAGAGTCACCGCAGAGGTGACACCGTACTTCACGCTCAGACCGGCGTCGGGGGTCGAATCCGCGTCGCCGAACCTCCCGGGGCTGACCCGGGCCTGGTTCCAGGCGTAGGTCATGCTCGGAATCACCTCCAGGGTCAGCGGCCTCGTGAGGTTCGCCACCGCCATCTTCGCGTGCGACTCGATGAAACTCTTGCCCGCGGGCACGCTGGGCCAGGAGGAGGACACGCCGAGCCGGCTCACGCGCCGCCAGAACAAGACGCCCATGCGTACGTCTGGGCCAGCCTTGAAGCGGATGCTGGTCAAGGGAACGCGGATCTCGACGTCGTAGCCCTCCGGCGTTCTCCGGCCCGCGCTCTCCCAGACCCAGTCGGGCGCCGAGTTCTCTCCGGCGCTGCTGGTCGTGAGGATGTCCGCCTGCACGCCCCGGGGGTTCACGAAGAAGTCGTACGAAGCCTGGCCGTTGCCGACCGAGTCGAGGCTGAGGCCCACCCAGTCGTCGTTCCAGAGGTCGTCGCGGCGGCTGAGGGTGCCCCGCACCTTGCCGGGCTCGGGGTCGATGCAGTGAAACGCGAAGTAGAGGGCCCGGCTGTCGTAGGTCGCCCGCACCTGCGTCACCTGAACCATCTTCGAGCCGTTGAGCGGGTTGTAGGTGAGCCACTCCCCCAGCTCGAGCGGAGCGCCGGCCCAGGCGGGGTCGTCGAGGACGCCGTCGACCACCGGCGACCGGTCGGTCCGGCGAATCTCGAGCGTCGGCGGCCCGACGGGCGCCTGGGCGGGGGTGGCCGAGGTACCGCTGGCTAGCCCCAGGCTTACGACGATAGCGAGCGCGATCGGCCGATCGTTCGACATGGCTTCGGACATGAGACGCTGCGGCGCCCCCTAACGTTTGCTACAGGGCGGCACGGACGACAGATGGCGATCGCGCGGAGTCGAGGGACGGACGGTCAGTACATCGAAGGCCCGTGACGCAACGGCTTTCGGACTATTCATGAGGAAGACCAGACCGGCCTCATGAATAGTCCGTACTTAGGGCGTCGGCTCGATCACCAGGCCGCCGTTGCCGGTGTCGACCGCGATCGCGATCCGGCCGTCGCCACGGCGGCAGCCGACCACCTCGTCGTTCTTCACGGTGGTCCGGGCGTCGGCGTACTCGCACCGGAGGTTCCCGCTCCCGAGGCTCGCCTTGGCCGCGAACTCGGCGTCGCGCGGAAGCCGGAGCCGAACCGTCCCGCTGCCCGTATCCGCCGACACTTTGCGCAGCCGGCCACCGGTGACCGCCATCTCTACGGAGCCGGAGCCGGTATCGGCGCTCACCTCCTCGGCGTCGACGGCCTCGAGCCGGACGCGGCCCGAGCCCGTGTCCGCCCGAAGCAAGCGGGCCTTCGCTCGAAGGACGACGACCGATCCCGAGCCGGTGTCACAGTCGAGCCGGTCTCCCTCGAAGTCCTCGACGTGGCAGGCGCCGCTGCCGGTGTCGCACCGGAACGAACCCTGGAGGTCGGCCGCGTTCACGTCTCCCGAGCCGCTGTCGGCCACGAGGTTGCCACGCGAGCGCGACAGGTGGATGGGGCCGCTGCCCGTGTCGAGACGGAGGTTGCCGTCCAGTCGCTCGGCATCGATGGCGCCGGCGCGGGTGGCCAGCCGACCGCGGCCGGCCCCGGCGGGGACCTCCACCACGAGGTCGGCGTAGAGGAGCACCCCGCGGGTGGCCGAGATCTGAACGCGACGACCTGCGTACTCGACGCCGGTATCGCGGCCCGAGCCGCGGGCCGGGTACTGGAACTCGCGAACGCGGTCGACCGGATACTGCAACCGGAGCGTCGGGATCCCGTCCTTGTCGGTCACGGTCGCGAAGCTCAGGCTCCCGGCTAGCACTTCCGATTCGCCGTGGACGGTGGCTTTGACCCGCACGACCGGGCCCGGCGCCGGCACCACCTTGAGGGCCCCGGCCAGGTTCTCGACCCCGAAGGAGCCGCCGGCCGAAACGGGCATCTCGGCCTCGAGGCTCTTCACCGTCTCCGCCTGCAGCCGGCCGCCACCCCCGACCACGAGCACCCACGCCGCTACCACTCTGCCGAGACGCACCGTTCCCTCCCCCTGACCGCGTGTCCGCCCCTAGAGACGCCCCCGTCCGCCAAAAGGTTGCAGCGGATCAGGCGACCCCTGGCCGCCAACGGACGAAGAGGGGCTTCACCAGGGCCATGAGGATGAGCACCAGGCCAAAGGTGCAGACCATGGCCGCCCCGGTGGGCAGGTCGAGCCTGACCGAGAGGTAGATGCCCAAGGCGGAGACCACCGTTCCCATCGTCCACCCGATGGCCAGGCGGGCGCCGATCCTCTCGGCGTAGAGCATGGCCGCAACCGAAGGCACGATCAGGTAGCAGAACACCAGCAGCACGCCGGCGATCAACACCGAGGAGGTCACCACGAATCCGAAGGAGGCATAGAAGAGAAAGTCCCAGAGGCGAACGTTGAGGCCGGTCTCTTCGGCCTGGCGGTGGTTCATCGAGATGGCCAGGAACTGCCGCCGGAAGACGTAGTGGAAGAGCCCGATGGCCGCGTAGAGGGCGGCGGTCTTGCCCACCTCCCGCCAGGACACGGCCAGGATGTTGCCCACGAGCATCTCCTTCAAGTGCTCGCTCTCCGAGGTGGCATGGCTCATCACGAGGATGGTCGCGGCGGAGGCCACGGCGTAGGCGATGCCGATGATGGCCTCCTGGGGGATGCGGGCGTGGCGCACGCGGACGGTCGAGAAGATCGCGGCGCCGATGAAGGTGAAGCTCAGGCCCGTCCAGTACACCCACGGACCATGGGCGTCGCCTCCGGTGAACGGCAGCAGGATCGCGATCGTCGAACCGAGGGCCGCGATCTGGGCGAGAGAGAGGTCCACGAAGATGACTCCCCGCTCGACCACGTGCACGCCGAGGTAGGCGTGGATCCCGGCGAGGATCAGGCTCGCCACGAAGGGCGCGGCCAGGAACTGGAGGACACTCCGGTCGAAGAAGTCCATCAGCGGGCTCCCGCCTCCTTGATGGCTGACACGAGAAGCGCAATGTCGTAGTCGAAGAGCTTGACGTAGTCCGTGATCTCCTTCTCGCCACCCACCGACGGAAGGAGCACGACCACCTTGGCCCCGGTTTCGCGGCCGATCGACTGCGGCGTCTTGAGGTCGAAGTAGGGCTCGACCAGGAGGATCTTCACGCCGAGGCGCTTCATCTCCGCGATCAACATCAGGG
>Ga0209640_10005709_pt1 | contig 10872 bp, 13 predicted proteins | sample RifCSP10_1_FD_184018 | JGI IMG/M metagenome (GOLD analysis project Ga0209640, IMG submission 184018) | Soil microbial communities from Rifle, Colorado - Rifle CSP2_sed 10_1 (SPAdes) (version 2) | ecosystem: Environmental > Terrestrial > Deep subsurface > Rock core/Sediment | place: Rifle...
AGCTTCCTCGCGAGGCTATCGCTTGGAATCATCCCACTCGTCTCGAGTTTCGCCACGACGCTGGCCCTCTCGTTGATCTTCGCCCCGAGGTCGGCCTGCTTCCACCCTCGGGCCTCCCTTGCATGTCGAATCCTCATGCCGAAATCGGGGACAAGTTCCTCGGCGGGAGCCATCGCATACACATCGCGCTCGGTGAGTCGGCGCTGCCGGCGCTCGAGCCCTTCCGCAACGACGGGGTTTCCGAGGCGTCGCGCGGGCACAGGCCCACTCGGCTCCGTTCCGAACCGCGCGCACTCGTTGCAGACGGAGAGGATCGATCCTTCGATGAACACGGTCCTTGTGCGTGCAACATCCTTACCGCATAGTTCGCAGAGCACAGAACTCAGCCCGTAAAACCTAAATAAGCCCTGGCGAATATATAGCCTCCGCGCTTCTGGAGTTTAGTGAGACCCGATGGACGACGATAACCAGATCCGCGAGTTTCATGAAAAGCTCTCCGAACGTATTGCGGTTCTCGAGGACCGGAACGACAAGCTCTCGGAAACGTCCCGGCGGGTCGAGGGCGAAAAGCGGTTCGTCGAGACGGAGCTTCTGCGGTTGCAGAAAGAGATCAAGCGACTCAAGGCGGAACTCGACCGGCTGAAGGCACCGCCCCTGATCATTGGATCGATTCGCGACATCCTCTCGGATGGTCGCGTCGTCGTGAAGAGTTCGACAGGACCCGACTTCATCGTGAACACCGCGGAGTACATTGCAAAGGAGAACATCGTCGTCGGCGCGAGGGTCGCGCTGAACAAGCAGACGCTCGCGGTCATGGGAGTGCTCCCGCCGTCCGTCGACCCGATCGTGATGGGCGCGGAGATCATTGACAAGCCCGACGTCACGTACGAGGACATCGGCGGGCTTGAGGACCAGATCCGAGAGGTCCGTGAGTCGGTCGAGGACCCACTCCTGCGACCCGAGGTGTACCGGAAAGTCGGGATTGAACCGCCGCGGGGCGTGCTGCTCGTCGGACCCCCGGGAACGGGCAAGACGCTCATCGCAAAAGGGGTCGCGAACCGCACGGACGCCCGATTCATCCGGCTCGTCGGATCCGAACTTGTCCAGAAGTACATCGGCGAGGGCGCCCGGCTGGTGCGGGAGCTGTTCCAGATGGCGCGCGAAAAGGCACCGTCGATTGTGTTCATCGACGAGCTGGACAGCATCGGTGCGAAGCGTCTCGAGATTGCGACGAGCGGGGACCGCGAGGTCCAGCGGACCCTGATGCAGTTCCTTGCGGAGCTCGACGGGTTCAACCCCCTCGGAAACGTGAAGATCGTCGGGGCGACGAACCGCCCAGACATCCTCGATGAAGCGCTCCTTCGGCCCGGCCGATTTGACCGGATCATCGAAATCCCGTTGCCCGATACCGCCGCAAGACGTGAGATTTTCAAGATTCACACGCGGAAGATGTCGATCGACTCGAGCGTGGACTTCGAGGCACTCGCATCCCGTATAGAGGGCGCCACCGGTGCAGATATCAAGGCGATGGCGACAGAGGCAGGCATGTTCGCGATCCGCGAGGACCGGACGGTCGTCGACATGCAGGACTTCACACGTGCCGTCGAGAAGGTGCTGCAACGGGAGGCGGAACAAGTTGGAGAGCCGGGTGCGATGTTCGCCTAGGCCTCGTCCTTCGCGGCCGAGCCAGACCCTTCGCGCATGAGATATTCCTTCGCTTTTCGAACGAGACGCTTTGATTCGTTGGCCGGGATTCCCGTCGCGCTCCCAATGTCCTTGGGCGACGCGCGGGCAAGTCGCTCGATGGAGGTGAATCCCGCCTCCCGAAGCCGGGCGGCCTTCGCATGGCCAATGCCGGGGATCTGCTCGAGTCCCTCACGACGAACGGGCATCCGGAACCGAAGCTTGCGGTACGCAACGAAGCCTCCCAGAATCGCCGCGATCGGCACTCCAACGTAGAACGCAGTCGTCAGCAGGGAATTCTGACAGTCCGTCTGCCTCGGGTGTGGAACCTGTATGGGGACAACCGCCTCGCCCCAGCCGTCCGGGCTCGGGCTGGGTGTTGCGGCGACGATCTGGGACACGCCATGGTCCTCGACCGTGATGAGAATCGAGTCGCCCTCGTTGTTCACGGGTTGCCCTGCGGCCGCGCTGTGCATGTGAAGTTCAACGCGAAACCTGCCGTCGAAATTCGTGACGGTCGACACGTTGTTATCAGATGACGGGGCCGTGATGTCCGCGGCCCTCACCGTGACGCCACAGAAGGGAAGGCCCGCCTGATCGATCACGCGGCCGCTCACGTAGAACCGATGATCCGGTTCGTGAGTTGCACGGAAGCTCGATGCGAAGAGCACAATCGCGGCGAGCAAAAGTGCAGCGAGGACTCCCGCGACCCGGGCACCTCTCACCGGTCTGCCTCCGGAACATCAATCTCCTGCTCGATGACGAACGCGCCGACGTAGTTGCATCGCTTGCAGCGATACTTGTAGCCCGTGATCAGGCCCGCTTCGTAATACATGTCTGTGGAGCGGCACTGTGGGCAGACGAGAATGCGCACCTCACCATCGATGGTTCGGGTCGGGATAAAGATTGCCCACGAAGTCGCTTCATGGAGGGCGTGCAGTCTCCTTCGAATCACGCACCATAACCTTTATGGCGTGGGTTCCTGTCGCCACGGGGAAAATGGCGAGACGCCTCCGCGACGCCCGCGACGCTCTATCGCCGCTGTATCAGATCCTCATCGGCGCAGTCGTTGCCGCAGTTCTAGTCGGACTGTATGTCGGCCTTTTTCTCCAGCGCCCAGCCCCCTTCGTTCCGCAGCAGGCCGTTGAGACCGGCGACACGATCGCAATGTCGTACGTCGGGACGTTCGCGGATTCGGGCAAGGTGTTTGACACAACATACGTGCGGGTCGCTGAGGACAACGTGTCCTACCCGAAGGCCGCATCCTTTCAGTGGCGGGGGGTGTGGTCGGACTTCACCTTCCAAGTCGGCAGCGGCAGCGCTATCCAGGGGTTCGATGAAGGGGTGAGGGGGATGCGGGTCGGAGAGAGCCGACGCCTGGTCGTCCCACCGGAGAAGGGATACGGTCCCCTCGATTCGACACTTGTGTTCGAGCGGCCACTCCTCCAGGAAGTCATCGCGCGGGAGACGATGAACGTGACGCAGTTCAACGCGCGGTTCCTGACGGTGGCCCAGAACGGGCAGGTCGTGATGGACCCGTTCTGGAAATGGAATGTCACGGTCGCGTTGACGAACAACATCGTAACGATTACTCACAGTCCCTCGATGAGGCAGGGGCTCCAACCGTACGGCGCGTGGGATGCGGTCGTGGAATCGATCGACGATTCCGCCAGAAGCGGGTTGGGCATCATCTACGTTCGGCATCTGCTGCGGCCCGACGATGCGGGCACCATCAACGCAGTCGATTCCGGCAAGGAGTTCTACGTGATGAGCGTGGACCTCGAGGGGGGCACGTACGTCGCGAACTACAATCGCGAGGTCGTCGGGGAGACGCTCCAATTCGAGATCACCCTCGTAAGCATCACGCGTCGCTAGGAGGCGTTCCGAATCGCCTCTCTCGGCGACGCGATCGCAGCCCTGTTCATGCCACTCGGACTGCCGGGATTCCTCGTCGCGATGTTTCTCATTTTCATGGTTGATGCGGCGATCTTCCCCGCGCTGCCGGAACTGTTTGTCGTCCTCTTCTTCTTCCTTCACGAGGGACTCGCGGTCGACCCGGCACTCTGGGCGATCGCCTTGACCGCGGTGGGCGTGCTCGGTGATCTTGCGGGCAATTTCGTGTTGTATTCGTTCGTGCACCGTGCTCTGATCAAACGCGGGAAGATGCCTCGTGCAATCGAGAGCGCGATGCGTCGGTGGACGTCGTTCCTCCTCGTCCGAGACGAACGCGTGATCCTGCTCAACCGCATCGCCCCCGCGGTCCCGCTGACGGGCGCATTCATCGCCGTACACGGCTGGAGGCTGCGACTGTCCCTCGCGTACGTGGCGATCGGCGGCATCGTGAAGTACGGGGCGCTCCTTGCGCTCGCTGGGTGGTTCGGCATCACACTGCCTCCGGACACGGCCCTGTTCGCGACCCTCGGCTTCGTTGTCGCCCTCATTGCAGCGAGCCTTCTCCTCGCGCGATATCGCCGACGGTCTGTGGAGACGACACCATGAACCCGCGTCTGTCCGTGATTGTGCCAACGTGGAATGAAGTGGAGTACTTGCCTCGCCTCCTCGTGTCCTTGCGGGAGCAGACCGTGAAGGAACTCGAGGTCATCGTCGCCGATTCCGGGAGTACGGACGGAACCGAGCGCCTCGCACGCGAAGCGGGCGCCATCGTCGTCAAGGGAGAGCGCAGAGGTCCCGCGGAGGGGCGGAATCGCGGCGCGAAAGCGGCCCAAGGCGACGTCCTTGTGTTCACGGACGCGGACTGTATCCTGCCGCCGAACCTCCTCGCGGAGGTCCTCACCGCACTCCTTGATCCTACTGTCGTCGGCGGATGTACCGCATTCGCTCCTTCGGAGGGCACACAGTGGGACCGCCTCCTCCTCTGGACCGGATCCGCGCTTCAGCGCGCGATGACCGCGATGGGATTCCCACACTGTGCGGGAACGTGCTTCTTCTATCGTCGATCTGCTTTCGAGAAGCTCGGCGGACTCCGAGAGGACATGTCCATGAACGAGGACCATGACCTCGCCCTCCGGTCCCGCGCGCTCGGGCGGTTCGCGTGCCTATCCGTCGTTGTCGAGACGTCGATGCGCCGGTACCGGGCATACGGTTATGCGCGAACCCTTCTGCGGGAATACTTGGCGTCCACGATCTTCTACTACATCACGGGACAGTCCCCGTCCACGCGGTTCCGGCCGATGCCCGCCCGCTAGCTTGCGAGGCGGTCGTACACCGCTTCCAGGCGCTCCGTGCAACGGTCGACAGAGTACGCGAGCGCCGTCTCCCGCGCCGACTCGCGCATTTCGTCACGGCGCCCGAGCGTGCGGAGCATTGCATCGGCGGTATCCCGCGGGTTCTCCGGGTCGAACAAGAAGCCATTTCGGCCGTTCTCGACAAACTCGGGGATCGCGCGGGCGTTCGCGCCCGCGACTGGTTTGCCCGTCGCAAGGGCTTCGAGGACCACGAGACCCTGAGTTTCGAACTTCGAGGCGATCACGAACGAGTCGCACGCCGCGTAGTACTTCGGAAGCTCGGCATCGGGGACGAAGCCTGTGAAGATCACGTCACCGAGGAGACCTCGATTCCGGACGAGGTCGTAATACCGCCCCATGTACGGCCCGCTCCCCACGATGAGGAGTTTCGCATCTGGATTTTCCTTCTTTACATACGGGAATGCATTGATGATCGCGGACAGGTTCTTCTCCGGAGACACGCGGCCAACGTGGAGGAACACGTCGTGGCCGTTCAGACCCCACTGGGTTCGCACGCCGTACCCGTTTACTCCCGGATGGAAACGGCTGGGGTCGATCCCGGTCGGGATCACGCCGCTGATCCGCGCCATCGGGGCAAGGCTGAGGACCTCGTTCAGGGTCGCCCGCGTCGGGACGACGACGCCCTTGCAGCGGCCGAGGAACACGCGCGTATACAAGCGCAGGCCGCGCTCGAGGAGGTGGAGATTGAGGCCGATCGGGGAATAGAACGGCATCGCCTCCTGGACGAGGGTGTGGTACGTGTGCATGAAGGGGATCTTCATCGCCCACGCGCACCAGAGTCCCTTGATTCCCATGAAGCCGATCCCATGGCTGTGGATGATGTCGAGGTCGAGTGCGCCCACCTCGTCCCCCTCGTGCCCCGGGAACATGGCGAGGCGGTATTCGGGATACATGCGGAAGGTCTTCGCCTTCACATAAAACGTGTTCGGCTCGGGGCGATCGCTGCTGCGCGGGTCCCTTGGAGCGAATACGTAGACGCGATGTCCACGGGCTTCGAGCTCGCGGCGCGTCGTAAGGACGGAGGTCACGACCCCGTCGACCGTTGGAAGGTACGAGTCGGTGAACAGAGCGATTCGCAGTGACATCGACTATCCCCTCACAATGCGCCGAACCTTCCGCAGTACATCCGCAGGCGTCTCTCCCAGGACCCTCATCATCGCTTCCTTCCCCTGTCCCCCTCGATCCGTGATGATGTCAGGCATCCCACGAAGCTTCCGGATCGCCTGCTCGGTTCCCCATTCCATCGTCGAGGCCCCCCGCGGCTGCCGCTCCCGCGCGAACGTCCCGACGACGAGCCCGATTTTTTTAGGCTGTGGAAGATTTTTCTCCGTGTATTTTAAGTTTATGGCCGAGCGCATGCGGGGGTCAAACCGCATCGCCGTCAGAATAATGCGCGCGATGTGGCGGGAAGCCCCGAACCTCGCTGGGCCTGTGGCAACGAGACGGTGTCCGACTCGTACAATCCGGCCCTCGAGGGCGCAGACGTCCTCGAGCGCCACAGCACCGGGGAGTGCGTAGCCGAGATTGATGCCGACCTCCGGAGCCCATTCGATCGGGACGACCTTGGTCGCCAGGGAGGCACCCTGCTCGACGGCCTGAGCGATCCCGTATCGGTCCGCGGTCGCGTGGCTGTTGACGATCCCGCTGCCTCGGCCTGCGCGGTACGCCATGAGGAAGCCCAGGGCGACCCGTTGTCGTGAGGCCTGGATCGCATCGCGGAGCGTGAACCCCTTCGAAAGGTGTGCGGCGATTGAGGCCGCAAGGGCACACCCGCTACCGTGGAGTTCCTTGGGGTATCGGAATCCTCGGAACTCCTCGAAGCCGCCGTCGTGGTACAGGAGATCGACGAGCGTTCCGCGGAAATGGCCACCCTTCACGAGGACTGCGCGGGCGCCGACATCCGCGATCCGTCGCGCCGCTGCGCGAGCGTCTGCCAGGGACCGAACGCGGCGGCCGGCGAGCCGCTCCGCCTCGTACCGGTTCGGCGTGACGAGGTCCGCGTGGGGCAGCAGGTGTCGGATCAGTGCATCCGCGAAGTCGCCACGCTCGAGTCGGGCGCCGACCGTCGCAACCATCACGGGGTCAACAACGAGGGGGAACTTTCTGTCCTCGAGTTCCTCGGAAACGGTACGCACGATGTCGGCAGAGTACAACATTCCGGTCTTCGCGCCACCGATGTCAAAGTCCGACAGCACCGCGCGGAGCTGCGCGCGGACCTCGTCAACAGGGAGCGGAAAAATCGAACTCACGGTGCGCGTGTTCTGGGCCGTCACGCACGTGATTACGGAACACCCGTGGACCCCTACGGCGGCGAAGCTCTTGAGGTCCGCTTGGATGCCCGCGCCGCCGCCGCTGTCGCTCCCGGCAATCGTGAGGGCGCTCTTCATCCATGGCCCGAATTGGGGGGCCCGCTTAAAGGTTGGGCGGTCGTGCGGGAACGTTTATCTGTCTTCCGTTCATCGCCCGCGGCACGTCGCCAAAGGTGCGGAGTGGACACATCGTTTTCGACCGGTCCGTGACCTGGAGGAAACTCGTCCCCGCGTTTCGGCCGTTGTTCCTGAAGTTCCTCGAGGAGAGCGAGCAGATGCCGCAGGACCCAGAGATATTGACCGTGCTCCTCGAGGAGAATCTTCGAGATCTGAAGGCGAATCGGAAGCCGGAGGGATACAACCGCGAGGGCTCGATGCGGATGATCTTCCCGATCTCAGAGAAGGTTGAGTTCTACGTGTACAGTCGCACAAAGCCGACAGACGTCGCGCGGGTCGCTGAGCAACTCAGCCGCGTGCTACAGAAATATCGCCTGAGGCATGGAATTGAATGGGATCGACTTCGTGCATTCGTACAGGAGAAGTGAGGGGTCGGGACCTAGACCGGCCGCAGCGGGACCTCCTCAACCGTGAAATACTCCGGTCCCTGCGGCGTGAGGATGCTCTTCTTCAGCCGGACGCTGTCCACGCGTACCTCGCCGAAGGAATGCTTCGCTCGCGATTCGAGGAGCTTCCGGACCGCGTCGAGCCCCTGGCCTGATTTCACGCGGGCGACCGTGATGTGCGGTGAGAACTCTCTGTTCTCGCGCGGGAAGCCAAGCGGCTCGATGCCTTCCTCGAGACGGCGCGCGATGTCCCGAAGCGGCTCCCCGCCCTCCATCCCAACCCATAGCACGTTCATCCTTCGGAGGCTCGGAAACGCCCCGGTTCCCACGATGCGAACGGAGAATGGCGAAATTCCTTCGACCGCGTGATGCATCGCGGTCACGATTCTCGGGACGAGTGCCTCCTGCGTATCCCCGAGGAACTTCATCGTGAGATGGACAAGCTCTCCCCGGACGAGCTTGAGGGGCGCGCCGGTCTCACTCAGCTCTCGCAGGAGGGCCTCGACTCCCGCCACGCTGGGCAGGTCGACCGCGATAAACCCGCGGAACGCGATGTCTCATTCCTCCCCATGGCGATGGAATGCTCGGTCCTTCGGGTCGATCCGACCGCGCGCGTGTCCCTCGCGAATGCTCAGGGCGATGAGCTGCTCCGCGTCGTCCTCCGTCGTGCCCAGTTTCTCCGCCATCGCCTTCACACTCACCTCGCCATAGCTTTCAAGGAGTGCGCCGACCTGCGCGAGCCCGCGGTCCCTGCGCTCCGCCCCCCAGTACAGCCACGCAAAGAGAATGCCGGGAACGAACGCGACGCCTGCGCACAGGCCCGCCGCGGGGGCGAGGCCGGCAACCGTTCCCCCCGATGCGGCGGCAAAGAAGCCGACCACTGCAAGGATGCCGGCAGTCACAACGCCCCCGATGCCGACGAGGAAGTATGCGTGCTTCGGTCGAACCTTCACGGTTCACCCCGTGACGATCGTTCCGTGGAATGCCTTCCCGACGATCGCGTTCTCAAGGGCCTCTAAGTCACGTCCGTCGACGACAAGGAGCGGAATCTTCGCGCGAGCAATCACACGCGCTGCGATCGCGTCGAACACCATTGTTGGACCCGCGCGCGCATGGCGCGTCCCCATGAGGTCAATGAGCTGGGAGTACGTCATCGTCTCGAATCGGCGTGCGGCCGGGTCCGTCCTGGGATCCGAGGAATACACGCCGTCGACGGACGTCGCGTTCACGAGGCGCTGGGCGGTAACCGTCCGGGCGAGGGAGGCGGCGACACGGTCCGTTGTCCACCCTGGGGCCGTCCCCGCCATGAGGACGATATCGTACCGTCGCGCGAGGCGGGTGGCCTCCGTGTATGTGCGCGCGGGTTCGGGGTTGGTCTTGCCATGGAGGGCAATCCCAAGAAGACGCGCGTTCACCCGCGTGATGTCGATCCCGAGTTCATCGAGGCGGCGCTCCTTCGCCCCGAGGGCTCGGCCCGTCTCGATGTAGAACCGCGCAATCTTCCCGCCGCCGGTCACTGCAAACAGCTTTCGGTCTCGTGAGAGATCGGAAAGAAGTCGCGCAAGGCGTGCGACGTATTCGGGGTCTCCATCGCCGGGGACGAGGATGGACCCGCCGAGGGAGACGACGACCCGCTCCATAACCAACCTCGTGCGAATCCGCGCCTGTCGGAAATAGATTCCCCTGATTGAGGAGACCGTCGGACCTGAGGTGGGAAACCCTCATGAAGGGGCGGCACTTTGGTCTCGCCTATCATGCCGAATGAGAAGGCGAAGATGTCCAGTATGGACAAGTATCGCTTCCGGCGGGCCCTCGAAGAGATCGAGCAGGCCCAGGGGCGCGGCACGGAGCTCGTCTCTGTGTACGTCCCGCCCGACCGGCCAATCTTCGACGTCACGAACTACCTCCGCGGTGAGTACTCGCAGAGCTCGAACATCAAGAGCGCGAGCACGCGGAAGCACGTGATGGGCGCGATCGATTCGATCGTCAACCGCCTCAAGCAATGGAAGATGCCTCCGCCGAACGGACTCGTTGCGTTCGTCGGCCACAAGGACATCGGCGCAGACCAGACGGAGATGGTCGCCTACGTCCTCGAGCCGCCGGAGCCCGTCCCGTCGTTCCTGTACCGCTGCGACTCCCGCTTCTACACCGAGCCGCTCCACGAGATGCTTGCGGAGAAGGACCTGTACGGGCTCATCGTGATCGATCGCAACGAGGCGACCCTTGGCCTCCTTGCCGGGAAACGGATCGAGGTGATCAAGAACCTCGAGTCGCTTGTGCCGGGGAAGCACCGGATGGGCGGCCAGAGCGCACGGCGCTTCGAACGGCTCATCGAGCAGGCCGCGCACGAGTTCTATGTGAAGGTCGCGGGCCTCGCCACGGAGGCGTTCTTGAATCGTCGCGAGTTGAAGGGCCTCCTCATCGGCGGGCCCGGATACACGAAGGACTACTTCGTGTCCCAGGAATACCTCCACCACGAACTCCAGAAGAAAGTCCTCGAGACCTTCGACACAGGGTACACGAACGAGAACGGCCTCCGGGAGCTCGTCGAGAAAGCGAAAGACCTCCTCCAAGGCCTCGACCTGATGCGGGAGAAGTCACTTGTACAGCGGCTCATGGAGGAAATCCGGGAGGAAAACGGAGGCCTCGCGATGTACGGGGAGGCGCAGGTGCGCCACGCCCTCGATCTTGGGGCCGTCGACACGGTCCTGATCTCTGAGGGGCTCCGCAAGTTGCGATTCAAAGTGCGATGCACGAACTGTGGGAACGAGGAGAACAAAACGCTCGCGGACGAAACGACGCTACCGCCATGCCCAAGATGCGGGGGGACGTACGAGGTCGTCGAGAAGCGGGATATAGTCGAGGAACTCAGCGGGCTCGCCGGGCGGACGAACACGAAGGTCGAGCTCATCTCGAAGGATTCGGACGAGGGGCAACTCCTCCTGAAGGCCTTCGGCGGGCTCGCGGCGGTCTTGCGATACCGGGTGACATAGCCGTGGTGCGGGACCCTTGGCGTGAGGTGATGGACGAGGCGGCTCTGCTTCGGACCGG
>Ga0209640_10005710_pt1 | contig 10872 bp, 15 predicted proteins | sample RifCSP10_1_FD_184018 | JGI IMG/M metagenome (GOLD analysis project Ga0209640, IMG submission 184018) | Soil microbial communities from Rifle, Colorado - Rifle CSP2_sed 10_1 (SPAdes) (version 2) | ecosystem: Environmental > Terrestrial > Deep subsurface > Rock core/Sediment | place: Rifle...
AAGACCAAGAGCATTCTATCATGGTTTTGAGTTCTTTGAGTTTGGTAGTAAGTATCATTGGGATTTATTTTTCTATTGTAGACGCTTATTTAAATTGACTAGAAAATCGCTTGATAATATTACTGCCTTCTTAGGAATAGAGGGTAAAACACATCTAAAGCCTAGAATTTGGGCAGAAGCTCGCTATGGTCAAAAGAAAGAATTGGATGAAGTCCTTAATCACAACATGGAAGATGTAATCATTCTAGAGAAACTACATAATCGAATCTGGAGTCAAGCAAAATGGCAGAGAACGAGTTTATAACAGGTGTAGTTGGTCAAAGTTTTGAAATCAAAGTAGTTTCTGAGAAGAGAGAAGACGGTAAATATTGGGTAGCGGCTGGAGAAGCAAAGTTTGGGGTAACTCAGGATGGAAAGAATTGGGCATATGAGCCATTGAAAGTTACGATGCATGATGATACAATGGAAGAGGTTTTGGCTGATGTAATGCTCTACTTTTCTAGGTTTATGAGTGCTCCTGAATTTGTTTCTAATATGAATAAACAATTAACGGCTTTTGCTGATGGAAAATAATGATATTGGAGTTTCTGTACTTTATTTAGATAAGATCGGTACCTTAGTTATAAAGAAAACTGAAGATTCCGGTTTCTTTTTGGCATCAGAAAATTCAATAGTTATTAGTAAATCAGCATTAGTATTATTAGTCAAACAACTTATTGCTAGTGGAATACTAGAAGAACTTAAGTAGGAGTGTAACTATGCGTATGCCAAGTTTTTCCCGTAAGGTAGGTGAGTGGGTAGAATACCTACAAGAAACAAATCAGACGGTGGATGATATTTTAGGCTATACAAAAAATGCAAGTCTTAAGGTTTGGCTTGAAGAGGAACGTTGGAAGATTGAAGCCCGATTAAATACGGTAGTAAGAGAAGCCAAATCTGAAGTTGAATTTCTTACTGTAGAAGAGGCGGAAGCTGTTCTTTCGTCACCCCATGAGCCTGATGCGAAGGGACAGCCCGCCTTACAAAGAGGGCGAAAGGTCTAAATCATGATCGTAATGATTTCAGGCAGGGCTGGCGAAGGTAAGACTACCTTTGCTACAATGTGTAGGGATTATCTTATAAAAAAAGGACATGACGCTACTATTATTTCATTTGCCCAAGCAGTTAAAGATACTGCTAAGACTATGAATTGGGATGGTAATAAGGATGCAAAAGGTCGCAAACTTTTAACAGTCATAGGTGGAGCAGGCAGAGACTATAATGAGAGTACTTGGGCTAATATAGCTGTTGAAAGAATAATGGAGTGGTATGCTAAAAATGAAGAGGGATTTGTATTTATTGATGATTGGCGGTTTGTAAATGAAGGAAATGTTATTACAGAAATCTTTATTCCAGTATTAAAATTAAGGATAATTAGACCAAAAGAATTTCATTTACTTCTTAATACTCCATTGTATAATGATATTAGTGAGATAGGACTTCCTGAATTTAGTAGTGATGGAAAATGGCCGGATACTAATTTTTATGATAGTGGAATTTTTAATTCAACAGATTTGGAAGGGCTAAAAAATACGGCCCACCAATTTGTAGATCGAACTTTACTAGGAGGTAGAGAATGACAGTAGCAACAATAGCAGGTGTGGTTGGTGTTGTAGCTTCTCTTTTGATGGAGTACTTGCCAGGATTTAGTACTTGGTATCAGGCTCTGGAAAATACGAAGCAAAGACTTTTTACTCTTGGAGTAGGTTTCGTAGTAGTTTTTGGTTCTTTGGGATTAGCTTGTGTAGATTTTGCATTTCCATTTACATTAGTTCTTCCTTGCACAAGTCTTGGTCTAGGTTCAGCTATTGAATCTTTCCTAGCCTATTTAGTTGCAAACCAAGCTACATATCTAGTACTGCCTAAGAGTGAGTAAATGTCCAGATATAAGGTCTTGACAGATCAAGGAATGATTGATATAATCAAGAATAACCTTGATAATGCTTCTAAATATAAACTAGGATTTAGAAAAGGGATATTAAAAAATAGAGGTCAGTATAGAGTCAAGGCCCAATATTATATGGATTTAGTATCATTTGTTCTTTTTATAAGAGCAAGTGGGCAGGAAGGAACTACGACGAAATTCGCCGTAGAACTATACAAATAGGGTATAATAATCATACTGCTACCTCTTAGAGAGACTGCTGGTGGGTGGAAGGTAGCTGTAACCAGCATCCTACTCGGCTAACTCAATTGGCAGAGTACCAAGCTGTTAACTTGGGAGTTCCTGGTTCGAATCCAGGGCTGAGTGCCTAAGGTTCCAGGCTAGTTGCGCCGACCGGAGAACATTAAACCTGGAATGATGTGTTCTCTAGATTATCAGGGATTTGGTTAATTGGCAAACCAACGATCTCCAAAATCGTGACTGTAGGTTCGAGTCCTACATCCTTGGCCTGACAACAGAATAGGCGAATTGGTAAGCCGTTTGGCTCTGGACCAAAAGAATGGTGGTTCGAATCCACCTTCTGTTACCTAGTTGGAGGGATGAATGGGAGCGATTCATAGAGTTATCCCTGCGGATAAAGAAGGAACGGTTTATTGGTTTCATGGAAATAGTGGGTCTGGAAAAACCAAACTGGCTTTAGCATATGATATTCCTAATAAGGTTATATTAGATGCCGATGATATGCGGGAAGTTTGGACGGACTTAAAGTTTTCCAAAGCAGACCGTTGGGAACAGAATATTAGAATAGCTAAACTGGCACGACTACTGATGATACAGGGTTATAATGTTTGTGTCTCTAGTATCTGTCCCTATGTTGGTTTAAGGCGGGAAATTAAACGAGACATACTTCCTGCTGTTCGTTGGATTTATGTTTCTTCTCCTGATAGTAAATCGAATAGTGAAGAATATCCATTTGAAGAAGGTGGATGGACTGACTAATAATCATTGGAGGTTATTATGGCTCTAACTCAGATTACTAATTTAAGCGTAGCACTAGATGAAGCAGGCGGAACTAAATATTTAATTGCTACATTAAAATCTGCTGATTTTGAAGAAGGCGCAAAAGTTTATATTGCTGATCTTGATGCAGATATTGATGTATCTACTGAACTAGATGATCTATTTGACCAATTATTGCTTCTTGTTTAATTATGGTAAAGAAATTAGCCCGTGGTGGATGGAGAATATCAAGAGGACAGCCCCCTAATGTTTGGATGTTCTTTGATAAGGGTTTATTTGGGGATCAGGATAGTAGTGGAGGCGGAGGAGAAGTAGGCGGAAGCGATTCTTCTTGCCGTGGATATGGTCAATGTAGATATGGTGGTCAATTTTATGGGAGATAATCATGGGTTCATTTACACCGCTTAGAAATTTGTATAAGCCTGCTATAAATGAATTAGATTGGGGCGAAGAAATGAACTCCAATCTAGATATTCTAGATGCTGTGGCTTTTACTGAAGATATAATAAGTTTTTTAATTTCAAGTGAAATAGTAGATTTAGTTTACCCTGTTGGGTCTGTATATTTATCTACTAATAGTGCCGATCCTTCAACTTTATTTGCAGGAACTACTTGGGATGAGTTTGCACAAGGCAAAGTTTTAGTTGGACAGGATACATTAGATACAGATTTTGATACATTGTTGGAAGAAGGCGGCGAAAAATCGCACGTTATAGTAACATCAGAAATGCCCTCGCATACTCACTCTGCTCCAGCAATATCAGGAGTAGCATTATCTTTGGCAGGCGTTGTTGATGTTGATACTGTAGTTGATGATGTAACTGGAAGTACGGGCGGCGATCAGCCCCACAACAACTTACAGCCATATGTAGTAGTAAAGATTTGGCGTAGATTAACATAAAACTCTAACAGACAAGGCTTAGGCTGGTAATACAGGAGTGCTAATAGCGCTTTAAATCCAGGTGGGTAGCGAGTGGTTAGAGTTTTACATTGCATCCTCGTCTAACGGCAGGACACGGGGCTTTGGACCCCGCTATTCTAGGTTCGAATCCTAGGGATGCAACCTCTTGACAAAGTAATAAAAGTGTGGTATAGTAATTCGTGGAGATCGTCGTCTAATGGTAAGACGCTTCGCTGTGGACGAAGATAGTGCGGGTTCGACCCCCGCCGATCACCCCTGTTTGGTCTATTGGTGTAGTGGTCAACATGCTTCCTTGTCACGGAAGAGATCAGGGGTTCAAATCCCCTATAGATCGCCTATAATAAAAATGCCGCCGTACTCCAACGGCAGAGAGAATCGTCTCAAAAGCGATTTAGTGAAGGTTCGAATCCTTCTGGCGGCACCTGTATGGAAGGGCAATCCGATTGGCGACGGAACCTGTTTTGAAAACAGACGAGCCTAAGAAGCCTTGGGAGTTCGACTCTCTCCTCTTCCGCCTGATGATGCCGTGGCAGAATGGCAATGTAGTGGTCCGCAAAACCACGTTAAGCTGGTTCGACTCCAGCCGGTATCTCCTAGAATACTCCGGTCTAACGCTCGAAAGAGAGGAAGCTCTAGACTACTTTGCTCACGGAAGGAGGCTAACGCCGTTTGCACTTCCCAGGTAGCAACCCTGAATGTCCTAGCGGGTGAGCAACGCAATGATGGACTGGTGGGGGCAGTAAGTCATAAAGACTTACCAGCGAAAGCTGAGACAGATGTTAGACTAAAACAGAATCTAGGCTACGAGAGTATTCTGTAATACGGATTGGTGGCAGAGTGGTTGATTGCCCGCCCCTGCTAAGGGCGTAGGTGTAACAGCCTCGCAGGTTCGAATCCTGCCCATTCCGCCTGTTCTTTAACAATGGGGACGCAAGGTTTCGACGAGGGATGTGAGTAATACGAAGCGGCATGTACTCAAAAGTAAATGGCAAATATTTTCTTGCCCTACTTGGTCTTAGCGCCAAGGCGCTTCCTCTTTTTGTACCTCAAACGACAGTAGAAGCGTACGCCTAAGTTGAGGCTCTCTGCATTATTCCGATAGGTGCAGAGCGATAAATCGGAGTAGGCCTTTTTCAAGTTTGTGAAGTTAAATTAGGAAAGGCCGAAAAGTAAAACTTCACTAAGCATGTAGATGCTCGTATGAAAAGCCTTTGGACGTGGGTTCGACTCCCACCGTCTCCACCTAATTTGTGTGTTCATAGTGCCATAGTAGCTCTTAACGGTAGAGCAGGCGTTTTGTAAACGCACGGCTGTCAGTTCGAATCTGACCTGTGGCTCCTGTTTTGTGAGAGATTTCTAATCGTGAGGTTAGAAGACAATCGGGAACTTGTCATTAAATAATCCCCTTCATATCTCTCGCTCTTGCGGGCGTAGTTCAGTGGTAGAACGTCTGCCTTCCAAGCAGAATGTCGAGAGTTCGAGTCTCTCTGCTCGCTCCTGTAATAAAAGTGCGGCGGTAGTTTAGTGGTTGAACATCTGGTTGCCAACTAGAGAGTCATGGGTTCGATCCCCATTCGCCGCTCCATGCACCTATAGGCTAATGGACAACCGCTTCGCCACGGACGAAGTATTGAGGGTTCGAATCCTTCTAGGTGTGCCTGATTTGTTTGGTAAGGAGTAATAAGGTGAAAATAATAATCGCAAGTTATAAGAAATTTGTAGATATAGTATCGTGGCCTCTTTCGATTTATGATTTTCTAAAGAGACATTCTTCTATACGCTCTTTCTTAATTGGATTAATTATTTTTAGTGTAATAGTTATTATTAATTTTGGTATTGTAGTTTGGATTGGTATAGTAGGTTTTGTAGCAAGGTTAGGATTTATGATGTTGTTTATGATTGGGCAATTTTTATTGCTATTTACATTCCTTTCCAGTACAAAGAATATAGAATTGTATCCTGGCGATAAAGGAATGTTTTCATTTGATAAAGATTATTTTGGGAATGAATATTTAGTAAATGCGGTACGTCAATGGATTTCTTCCCTAAGTGCAGAAGGTAAAGAGAAGTTAGATGCAATGGGGGCCGAAGCAATCAATGGTATGCTATTTGAAGGCCCTCCAGGTACGGGAAAGACATTACTTGCTCAGTGTTTAGCTTCTGATTCACATGCCGCTTTCTTTGGATGTAGTGGCACAGATTTTCAGGCTATGTTTATTGGTGTAGGGCCTATGAAAGTTATGAGGCTCTTCTCTAAAGCTAGAGCCGCCGCTAGACGATATGGAGCCGCTATTGTTTTCATTGATGAAATAGATGCAGTAGGTGGTAATCGTGGGGGTGTTTCAGGCAGTCAACCAATGGGTATGCAAGGTGGTGGAATATTTGGTGGGGGCGGACTTGGTGTTCTTAGTAAAATTCTTACGGAAATGGATGGTACTAAGGAAATAGGCAGACGAGATCAAATTCGTAATCGTATGTACGGATGGATGGGTATTCCTCCATTAAAAACAGGATTAGTATTAACAATCGGAGCCACAAACAGAGTAGCGGCCCTTGATCCTGCATTAGTTAGACCAGGACGATTGGATAAGATTATTAGAATTGATCCTCCTGACAAACTAAGTAGAGAAAAAATAATCCAGGGCTATCTAAAAAAGGTTTCTCATTCAGAAGATGTAGAAGTAATCCGTCTAGTTGAAGATACAGGTGGAGTAACGCCTGCTCAATTAGCTTCAGCAATACAGAGGGGCGCTCCTAGATTTGCTATTAATGAAGGGCGTGGATATATTACACATTTGGATATTGAAAAGGCTTTGCAAGAGGACCTTGTAGGATTAGCAAATCCTATTTCTGATCTTGAACCTATTCAAAAGAAACAAGTAGCTGTACATGAATCAGGACACGCAGTAGTTTCATATATCCTACAGCCTCAAAGACGAATTACGCATGTAAGTATTATTCGTAGAGGTTCTGGAATTTTGGGTTATATGATGGATGTAGAAAAGAAGGAAGTCTTTGCACAGCCCCTTAAAAATGTGGCCGCAAGAGTTCAGATAGCTATAGCAGGACATATAGCAGTAGAGTTAGTTTTAGGAGAAGCCTGGACTGGAGCATCTATTGATTTTCAGCATGTTCGTTTCTATCTTTATAGAATGGCGGAACTTGGACAGTTTGGGGGTATCCCATTTGAAAGTAATGATTTATTCTCAAATCCAAGAATAAAAGAAAGAGCAGATAGATATTTACAAAAAGCGATTCAAGGAACAAGACAACTTCTTTTAGAACACATGGATATGTTATTAGCCATGTCTGATATTCTACTGGCTCAGGATGAACTTAATTCAGATCAAGTCTATGAGCTATTGGGGAAATACTATGAACAAACTATATCAACGTAGACTTTTAATTTTTGCTAGTGTTTTTGCTTTAATTTTATTGGCTAGTCTTGCAGTTTGGATACAACCTAAAATAGAAGCTTGGTTATTTCCATCATCAGACCCGCTATTTGCTATGGCCCAACGATTAGAAGTTAAGAATATTGTGGATGTAACTGATATTAGAGAAGGTCCAACAAATCTTATAGTGGTCATTGCACCTCTCAAACTTGACTCAGAAAGTGCGGACTTATGGTTTGGCATTTTCTATAAAGAAGTAACCGCATATTTCTCTACCCATCCAAAGGCAAAATCTGTAAGACTGATGTTAATTACTTCATATGAACAAAGAGGTAATGTATTTTATGTATATGATGGAACCGTTGATTGTGATTCTGAAAGTTTCTTTGCCAAAGGCACTTTTCAAGAAGATTCAGTTTGTTATTCTGCCTTTAGTCTGCCCGGCTATCCAGTAAATGAATTGAATCTAAGATGGGCTGATAAATAGCCCTTGACAAATATAAAATTTGTGCTATAATAAACACAAATGCCACCGTAGCCCAACGGCAGAGGCAAACGACTTAAGATCGTTGCAGTAGGGGTTCGAATCCCTTGGGTGGCACCTGAATGGGAAACTAGGCGCATCCTAGTAAGTACTATTCATCTGGGGCTGAAAAGCCCCTCTCGTAGAAGTAGCTTAGAGGGAAAGCGCCAGCCTCATACGCTGGAGATCGTAGGCTCGAACCCTACCTTCTATACCTAGTAGTTTACGGCCTTCTACTATAAAAAAAGGTCACATGCAACTCTAGCTCAAATGGTAGAGCACACGCCTGAAGAGCGTGGTGTACTCGGATCGTTACCGAGGGGTTGCACCTTGGGGGTATCATATAGTGGGATTATGATACACTTGCAATGTATTCACCAGGGTTCGAGTCCCTGTACCTCCACCTACGGATGTGAACCAAGTAGTTTCTTGCTTTCTTACATGAAAGCAAGTGGTGGTCCGACCGGAGATTAATCATCCCCACCGGCCCCGTTGTTCTTGCAAACCGCTCAACGTTAAAAAAGCGGAACATCAGGGATTAGCTCAGTCCGGCAGAGCACTCGCTTTGGGAGCGAGGGGCCGCAAGTTCAAATCTTGCATCCTTGACCTGCATTGCGGGCTAGAGTTCGGGGAACTCATGAGCCTCATAAACTCACTAGCGCAGTTCAACTCTGCGGCCCGCTACCTATGTGTTTTCGCAGGTTACACTTTAATCAAGCCTGCTCTTGGTGATGCACCGGACATTGGCGAGTCCAAGTGGCTGTAAACCACCCGTCTAGGCTGTGGGGGTTCAACTCCCTCCGTCACCACCTGATTGCCGCCGTACTCCAACGGCAGAGAGAAACGACTTAGACTCGTTCCAGTACAGGTTCGAATCCTGTGGGCGGCACCTAGTAATATGCTCTCGTAGCTCAATTGGAGGAGCGCCAAGCTTCTAACTTGGAGGATGCGAGTTCGACCCTTGCCGAGAGTGCCTGTAGCGGAGGTAAAATGACAGATATACCAGTAAAAGAATATACCGCAGAAGAATATCGAGAAATTATTGTGACTATGGGTAATTCTTTAGGCGCTTTATTCATGGCTATTAATAATTCAGCCGTAGTAGCGAATGATATTCTAGCCGTTTTATCTCAGCATAGGGAGATCGTTGCTTTTTGCTATAGAGAGTATCTAAAAAGTCAGGGTCTAGAAGTTCCAGAAGAATTCAATGCTGGTAACGGTGATAGTCTAGCGGGTGAATTGTTTAAATTTACAAAAGATAAGGGCGATGGCGATTTAGTAATGTAATCTGCGTAGAATAAGTAGATTAATCTACGCAAAAGGAGCGTCGAATGGCAAAGGAGTATTTAGAATATAACGATCTTTTGTTGGTTCCTCAATATTCCAATATGAGATCACGTTCAGAAGTATCTACTGAATGTACCTTTAAAGGAATAAAGCTAGGAACTCCTATTTTCGTAGCTCCGATGGATTCTATATCTACTTTAGAGTTTATTGAAGAGGTAAGCAAATCAGGAGGCCTAGCTTTTGTTCACAGATTTCAGAGCGTTGAAAAACGAGTAGATCAAATACTTAAATTATCAGGTAAAACATATGGAGTGTCTGTCGGACTATTAGATACAGATGCTGAATGGTTTATTACTGGAGTTGCTTTAGGAGCTAAAGCTCCATTAATATGTATAGATGTAGCAAACGGTCATAATGAACATACATTAACTTCTGTAGTCAAATTAGCTAATGAGATAAAGAATAAAGGTTTTTCTACTAAAATTATGGCGGGAAATGTGGCTAGTCTTGCAGGATTTAATGCTTTAGCAGATGCGGGAGCAGATTTTATTAGAGTAGGTATTGGCTCCGGCTCCGCTTGTTCTACAAGAAATATGACTGGAGTGGGGGTGCCTCAAGCAACTCTGCTCCAGGATATAAATAGTGCTAGAAATGATTATCATTTCCAAGGATTAGATTTTCCTGTTTTAGTAGCGGACGGTGGTATTAAATATCCAGGGGATATCATAAAGGCAATTGCTTTAGGGGCAGATGCAGTAATGACTGGTTATCTTTTTTCAGGAGCGTCAGAAGCGGGAAACGGTATCTATAGGGGTATGGCATCTAAGAATGCTCAATTTGAGAGATTTGGTTTTATACGTTCTGTTGAAGGTATAGAAATTAAATCATTAAATGATGGCGAACCTACTATGGTTATAATGAATGCGATCAATGAAAATTTAAAAAGTGGAATGTCATATCTAGGAGCATATTCTTTAGATCAAATTAGACCAAATGCAGAATTTGTACAAGTTAAGAAAGGTTCAATCAAGGAGTTATAAATGGGCGCAACTGTAGTAGTGGACGCTTTTTGGGGCGATTCAGGGAAAGGAAAGATTTCTGCCTACTTAGCTAGAAAATTAGATGCTTCTTTTGTTTTTAGAGCAGGCACAGGCACTAATGCAGGTCATAGTATCTATTTCAGGAATGGTCGGGTAGTAAAAACGCATCAACTTCCAGGCGCTATCGCCACTTGTTCTAAGGTAGGTATTGGAAGTGGGGTAGCAGTTAATCCTGCTATCCTATTAAAAGAAATAGAAGAATATGGCAAGGGCAAGGATGTATTCGTAGACTATAGATGCCCTATTATTACTTCCGAACATATTGCAGAGGAACAAGGTAGACTAAAGAATACAATAGGTAGTACAGCTTCAGGAACGGGAGTTGCTCTTGCAGATTTTAGGCTTCGTAAAGCAAAACAAGCTGAAGATGTAGATGAAATCGCAGAGCATATCATAGACATAGCAGTATTAGCTAATGGTTTATGTGAGGTAGAAAAAGATATTATTATAGAAGGAAGCCAAGGAACATTCTTATCTTTGGCTCTTTCTCCTGACTATCCCTATGTAACTTCTGATAATTGTACTACTGTCGCTTTAGTTGATGATATTGGATTAAATTGGAAGTATATAAAGGATGTTGTTCTTGTAGTAAAAACAATGCCTACAAGAGTAGGCCCTGGATATATGTTTAATGAAATGACAGAACAAGAAATCTTTGCTCAGGGTATTGAGGAATATGGTGTGACTACAGGAAGACTAAG
>Ga0209640_10005711_pt1 | contig 10871 bp, 11 predicted proteins | sample RifCSP10_1_FD_184018 | JGI IMG/M metagenome (GOLD analysis project Ga0209640, IMG submission 184018) | Soil microbial communities from Rifle, Colorado - Rifle CSP2_sed 10_1 (SPAdes) (version 2) | ecosystem: Environmental > Terrestrial > Deep subsurface > Rock core/Sediment | place: Rifle...
GCAGGGCCGGCTTAGCTCAGCTGGTAGAGCAGCGGTTTTGTAAACCGTTGGTCGGCGGTTCGACTCCGTCAGCCGGCACCAGTCCCCCGGGAACCGCCGCGCACGCCATTACAGCCGGAACCGGAATCCGCAGCGGTTGTTCCGGTATTCCGGGCACATGACGCGCAGGAACTGGGCGAGCTCTGTTCCTGCCTGCGCGCCGTGTTCCGCCGCTCCCGCCAGCGTAAGGCCCGATTCGCGGTCCCACGTTCCCTTGCCGGTCAGGCGCAGGGGGCCTTCGAGGGTCCCGAGCTCGATATCCACCTTGCTGCCGCCCCCGCGCAGGCGCGCGATGTGCGATCCCAGATCGAGCCCCGGCGCGCGCGACAGGCGGACCCGTCGCCACTCGATCTCCGCGAGGCCGAGAATCGAATCGGCGTCCAGGCGCAGGCTATCGGACCGGAGGCGCAGCGTGCCCTGCGGACCCACGGTGTCGAGCCCGGGCGCGAAGATCGCCAGGACCCGTGCGGGCAGCGCAATATCGAGACCTTGCACCGTTACGCCCGAGAGCGACAACTCGACTTTCATGGCGTGCGAGGCGTTGCCGAACGCAACGTCGGCCAGGAGCTTGCCCCTGAAGATTCCCGGCCATGCGGTCTTCCAGCGCAGCTCGCCAAGCTCGAGTTGCGGCCCCGAGCGCTGGTTGGCGTACAGGCGCCCGCTGCCGGACCAAAGACTGCCCACCGGCGCGCGCATCTCGAGCTTCTGTTGCGACACGCGCTCCACCGCGAGGCACAGCCAGGCCGCGGGAATCGTCGCCATCAGCGTCACGATGTAAATCGAGATGCCGATGCCGCTGTATAGCGCGATGCGCCGAGCCTTCATGGCGCGCCTCCGGCCGCAGTTGCGGCGCGAGGCGCAAACCTGGCTTCCACCCGCACGAGCCCGGACTGCTCGAGCGCGACGACCCTGCATGCTTCGAGGCGCACGCCCAGCTCGCGCTGCAGGTTTTCAACCCAGTCGAGCCATGCGTCGAAGCTCACCGGTGCCACCTGCATCAGGACACTGCCGTTCGGGAGCGCGTCGATGCGCCCGATCGCCTTGGCAAAGCGGGTGCTTGCCGCGGAGGCACGCAGCAGGTTCCCGGGATCGCCGCGCCGGGACGCGGCGTCGAGCTCCTTGCGCAGCGCGAGGATTTCTGCGCGCTGCACGCGCATGTCCTCGAGTTCTGCGCGCAGGCGGGGCAGCGCCGCGGCAAGGGACTTGCGCGCCGCGAGCCCCGGCTCCCACAGGAGCGCGAACAGCGCGGCCGCCAGCACCAGGCCGGCCGCGGCGAGCAGCACCGCGCGCTCCCTGCCGGAGCGCTCGGCCCAGAACGCGGCGGCCGCGGCGCCGACGCTCACGATCCGGACCTCGGCCGCAGGGTGAGGACAATGGCGCCCGACGCGGGCGCCGCTTCCGCCCGCGCCTGGAACTGCGGAGGCGGGGACTTGGCGCGCAGCTCTTCGAGCAGTGCGCTCGTCTGCCGCCCGGCCACCGGCCGCAGCGTCACCGTCAGTGCGGCGTTCTCGTAGGCGATGCCTTCCACCCGGGAACCGGCGGCGGGCGGGAGGAGCTCAGCGGCGGCACCTAGCAGCGCGACAAAATCGCCGGGACCGATGTGTCCGGCCTGCTTGCGCAGGTCCGCGAGGGCGCGCCGCATCTGCAGCGGCGCGTCGACCACGGTCGCGCCCGCGCCGAAGGTCTCGCGATAGAGGGCACGCATTTCCTCCCGCAATGCGTTCCGCTCCCGGACCTTGGCTCCCCAATCCAGCGCGAGCGCTGCCGAGCTCAGGGCAAGCAGGACAGCGGCCAGGAGCGCGGGGCGGCGCAGGCGCTGCGACCAGGAGCCCGCCGCGCCGCGCGCGGCAAATTCACCCTGCAGCAGATCGAAGTCCGGTCGGGGCTGGGCGCTCGCCCAGTGCCATGCGGGTCCCTCTTCCACCGGCACGCCGAGCGCCGCCGACCAGGCGTCGACATCCGGCGGCGCGGCCTGCATGACGCTGCGTACGACGATGGCCTGGGGGCTGCCGCCCGCCGCGCGAGCGTTGTCCAAGGCCAGCCGCAAGGCCGTCGGTACGCTGCTCGGCTCCGAGACGTCGAGGGCCAGCGCTTCGTGCTTGCCGATGCGAACGAATCCCTCGCTGCCGCCCCAGAGGACCGTCCAGGTGCGCGGCATGAGCGCGGGCAGCAGGCTTTCCGGATAGGCCGTGCTTGCGTCCAGCCGCGCCCCCTTCATTTTCTCGAGCAGCGACTTGAGCCACTGCCGGTCGACGATCGCGAGGCACAGGGAGTTCCTGTCGGGGCCCGGCGCGGAGGCGACGTGCAGCTGCTCGGGGTCGGCAAGCGCGAAGTCCTCCGCCAGATAGCGCAACGCCGACCCCAGCCGCCTTTGCTGCGATGGGGGCGCGACGACCCTTTCGAGCGCAACCAGGTCGCTCGCGAGTACCAGCTCGCAGGCGCCCGCCACCGGAGAATGGTCCAGGTTGGCGGCGCCCGACCCCAGCAAAGCGCCTTGCCGGTCCAGGGTTACCCATTCGAATTCCCCGGAGGCCGGCGTGTCGCGCGTAACGCGAATGCGGCAGACGCTCATCGCATGCGCTGCCAGACGATTGCGGGCAACGCGCGCCCGTCCCGCCGCAGCAGCGCCTCCATGCGCACATCGGCGCGCCCCACAGTCACGCGGCCCTGCACCAGGAAGTACTGGCTTGCGACCGCAAGCTCGCCCTCGTTCCACTGGAAGCTGCGGCGCGGCAGCCGCTTCGCAAAATCCTCGAGGCTGCGAAACGGCGCCGCCGCCCGGTCGCTCGCCAGCACCTGGGCTTCGGACAGCGTGAGCCCGTTGACCAGTGCAAGCAGAACCTCGGGTGAAGCCAGGTTCACGTTGACCGGCGTGCGGCGCGGCAGCGCCGTGGCGAACCTGCGCAGCTGCGCGAGCGCCGCGTCATCCATGCCGCGCACCCGCAGCAGCTCGCCCAGCTCCGCGATCGGCTGATTGGCCGCGCGGTACGGAACGGCGAGGCGCAGGTAGTACTCGTCCTCTGCGCCGCCGCGCGGCAGGGCGTCCTCGTCGGCATCGATCCAATCCGCGACGGCTTCCGCCAGCTTCGCGTCCAGCCCGATCGCCTGCAGCAGGCGCTTGAACGCATCGAGGTCGCGCGCGCTCGCCATGCCGTCGAGCGCGAGGTTGTTCACGTTGAACAGCCCCTGCTGGTCCTGGATGTCTCCGGCTACCGTGCCCTGCTCTATTTCCGTGGACGGCAGGCCGCTCGCCCACAGCTCCCCGCCGTGGTCCACGGCCGAGGAGCGCGCGTCCTGCCCCAGGATCGAGCGGGCCCATTGCGCGCCGCCCTTCAGCACCCATACCGCCTGCTCGTAGTCGCGCGCGGTCGTCAATTGCCGTAGCGCCAGATCCTGCTGCTGCAGCAGCGACGCCGCGGCCGCGGCCGCCAGGGCCACGATGAGCATGGCGACGAGGATGCTGGCGCCGCGCTGGTTCCCGGGCCGTTTCATTTCAGCGCCACGATGCGGGTGATCGTCTCGCCGCCGGGCAGCACGATGCGCATCGTGACGGCTCTTGGCAGCGCGCTCACCGGCTGCGCGCCGGGCCAGTCGTCGGCCCATCGGCCCTCGAAGTCCAGCGCTTGCAATCGCACGTCGGCGACATTCTCCAGCACCGCGTACGCCATGGGCTCGGTTCCCGGGGCCGAGTCCAGGGCCGGCCACACCAGGTACTCCAGCGTGCCTTCGCGCAGGCGGTAGCCAACCCGGCGCGGGGCGCTTTGCGCGGCCGCGCCTTCGCCGATGCCCAGTCGCGTGACCACCAGCTGTGCGTCATCGCCCGTCGCCGATTCGCCCGGCGCGGAGCGCAGCCGCAGCGCCGGGCGGGTGCGATCGGCGCCATCGCGCGACGTGCGTTCGACCGCCATCGTCAGATCTTCGCCCAATTGCGAGAACAGCAGCGACACGTCGTTCCAGCGGCGGGATTCCGCCTGCAACCGCGCCTCCGCGTCGAGCACCGAATCCAGTCCGCGAAACGCCAAGGAGCCCAGTATCGCGAGCACCGCCATCGCCACCAGCAGCTCGATCAAGGTGAAGCCGCGCTGCGCCAAGTCAGAACTCCCTCGAAATCACGCCGACCAGGCGGCGCAGCTCGTGCGCGGCATCTTCCGGATCGGCGATTTGGATTTCGACGCGCCGCAGGAGCGGATGGGGCGTGGCCACGACTTCAGCGCGCCAGTAGAATTCGACACCGGCCTGGCGCTCGGTGCCTTCGGTCACGCCGATGCCCGGCCAGGCCCGGCGCGCCGACAACTCCGCCATGCGGTTTTCGGCGACGAAGCCCGCGAGCACTCGCAGCTTGTGGTCGATGCTGGAATTGGTGGACAGCGCCACCGATCTGCCGGCGGCAGCCAGCGCCACGGCGACGATGGCGAGCGCCACCAGGACTTCAACCAGCGTGAAGCCGCGGGGCCGGGGCAATCGGGTGGGCATCCATGCGAGCATGGGCGTCGGGCTGCAATGAAATGCGGCGCAGAGCGCCGCCACGCAATGTGACGCTCGCGCCGCCGCCGCTGAGCGTCGCCTGGATCGCGCCGCTCAGGCCGTAGGGCGACAGCACGATGCGCTCCCCGGGTGCAAGCGGCAGCGCATCGACCAGCACCTCGCTCAGCGACGTACCGCCGGGCAGCGACCGGCGCCCGAACGGACTGTCGTCGGCGAAGCTCACCCATTCGCCGTCGTCGGCCTTGCGCCAGAACGCGTACCCGCCCGGCACCGGCGACCAGGCGATGCTGTGCCCGCTCGCGCGCGTCTCGGCGAGCGCCAGCTCGAGCAGCGCCGCGAGGCGGCGCGCTTCCTTCCTGGCGAGCGTGGCGTCGCCGGGCTCGGCGACGAATACCAGCATCGCCGAGAGCACGGCGATGATGCACATCGCGACCAGCAGCTCGATCAGCGTGAATCCCGCGCGGCGCGCGGCGCGCATGCCGCGCACTACAGGCTCCACGAGCCGAGATCGGCGTCGAATCCGTCGCCGCCCGGGACGCCGTCGGCGCCGAAGCTGAGCACGTCGATCTCGCCGCGGATGCCCGGATTGAGGTACTGGTAGCTGTTGCCCCAGGGATCGCGCGGCAAGCGCTCGAGGTAGCCGCCGGACTTCCAGTTCTGCGCCAGGGGAGGGGACGCCGGCGCCTTGACCAGCGCGTCGAGCCCCTGCTCGTTGGTCGGATAGCGCATGTTGTCGAGCCGGTACAGCTTGAGCGCCTGCATGATGGTGCGGATGTCCTGCTGTGCGGCGATGACCCGCGCCTCGTCCGGCCGGCTCATCACCCGCGGCACGATCAGCGCCGCCAGGATCGCCATGATCACCACCACCACCATGATCTCGATGAGCGTGAAGCCGCGCGCGCCGCAGCCAGTCCGCGGCGGGCGGCGGATCGACTTCGCGGGGTGTGCGCAGCGCATCGCCAGCGGCCATCCAGGAGATTCGGACGGTGTACTATACATTGAGACTGACGCCCTTCGTTCCTTCGCGATGGCCCCAGGGGAGGGACCGCTTGAAGCATTTCAGCCTGCGTGAGGCAGGAGTTTCTTCGCTGGAGATCGCGCTCGTCGCGGCGCTGGCGATCAGCCTCGCGCATTGGACGTGGGTCGCCGCCACGCCGCGCGCGATCGCTGCGTCAGCGCTGGCGGAGCAGCAGGAGGCGCAGCCGCTCGGCCCGGTCGCGGGGCGGCATCTGTTCGGCGCGGCGCAGGAAGGCGCCCAGCCGGTGACGGATGCCGGCGGCGGCCTCGCGCTGCTGGGCGTTTTCTCCGGGCGCAGGCCGGACGCCGGTCGCGCGATACTCGCCAGGCGGGGAAGCCGGCCGGTGATCGTTGTTGCGGGCGAGTCGATCGGCGAAGGTCTCGTGCTGAGCGAAGTGCACCCGGACCACGTGATCATCCTGCGCGCGGGCGTGCCGGAACGCGTCGACCTGGAACGTCGAACCGTGCAGGCGGCGCCGCAGCCGCCCGCCGCGCGCCCGCCGGTTCGGCAATGATGCGGAGGCTCGCGCTGGCCTTGCTCGCCGCGGCATGCCTTTATGCGCCGGGCGCGCGTCCGCAGGACGAGCCGGTCACCCTCAATTTCGTCAATGCCGACATCGAGTCGGTGGCCGCCGCCATCGGCAAGATCACGAACCGCAATTTCCTCATCGACCCGCGGGTGCGCGGCACGATCAACATCGTATCCGCGCGGCCGGTGCCGGCTTCGGCCGTGTACGGCATCTTCCTGTCCGCGCTCCGCCTGCAGGGCTTCGCGGCGATCGAGAGCGGCGGCGTCACGAAAATCCTGCCGGAGGCCGACGCCAAGCTGCACGCCGCCGCCGCCCCCGAGCGCGGCGTGACGCGGGGCGACCGCCTGCAAACTCAGGTGTATACGCTCAAGTACACGGCGGCGAGCCAGCTGATGCCCGTGCTGCGGCCGATCATCAGCCCGAACAACACGATCGCGGCTTTCGCCGGCAACAACTCGCTGGTGATCACCGACTACGGCGAGAACCTGCGCCGCATCGAGCGCATCATCGCGGCGATCGACCGCCCCGGCGGCGGCGAGGCCGTCGTCATCCCGCTGCGCTACGCTGCCGCGGCGGACGTGGTGCAAACCCTTACCCGGGTGCTGTCCGACAGCCTCGTCGGCACGCCGGGCCAGGCGGGCGCGATCGACCCTTCGACGCGCGTCTACATCGCCGCGGACGCGCGCACCAACAGCATCGTCGCGCGCTCGGAAAACCCGGCGCGCGTCGCGCACGTGCAGGCATTGATCCAGCAACTCGACGTGCAGACCGGCACGGCCGCCAACGTGCACGTGGTGTACCTGAAGAATGCCGAGGCCGCCCGCGTCGCGCAGACGCTGCGCGGCATACTCTCGGGCGAAGCGGCCGCGGTGCCGGCGCCCGTGCCCGCGGGCGGCGCCCAGGGCGGCGCCGCCCAGTCCATCCCTGCCGCGAGCGGCGGCATGGTGCAGGCGGATACGGCCGCGAACGCGCTGCTCATCTCGGCGCCCGACGCCATGTTCGCCCACATCAAGGCGATCATCGAGAAGCTCGACGTGCGCCGCGCGCAGGTGTACGTGGAAGCGCTGATCGTGGAGATCACCGCCGACAAGGCCGCCGAGTTCGGCATCCAGTGGCAGTCGGTTCCGGATCTCACCTCGCCGAACAGCAGGGGCATCGGGGGCACCAACTTCAGCGGCACCGGGACGGGCGCCAACATCGTCGATGCGGCGATCAACCTCGGCACGCTGGGCCCGGGCGTCAACGTCGGCGTGGTCAGGGGCCAGGTCACGATCCCCGGGATCGGCACCGTGACGAATCTCGCGATGCTGGCGCGGGCGCTGGAGACGGACGCCAACGCCAATATCCTGTCGACGCCGAACCTGCTCACCCTGGACAACGAGGAAGCGCGCATCGTCATCGGCCAGAACGTGCCCTTCATCACCGGGCAGTACGCGCAGACGGGCAGCACGGCGACGGCGACGCCGTTTCAGACCATCGAGCGGCGCGACGTCGGCCTGACGCTGCGCGTCAAGCCGCAGATCTCGGAGGGCGGCTCGGTGCGCCTGCAGATCTACCAGGAGGTATCGAGCATCCGGGACAGCACCAACGCCGCCGGCGTCATCACCGACAAGCGCGCAATCGAATCGACGGTGCTGGTCGATGACGGTCAGATCGTCGCGCTCGGCGGCCTGGTGCAGGACAGCACCAGCTACGGCATCGAGAAGGTGCCGCTGTTTGGCGACATCCCCCTGATTGGCCTGCTGTTCCGCTACGAAACGCGCAAGCAGTCCAAGACCAATCTCATGGTATTCCTGCGCCCGGTGGTGTTGCGGGACGGCCTGTCCTACAGGGGCCAGACCGCGGAACGCTACCGGCAGATGCTCGGCGAGCAGGAAAAATCGCAGATGCCCCCGCATCCGGTGCTGCCGGAGTACCCTGCGCCGCAGCTGCCGGCGAACCCGGACGTCCCGGATCACACGACGCCGACGCCCCCGGCGAATCCGGTCCTCCCGGATCAATCGACGCCCAAGCCGCCGCCCCCGCAATCCTACCGTCCCGAGCCGGCCTGGTGATAGACGCCGATCGCGCATCCGCGGTCCGCCTGGTTCCCTACCAGTTCGCGAAAGCGCAGGGCGCGCTGCTCCTCGAGCTGGGCGAGTCGCACGCCGTCGTCTGCCTGCGGGCGGGCGCGCGCGCGCAGGTGCTGGGCGAGCTGCGGCGCGTGCTCGGCGTGCCGGTGCGCGTCTCGAGCGTCGAGCCGGCGGCGGCCTTCGAGCGCCTGCTCGCCGACGCCTACACCCGGGCGAATCAGTCGGCGGCCTACGTCGCCGACAACCTCGAGCACGACATGGACCTTTCGCGCCTGGTGCGCGAGATGCCGAAGGTCGAAGACCTGCTCGATTCGGAGAACGACGCGCCGATCATCCGCATGATCAACGTGCTGCTGACGCAGGCCTTGCGCCAGGGCGCCTCCGACATCCATATCGAGCCGTACGAATCGCGCTCGGTGGTCAGGTTCCGGCTCGACGGCACGCTGCAGAACGTGGTCGAGCCGCACCGCGCGCTGCACGCGGCGATGCTCTCGCGCATCAAGGTGATGGCCAACCTGGACATCGCCGAGAAGCGCCTGCCGCAGGACGGCCGCATCGGGCTGCGCCTCGCCGGGCGCCAGGTCGACGTGCGCGTGGCCACGCTCCCCACCAGCTACGGCGAGCGCGCGGTGCTGCGCCTGCTCGACAAGGAGGGCGGCAGGATGGAGCTGCCGAGCCTGGGCATGGCTCCGGCCACGCTCGCCAGCGTCGATGCGCTCATCCACCAGCCCCACGGCATCGTGCTGGTGACGGGGCCGACGGGGTCCGGCAAGACCACCACGCTGTACGCGGCGCTGTCGCGCCTCGACGCGCCCGGCCTGAACATCATGACGGTCGAGGACCCGATCGAGTACGAGCTCGAAGGCGTGTCGCAGACGCACGTCAATCCGAGGATCGGCATGACCTTCGCGCGCGCGCTGCGCTCGATCCTGCGCCACGATCCCGACGTGATCATGATCGGCGAGATCCGCGACCTGGAAACGGCGCAGATCGCCGTGCAGGCGAGCCTCACCGGGCACCTGGTCCTCGCCACGCTGCATACCAACGACGCGATCAGCGCCACCACGCGCCTGGTGGACATGGGCGTCGAGCCCTACCTGCTGTCCTCCAGCCTGCTCGGCGTGCTCGCGCAGCGCCTGGTGAGAAAACTCTGCCCGGCATGCAAGCGGGCCTACGCGCCGAAGGAGACCGACCGGGCGGAGCTCGGCGAGGCGAATGCCGGCGCGGAGCTGTTCGCGCCCGGCGCTTGCGCGGCGTGCCATGGCACGGGCTACGCCGGGCGCACCGGGATCTACGAGCTGTTCGTCGTCGACGAGGACGCCAAGCGCCTGATCCATGCCGCCGGCAGCGAGCAGGAGCTGCGCAGCCATGCGCTGGGCCGCGGCATGCGCCCGCTGCGACAGGACGGCTTGCGCTGGGTGCACTCGGGTACGACCTCGCTGGAGGAGGTCGTCCGGGTGACGCGTGAGAGCTGAGCGCCCGGCTGCCCGGCGGCGGGCGGCCTGAGGCCCATGCCGGCCTACAGCTACGTCGCCGTCGACGCGCAGGGCCGGACGCAGCGCGGCGTGGTGGAGGCGGACGCGCCGCGGCTGGCGCGCGCCGGATTGCGCAGCGCCGGCCTCGTGCCGCTCGAATTGAGCGCAGTCGACCCCGAGACCGCGGCGCCGGGCGGCCGCCGGTGGCTGGCGCGGCGCCGGCGCCTGTCGCGCGCCGAGCTGGTGCTGGTGACGCGGCGCTTCGCGCTGCTGCTCGAGGCGGGCCTTACGGTGGAGCAATGCCTCGACGCGCTCATCGAGCAGGCGAGCGACGAATCCAGCCGCAGCATCCTTGCGGCGGTGCGCGCCGAGGTACTGTCGGGACACGGGCTGGCTGCTGCCCTCGACCGGTTCCCGGCCTCGTTTCCCGACATCTACCGCGCGCTGGTCGGCACGGGCGAGCAGTCGGGCGATCTCGCGGTCGTCATGACGCGCCTCGCCGGCTATCTGGAAAGCCGGCAGGCCATGACGCAGAACGCCGGGCTGGCGCTGCTCTATCCGGCGATCGTGGCTTCGGTGGCGCTGCTGATCGTGATCGGGCTGCTGGCCTACGTCGTGCCGCAGGTGGTGGAAGTGTTCCAGCACAGCCGCCAGGAGCTGCCGCTCCTCACGCGCGCCATGCTCTGGACGAGCGCGCTGCTGCAGGGAAACTGGGCGCTCGCAGGCGCGCTGCTGCTCGTTCTGGCGGCCGGCGGCCGCGCGGCCTGGGCGCGCGAAGCCTGGCGGGCGCGATGGCAGGCGCGCTTGCTGCGCATGCCGGTCATCGGCCCGCTGCTGCTGGGCATCGGCACCGCGCGGCTCGCCAGCACGCTGGCGATCCTCGTCGGCGGCGGCGTGCCGCTGCTGCAGGCGCTGGGCGCGGGGGCGAAGGTGCTGGGCAGCCTGCCGCTGCGCAGCGCGGTCGAGGACGCCGCGCGGCAGGTGCGCGAGGGCAGCAGCCTGCACCGCGCGCTCGGGGGCCGGAAGCTCTTTCCGCCGATCTTCATCCACCTGGTGGCCTCGGGCGAGGCGAGCGGCCGCCTCGCGTACATGCTCGAGCAGGCGGCGAAGCATCAGGACATGGAGAACGAGCGCCGCGTGAGGCTGCTCACCGGCATCCTGGAGCCCGCCGTGATCGTGGCGATGGGCATCGTCGTGCTGCTGGTGGTGCTCGCCATCCTGCTGCCGATCATCGAGATGAACCAGCTCGTGCG
>Ga0209640_10005712_pt1 | contig 10871 bp, 11 predicted proteins | sample RifCSP10_1_FD_184018 | JGI IMG/M metagenome (GOLD analysis project Ga0209640, IMG submission 184018) | Soil microbial communities from Rifle, Colorado - Rifle CSP2_sed 10_1 (SPAdes) (version 2) | ecosystem: Environmental > Terrestrial > Deep subsurface > Rock core/Sediment | place: Rifle...
TCGCCGCAACACTATCGCGAGGACATACACAGCACCGGCCAGCACAATGATGGTTGAGCCGGACGGCAGGTCCGGCTGGTAGGACAATAGCAATCCGGACACGGTGATGACTATGCTCAGCAGGATCGACACGAACATCATCCTGGTTATGGAGCCGACGAACTGGGCGGCAGTGGCGGCCGGCAGCACCAGCAGGGCCATGACCAGGATCAGGCCGACGATGTTGATCAACAGCACCACGGTCAGGGCGATCGCGCACAGCAGGAGTATATACACCCATTCCACATGCACGCCGCGCAGACCGGCGAATTCCTCATCGAAAGCCGTTGCCAGGAACTGCTTGTAGTAGATGATGACCAGGATGATGATGGCGAGATCCAGCAGCAGCATGTAGAAGAGGTCCCGCGATGTGACCAGCAGGATATTGCCGAACAGGTAACTCATCAGATCGATGTTGTAGCCCGGGGTCCTGGAAATAAACAGGATCCCGACCGCCATTCCGACTGACCAGAAGGCGGCTATCAGAATATCTTCGTCCTGGTGCCAGCGTAACTTGATATAGCCGACCAGTAACGCCGACAACAGCGCGACGATAATAGCGCCGAGCATCGGTGCGCTGCCGAGGAAATAGGCGATACCCATACCCGCCAGCACCGTGTGGGCGATACCGCCGGCCAGAAAACCGATGCGCTTGACGACGACGTAAGTGCCGATGATGCCGCAACCTACACTGGCCAGCAGGCAGGCGATCAACGCATGTTGCATAAACTGGTAACTGAACAGGGCGCTTACAGATTCAAACATAGTTTTTAAAATAAAACACAGTGGCACAGAGGACACAGAGAAAATACTTTATAACTATTTGCTCTTTATTGTTTATATACATATTAAATTCTATTATTTGGTTGCCACACCGTTTTACCCATGGTTTCCTATGAAAATATATACTTAATTATTCATATTTCTTAATTTATTCAGGAGTTTTTATATAAATCTCTGTGTCCTCTGTGCCTCTGTGTTTTTCCTAATGTTTATGCGCATGATCGATCATCTTCACCGGTCCGCCGTAAAGTTCCTCAATGGTCTTGCCGCTGATCTCTTCCGTATTGTGGCAGACCAGGGTGCGGTTCAGACAACCGACGCGATTCACATAACCCGAGATGAACCCGATATCGTGCGAGACGACAATAATGGTCATGCGTTCATTGTATTTCTTCAACAAGGCGAAAATGTCCTCCTCCGCCTTGATATCGATATTGGCGGTCGGCTCATCCAGGATCAGGATCTCCGGCTCGCAGGCCAGGGCGCGGGCAATGAGCATACGCTGGATCTGGCCGCCGGACAGTGTCGCTACCTGTTTGCCGGCGATGTCATCAAGTTCCAGAGCCGCCAGCGCCGCGCCGGCACCGTCCCGATCACGCCGGCTGTAAGCGCCGTATCTGGAGGTGATCCCCAACCTGCCCATCAACACAACGTCACCGACGTTGATCGGGAAGTCGCGGCGGTAAGTCGGGAATTGCGGCACGTAGCCGATCCGGGTGCGCATGGCCGACGGCGGGTGGCCGAATACGGTGATGCGGCCGCGGTCCGGTGTATACACTCCCAGCAACAGCTTCAACAAAGTGCTTTTACCGCCGGCATTCGGCCCGATCAAGGCGAAGAACTCCTCCGCGCCAATGGTCAGATTAATATCCTGCAACACCGTCACCTGGCCGTAGGAAAAGCTGACATCCTGATATTCGATGATCGGGCTCATTGCAGCGCCTCGGCGATCAGCCGGCTGACGGTATATAAATTTTCTATGTAGTTCTCAGCGAGGTTATCGATCAACACCACTTTCGCATCCATTTCCTTGGCCAGGGTATACGCAGTGCCTGAGGGATGCTGTGCCTGAACAAAAATCTTGCTGATGCCTTCCCGCTTCGCCAGCTCCACCATTTCAACCAGTCCTCGTGGCCCTTTTTCCCGGCCATACTCATCCAGCGCCATTTGTCGCAGACCGTACGCATCGGCGAAATATTTCCAGCCGGCATGGGAAACAATGAAGAAATCCGTACGTCGTTGCTGCAAGCGCGCGCGTGTTTCCCGGTCCAGTCGGTCCAGATCCGCGATCAGGCTCAGGTAATTGGCGGCATAGACCGGCGCCCCATCGGGATCGCGTTCAGATAATATATCCCTGATTTGCCCGGCGATGATCTTCGCGTTACTCGGATCGGTCCAGATGTGCGGATCACCGTCTTTTAACAATTGCGAGCAGCAATCTACCACCAGCATCGCCCGGTTCTGCGCGGCCAGCATCGGCATCCAATGGTGTTCGAACGGCACGCCGATGCGGAAATAAATCTGCGCTTGCGTGAGCAGGGCGATCTGCTTCGGTCCGGGGTCGTAGGTTTCCGGGGTGTGCCCCGGTTTCAACATGACATTGACCTGCACCCGTTCCGCGCCGATCCGTTGCACCAGATATTGTTGCGGCGGAATACTGACGAAGATATTTAATGGTTGTTCCGGCTCTGCATGGCCAGACAGCGGCAAGCAGAGGAGAAATATGGCCAGGCAACGCTGCATGGATCCCGGTCGCTCAGCCGTGTTTCGACAGGCACCTGCCGCAACGACCCTTGATCTCGATCGTCGGACTGGATATCTCAAAACCCACATCCCGGGATTTGGCGGCCAACAGCTCCAGTACCTCCTGGTCATCGATCTCCGCCACTTCGCCACAGTCCCGGCATATCAGCAGTTGGCCACTGCCAGCGTGCCCCGGAGCGCCGCAACCGACATAGGCATTGAGCGATTCAATTTTGTGCACGAGACCCTGTTCCTGTAAAAAATCCAGGGCCCGATAGACGGTCGGCGGCGCCGCACTGGATTTTTCGTGGCGGATGACATCCAGGATCTGATAAGCCTTGACCGGTGCATGCCCATTCCAGACGAGCTCCAGCACCCGCTTGCGCAGCGGCGTTAATCGTTGTCCTTCCTGCTGGCAACTGACCTCGGCCGCACTCAGCGCCGTGGTCACACAATTGGAATGTTTATGCCGGCCATGGGTGAATTCACGCAATACTTTCAACCGGGTCATGGGATTTACCTCAGGGGGACAAATATCAATAATGTTATATTATAACATTCTCTCCCTTCCTGTGGGAGCGCCCTCGTGACCCTGAATGAGGATTGTTTAGACCGTGGCTGGATAATCAGTCGCTTGTGTGCCTGGTATACAATATCAGCAACGTCGCTGCGGAAATGGAACCGGTGTATTAGCCCGGAATCTTTAATTTTGAAAATACCCCCGCTTGCTATGGGCACGAAGCTATCGGGTTTCCAAAAGGGAGAGGCGCAACTCTCCCTTTGGTCGCCAGCACGAATTTATTTCGCGCGTCGCGAAATCAAAAGAAATCAGGCCGGCGCCGGGTGCCAGCCCGCGTCCGCCCATAGTTCGCCACTGACGGCGGAATTGGAAATCATGAATCTGATAGCATCGGCGATTTCTTCCGTGGTAATCAACCTGCCGAGCTGGGTATATTGCAGGATATTCTTTTTGATAAACTCCTCGCCCAGCGCCCGCACCATCGGCGTGTCAGTATAACCCGGGTGGATCACACCACAGCGCACCCCGTGATAGATGGCTTCCTTGGTCAGGGTTGCCGCCGCACCTTCGAGACCGGCCTTGGTGGTCGCATAGGATATCTGGCCCTTGTTGCCCTGGGATGAGACCGAGCCGATGAAAATGACCGTGCCCTGCACATGTTCCTGCGGTTGCCATTGCCGCAAGCCTTTGCTGGCGCGGTCTTCGGCTATCCGTGCCACCAGTTCCATGCCCCAATAGATCGGGGCGATCAGGTTGACTTCAATGACGAACCGGAACTTCTCTTCCGGATACATGATGGACTTACCGGTTTCCTTATCGATCTTGACCGCCAGTGCGTCCCGGGTGATGCCGGCGCAGGGCACACAGATACTGACCGTGCCATGTTCGCGGTCGAGAGTATCATAAACCTTGCTGCGAAATTTCGAGTCGGTGGTATTACCCGTAAACGGCACTGCGACTTTTTTATTAAAGGTTCGATTAATCGTGTCCGCAGCAGCCGTGACTTCCTCGTTCATATCCACCATCCCGATGGCCTTGACGTCATGATCGGCAAGATTTTCACAGACCGCCTTACCGATGCCGCTGGCAGCGCCAGTCACTACCGCAATTCGATTTTTAATCTCCATAGACATACCTCAATAACGGATAGCAATACAGTAAATTCTGATTCGATCAAAGGATGAATCCGGCAGGAGTTCTCTATTCAGTCTGGCTCTGCAGGCAAAATCCGGATCACTGGGAATTGTTACTGCGCGGTGATGCCTACGACGATGTATCGTACCAGGATCAATCACATCAATAATTGCAAGAACATCGGAAATCTTTCAGCTCTCACGGATTATCTCACAATAAAATAATTCATTTAAAAAAACGCTGTTAACACCTGTTGATTTAGATCAACCGTTACCGGAAATATCCTGGCCACTCGGTGTGGCAAGGTGTGATAGAGACTATTTTGCAATGATTCGCTGTAACCTGCCTGGCGATCGCGGCAGCAGAACAGTTTAAAAAAACAGGCAGATCCGGTAGCCAATCCAGGCGGCGCAATAGGCAAACACAGCATAAGCAATAAACATCTGCACCGGCAACTTCAGGGAATTAGTCTCCTTTTGCAAAATGGCCAGCGTTGACACGCATTGCAGGGCAATGGCGAACAATATCAACAGAGCTACTCCCGACGCGAGCGTTATGCCACTGGCCTGGATCTGCTCAACCAATGGCACCATGTCATTATCAGCACCTTCAATACCATACAAGGTACCCAACGTGCCGACGAAGACTTCCCTGGCCAGAAAAGAGGTTAACAGCGCAACGCCGTATTTCCAGTCCAGGCCTAATGGTTGAAATACCGGCTCGATAATCTTTCCCAACCACCCCAGCCATGAATTACCAAGATCAGTACCGCCATTGGGAAAGTAACCGAGGAACCAGACCACCATCGTCACAGTAAAAATAATGGACCCGGCCTTGGTGACAAAATGCCTGGACCGGTTCCAGCAATTTCGTAACAGGGGTTTCCACGATGGCAACCGGTAGGGGGGCATTTCCAGCACAAACGGCATGTCCTGCTGACTGTGCGGACCGAACCTGGAAACGATGGAAGTCACCAGTAAACCGCACATCATGCCGAAAAAATAAACCATGAACATGGCCAGCCCTTGCAAACCCACCAGTCCGCCCAACGCCTCGCGAGCTGGAATGAAGGCGGCAATTATCAATGTATACACCGGCAGTCGCGCCGAACAGGGCATGAGCGGAATAGCGAAATACGTCAACCAGCGCTTATAGGGTGAATCAACTGTCCGGGCAGCGTAGATACCCGGAATGGCACAGGCAACGCCGGACAACATGGGGATAAAACTTTTTCCCGTCAGCCCGAAAATACGCAGCGGCTGATGGCAAATAACGGCAGCCCTGGCCAGATAACCGGTATCCTCTAGGATACCCACAACCAGGGTCAGGACGAAAATCTGCGGAACGAACACCAGGAAGGCGCCGATTCCGCCGAACAACGCATCCTTGACGAAATCGCGAATACCGCCTGCCGCAATCAGTGGCAGTATCAGGGCTGCCAGCCAAGCCAGCAACGCCTCGACCGCATCCATCGCCGGCGCCGCCCAGGTAAAGATCGACTGAAACAACAAGTACATGATCAGGAAAAAAGCTGCGCCGCCGGTCCAGGTGTGGAGAAAAAAAGCGTCCAGTCTCGCCTGCGATCTGATCAACAGATCGCCTTTGGGACCGCAGTCCTCAGCCAGTTTGTGGGCCATCTGGCGCAGGTCAACGTCACTGATACCCTTGAAATCGACCGGCACATGCTGGTGCTGCGATACCTGGTTCTTGTCCATTGCTTGCGCCAGTTCGTGCAACCCCAGGCCGGTTTTTGCGGAGATCGGTAATACCGGAACACCGAGGGCACGGGCCAGACCATGTGTATCCAGTTGCATATCGTGTTTGGTCAGAATATCGATCATGTTGGCGGCGATCAGCATGGGCTTGCCGTGCACCTGACATTCCCGCAGCACCTGCATGGCAAAATGCAGGCCCTTCTCCAGGCGGCTGGCATCGAGGATGCAGATGACGTAATCGAGTTGTTCATCCGCCAGAGACTTTTTAAAGGCCCGGACAGCGATACGTTCTTCCTCGGAAATGGAGTGCAGAGAATAAACGCCGGGGAAATCCACCAACTCCAGCCCCGGATTGGCGAGCATGGGACCGGAACTGATATCGACCGTAATACCGGGAAAATTGGCGACTTTCTGGTGTAAGCCGGTTAACCGGTTGAATAACAGACTTTTGCCGGAATTTGGTGTGCCGATGATCAGCGCTTCACTCATTCGCTCACCCGGATATCGACCAGAGTGGCGACATTATCGTCCAGTGAATAGATCGTATTATTAACGCGGTAGAGCTTGGGGGCGCCCAGTCTTGGCACTTGTACGCACGTCACCTGTTCCCCCGGGTGAAAGCCCAGTTCCATCAATCGCACCCGGTAATTTTCATCCAGTTCCTGGTTAAATCCCTGGACCAGGCATTTTTCCCCTTGCATTAATTCCCAGAGAGTTTTAATCATTGCCGAACAATCTCGCGGTATATAGGTTGGTTTACGTAATGGATACTGTTTCAGTCCTGGATTGCTGTCACCCGCGGGAAGATTGCTGTGGGTAAGCAGGAGATAGTAGCAATATGGGAACAAAACCGGACGAACCGTGCTAACTTACAGTATTCAAGCCAGTTAAGGATCTAAACATTATTATAGGAACATATGTGCTATTTGTAAATGAGATTCATTATCATTTAGAAACCTTTATCAATACCCTAAATTTACGCTATGCAAGATTCCGAATGGCAATGTGAACGTACTTTCGGTCAGGACCGAATCAGGCCCGGGGAAAAACGGACCCTGCTGGTGCTGTTATTGACCAGCCTGACCATGGTCGTGGAAATTCTGGCAGGTCTATGGTTTGGCTCCATGGCCTTGCTGGCCGACGGTCTGCATATGGGTTCCCATGCCGTCGCCATGGCAGTCAGCGTATTTGCCTACTATTACGCCCGCCGCCACGCCGGCGACCAACGCTTCAGTTTTGGCACCGGCAAGGTTAATTCACTGGCCGCCTTCGCCAGCGCCGTTCTCCTGGCGGCATTCGCGGCCATCATGATATTTGAGAGCAGCGATCGCTTCATCCACCCGGTCAAGATCCAGTTCAATTATGCCCTGGTTGTGGCCTTCCTGGGATTAGCCGTGAATGGATTGAGCATGCTGGTGCTTGACCACGACCATAGTCATGATGAGGATGAGCACGATCAACACCCGCATACCCACGATCATAATTTACGCTCCGCCTATCTCCATGTCCTGGCCGATGCCGTGACGTCTCTGTTTGCCATTTTCGCCTTACTGGCGGGTAAGTATTTCGGCGCCTATTGGCTGGATCCGTTCATGGGTATCGTCGGCGCCGCCCTGATCATCCGCTGGTCGATCGGACTTTTGCGGGAGAGCAGCCTGGTGCTGCTGGACAAACAACTCCCGGCAGAACAGTTAACGAAACTCCGTGAGGCGATCGAATTAACTGACCAGGATCGTATCGCTGATTTGCATATGTGGCGGATCGGCCCGGGAATTAATGCGGCGGAATTCGTGATACACAGCGCCCGACCCAAAACACCCGATCATTACCGGGATTGTATTCCCGGGGACTTGCAAATCGTCCACGCAGCCATCGAAATCCATGTGGACAAGACATAAACATCGGGTTTTACAAATTATAACGAGTAGGCAGCCTAATTGATCGCTGTTATGCTAAGCCGGTAATATTAGTCAAAGCCCGACAATCAAATTATGCAGACACAGGAAACAACCGCTGGAATCAAGTTTAACCAGACGCTTGATGCCAAAGGTCTTAATTGTCCGTTGCCTGTTCTTAAGGCGAAACTGGCCTTGAACCGGATGCAAGCCGGGGAAATCCTGCATGTTGAAGCGACCGACCCGCATTCAATTATTGATTTTCAGGCATATTGCGCCCGCACGGGTCATGAGATACTCCAGTCAACTGAAACCGAAGGTGTAATCGAATTCTTCATACGCCGCGCCAGCAACCCGAATAAGATATAAATCCGGTTGCATATAAATACTTGATTAATAGAATTCATACAGGGGTGCCCGTAAGACCATAACCATTAACCGATAGAGTTGGTAGAAACCCGAACGCTAGTACTTTAATCGATAATTATGAACTGCAAAGACAGGGATATTACTTTCACTCCACATGCCCGGAGACAGTAACAGTATGTCATGCGAAAGAATTTTGGTTGTTGACGATGACCAGGCTTCCGCCAGAAGGATCGAACTGCAACTTATCAAAATGGGTTACGTAGTCGTATCCATCGCTGAGAATGGCCCTGAAGCTATCGCCAAGGCAGGCTCGTTCGCTCCTGATCTGCTGCTGATAGACATCAATCTTGGCCGGGATATGGACGGCATCGAGACCGCCAGAATCATCATGCAAAAATGTCAGGTGCCGGTGGTCTTTCTTTCCGCCCAGGCCGACGCCGACACGCTGGCCCGCGCCCTGGATACGCAACCTCTGGGCTATGTGACCAAACCGTTGCGGGAATCGGACCTGCGCAGCACTATTTCACTGGCATTGACCAGGATGAATTCAAATCCGGGTCCCGTACCTCCTCCTATTCCAGCCAATGAAGCATTATGGCGTATAAAGCTCACATGCAACACGGACGGCAGGATTACGCGGACGCCACACGACTCAAAAACAATCCTGCAGCAACTGGGTATGGAAAATATCCAGGATCTGTTGCCGGCAGCCCATGGTGAGCATGTCAGGGCAAGTGTAAGTAGCAAAAAACAGCAACTGATTTTTACAACTATCGGCAAGACCACATTGTTACTGGAGTATGTGCCGGTAGTAAATGGAATTGTTAATGTCTTTATAACCGCCCAGCCGGAACGAAACAGTAGCGTTAATCAGGATAATGTTACCCCGGTCGAGTACCTGGATACACTCGATCACCTGGCTGCCGGAATAATATTATTTAATGAAAATATGCAGATATTTTATAGCAACAAATCCGCGCAACGATTGTTATCAGACGGTACCTGCCTGAAAAATTATCACGGCTATCTAACCTGCGAGGATCCGGAGATTACCGCTGAACTGAAGGAAATAGCCGTTGATCAGAAAGATCATTTATTTTCGATAGAGAGAGGCGCGAGCCGTCCGGCTTTGCATGTCCTGGTGACAACGCTGAAATCCGGTCGCGCCAATGTTGGAAGAAACCTGCCGACGACCATAATGTTTGCTTTCGAAACGACGACTAATTACGCCCGCATAGAAGAGGTAGTCCGCAGCCTGTATCGTCTCTCCCCCTCGGAAGCCAAGGTGGTATCGCAATTATTTATTACGCCACACCTGCCTACGGCCGCGGCCGCCCTGGGCATCACTCTGAACACGGCCCGTACGCATCTCAAGCGGATATACATCAAGACCCGTGTCAATCGCATCTCCGCTCTAATCCATATGATCGTCACCGGTCCCGCCAGTATTATCCTGAATACTGACGCTTAAATTCACCTGCCAGGCGGGGGGTGATTATTCAGCCTCCGTTATCTGGTATGAATGGGTGATTTTGGCGGTCTTGCCCAGCATGATAGAGGCCGAACAATATTTTTCCGCGGACAGCTGTATAGCTTTTTCCACCTGCTTTTCGCTGACGCCATGACCCCTGATCAGGAAACGAATATGGATATCGGTAAACACACTGGGAATAGCGTCGGCCCGCTTGCCGTCCAGTTCTGTTGCAATGGCGGTGATATCCTGCCTGGCTTTCTTCAGGATCGAGACGATATCGTAACTGGTGCATGCCCCGAGACCCAGCAAGATCATTTCCATCGGCCGGGGTCCGAGATCCCTGCCACCACCCTCCGGGGGACCGTCGATAACAACTTTATGACCGCCGGATGAGCTGCCGATGAATGCCGCACCCCCAGCCCATTTCAAAGACGTTTGCATATAACATACCCCAACTGGTTGATTAGTAAAAAGAAGAGTAGCATAGATGCTTGTTTTTACTGAATATCCGTTTCTACCTCATATTTAACCAAGGGGAACAAACCTCATGCCAGCACCAAATACCGGGGCTAAAAGTAATACCATCGTTCGCTTTCTCGAACACTGCCACAAAAAGAGCTTCCCGGCCAAGTCGGTGATCATCAAGGAAGGCGACCAGTCGTACGACCTGTTCTATATCATCAGCGGGTCCGTGACGGTATTAATCGAGGATCTTAAAGGCCGTGAGATAGTGCTGGCTTATCTCAATGCCGGCGATTTTTTCGGCGAACTTGGCCTGTTTGACGAACAACACAAACGTACTGCCTACGTTCGGGCCAAGTCAAAATGCGAAATAGCCCAGATTAACTATCAACGCCTTAAAGGACTGACTGATTTGTTCCCGGAACTCATCTTCGCCATTGCCTCCCAGATGGCGATCCGGCTGAAAAAAACCAGCCGCAAAGTCAGCGATCTGGCCTTCACCGACGTCAAAGGGCGGGTTGCCAGGACCCTGATAGATTTATGCAAGGAACCCGACTCCATGACCCATCCTGACGGCATGCTGGTGAAAATCACCCGCCAGGAACTCGGCCGCATCGTCGGTTGTTCCCGGGAAATGGTCGGTAGGGTACTCAAGGATTTGGAGGAGGAACATCTATTATCGGTTGCAGGCAAATCGATAGTTGTCTTCGGCACGCGTTGACTCAAAAGATTGAGGG
>Ga0209640_10005714_pt1 | contig 10869 bp, 7 predicted proteins | sample RifCSP10_1_FD_184018 | JGI IMG/M metagenome (GOLD analysis project Ga0209640, IMG submission 184018) | Soil microbial communities from Rifle, Colorado - Rifle CSP2_sed 10_1 (SPAdes) (version 2) | ecosystem: Environmental > Terrestrial > Deep subsurface > Rock core/Sediment | place: Rifle...
CCTTCTGGGGGCGGCGGTCGGGGTCGCCGTCTTTTTATCGACCGGCGACGTCACTGCCGCCGATCCGGCCCTGCCGGCCGGCTTCATCAAGGGGACAAATCCCGCAAAGGTGGATCCGGCCATGATTGAAGCCGGAAAAAAGATTTATTTTCGAAAGTGTGTCTGGTGCCACGGTGTGGATGGAGCCGGGGATGGTCCTGGCGCGGATCGACTCTGGCCGAGGCCCCGCAACTTCAACCAGGGCACCTTCAAAATCCGGCACACTGCGAGCGGCGAATTGCCGCTCTTTGATGCAACGAAGCCGGTTACCGGTCAGAACGACCTTTTCGATACCGTGACGCACGGCCTGCCGGGCTCGGCCATGCCGCCCTGGGACGGGATCCTGACGGAACAGCAACGGTTACAGGTGCTGTCTTTTGTGACGACGCAGCTCATCAAGGACCGCAAGTTCGACGACAAGACGGAGACCTTCACCGTTCTCGACATCGGCAATAAGGGGGCGATCAAGCAAATCGCTTATAGCAAAGAGAGCATCGAGAAAGGCGCCAACCTCTTTGTCGAGAAGAAGTGCATTGAGTGCCACGGGGCGGAAGGCCGGGGCGATGGAAACCCCTTCAACCTCAAGGATGACTGGGGGTTCTCTATCCAACCGGCGAACATGCATAAGTGTTGGAATTTCCGGGGGAGCAGACAAGACGCGTACAACGTGCACAACATCTTTCGGACTTTTTCCACCGGGGTGAATGGAACCCCGATGCCGTCCTTCGCCGACAACACGACGGTTGAAGAACGGTGGCATATCGCCAACTTCGTGAACTCCATCTGCGAACGTGACGCAAAAGGGAGGCCCCTCGATATTGACCCTCTGACGGATAAGCCGAAAATCAATTTCGTCGTGCCGTCCGGATTCATCGAAGGGGAAATCCCCGCTGATCCCAACGACAAGAAGTGGCAGGATCGCGAGCGTCGGATCATCGGCTTAGGCGGCCAGATCACCCACAAGCCGCGCAACTTCGTCAATCGGATCGATGATCTCTGGATCCGCTCTTTCTACAACAAGAACGAAATCGCGTTTCTGTTCCAATGGGACGACCGGTCCAAGAGCCAGGCGGCACCGGGTGTGAGCGCGACCCCGGTGGCCGAAGCGCCCCCCACCACTGGCGAGCCGGACTCGATTGCGGCCAAGCAGAATACCTATGAAGTGTTCAATGATGCGGTGGCCATTGAGTTCCCGGCCAAATGGCAGGAGATCACCGCGCCGGAAAAGCCGCGGTACCTGTTCGGAGAAGAAAAACGGCATATGGACATCTGGAAATGGGAGGCCGATGGGACGCTGAAGGCCTACACGGGGTCGGGCTGGGACAAGCCGTTGGAGGAACGTTCGGGGTCGACCGCCACCCTGAAACTGGTCAAAGGGGAGTTCAAGGACGGCCGGTGGACCGTCCTCATGAAGCGCGCCCTGCGGACCGAGGATAAAGACGCCGACGTTCAGTTCGAGTCCGGCAAGTATATCCCGACCGTCTTCTTTGCCTGGGACGGGCATAACGGCGACGCGGGACTGAAAAATGCCGTGTCGGCGTTCTATTACGCCATCCTGGAGCCCCCGGTCCCCATCGAGGCCAAGGTGTACCCGATTTTGATGGCGGTGGGCATGATCATCGCGGAAGGCTGGATCCTCCGCCGACGGGCCAGCAAGCGGAAGATGACGAAGGCATAACCGGTCCGTCCCTCTCGGATTGGTTGAGCATGCAGGGGGGTGGGGCGTCAACCCACCCCCTTTTTTTATTCCGTTCATGGAAAAATCCACGGTCACCGGCTTGATTCTGGCGGGGGGAAAAAGCCGCCGATTAGGCCAGGACAAACGGTTCCTGGAACTGGGCGGACGGACCTGTCTTGAGCGGGTCCTGGACGTGTTCAAGGAGGTCTTCGAGGACGTCCTGGTGGTGGCTGACGCGGCGGAACCCTTCAAGGGGATCGGGGTCAAGGTAGTGGTGGACCTGATTCCGGGGCGAGCCACCCTGGGGGGCCTGTACACGGGGCTCCACTACGCGGCCTCCGACCGGGTTTTTGCCGCGGCGTGCGATATGCCGGGGCTCTCGCCTCCGGCGATTCGCGTCGTGCTGGCGCACGCGGGAGACGGGGACATCGTCATCCCCGACCTGGACGGTCAGCTCCAGCCCATGCACGCGGTGTATTCCAAGGCGTGCCTGCCTGTCCTTCAGTCCCTGGTCGAAGCCCAGGCCCTCAAGCTTCAGGACCTTTGCGCGCGCCCCGAGCTCAGGATCTATCGGATTCCGAAGGCGGCCTTTCAAGCGGTGGATCCGGACCTGCGCTCCTTTTTCAACATCAACACCCCGGACGACCTCGCGCAGGCAAGGAAATGGATCGGCCCCTGACGACCGCGCTTCTTCCTCCCCTGCTCGCGTCGTGGACGCCCTCCAAAAGACCGTTCTGGAGCGGCCCCGAACCTTGCCATGAAGAGGCCGTTGTGTTAGAGTTTGGCCCGTTTTGGGCGGCCCTCGGGGGTTTCCCGGGGGCCGCACTTGTGTGGAGCGCTGCATTCATGTCGGTGGGGGTGGTGAGAGAAACAGTCCTCTCCACATTACGGGCGGCCTTGGAGGAGGCGCGAGCCACCGGCGACCTCAGGCTGCCTACCCTGCCGGCGCTCGTCCTCGATGTTCCCAGGAAGGAGACCTGGGGGGACCTCGCCACGACGGTGGCTATGAACCTGGCCGCATCGGAGCAGCGCGCCCCCCGCGAAATCGCCGAGATCATCGCCGGACGATTGCGGGCCCATCCGGACGTCCTCGAGCGCATCGAGGTGGCTCCCCCCGGCTTTATCAATCTGACGGTCAAACGCGATCTGTGGTTCCGCGTCTTGTCCGAGATCGAGGCGCAAGGGGAGCGCTACGGGTGCTCCGACCTCGGCCTGGGCAAGCGGGTGCTGGTGGAGTTCGTGAGCGCCAATCCGACGGGCCCCCTGCACATGGGGCACGGGCGCGGGGCCGCCGTCGGCGGGGCCCTGGCCAATCTTCTCAGCCGCATGGGGTATGCGGTCAGCACGGAATACTACATCAACGATGCCGGCCGTCAGATGCGGCTTCTGACCGAATCCGTCGAGGCGCGCTATCGGCAGTTGCTCGGCGAGGATGCGCCCCTGCCGGCGGACGGGTACCGGGGCGCGTATATCGATGAGGTGGCCCGTGGGTTGCTGGCCGAGAGGCAGGCGGCCGGACAGGACCTCCGGCCCCCGGACCTGACGGCCCTGTGCGGGGCCTGGGCGGTGGCCAGGATGCTGGAGGCCATCAAATCCGATCTGGAGGGGTTCCGGCTCCATTTCGATACGTGGTTCAGCGAATCCTCGCTCTTCGAATCGGGCGCCGTGACAAAATCCCTGGACACCCTCAAGGCCCAAGGCACTCTATTCGAGCAAGATGGGGCCCAGTGGTTCCGGTCCACGGCCTTCGGCGACGACAAGGATCGCGTGGTCCGGAAACAGGACGGGGAGTATACCTACCTGGCCTCGGACATCGCCTACCATCGGGACAAACTGGCCCGCGGCTACGATCTGCTCATCAACATCTGGGGGGCCGATCATCACGGGTACATCCCCCGGATGGAGGCGGCCGTGCAGGCCTTCGGCCATCCGAAGGAGCGGTTGAAGATCGTGCTCGTCCAGATCGTCAATCTCATGAGAGGCGGTCAGCGCGTGACGATGTCCAAGCGGGCCGGGGACCTCATCACCTTGCGGGAGGTCGTCGAGGAGGTGGGGGTGGACGCCGCGAAGTTCATCTTCCTGACGAGGCGGTCCGACAGTCACCTGGACTTTGACCTGGAGCTGGCCAAGCAGCAGTCCGCGGAGAATCCCGTCTATTACGTGCAATACGCCCATGCCCGCGTCGCCAGCCTCTTTCGGGTGGCCGCCGAACGGGGTGTCGAGGTTCCCAAAACCTCCGAGGTGGATTGGACGGTCCTGAATCTGGCGGATGACCTGGCCCTGATCAAGCCGCTGGCAGAATACCCTGCGCTGCTGGAGGCCAGCGCCCAGGCGCTGGAGCCGCACCGGCTGACCTATTATCTGCAAGAGTTGGCGGCCCGCCTTCACACCTATTATTACAAGCACCGCATCCTTCCCCCGATGCTGGAGCGGGAAATCGAGGCCCAGGACCGGCTCAAGCCCGCCTCTCCGGACGCCGACCAGGGGCGAACGCGCGAAGAGCTGACGCCTGCCGTGACCGCCGCGCGGCTCTGTCTCCTACGGGGCGTCCAGTCCGTGATCCGCAACGGCCTGGAAATTCTTGGCGTGTCGGCCCCCGAAAGGATGTGATGGCCGCTTTGGGTTTCCGTGTGCTGTACAAGGATGGGCGCTCGCGGGGGCGAGTCGGCGAACTCACGACCGGGCACGGCGCCGTGGCGACACCGGCCTTCATGCCCGTGGGGTCGCAAGCGACCGTCAAAGGCATCTCTCCCGAGGAACTGACCGGTCTGGGCGCCGAGATGGTCCTCTGCAACGCCTATCATCTGTACCTTCGGCCCGGCCACCGGGTGATCGAAGAGATGGGTGGACTTCACCGCTTCATGGGGTGGTCCCGGGCCATTTTGACCGACAGCGGCGGCTATCAGGTCTTCAGCCTCGCGCCCCTGCGCAAGGTCACGGACGACGGGGTCACGTTCCAATCCCATCTCGACGGCTCGCTGCACCACCTGACGCCCGAGCTGGCGATCGAAATTCAGGAGTCCCTGGGCGCCGATGTGGCCATGGTGCTGGATGAGTGTCTTCGGTATCCGGCGACGGCGGCGGAGGCTGAGGCGGCGCTCGCCCGCACGACCGTCTGGGCCCGGCGCTGCCGGGATGCCCGCCGCCGTCCCGATCAGGCGCTCTTCGGCATCGTCCAGGGGGCGCATTATCCGGATTTGCGGGCGCGGGCCGCGGCGGATTTGGTGAAGATCGGGTTCGACGGCTACGCTCTCGGGGGTCTGAGCCTGGGAGAGGACAAGCCGGCCATGCATGCGGCGATCGAGGCGTCCGTGGAGGAGTTGCCGGAGTCCGCCCCGCGGTACCTGATGGGCGTCGGGACCCCCGAAGACCTCATCGAGGGGGTCGAGCGAGGGATCGATCTCTTTGATTGCGTCATGCCCACCCGCCACGGGCGGACCGGGTGGCTGTTCACCTCCTTCGGGCGGGTCCTGATCAAGAACGCCCAATACGCCCGGGACGCGTCCCCCGTGGACCCGGCCTGCGCGTGTCCGGTGTGCCGCACCTATTCACGCGCGTATCTCCGCCACCTGTTTCTGGCGAAAGAGATGCTCGGCGTGCGCCTGAACACCCTGCACAACCTCCATTACATCCTGACTCTGATGGCCGAATTGCGGGAGGCGATCCAGGGAGGAAGTTTCTCCGAGTTCCGTGACCGGTTTTACGCAACGCGGGAGGCCTGCCGGACATGAGGATAGCCCTTCTGCACGCGCTGGCCCAGGCCCCGGGCCCCGCCCCCGCGCTCGGGGAGCAGTTGCTCCAGATGCTCCCGATGTTTTTCATCATCGTCGCCATTTTTTACTTCGTGATTTACCGTCCCCAGAAGCAGCAGCGCGAGAAACACAAGGTGATGCTCGAGCAGCTCAAAAAGGGGGACAAGGTGGTCACGACCGGCGGCATCTACGGGACGGTGACGAATCTCGGGAAGGAAACGGTCACCTTACAGGTATCCGACAACGCCAAGATCAAGGTCGGACGCGAGCATATCGCGCGCCTTCGCGGGGAAGACGTTGACTGAGGTGTGTCGTCCATGAAGCCCGTTACCGGACGTCTGGTCCTCCTGGCCGTCATCGTCATCGTGTCGCTGGTGATGTTTCTGCCCTCCACGCCGCTGTTTTCGAAGATGCCGGACTGGTGGAAGAACTATTTCCCCGCCAAAGGGATTACGCTGGGCCTCGATCTGCAGGGCGGCATCCATCTCGTTCTGGAAGTGGAGGCGGACCGTGCGGTCGAGATCGCGCTGGATCGGGCCGCGACGAACATGACGGTCCTCTTCGCGGAGAAGAAGCTCCAGGTGGAGTCCGTCACGCACACGACCCCGACGGAGATCACGGTCAGCCTGGGGGCCCCTGAGGCCAAGGACGGCGTCCTCAAATTGACCGATGACCAGTTCCCGTTTCTGACGAGCCGGTCCCCCAGCGACCGCGTCCTGGTCTTTTCCCTCCGGTCCGGCGAGGCGGACCGGATCAAGAAGCAGGCCGTCACCCAGGCACTGGAGACCATCCGCAACCGGGTCGACCAGTTCGGGGTCGCCGAGCCGCAGATCCAGCAGCAAGGGCTCCGGCAGATCGTCGTGCAGCTTCCCGGGGTGAAGGACCCCGGCCGGGCGAAGGCCCTCATCAAGAACACGGCCTTGCTGGAGTTCAAGATGTTGGACGAGACCCATAAGGTCGCGGGGATGCTCCCCAGCCGCGTCCCCGCCGGCAAGGAGGAGGACATCATCCGGGAGTTCGGGCCCCAGATCCCCCCGGATGACGAAATCCTTTTCGAGCGGACCATCGACAAAGAGTCGGGGCGGGTCACGAAGACGCCGTATCTCGTCAAGAAGCGGGCCGTCCTGACCGGCGACGTCCTGACCGACGCCCGGGTCTCCCTCGGCGAATTTCAAGACGCCTACGTCTCCATCAATTTCGACAGCACCGGGGCCAAACTCTTCGAGCGGATCACGGCGGAAAACGTCAAGAAGCGGATGGCCATCATCCTGGACAACACGATCTACTCCGCGCCGGTTATCCAGGAGCGGATCAGCGGGGGACGGGCCCAGATCACCGGCAGCTTCACCACCGAGGAAGCCAACGACCTGGCCATTGTGCTGCGGGCCGGCGCTCTTCCGGCCCCGGTCAAAGTCATTCAGGACCTGACGGTCGGGCCGTCCCTGGGGCAGGATTCCATCGAGAAGGGCGTTCGCTCGACCATCATCGCGGGGGTCATCGTCGTCCTCTTCATGGTGTTCTACTACCGCCTGTCCGGCTCGATCGCGGACTTCGCGTTGGTGCTCAACCTCGTCTGCCTCGTCGGGGCGCTGGCCGGGCTGAATGCGACGCTGACCTTGCCCGGGATCGCCGGCATCATCCTGACCATCGGGATGGGAGTGGACTCGAACGTGCTGATCTTCGAGCGCATCCGCGAGGAACTGCGGTCGGGTAAGCCGGTCCGCCCGGCCGTTGATGCCGGCTATGAAAAGGCGCTGCTCACCATCGTGGACTCGCATGTGACCACCCTGATCACGGGGTTCGCCCTCTTTCTGTTCGGGACCGGTCCGATCAAGGGGTTTGCGGTCACCCTGTGCCTGGGGATCGCCATCAACCTGTTCACGGCCCTGGTCGGGACCAAGGTCATCTTCGATCTCCTCAACCGCCGAGGGCGGATGGACCGCCTGAGCATCTAGGAGCCCCGAATGATCGAAGTTCTCGGGAAAACCAACATCGACTTCATGGGATGGCGGCGGTACTCCTTCGCCCTGTCGGGGGTCCTTGCCCTGTTCGGCCTGGTCGCCATGGTCCAGATCGGGCGAGGCGCCGCGAACCTGGGGATCGACTTCGCCGGGGGGACGGCCGTCCAGTTGAAGTTCGAGAAGGCGGTCCCGATCGAGCTGGCCCGGCAGGCCTTGATCACGCACGGCCTGCCCGAGGTCGAGCTTCAGGAATTTACCGCCGACAACAAACTGCTGGTCCGGGTCAAAGCCCAGACCGCGATCGAGGAGAAGGTGGCGGATAAGGTCCTCGATGCGTTCAAGAAGGTCTTCCCGGATAATCCCTTTGTCGTGGATTCCAGTTACGAGATCGGGCCGACGATCGGCGAGAAGCTTCAGGAGGATGCGCTGAAGGCCATCACCATTTCCATGGTGGGCATCATCCTGTACATCTGGGCCCGCTTTGAATTCCGGTTCGGGATCGCGGCCGCCATCGCGACCTTCCACGACATCCTGGCCGTGTTGGGGATCTTTTACGTGCTGGATAAGGAGATCACACTCCTCATCGTGACCGCCCTGTTGACCCTGGCCGGCTACTCGCTGACGGACACCGTCGTGGTCTTCGACCGGATCAGGGAAAACCTCAGGGCGCGCCACCGGGAGCCGCTCGAAAAGACCATCAACAACGCGGTCAATCAGGTCTTGAGCCGCACCGTGGTGGTCTCGCTCACCGTCATCCTGGTGCTCGTCCCCCTGACCTTCTTCGGAGGGGAGGTCCTCCACGATTTTTCCCTGGCGTTGCTCATGGGGGTCATCGTGGGGACCTATTCCTCCGTCTTCGTCGCCAGCCCCTTGCTCATCCTCTGGAAGGGCACTCCCGGCAAGCTTCTCCGCCGCTGAGGGACAAGGCCATAAGCCTCTGCATGGCCTGAAAGGGCTTGTTCTTATCCCTCCAAACCGGCTACGCTCCGGGCAAGCGGGAGGATGACCGTGCCGGATCGTGAGGCGTTGCTGGCCAAGGCTCGACGGGTCCTGGAGTGGGACGCCCTCATCGAGGCGCTTGCCGTCAGGGCCGCGTCGGCGATCGGGGGCGAACGGTGCCGGTCCCTATTGCTCGCCGAGACCCTCGAAGAGGCCAGGGGGGCCTTGCGGGAGACCGGCGAGATGGTGGCCCTGGAGGCCATGGGGGACAGTCTTCCCATGACCAACTTCCCGGACCTTCGCCAGGTTGTGGTGCGGGCGGCGAAAGGGGCGCCGTTGAACCCCGTGGATTTCCGCGACCTCTCGACGGTGCTCGTCCTGGTCGCGGACGTCATCCGCTACCTGGGCAGGCACCGGGCGGAGACCCCCGCGCTCTCAGCCATCGCCGCCGGCCTGGACGGTCTCGCGCCCCTCAGGCTGGCGATTGAGCGTTGCGTCGACGGGGAGGGGAATATCCGCGAATCCGCCACCCCGGACCTTCGGTCCCTGACCCATCACGCCAACGCCCTGAAGCAGAAGATCCGCACGAAACTCGACGCGATCCTCGCCTCGGCCCGATTCGCCGACCTTTTTCAGGAACGGTACTTCGCGCAGCGCGAGAACCGCTACGTCCTGCCGATCAAGGCGGAGCGGAAGAGCGAAGTCCCGGGCATCGTGCACGACGTGTCGGCCAGCGGGGCCACGGTCTTTATCGAGCCGCGCGAGCTGGTGGACCTCAACAACCAGATCAAAGAGGCGGACCTCGCGGTGGAGCGCGAGGTCCGGCGCATCCTCCAGGACCTGACCGCCGAGGCGGCCGTCCACCATGACGCGCTGATGGAGGACCTGGACATTCTGGGCCGGCTGGATTGTCTCCGGGCCAAGGCTTCACTGGCGCGGCTCCTCGGAGCGTCCGATCCGGCCGTGAATGCGGAGGGACGCATCCGGCTCAGGCAGGCCCGGCACCCGCTCCTGGTGCTCAGCCGGCTTCAGAGGCTCATCCAGACGGCCGTTCCGAAGGAAGAGGGACAGGGCGAGATCGTCGCCAACGATATCGAGATGGGGGAGGTGATTCGGGTCCTGATCGTCTCAGGCCCCAACGCCGGGGGCAAGACCGTCACGCTGAAGATCGTCGGCCTGTTTGCCCTGATGGTGCGGGCCGGCCTTCAGATTCCGTGCGCGCCGGGGTCCGAGATGCCCTTCTTTCCCGAGGTTTATGCCGACATCGGCGACGCGCAGGACCTCGCCAAGGACCTCTCCAGCTTCTCGGCTCACATTACCGACATGACCGCGCTGCTCCGGGAGGCGGCGCCCGGGGCGCTCGTCCTCCTGGATGAGCCCGTCACCTCGACGGACCCGGCCGAAGGGGCCGCCCTGGCGCAGGCCCTCTTGATCCATCTGGCCGGCCGGGGCTTCACGGTCGTGGCCACCACCCATTACAATCCCCTCAAGGCCCTCGCGCAAACCCATCCCGGGTTCGCCAACGCCAGCGTCGAGTTCAACATCGCGACGCTCTCCCCGACCTACCGGCTTATCCTCGGGACGCCGGGGGGAAGTTCGGCTATCGACATCGCGGGCCGGCTGGGGATGGAGGAGGCAATCCTGGAGGAGGCCATGCGCGTGGTCGATCGCAAGGATCGATTCATGGAGCTCCTCATGGAGGACCTGCAGAAAACGAGGCTGAAACTGGACGAGGATGCCCGCCGGATCGCCGCGCTTCGGGAGGAGGCTGACGCAGCGGCCCGTGTCCAGAAAGATCTGGCCGAGCGTCTGGCCGGGGCGGAGCAGGAGACCCGCAAGACCGTCCGCAAGAAGCTGACCGACGAACTGCTTCGCGCCCGGGCGGAAGTGCAGTTGATCATCGAGGGCCTCAAGACCGACAAGCGGCTCCTCAAAGCCCGTGAGGCGAAAGAGCGGTTGGCCAAGGTCGAGCAGACACTCCAGACCAGACTGGCGCCGGCCGGGGATTATCTCCCGGCGACGGCGTTACGGGCCGGAGATCGAGTCGAGGTGACGACCCTGGGGACCGTCGGGGTGTTGCTGGAAGATCCGCTTGGGAAAAAGCGGGTGCGGATTCGCATGGGGGAAACGGAGGTGTCGGTGCCGGTCGCCAATGTGCCGGCCTTCATCGCGGAGGCCAACGCCGCGGTGGTGCGGCACATCCCGGGCGCGCGGCCGATGCCGTTCGGCCATCTCGGCGACGGCAACATCCACTACAACGTGACCCAGCCGGAGGGCGCCGACCGCGCCGCGTTCATGCGGCGCTGGGACGAGGTCAACGAGGTGGTGTTCGCGGTGGTGAAGAAATACGGCGGCTCGATCTCGGCCGAGCACGGCATCGGCATCGTCAAGCGCGACCACCTGCCGAAGGTGAAGGACCCGGTGGCGTATGATTTGATGCGCACGCTGAAGCGGACCTTGGACCCGAAGGGGATTCTGAATCCGGGGAAGGTGTTGTAGG
>Ga0209640_10005715_pt1 | contig 10868 bp, 11 predicted proteins | sample RifCSP10_1_FD_184018 | JGI IMG/M metagenome (GOLD analysis project Ga0209640, IMG submission 184018) | Soil microbial communities from Rifle, Colorado - Rifle CSP2_sed 10_1 (SPAdes) (version 2) | ecosystem: Environmental > Terrestrial > Deep subsurface > Rock core/Sediment | place: Rifle...
TAATGATCTATATTACTCATATCGGATCCACCCAGGGTTCCATCACTTGCTTTATATACTAAGAATTTAATCTTCTGTTGTACATAGGTTCTGTAATCTGGCATTGTCATTACATCAATAATGTAATAAGCCGTTTTATTAAATGTCCATGGAAAGAAACCATTTGTTCTTAAATCAAATACTAATGAAAGTTCTCGTACATTGCTGGTATTATTTTGATATATCCAAACTATCTTTTTCAATTTATCGTTGTATGTACCACGGCAAGTAGCTTTTTGAACATCTGTTATATCGTCATAATAGGTTTGTATAGTTTGAACGGTTAAACTCTCAACCTTAGGAGAACCTGACACCTCATCTTTAATAATTCTATGTATACCTTCTTTACTCCAAAAGTGAGGTGTCCCTTCTGCATCAATTACACTCTTAGCAGATATAATCCCTATACTAGACACACGATCAACTGAGTAACTTAATGGCGTGAAAAAAGGTGATTCACCTCCAGATATAAACCAAACACCATTAGTAGCTAATAGTAATAAACCTGGTCCGAATGGAACCATCTTTTTACAAACATCCATATCAGGTATATTAACTACACCACCATCAGTAGCTACCAGTTCATTCGAGTGTTCAGCTGTAGGATCAGCTTCTTGATAACATAAACCAAATTGATTATCTTTCTGAAGTATTTGTGAGAAATATACACTCCCTGTAAAACCATCCTCCTCAACACCTGATTGCCAACATCTACCCGCATAAAAAGCGTTTGATTGCGGTCTAGTATCTAAAGGATTATCAATAGTAGCTGTGGTACTTGTAACCCAAGTACCCGCAGGTGAATCACACCATGCGACAAATCCAGCTTTAACATCAGGTATCGTAAATGTGTTAGAACCTGTTACAGTGATTGTATAAGTACCTGAAATATTATAAGGGTATGAAGCGCCACAACCTCCACCATTATCATAAGTTTCTGATAAAGTAGATGTGAGTGTAACAGAGGTCCCTGTAGTTAAACCATGGCCCGCTGATGTTAAACTTGTTACAGTACCGTTAGAAGAACCTGACTCAGTAAAACTACCATTTTTACCTGTAGGGACACCTGTTACATTCTTATTAAAGGCGTCAATAATATAATGACCTCTAGGCGCTAACGTATTACCGAATGCTTGTTTTTCAAAGTGAGCATAACTCCAAGTCTCAGCACCAGAACTAACATTAACATATTTACCATATTGCCATTGTTCAGCATTTGATGGATAAGAACCTCTTGATGTATTAATTACTTTAAGATCAGTTATTCTATCTAACCATCCTTGATTAGCTAAATTATACCAATGTTCATTATTGATAGTTGCACTTGTAGGTTTTTCATCGTTATTAAAACCATCATCTTCCCCTGCAAAATCTCTAATCTTAACCGGCTGGACATTAACCGTTATAGTATCGGGGGCACCAATCACATATGAAACTTCCAATGTTTCAGTGTATTTATGATTAATATATAACTTACCACGTCCCGATGAAAAAGAACACGGGTTTTGACGTACTTGAGTTGTTGTTGCTGTAGCAACTTTATATGATGCTGATGATAAGTCTATCACCATACTTGAGTCATAGTTAATCGAAAAATCAGAAGTTACATTAGTGAAGAAATATAACTTTTCTCTTGATTGCACTACAATAATTGTTTTATCAGCTTGTCCGGCTACACCATCCCATCTATAGCTTTGTATAACATCAGATGTTAAAGTTAAGGTACCCAATGTACGCCAAGTGTTCAAAGTTTCATGATCAATACCATATCTACGCTCAACAACGCCTTTTGCATCTAAATCAAAATTGTTTAAAACTGAAGCTGCATCAGATGGAAAATTAAGTAGGGTAGCTTCTGTAATTAACCCTTTAACGAAACGATTAAACTCTTGACGTACGGATTGGGTAGCCATTACTCACCTTAAGCTTTAAATGATTTAACGTCTTCTTGATTCGAAAATTTACCAGATGGTTTTAACAAACCTTTACTGTAAAGTTCAATAGCTCGTACAGCTTGAGAATGTTCAGTAAAACTACCTTTTAAAATTTTAGGTACATGACCTTGCCCTTTACGAACAATAACAAATACACCGTAACGTTTATCACCTTTAACTTCTAAAGAAGACGATACCATGGACCTGTCTTCATCTTCTGGTGCTAGATTATCAATAACGAGCTGTTCACGTTTCATTAATTCACGAACAAGTTTAATAGTATTTTCATCTAAACTAGCTAATTGCTCTTCTAACGTTTTAGGTTTATCTAACATTTCTTCCATACTGTTTAGGCTTACCTCTTCCTTTTGTTTTTGTACCTTTACGTTTTTGTCTTGCTTTTCCACTTTGACTCTCCTGTAAATCTAATTGATTAAATTTTTGTGTATGATATAGAAAATATTTAGTGGTAACTTTAGATAAATATGTTGAGAATAAGTTCTCTGGAAGATCAGGATAGAAACTATCTTCATGAGTCCATACTGGCACTTTCTTAGCTTTAACTGTAGTTTTAGAACCTTGTAGTGTACTCTCAGTAATAGAATGATATGAATCACATACTATATATTTATCATCAAATGAAGTCCAATATGTAGGCATTTTATCCGTTATTATTAATAATGGTATTGAATTGTATCCTGTGTATTTGGTTACGTTAGATGCTGAGTCATCCCTGGTTCTTATATATCTTAAAAAATCTCCTGGTTCCATATACATCAAATCACGGTAAGTAGACCGTGTATCTCCCGTTTCAGTAATATCATATTGTATTACTTCTTCATAATCCATTAACACTACTGAACTAGGTATTTCTAATATGGTAGGTTGTGTCACATCACTTAATGAAGTGAGTGACGTAACGGTATTTAAATGTGGCCATTCAGCATCATCTACCAGATCGAAATACTCTTCACGTGCGCGTTCAGACGCCATTTCTGAAGCTTCTGTATCATCAATGGAGTTAACAGGATCATCTTCAGCTTTACTTAGCACTGCTTGTACTATTTGCAGTAGTGTGTATTTCATCTATTTTTTCCTACGTGATGTTTTAGTTCGTGGTATGGATCTATTTTTACTTGCTGATTGTATAAAGGTACTACCACGCGCTCCTGGTTTAGTATGCGCTATGTCTTTACCATCACCTTTACGCACTTTTCCAGCCTTTATAGCTTGATTACGTGCCGTGTTATTACGTACTCGCTGTTTCTTGGCTTTATTACTGGCACCTTGTTTCTTGTACTCCTGTTTATAATCCCTTTGATAACCTGGACTTGATGGCATGTTTATCACCTTTGTTAAAATTATCATGACTCTTCTTTAGTTAATAAACGTGTATTAGAAGTGTTATAACTTGTCATTAACTTTCTTAAAAAAGAGTGGGTATGGTGAGGAGTAACCATACCCACTAAACGTAACAGGTATATATATATTATAATTATGCGTCTTTCATAAGACCATGTGCTTCTAAGATATCTAATAGTGCATTAATCTTAACACCTAAAGCATTAAGAGCTGCCTCTACTTCGGTATCACTAAACGTAGCATTTAAAGCATGTGCTACAACAGCATTAGCTACTAACGTTTGCCGTGAAGCTAACATACCTTTACCGGTACGATCCGAAACAACACAATCCTGGTTTTTAGGATTAGCCATGATTTAGTATCCTTTTAGCCTACGTTAGGAAGATCTTTATCAATATAATTAATAATAATCTTACCATTACCAGCTGTAAAAGTGCCTGTAGCAGCTACAACTAATTGGCCAGCAGCTGCACCAATAGAAGCGCCAACTAAGGCCCCGTTACAGTTTACCCAAGCATTAGCTGCTAAAGTAGCAGTTGCCACAGCAGCATCGATACCATCCAAATCAATAACAGTACCATCTGCTTGATACAAGCCAAAGTTATAACTAGTACCACCTGCAAATGCAGTATTAACTTTGATATAAGCTTCTTTAATGAAAGCATGAGCAGGAATTAATTGATTACCTACATCACTAGCACTTACAACAGCAAGATCATCATAAAAGAAAGGATAAACCAAAGTTTTAACCAAGCCATCACTGGGCAGGTAATACGGCAGTTTCTTTTCAACAATTCGACGACCAAAGTGATTTGGTACGCCATTAATAATTTCTGTGGACATTTATATTACCTCTTAGTAAGCCGCAGCGTTAACAAGAACAGTGACAAGAGACTGCGGACGCTGACCACCGAAACCCCATCGTGCAGTACAATAAAACTCATCACGACCTTTTTGAACATTACGGAAACCTTCCGTTTCAGGCATCTGACGCCAAGCACCCATATAGGGCGCAAGCATTACATCAGCCACACACATTGCTTGGCATACAACAGCATCCACAGCAGAAGTACCATTACCAGACGGGGCAGGAATGCTAATACCAGACGTATTAACATTTTCACTTGCTACATGAGGTAAACGGTTAGATATATAAATATCAAACCCATAGAGGTTTTTCAAGAATTTCATATTCTTTGCAAAACCCGTATTGACTATTCCTTCAACTTGCGGATTATTAGACATGCTAACAATATTTGACAATCCATTCAAAGTAGCTTCAACAATCGAATCAACAATGAAAATGCGACCTTCAGCCGGTAAGTTAGCTTTATCCATAGCTGCTTTAGCATAAATCAAATCATCAAGTGTCAAAATACCCGAGGTACCGCTAGCTACAAATCGATGTGCAAAACCGTTAATATCGTTTGCGTCAGCTTGAGTTTGAAGATCTTCAGAAGTGGCTAAAAGGTCCGTTTCATACGCTTCTTTAATTCCACGTAGTTGTTTACCCGGTAAAGCTTGATCAAATTGGCGTGCTTTCCAGGAATCTTGTCGCATTGCATCAGTGATATAACTACCAGCGCCTTTATACTTATTAATAGTAAGTGTAATATCACCAGTATCTAAAGGATCAATCGGGCGATCTTGATCATCATTTACATCACGTACAACGATATCACCAAAAGTAGTTATATGAAGAGTTGTACCATCAGGAAAATCACTAACATCCCGATGGATCCCTTCAGGTAAATAATCATCTTTAATAGTATCGAGAATTATACTCGAATACATTTCAGCTCGCTTAAGCGCCGAACTGTTATCATTAGTATTACCAGCCATTTCCAGTATCCTTTAATTGATTGAGTTTAATATTAATCATATAGCCCATATTTCTGACCTAATTCAACAATCTTTTTCTTTGCTGCATGTTCGGTTAGTCGAGCGATACTATATGATTCTTCTTTATTTTGTTTACTATCTGCATCTAAAGTTTTAACAGTTGTGGTCGCAGCTGCTTTAAAACTTGTATTTGATGCGCTAGTAGTAGGAAGAAATAGTTTTTCAAATGCTTCAGGGGACGCTTTAGCTAAATTATCAACATAATCCATGTCTAATCCTAGTTCTTTAGCTTTAGCTTGTACTTTGGTTACATAATTATCACCAAGTTTTTCTCTAGCAAGTACCATACTCTTATCCATATTTTCATCTTTTTTACCCGATGAAAGCTTGTCTAAGACTTTAGCAACTATTACTTCTTCATTAAGCTCAGGTGTACTCGTCTGGACGGTCAGTTCAGCTTTCTTTCCATTTTGCTTTATTGCTTCAAGTACTTCTTTGAGCATACCTTTATTTACTTCAGCAGCTTCCGCTTGCTCTTTTGCTTTACGGGCAGCGGCCTCTTCCTCCAAAGTTTTAATATGCGTGTCTGCATTTGTAATCTTTTTCAGAAGATCTTCTTTAGTTTGGTACACTCTATCTCCAATGACTAAAAAGGGTGCATTGGATGTAGCTGTCAAATCTGCTTTTTGGTCTTGCGAGTTTGTATCAGCTTTAAAAGTCATTTCATTCATCTCCTATATCAGTTTTACCAAATAGTTTGTTTTTTAAATCACGTACTTTTTTCCTTTCTCCAATATTAGCCCAATGACTGATATCAGGATTAGCGCTTTTATTATGTAGTTGTTCATCTAATTCAATGAGTTTGTGTAACTCCGTACTTAGATATATTTCAAGCACCTCTCTAATTACTTTAGCAGATAACCATTGTGATGTTAAATACGCTGTACGTTCCTTTTTAAACTCTAATGAAACATCATTAGGAAATTGATTAAGGTAGGTTTTCAAAAGGATCTGGGGAATTTTCAACATTCCTTATACTCTCCGGTTCTTGTACTTGTGCATCTTCTTCATCTTCTAATTGTTTAATAGCAACAGATTGAATCCTTTGAGCATCAGCACGTTCATAAATCCTGCCAAATTTTTGATATAATTGATAACGATCAAAACCCATGAGTTCTTCAAACAATTGAGCCATTTTAGCCGATGGAAAGTGTTGTAGCATTTCTTGATCTTGTATAACAATACCCATAAGGTCTCGTGCATCCTGCGCAAGTTGTTGTTGTTTAGAATAATGTCTTGCTCCAACAGGTATAAACTTGCCATTCATGTAAAGGTCATCAGCAGTTATAGTTTCAAAAAGTTTAACGCCTGTTTCAGGATCAAGTAATTCAATAGTATCTTGATATTCACCAGCTTGCCGTGTTACTTCAATTTCAGCATTTAATACGGGCTCAAGTAGGTATTCTTCAAAACGTTCTAATTTATGTTGAAATATTTTACCACCCGCAGTCATTAATTGTGATACTTCAAACTTAGTTTTTTCCCCAGGTGTTCTAAAACCAGCGGCTTCTCTAGGTGATCCAGCGAATAAATCCATTGCAGACTCCAATTCGGCTATTTGCATATCCGCACTAAGTATTGTAGTATCAGGTGGGATACGTTTAACATCTCCTTGCTCAGATACTGTGTATTCTTTAGATCCTGACTCAGTGTAATCTATTTCAACATCACCTATGAGGACTGTATCAGCATCAACCATTTGATCAAAGGCATCAGCTTTTAAGTTTTCAAGATGGTTTATACGGTACTGCATACCAAGGAGGCCTTCAAGAGGCCCCATGGCCCATAAGTTATTATACCGTTTACGCCAGCCTACATGATAAATATGGGGTTTACCGTTCCAAGTGGGAGTAGGCTCATTTAAAACTACATAACGTCTATCCGCTATAACAACATGTCTATCTGGCTCATACTCACCAGTAGCGGAGTTATACATATCACCATAGAATTCTAGTATTTCAATCATACTTGATTGTAAGTACTGAACATAACTACCAAAACCTGAATACGTATACTGGTAATATTTATTAAGCTCTTCTGTTCCTGGTCCCTTCAATGTCATGGGACCTCCTTGTCCGTTACTATAAGCCCATGTCCTGTCTTCTTTTAGTTTTTGGAGTGTCTTTAAGTATTTTTGTTTATGGGGTTCACCTATTGTGGCCGCCTTACGTTCTAAATCTGCTAAACCATAGGTTGATCTAAGGATCTTAGGAGCGTTTTCAAAACTAGTCGAAGTTGGGTTAAATACGATATCTAAAGGATCAATTCTAAAAGCTTTTGGTCCTTTATAACCTCTTGTAATTTTAGCGCGTTTAGTATCTAATGAGAAGTTATTTTCATATTCAACACCAACAAAACAATTACCACAACGAATCCAGTCATCAAGTAATTCGTCAATAACACGAGAGAACCCTGAAATACGATGTTTAGTTTTTAAGAAACCCTCAATTAGTTTACGATTAGTTATATTGACTGCATCCAGATCTTCCCCTTCCCAACTCATCCAATCTCTTGTAGGCATTAATCCGGGTTTATAATTAGCCATTAGGTTGTCATATATTTGAGCTAACTTAGGTCTGTTAGTCGTATGGCTAAAACCGCTACTAACATTAGTAGTGCCTTTCGTGTCAGTGGCTTCAAGATACTGAGTCACTTCAGTGCATACGGCTTGCCACACAGACCTAGCTTGATACCATAACACCCAATTATTATAAATATGGGCAGCGGCTTCATCCGCTTCTTGATATAAATTATTAATCTCTAATGAGTCTAGTGCCACGTATGCTTCTCCTACCACCAAATCTTGACTCTGGTGATGCTATTTTTTGCTGACTTTTATGGTTAGTGCTGGAACGTTTTGATGGTGTTTTTGATTCAATCAAAGCTAAGAATAACGCATCTTCTAAATCGTCATTAGGTGGGTTAATTAATCTGATTTCATCTTCTAATACAGATGTTAAACCTCCTTTAAAATGAAATACAGTCTTATTAGCATATAAAGGTTCGACAATAGCGGCATGGCGTTCATGCTTACTACCTTCGCTCTTAGCAGAAGGGCGTGCAGATATCACTAAGCGTCTTCCTTCTTCCCTAACTTTCTTCTCTAAAGCTTTTTTAACTAATTTACCACCCGTATTGGTTTCAACTTGTATTACTTTAAAACCCCAATACTCATGTAATTTCATAACATGTTTGTAGTATTCATCGTAATCATCAGTTTTAAAGCGATCTAATGTTAGTATATACACAAAACCTTCGTAATCTATTCCTATGACACATATAGCGGTATAATCATTCCTTTTACCACCAGAATCTTGTATGTCCGTAAAAGCAACATCCATACCCGCAAATACAGCTAACTTACGATCTTTAAAATACCAACTACCGTTCTCTTCCCTTAGGAATTTAGAATCATAGTATTGAAATAACTCTTGTTTAACTCTGTCTAAATCAGGATCATTGGGTTGATTATAGTATTGTGCTCTAAATTGTACACTTTGATTCAAACTATCGTATTCAGCTTTCTTTTGAGCACGTACGTGCATATCAAAACCAAACCACTTCTTTAAAATAGGAGAAAAGGTTCTAGGCCAAAGGTATTTACCGGTACCATCCCCATGCGTTTCTAATTGATATTCTCTTATATCCCATAAAGCCTCTTCCGTTATAAATTCACCTTTATCATTAAGAATGGGTATCCTTGCTTCGCGGAAGTTTTCATATAAATCTTCAGGATGATATCTAGTTCCTACACCTTTTGTTATAGCATCCGAACTTTTAATGGATGCAAACTGCGCTACACTTTGTTGTACTTCTAATCGCCCGTTAGCTGTATATGCAAATTTAGGTATTACAACATCATCTAATACAAGATGTGAACAATGTAAACCTATAGCATTAGATTTAACTGTTTTAATTATAAGACTGTTATCCCTTATACGTCTACGCTTACGTTCAGGGTGATCTAAATTAATAGCATCTGTAGTATCTTTATCTCTTTGACTCTTGGCTTCATTAATCATTTCTGGCCATAATAGTTTATACTCTTCTGAATATAACATATTTTTAATCGCATACATCTGATTAAGGGCTAAGTCTTCCCCAGCGGATAAGTATACGATAGTTGACCAAGGCTCATTTGTTAATTGCCAAGCACACCATGTTGCTACACAATGTGATTTTAAATGATCACGCGGTAATAGTAAAAGTTGATAAGGTGATAAACCACGCTGAAACCAATTAAATACATCCTCATGTATATCATCATACATATAAGTAGGATTTACATATTTAGCAAACTCCCATAAACTACTTTCGTAGTAATCACGAAGTTCTAATATTTGATCCGTAATCTCATACTTATTACGTATCGCTGGGGTTAACTCATAATTAGACATTCTCTCTCTTCTTAAGTGCTTCTGCTAATTTAGTAATTTTACTATCTTTCTCATTTAACTTATCTTTTTCTTTGGCTTCAACTGTGGCTTTCTTAGTTGATAAAACTTTAGTACTAGGTGCTTTATGTAAATTAATAAGAGTTCTAGCAGCTGATGTATCACCCATTACAGAAGCGTTATATAATAACGTTTTCTTAGCTAACATAATATCCCGTTCTACCATATCTTGACGCCATTTATGGATACCTGCAAAACTCTTAGAAACCAGTCCTTCCATGAACCATTGAAGTTCACATAAACGCTCCCAATGCTCAATTGAACCTACTAATTTAATAGCCGCATCATATTCATTAATACTGTGCATGTAGATTTGATACGCGGATATTAAACCTTTTTGATCTTGCCCTCTCATAGTGTATAAAGGCGGATATTTAGTTTTATCTGCTGTCACATCTATAAATAAGGTTTGAGTACGTTTACAACCTCTTACATCAAATAAGATAGCGCGGTCTGTTTCAGGGTTTTTAAAACCTTCGAACTTTTCGTATTTATTTTTAATATCTTCTGACATTATAACCAACCTACTAAGGACATTGTAGCGTTTGTAGTGATACCTGTTCCTACTGCCGATCTAGCTATATCAAATCGTCTATTCGAGTCTATAGCTACGATAGCAGTTGCTACATCCTGAGCGTCTTCTTGGAGGCCTGATCTGTTATAAAAAGAAACTAAACTAGCATACGTAGACAAAAGGCCGCTTGTCGCTGTAGATCCTGTTTTACGAACATAAATAGCTTGTAAATATTGCTCGGTATTCGTACTACCGATGATTCTGTTATATATTTTCAAAATAACAAATTTAGCGGTTGTTGGTATGCCATTCATGCCTGACCACTCATTAGTTCCTCCAGCACCCGTAGGACCTACCGATTCAAAAGAAGTCCCTATATTAGCAGCGATATCAAAATTAGCGGTAGCAGTGTTTAACGTATTATTACATACAGGTAAGCCAGCACGATCAAAATAGGTTGATCCCGTATCATCACCTGATATTAATACACCATCTAAGTAGTAGCCCTTTGTATTAATAGTGCCTACGGCTGTAGCACCACCTGTTGCATTTGCAGTGTATATACCACCAGCATTATCTATAATTAACCTAGATGTATCGTTAGTACCTAAGTATAAATCCGTGTTTTCATAGTTCCATATAACTGCGTCATTTGTTGTACTA
>Ga0209640_10005716_pt1 | contig 10866 bp, 20 predicted proteins | sample RifCSP10_1_FD_184018 | JGI IMG/M metagenome (GOLD analysis project Ga0209640, IMG submission 184018) | Soil microbial communities from Rifle, Colorado - Rifle CSP2_sed 10_1 (SPAdes) (version 2) | ecosystem: Environmental > Terrestrial > Deep subsurface > Rock core/Sediment | place: Rifle...
ATTTTCTACGGGGAGCGCGCGGACATCCTGGAATCCCAGCGCCACTACAACCCGGAGGCGATCACGAATCCGTTCTTCTGGAAGCCCCCGGTCCTCGTCGACTACCCGGAGGGGTCGGTGCTGGAGACGTGGACCGGCGCGGCCTCCGCGACGACGGACGAAATCGTCCCGCTCGTCCTGGAGCCCGTCGGCGGCGCATAACGGAAGGGGTTTCCCGTGAGTTTCTTCAAAAAGATCGGGCGGAAAATCCGCAAGGTCGCAAAGAAGGCCGGCCGGGTGGTCGGCCAGGTGGCTCCGCCCGCCCTCCCGACGATCGGCGGGGCCATCGGCGGGCCGGGCGGCTCCGTCGTGGGCGGCGCCCTCGGGACCGCGCTCGGACAGCTCGGCGCGCGCGGCAAGGACAAGCGGCGGCGTTTGGTGACCGGCCTGGCGGCGACCGGCGGCGCGGCCGCTCTCTCGGGCATCTACAACGCGGCCACCGGCCGCGGCTTCTTCGAAAGCTCGTTTTCCTCGCGCAATCCGGTCGCGACGAGCTCCAACCCGGAGGAGTTGAACTCGGTTGTTTCGCTTTCGAAGGAAGACCTCCTCATGTCCCCCGGACAGCAGGCCTCGAGCGGCGGCGTCCTCGGGACGATCGAGCGGATCGCCGGCGAAATCTTCCGCGGCCGCGGCGCTCCGTCGCCGACGCCCAACGGTCCGGGCGGGACCCAGGCTCCCGGCGGCACGCGGACGCCCGCGCCCCCGGGGACCACGAAGGCGGGCATGTTGGGCGGCGTCGGGAAGTTCTTTTCCGAATTGCCCAAGCCCGTCATGTACGGCGGCCTGGCGATCCTGGCGGTCGCGGCCGTCGGCGCGGCTTCATCGAAAAGGGGGTAGTCCGTGGTTACGGCGCTCCCCGCGGAACACGGGGTTAAAGACACCTATCAGCGTTTTACCAAGGCCGAGGGCGCTTGGCATTACGTCGACGTTTCCGTCCCCTCAATCCTGAAAAGCCTCGCGGGGTCCCCCGGGACGCTCTATTTCACGCATGTCCCGCCGGACACGGAAACGATCACCCTCGGGAAATATCGGCAGGGGCAGGTCGGCCGGGCCATCTTCGAAAAGCCGGGCCGGTGGTACTTCCAGTCGGCGGGCGCGGCAACGGAGACGTATATCCTGATCCCCGTTACCGAAGCGGCGCTTATGTCGCTGATCGCCGTCATGGAGGGAATGACGGAGGCCGTCAACGTCGGGCAGATCGGCGGGACCTCCCAAAGCGGCGTCGACGTGGCGGCGCGGTTCAACAACATCACGATGGCCGCGCCGACGGCTGGCTCCGTGGGCGTTGCCTCGGCCGAGCTCGTCGCGGCCAGCGCGACCCGGAGATTTTTGTACCTGAGAAACACCGACTCAACGGACCGCGTTTCGCTCGGGTTCGGCGCGGCCGCAGTCCTGGATAGCGGGATGACGCTCGACCCGGGCGAGTGGGTTTCCTTCGGGCCCTTGAACGACATCACGGTCCAGGCGGTGAACGCGATCGCGGCCGCGGCCGCGACTCCGGTGGGAATCCAGACGGGGACCTAACGCATGACGCCTTTCAAAGTCATCGAAGACGAGGCCGGGAAGTTTGTAAAGCAAGTGGTCACGAACGTCACGGAGGAGCCCGCGAAGGTCACCGTTAAGCTCGGCTCGGCGACGATCGAGGAAAAGGTGCTCGCTCCCGGCGAGTCAATGGACGTGACGGACGGCCGGTGCGCCGTTCTCTTTCAGAAAGCGTAGCCTATGGACGGCTCGGTTTCCCTCTCCGGGTACTTCAAGCTGAATGGGCGCGATACCGTCCAAACGGCGATCTTCGGGACCGGCGCGGCCGCGGTCGGCGTCCTCCAGGCGACAAGTCACGCGACTCCGGGGAGCATTTCGATCAAGCAGGATGCGACCACGGAAATCGCCCGGTTTGTCGGCGCCGCGGCGACCGACGATCGATACCTCGCGATCGGCGGGACCTCCCGAATTTTGGGTTACTCCAAACTTCACGTCGAGGATTCCACGACGCATTGTTACATCGAGGGGCAATGCAAGGCGGGCGCTAATTGGGCGGGCATTTATTTCCTGAATGCCACGTCCGATGTCCTTCAAGCCGTGGTTACGGGGTCGGCGTCTCAAGGCCTCCAGTCAAGGTCGGTCCTCTACATAGGGACCCCCGGCCCGGCCGGGCAATTCGGGATCGGTCCGACGAACAGCGCCGAATTGTTTCACGTCCAGAATGGTGCTCCGGTTTCGGCGTGTAGTGGCGGGCAATGGAGTTTCGGCCTGGGGACCGGGAGTTCTGCTATCGTGGGCCCGGTTACGGGATTCAGTTCAACGGCCGGGGGCGTCGTCGGGTACGCGACAAACCAGGGGCAATCGTCGTGGGCGCGCTTCGAGGCTCGGATGGGAGACTCGACTCATAGGCTCCTCGGGTACGTTACCTCGACGGCCCTCTCTCCAGATTGGAACTTGGTCACTCCGAATGACGCGGTTATCGAGGCAGACGCGGCGCTCGATCTTCTCTTGATCCAGCATAAGGGCGCTAAGCCCATTCGGTTTGCCCACAACAACGCATTTACTTACACGATGGCGTCCGGCGGCAATCTGACCATGGACACGGATTCCGATTTCACGCCGGCGACCGATAGCCAAGGCGAGATCGGAACCGCAACGCTCCGGTGGGGCAAACACGTCGCAAATGATTTTTCGGTCTATGCGATCGCGGCCCACGCAAACCCGACCGTAAAGGTGACCTCGAATTCCCTCGAGTTCGGCGCGGGTGACGCGACGGCCGTGGACGTGAAGCTTTCGCGGGCGGAGGCTGACGTCCTGGCCCTCGCGAGCGGCGATAGTCTCAAGATCGTGCAGGGGTACGTTGAAGGCGCGGAAATGACTCCCCCCGCGGCGCCGGCGGCCAACGGGTACAGGCTCTACTCCGACGACTCGGGCGGCGGCAAGACGCGGCTTATGGTGCTTTTCGCGAGCGGCGTGGCCCAACAGATCGCAATCGAACCGTAGAGGGATTTTATGGCTATTGACTTGATCGACGAAACGCCGGCCCCTCAACCCGCGCCGAAAAAGAGTTTTCGGCTCGGGGAGGCGTCGGATCCGAATGATCCCGGGGCCCGTCTCATTTCCTGGCCGGCGGGAGTCACGCTCGGCTCGGTGCTCTCGAGCGAGTTCCCCGCGGCGCTCCGCAACCGGGTGAATGCGTTTAACGCCGTGCTGGAAGTTTCCATTCGAGTGCGGGAGGTTTAGATGGCGCGGATCATTGACGTGCCGGCGTACGTCGCAAAGGTTCATCTTTCGGTGATGAAGGATCGGGTTCTTTCCGAAGCTGACCTTGAATTCGATTTCCGGAAGTGGGCTACGATGGGGTTGGAGACGTACGCTCCGCTCGGGAAAGGCCGCGCGAATCAGCGGCTCGCGGAATCCATCTTCTCGAAGATCGAGGAAGAGGGGAAGACCGCCATCAAGCTCGAAAACGCGGAATACGACACGCTCAAGGCGGCGAGCGAGGCTATGGATTGGCTCCCCGCGGCCAATCGGAAATTCGGTCCCTTCTACGAAGCTCTCGAGAAGGCGCAGGAGGTGACGTTATGAAATCCGCCGTCCTCGTCCTGGTCCCGTGCCTCGTGCTTCTCGCGGGGTGCTCCGGTCTGTCCGACGGCCAGCGGGAAGAGATCGCGACGCTTGTTGCCGAAAATAAGGCGCTCGTCGTCGAAATGGAATCCCTCTACGGGCGGCTGAAGGACGGCTCGGCGACGGTGGCGGAAGTCTCCGCGGCCGTCGTCCGGATCAAGGCCAAGGTCGAGAGCAATCTCAAGAGAATCGAGGAGATCCACGAGTCCGGCGCCTCGACCGCGGCGATTATCGGCGGCATCGTCGGCGCTCTGTTCCGGTCGGTCCCGCACGCGCTGACGAGGATCCCGCTCCCCGGTGGGCTCGGGATCGCGGTGCAGGGTTTTCTCTCGCTCCTCCTCGGAGGATCGGCGACGAAACGGAAGGAAGAGAAAGAGACGCCGTGAGCATGGACGATTTCCTCAAACTGACCGGGAGCTATGCCTTCCCCATTGCGGTGACGCTCTATCTGCTTTGGGAGCGGAAGACGGCGTACGCTGAATTGACGAAGGCGGTTTATAAGCTCAAGGATACAATCGAGCTCTGGCTTTTTGGGAAGTCCAGTCTTATCGAGAAGCCCCCCGCGGTCGGGAAGGAAGACGACAAGTGAGCTCTCTAACCCAACAAGCAAACGCTTTCCTCGTCTCGGGTTGGGACGTGGTGAAGAAGATCGACGCGCTCGTGCAAAAGGATCCGCAGGCCGCGGAGCTCCTCCATACGGCCTGGTTGGGGTGGAAGTCCTCGCTCCTCCGCGCGAATCTTCCGGACGCGGCGGAGGGGCCGATCGTCCGGCCGATGGCGGCGCTCGACGAGCCGCGGCAGACTCAAATCCGAGAGGCTCAGAAGTTTCTCGAGGCGAACCTGGCCGGCCTCCAGGCCGAAGGCTCGTTCGGCTCCTCCGCGATCCAGTCGCTCGGGGAGATGATCGACGCGCTCGTCGACCGCGGCAAGTACACGGTCCCGGCCGTCGGCATGGTTCAGGGGTTCGATAATCCCTCGATCGGTGAGGAAGTCGCGAAATCGTTCAACAAGTGGCTATGGATCGCGGCTGTAGTGCTGGCCGGCGTCCTGGTGCTGGCGTCGCTGAAAAAGCGGGGGTAGTCCGGCGCAACGGGGAGTAGGGTATAATCCTCCCATTCAGGGAGGAAGCTATGCCCAAGCGGATCCTGGCGCCTCTATTCTGTCTCTTGGCGGGATGCGGGTACCATGACTGTTTCGATAGTCACGTCAATGATCCCTTCCGGAGCCCTCTGCTTTCGAGCGGGGCAAACTGTCAAGGCCAATGCTCGCATGACGGCGGGGAGCGCTGTAAATGCTCGATGAACTGCAAATGTTGGGGTCTGGAGGGACATCCCAAGCTCGGGGAAAAATAAAAAAAGTTGCAATCCCGTGGCCCTTGGTGTATAGATCTTGCGTGCTACCCAAGCGGGAAGATCGTATAATCTCTCCACAACCGGCACTTTCCCTAGACCCTCGGCTCCGCTTCGGTAGCACGTTGTCGAAGTCGTGCGATCTTCGGGGGGGTGCCGGTTGTTTTTCTTTCTACCCGCCCGGCCCCGAAAAATGCACGGAGCCCATTCGTGATATAGTCCGGAAATCAATGACCGTTATGTTGCGTCCCGCTCCAGCGGAGCAGGGGCTCAACGCCCGGTTTGATTATCACTCCCGGCTCGACCCCGTCCAGCGTTTCCCCATAAATTTTCTTCCCCCTGATGGCCCGGGCGTCTTGTACTACGCGCCCGGGAAATATTTTTTCTCGGAGGCGGTATGACGAACCCGGAACCCTTCGACGGCGGCCCGGCGTTCCCGGTGCCCATCGACATCGAAGGCGCCCTTCACGGTATGTCCCTCCGCGACTATTTCGCGCAAGGCGCGCTAGCCTTCCTCCGTGGCGGCGTCGCCTCCGTGGTGCAGGTCGCTGAGCAGGCCTACGACATCGCCGACGCCATGATCGTCGAGCGCGCCCGGCGCGCGCGTCTCGAGGAGAAGCTCGGGCCTCATAAGCTGACGCTGGAGGAGCGGGCGGATTTCCATAAGGAGCTCGAGGCGTGATGCTCGAGGAAATCCTGACGTGGGGCGCGATCGCGGTCGCTGTCCTGGCGACATCGTACGTCTTGCTCCGCAACGGAGCGCCCCGCCGATGAAATCGCTCGTCGTCCGGCTCCGGAAGGAAAACGCGGCGCTCCGGCGCCTGGCCGACCAGCTCCTCCGCGAGCTCAACGAGGCCGATCGACGCCGGACGCTCATTCCCCGCGCCCGTTGGCGCCTGGCCTCTCCGAAGATGATCGCGCTCGTCACGCGCGCGGATCGGATGCTGAGAAAGGAGCCCCTATGATCGTGGCGCAAGGTGCTTTCGCGGCGAAACGCGCGGCTGACACGGCAGAGCGCCTCCGGAAGTATTCGGCCAAGCGCGCCGCGGAGCGCGTCACCAGCGAGGCCCGGGCCATGCTCGTCGGCGCTGGGCTCCAGCTGGCCTTGACGTACAAGGACGCGGACCCGGAGCTCGTCGTCCTCCGTGCCGCGCTCCGGTCGCTCGACGCCGCGATCGTGGAGCTCGAGAAGCCGGTCCCGGCGCAATAGAGCGCGCGCGTTCTCGGCCTGGCTCTGGAGAGGATGAGGAAGAGGTTTTAAATGGGTCCCCAAGCGACGGAAACGGCCCTCCTGTGGGCTGAAATCAGTCCGGACGTATCCCGATACATCCCCGCCCCGGAAGGCGCTCCCGATTTTCCTCAAAATCCGCCTTCCTACTCTTCGGGATTTAATACAGTTGACCAACCGCGACTGAGCGGACCAAACGCCCCCCCCGCCCCCCGTTCAAAAACGCGGAATAACGGGTACACTCTCGATTGGGCTTATGCCGATCAATGCCTCGAGTCTCTCCAGGGGTGCGGAAAATCCGGTAATATGTTTGTCCATGATCGGTGCGGGGCCCGGGTATTCGTCCAGTTCCGATGCGACGAGCGGCCGTGCGCCCTCTGTGCCCCCCGCCGGGTCCGGCGGATCCGGCGGCGGTATGAGCTGATCATACGAAAATTTATTCGTCCCTCCCTGCTCACGTTCACGGTCCCCAACGTCAAGGCCCCCGGGGAGCTCCCCGGGTCGATCCAGGGATTGACTCAAGGCTATCAGCTCCTCCGGCGTGACGAGGTCTGGCCCAAGTGCAAAGGGTTTTGGTCGCTCGAGGTCACTTGGAGCGCGGAGCAGGGATATCACCCTCACCTGCATGTGCTGGCTGACTTCCCTTTCCTCGAGAATTGGGAGCGCGACTTCCGGGGCGGGATCGCGGCGGCCTGGTCGCGCCTCACCGGGGCAAAGCATGAGGTCGACCTCGCCCGGCCGAAGACTCCCGAGGAGCGTGAAGGCCTTTTCCGAGAGGCGATTAAGTACGTCACGAAACAATGGGAGCTCGATGACTCGGCGCTCCGGGCGATCCTGGCCGTCATCGGACAGCGCCGCATGTTCAACCCGTTCGGTGGCCTCGAGGCCAGCGACCTGGCGAGCGTCGAGGGGAAGCTCAAGCGCCTTCAGAGGAAAATCGCGGACGGCCTGGCCGGGGACAAGCTGGCCGCGGCTCTCGAGCGCGTCCGGGGCCTCCGGGCCAAGATCGCGGAGCTCCTCGAGCTCGAGGAGGACGACGACGGCGGCGCGCGCTGTCCGAAGTGCATGGACCCTTTATCCCATGCTTTTAAGAATTTCACGCGCGTCTACGTTCCGGAAGAGGAGTACAGGGACCTCAAGGGTGCCCCGGAATTCCAGACCGTCTATACCGGGTGGTTTTTCAAGGATGCAGATCCGGGGCTCGATCGATCGGCCGAAGAGGTCGTCGGAGGGGTATGTCCTAAAATGTCACAGAAGACTTGACGGCCGCTCGAGCTCGCGGTACATTTACGGGCGAGAGGGAGTAGTCGGGTAAGAGAGGCGAGGTTGGGTCAACCCATCGGGTCCCCTTCCCTCTCGGCCTGTCCCTTCATCCCTTCCCTACGACTCGACACGACTTTTCCCCGTCCCGGTGGAAAGTCTGTTTGCCCCTCTCTCCAGGGTGCGCCCGGCCGCGGCGCTTTTGTCCGCGCCGGGCGCGCTCTTTTATTCCCGATGAACCGATTCATGAGGGTCGATCCGTGAACCCTGCTTTCACACATCGCCCCGACGCTAACGGCCGGGCGCGCGGCGGCGGGTTTCGGCCGGAGGAGTGGCGTCCGCAACCTTGCGGGGCCTGTGGCGCCGTCGGCATCTACGTCCGGCGGATCGGGGTGCTCTACCAGCATCGGCTCGACGCGAAACAGTTTTGTTGCGTCGACGATGAAATCTATGTCTGCCGTGCGTGCGGCGTCCTTCTCACCGTCGAGGGGACGCCGCTCCCGGTTCGGGAGGCCCGGAAAACTGAGGGAGGCGAAGATGTCCGACGACAAGATCCCGCCAACGATCGGGGACCTCGAGCGGAAGCTTGAAAAGCTGACGGAGGAGCTCCGCGAGGCGCGCGCCGGCGGCGCGTCCCGGGAGGAAGTCCAGGCGCTCCTCAAGAAGATCACGGCGCTCGAGGAGAAGATGGAGGAGCGGAAGGACGAAGACCCGGCGCCGGAGGCGGAGGAGCCCGACCCGGAAGACGTTCGGGAGGACGAAAACGATGATTGGTTGGGGTGGTAGATGATCCTGAAAAAAGTAAGCAAGAAGGCGCTCCGAAATGCCGTCGTCCGGATCCTGACGGGCCCGTCGACCGTGGCGGATGAGGCGGAGCGCGTCGGGTGCTCGACGCGAACGATCGAACGGGCGATCCAGAAGGCCAGGAAGGGCATGGTTGACCAGGCCGCGCCCTCTTCCCCGCCGGCGTTCAAGCCCGCGCCCGACCTGGTCACGGCGTCCGTGGATAACGTGGTTAAGCTGGAGGCGACGCCGGAGCCGGAGGTCGACGACGACTACAAGAAGGCGCTCGAGGCGGCCGGCGTCCCGATCGCGAAGGCGCCGGAGCCCGACAAGCCGATCACGGCGCAGGAAGTCGTCGCGGCGACGAAGGACGCGGCGGAGCAAGACGCCGAGCATTGTATCCAAATCCTCGGTGGGGCCAAGTCCATGTTGACCGGCACGGTTATCGACCTGCTCCTCGACGAACCCGCCGACTCGCCGGAATTCGTCAAATACCTCGAGCTCCGTCCGGAGACGGTCCGGATCATCAAAGCTAATGCCTCGGCGCTCAAGGCGGAGGTCGACAAAGTCATCGGCAACTCCATGACGATCGTTTACGTCACGCTCCTCGGGGATGTTGTGGCGACGGGCCTTGGAATCTGGAAGGCCGTCAAGACCCGGGCGAAGTCGCGGACCGTGCCGGCGGGAGCGAAATGATCCCCAACCCGCGGGCGGGGAACGTGCTCTATCTCGGCGTGACCCGGTGCGGCAAGACGCGGAAGGCGTACGAAGACTTGCTCGACGACGTGCGGCAGACCGGCCGGCCGTTCCTTGTCATCGATCCGATGCCGGCGGAGAATTTCAAGGCCCTCGAGCATCAACGGACGATCGAGGAGGTTCTCGAGCGCATGTGCGGGCAACGGCGCTATGCCTGCATCACCCCCCGCGGCCAGGTCTACGAGGGGAAGCTCCTCCGCCCTCCCGAGCAGGTCGGCCGTATCCTCCGCGCCCTTCGGGAGCTCGGCGGCGATCGCGGCGGCTATCACGTCCTCTACGACGAATGCGGCTTCCACATGTCCCCGTCGATCGACGACGGCGTTTCGGAGGCCGCGCGCGGGTGGTGGCACGGGCAATTGACGATCCGCTACGTCTCTCAGCGGCCGCGGGACATTCACCGGGATATCTTCTCATGCGACCCGGAGACGTTTGTATTCCGGATCACCAACAAGCCGGACCTCGAGCGGCTCGAGGAAGAGTTTGAGATCGATCGCGCGGAAATCCAGGCGCTCCCTAAGGGCCAATGGAAGCGGATCAAAAAGGGGTTTGCCGATGAACACGCGAAGGACCCGCCGGGCGCCCCGGCGTGAAATCTACTTCTCTCAAGTCGTCACGTTTGCCTGTACGCGTGAGATGAGGGAGCGTCTCGAGGTGCTCCGGGCGACCATGGGCGGATCCCTCGGGGAGCTCCTCCGGCACCTGGTCAAGCGCGGCCTCGAAAAATAGACCTATCGTCGACGATATCGTCGACGATATCGTCGACGAATAGGTTTCCGATTCCCCACTCCTTTTGCCCCTCCTCTCGTGTAAACCCGCCTTAGTGAGACACGCGTATCGGTTTGGGTTTTTCGGGAGCACGTCATGAAAAAGATCCTGTCGTACGCCGCGGCCATCATGGGCGCGGGGCTGGCCTATTACGCGATCGATTCCGGGAAGCTGACCTCGAAAGAGGGGAAGCTCCTCGGCCTGGTCGCGGAGTCCAACGGCAACCATGATAAGAGCGATTACCTGGCCGGCGGCATCATCGTCACGGGGGCGTGGCTCTCCGGCATGGTCACTCATATGGTTCTTAAGAAATTCGTCGGCGCTCCCGTGGTGAATCCCAAGTAACCCGGACGCCAGAAAGGAAAGTTTCGCATGTACAACTACCGCAGTTCGACCGAGACGATCGTGGCGACGACGGCGCAGACGATCACTCACGACAAGGGCATGCCGTCGGACGGACCGCTCCGTCGGTTCACGGTGGTGAACACCGGGACCAACAACTCGATTGCCGGGAGCGGCGTCGACAGCTACGTCATGAAGCTGAACAGCTACGAGCTCGTGCGCTGTTCCCCCGCTCAGCTCCGGGCGCTCCTGGAGGCGCTGATCGGACCCATCGGCGGGACGGTGCCCGCGACCGGCGACCTCAACTGGACGTTCCCGTGGGACCTCTACGTCCCCTCGGGCGAGATCGGCCTCCCCACCGGGAAGCCGTCCATGGAGATCAACCTGAACGCGGCCAACTCCTCGGCCGGCACGTCGCGCCTCGGCTGGCTCTACGCGGAGCGCGCGCCGTCCTTCGTCCCGCGTTTCGTCCGACAGCAAATGGACATCGGCGCCAGCGCGTCGGGCCTCCCCTTCGACATCAAGACGGGCAAGGGCAAGAAGGTTCTCGGGTTCTGCCTGCCCATGGTGAGCGCGACCGGGATCACGCGGATCCGCCTCGTGCGTCGGAATCCCGAGACGGGGCAGGATCAGCAGATTTTCTACGGGGAGCGCGCGGACATCCTGGAATCCCAGCGCCACTACAACCCGGAGGCGATCACGAATCCGTTCTTCTGGAAGCCCCCGGTCCTCGTC
>Ga0209640_10005717_pt1 | contig 10866 bp, 7 predicted proteins | sample RifCSP10_1_FD_184018 | JGI IMG/M metagenome (GOLD analysis project Ga0209640, IMG submission 184018) | Soil microbial communities from Rifle, Colorado - Rifle CSP2_sed 10_1 (SPAdes) (version 2) | ecosystem: Environmental > Terrestrial > Deep subsurface > Rock core/Sediment | place: Rifle...
GCCGAAATTCGCGAGCACTGTCATCCGCAGCGCGAGAATCCTGCCTTCGCGGTCGAGCGCAAGCTCGGCGTCGTAGTGCTGATCGCGCCCCATGTGCGCGGCGAGAAAATCCTCGCTGCGATCGGCGCGCCACTTCACCGGCCTGCCGAGCTTGCGCGCCGCGTAGCAGACGAGCGCATCCTCGTTGGCGAGCCCCGTCTTCATGCCGAAGCCGCCGCCCAGATCGCCCACGATGACGCGAAATGCCTCGGGCTTCTGGCGGAACACCTCGCCCAGGAGCTGCCGCGCGCCGGTAGGAGTCTGGTTCTGCGTGTAGAGGGTCCAGCGGCCGTTCTCGTACACGCCGATCGAGCAGCGCGGCTCGAGCGCCATCGCGATCAGCCGCTGGTTGTCCAGAGCGAGGCGCGTGACGTGCGCGGCGCGCGCGAACGCCTCCTCGACCGCCTTCGCGTTCCCGATGCGCGTCTCTGCGGATATGTTTCCCGGCGCCTGACGCCACAGTTGCGGCGCATCCGGCTCGATTGCCCGCTGCACATCCGTCACGCACGGCAAGTCTTCGTATTCGAAGATCGCGAGTTCGGCTGCGTCCTGCGCCTGCTCGTGAGTTTCGGCGACGATTGCGGCAACCGGCTGGCCCACGTAATAAACCTTGCCATCGGCAAGCAGCGTGCGCGGCGGGGCGGCCATCGGTGCGCCATCAGCGCGCCTGAAAATCGGCGGGAACGGGATATGCCCGATGCCGTCGGCTTTCAGGTCCTCGATCGACCAGGCGGCGAGCACGCCCGGTGCTTCGCGCGCCGCCGAGAGGTCCGTGCCGGCGATCTTCGCGTGCGCATGCGGCGAGCGCACGAGCACCAGCCACGCCTGCCGAGGGAAGGTGCGGTCGTCGCTGTACAGGCCCTTCCCCGTGAGCAGGCGGTCGTCCTCGATCCGCTTTTGCGAGCGCGAGGCGCCGAAGCGCGCGGAGTCTGGATCGAACTGGATTTCAGGAGCGGTCATAAGAACGCAAACGCCCCGCAAACGGGGGCGTTGACGAAAATGGGGTCAGAGTAAGATTTCCGCGGAAATCTTACTCTGACCCCATTTACGCATCCCAGGGGTTCGGGCACTGGCGCTCAACACCAAGGGCGTCGATTGCCGACTCGACAGTGGCGCGCTCGATCGCATTCTCGTCCGCAAGCGCGCTGAGCGCCGCAAGCGCGAAGTGCTGGCGGTCGATTTCGAAAAAGCGGCGCAGCGCCGCCCGCGTATCGCTCCTGCCGAAGCCGTCGGTGCCAAGCGCGACGTAGCGCCGCGGCACCCACGGGCGAATCAGGTCCGCCACCGCGGAAACGTAGTCGCTCGCCGCGATCACCGGCCCGCGAGTCGGCGCGAGGCACTGCTCCACGTGGCTCGTTCTCCGGCCCGCAGCCGAATTCAACCGGTTCGAGCGCGATGTGTCCATACCCTCGCGGCGCAGCTCGGTAAAGCTGGTGACGCTCCACACGTTGGCCGCGATTCCCCAATCCCTTTCGAGCAGTTCCGCCGCCGCGAGCGCCTCGCGCAGGATCGGTCCGCTGCCAAGCAACTGGACCCGGGCATTCGCGCGCTCGCGCAGCAGGTACATGCCGCGCCGGATGCCCTCCTCGGTCCCGGCCGGCATCGCGGGTTGCGTGTAGTTCTCGTTGGTGACCGTCACGTAATAGAACACGTCCTCCTGCGCTTCGAGCATGCGCCGCATGCCGTCCTGGACGATGACGCCAAGCTCGTAGCCGAAGCAGGGATCGTAGGCTACGCAATTCGGAATCGTGGACGCGATCAGGTGGCTCGAGCCGTCCTGGTGCTGCAGTCCCTCGCCCGAGAGCGTGGTGCGGCCCGCGGTGCCGCCGATCAGGAAGCCGCGCGAGCGCGAATCGCCCGCCTGCCAGGCGAGATCGCCGATGCGCTGGAATCCGAACATCGAGTAGAAGACGTAGAACGGGAGCATCGGCATGCCATGCGCGCTGTAGCTGGTTGCCGCCGCGAGCCACGAGGACACGGCACCGGCTTCCGTGATGCCTTCCTCCAGGATCTGGCCGTCGCGCGCTTCCCGGTAATAGAGCAACTCGTCGTGATCCTCGGGGTCGTAGAGCTGGCCGACCGAAGAGTAGATCCCGACCTGGCGGAACAGCGCCTGCATGCCGAAGGTGCGCGCCTCGTCGGCGACGATCGGGACGATGCGCTTGCCGATGACCGGATCGCGCAAGAGCTGCGACAGCAGGTTGACGAACACCGTGGTAGTGGAGTGCTCGCGCCCATGCGAGCGCTCGATCATTGCGCCGACCGCCGCCACGCCCGGCACCTGGAGCGCCGGCCCCGTGGGCGAGCGCGCGGGCAGGTAACCGCCAAGCGCCTTCCTGCGCCCGTGCAGGTAGCGCATTTCCAGCGACTCGGGGGCGGGCTTGTGGAATTCAAGCCCGATTACCTGCGCGTCGGTGAGCGGCAGTGCGAAACGATCGCGAAATTCCTTGAGCGCATCGTCGTCCAGCTTTTTCTGCTGGTGCGTGGTCATGCGGCCCTGCCCCCAGTGACCCATACCGTAGCCCTTCTTGGTCTGCGCCAGGATCACGGTGGGCTGGCCGCGGTGCGCGACTGCGGCGTGATAGGCGGCGTAGATCTTCACGGGATCGTGCCCGCCCCGGTGCAGGTGGTCGATGTCCTCGTCCGAGAGGTGGGCCACGATCGCTTTCAACTCCGGGTACTTGTTGAAGAAGTGCTCGCGGTTGAAGCGGCCGTCCGTCGCCGCGTATTTCTGGAATTCGCCGTCCACCGTCTCGTGCAGTCGCTTCAGGATCACTCCATCGTGATCGCGGGCGAAGAGCGCGTCCCAGTCCGAGCCCCACAACACCTTGATCACGTTCCATCCCGCGCCGCCGAACAAGCCCTCCAGCTCCTGGATGATGGAACCGTTGCCGCGTACCGGACCGTCGAGGCGCTGCAGATTGCAGTTCACGACGAAAATGAGATTGTCCAGGCCTTCCCGCGCCGCAATCGAAAGTCCCGCCAATGACTCGGGTTCGTCCATCTCGCCGTCGCCTACGAACGCCCACACCTTGCGCCCGGCGGTCGGCAGGATCGCGCGGTTGTCCAGGTAGCGCATGAAGCGCGCCTGGTAGACCGCCGTGATCGGGCCGAGTCCCATGGATCCCGTGGGGAACTGCCAGAAGACGGGCATGAGGTACGGATGGCAGTAGGAGGAAAGGCCGTTGCCGCCGGTCTCGCGCCGGTAGCGACCGAGCTGCTCTTCGCTCAGCCGATCCTCCAGAAACGCTCGCGCGTACACGCCCGGCGCCGAGTGGGGCTGGAAGTAGACGAGGTCCCCGTCCTTGCCGGCGCGGAAAAAATGGTTGTAGCCGACCTCGAACAGATCGGCCGCGGAGGCATAGCTCGCGATATGCCCGCCGAGCTCCGGATGCTCGCGATTGGCACGCACCACCATGGCGAGCGCGTTCCAGCGTACCAGGGCCATGAGCCGCTGCTCGATCTCCAGATTGCCCGGATATTGCGGCTGCCCGGCCAGCGGAATGGTGTTGCAGTAGGGCGTATTGAAAACCGGCGGCAGCTTGACCCGCTGGATGCGCGCCTCGTCGAGGAGCTTGCGCAGGATGAAGGTCGCGCGCTCCGGGCCTTCCTGGCGGACCAGCGATTCAAAAGCGTCGAGCCATTCGCGGGTCTCCACGGGGTCCGGGTCGGCGGGGATTACGCGCCAGAAGGCGGAAGCGCTGTCGGACAGATCGGTCATGGTCGGGCCCCTACGGTTGAGCGGCGATCGCGTAGCGAGGAAAATGGCAACGCCGGACGCCCAAAACTCCAGCTTTGCATTGAAGCCCGTGAAGCACAAGACCGCCCGCCCGCTGACTGCGCTTACCGGGGGAATTTAGTTCGTGTTTTGCTGTCTGCGCTGGTGTACGCCCGATCGGAGTGACTGGTTGTGTTCGCGGCAGGCATGTTCATGGGACCGATGACAGCGAAAGCCGTGCTGGTACTGTTCGTGGCGGGGGCTGTTGCGGCCGGATCCGCACTGGCTGGAGGCAAGCAGGGACGCTCTGCCGGCGGCCCAACGCGCTTTTCCGCAGGCCCGAACGCACATCCAGGCGGCCCTGCGCGCTTCTCCGGCACCCGACGCGCGCACCGTGGCGCCGGCAGGCATTTTTTCGGTCCGCGGCTTGGCGTCTTCGTTGCTGCCCCGTTGTTCTGGCCCTGGTATTCCTTCCCGCCACCTTACTACTACCCGCCGGTTGTGGCGGCGCCGTACGCGCCAACCCAATACATCGAACAGGAGCTTGCCCCCGTCGCTCCATCCCAGTCCCAGGCGTATTGGTACTACTGCGCTGAAGGTCAGAGCTATTACCCGTACGTCCAGCAGTGCCCCGGGGGTTGGCAGCTCGTAGCGCCGCAACCGCCGCCCCAGTAGCCGCCTCTCAGCCCGCCAGTCCGGGAAAAAGACTTCTCAATCCTTCCGCCATGGTCTGCACCGCCATCGCGGCAAGCAGCAGGCCGAGGATCCGGGTCGCGATGTTCAGGCCGGTCACGCCGAGCCGCGCCTCGATCGCGTGCGCCCGGCGCAGCGTCGCCCAGGAGACGAGGCACACCACCGCAATGCAGCCTACAAGCGTCAACTGGTGCGCCAGTCCGCCCTTCTCCGCGGCGATGATCGAGGTGCTGATGGCGCCGGGCCCGGCGAGCAACGGCATCGCAAGCGGCACCACGCCGGATACCTCGCCGCTCTCCAATTCGCGCGCTTCGGCATGCGACTGGCGCAGCCCGCCCGCTTGCGCGTTCAGCATCGCGAGCGCCATCAGCAACAGCACCAGACCGCCTCCGACACGAAACGCGGGCAGGCTCGCCCCGATCAGCGCGAGCAGCGCCTCGCCGACGAACGTCGAAACCGCAAGTACTGCAAAGACCGTCAGCGCGACAAGGCGCGCGAGCGCCCGGCGCTCGGCGTCTCCACGCGAAGCCGCGAACGCGAGAAAAAACGGTACCGCGAGAAACGGGTCGACGACCGCCGTGAGCGTAACGACGAAACGCAGGTACTCGTTCGCCGAAGCGAGCCCGTACATGCCGCGATTCTAAGCGGGACGCCCGGTGCTTCGCGCTCAGGCTGCGATCGCCGGGCGCTGCATTTCGACCGATTCGATCACCGGGAAGCCGGCCGCTTCCAGGGCGGAGACAACCGCGCGAAAATCCCGGGCGTGAAAGCGGATGATGACCTTCTTCTCCTGGTAGCCGCCCTCCGGCTGTTCATCGTGCCGTCCGACCGGATATAGCGCCTGCAAAACCGCACCGGCCGCCTCGGCAACGTCGGCAATCCGGCCGAGCACACCGGGACCGAGCCTGATCGGAGCGAGCGTCACGCCGCTGCGCCGCTCCCACGCTCCCAGGCAGTGGGCGGCAAGCTGGAAGATCTCGTTGGCGGAAATGACTCCCACAACCTGCTCGCCGTCGAGGACCGGAAACTGCGCCACGCCCAGTTTCTGCCCCTTGAGCAGGCAATGTTCCATGGTGTCGCTCGCCTGAACGGTCGCCGGATTGCGCACCATGATGTCCTTGACCTTGAGACGCGTGGCGAAGAAGTTCAATTCATCCGGATTCTGCGTGCTCAGCACGAAATGCCCCGTGCGCAGGAGGTTCGCCCGCGTCACCAGGCCACGGAGCCTTCCGTTGTCCACCACGGGCAGCGCGTGCAGGTTGTTCTCGGCAAGAACGCGCTTCGCCTCGGAGACGAGCGTGTCGCTCGGGATCGTCAGCGGGTTCGTCTGCATCCAGTTTCGCACCATCATGGCCGTGTTTCCTTTACAAATGGCCGCCGAAGCGCGCCAGACCCAGTGCGGCGACGGTCATGGCGTTCGTGATTTCCCCTCCCCTGATGCGCGCCGGCGCTTCGTGAGGGTCGATCAGCACCACTTCGATGTCCTCGCCCGCGTCGAGGTTCGGCTCGGCCAGTCGCTGCACGTTGGTCGCCAGGTAGATGCGCGCCCTGTTCGATAGCAACGCGGGCTGCGGCCGCAGTTCTCCCAGAAGCACGAGCTTTCCGTTCCCATAGCCCGTTTCTTCCGCAAGTTCCCGCGCGGCGCCTTCCTCCGGCCGCACGTCCGCAGCGTCGTGCAATCCGCCCGGCACTTCCAGGCCCGCTTCCCGCGTTCCGTGGCGGTACTGCCTGACCAGAATCAGCCTGCCGTCGCTCGTCAGCGGAACGACCATCAGCCAGTCCACCATGTGGAGCACGTCGAAATTTCGCTCTTCGCCGGTGCGCGGCGAACACGCCCGGTCGCGCGTCACCTTGAAAAGTCCGGCATCGAAAACCTGCTCCGAGGCGATCAGGGGCCACGGGCGGATCATCATGCCGGCACTTCCGCCTTCGCCTCCTCGAACTGCCGCACGAACTCGTCGACGGCGACGCGGGCGAATTCCGGCGTGTACAGGTGCAGATCGACTTCCTTCAGCCGGCGGCGGTCGGCGAGCTTTTCCTTCAGCCGCGCCACAAAGGCGGCATCGGCGGCCGGGTCGTACATGGGACGTCCCTCCTTGTCGAGCGACGACCAGCCTTTGAGTGGAACGAGGAAGGTCCAGGGCCCCTTGGCGCGGTTAAGGCGCTCCGCGATCACGTCGGCCGCCTGGCGCAATTCGTCGGCTGTCGTGCGCACCTGGACGCGCAGTGCGTCCTGCACGTACTGCGGCCGGTCCCTGGTCCTCTCCAGCATGTCTGCGCGTCCGCCGTAGGACAGGAGATCGAGCCCGCAGGGCGCGAGCACCATGGGAATGCCGGTCTCCACCGCCGCCATCAGCCGGTCCGGCCCGGGGTCCCGGTTGCCGTTGAACAGGTGTTCGATGATCCCGCCCGTGCAGATGTCAAGCACCCCGTGGAAGACACCGCTGCGGATCATGTCCTCCATCGCCCGATCGCCCTTGCCCTGCGCGTGGCAGACGATCGGCGTGAATCCAGCCGCTTCCAGCATGCCGAGCGCGGTTTGCACCGCCATCTCGCCGAAGCCGAAGGAAGAGACCGCAATGCACGGCTTGTCGAAGACGATGTTCGTGCCTTGCGTCATCTCGACCATGCCGCAGACGGCGCCGACCGCGTTGATGATCTGCGCCTTCAGGAGCGGGTTCATCTTCACGATGTCGAGCACGGTGTGATGCATCGTGATGTCGTGCGTGCCGACGTAGCGGTCGATGTAAGCCGGGTGCGCCGCCATGGGCGAGGCCATCACCTTGGGCATGCCGAACGGCAGTTGCTTCATGATGGACGTCGCGACGAGAGTGGCGGTGCCGCCGCCGATTCCGATAAGGCCGTGCACGCGTCCCTGCCCGACCAGTTCGCAGACGATCGCCGCGGCGCCCTTGATCTGATTGTTCGTCGCAGTATCCCGGTCGGAGCGGTACTTCTCGCGCACCATTTCGATGGGAAGGCCGCCGCGCGCCGCCACTTCCTCGGTGGAAATGTCCCCCGAGAAGGGCGGCGGCGCCTCCATGCTGAAGTCCAGCAGGATGGCCTCGTGGCCCCGGTCCTGGATGAGCTGCTTGACGAAGACGATCTCCTCGCCGCGAGTGTCCAGGTTGCAGACGATTACGATGCCTTTCACTTCGCCGCGGCTTTCTTCGCCTCCGGCCGCGTCAGCCGCTGAATCATGTCGGCGACCGGGCTCGAACCCGAAAAGCCGTACTCGTTCCAGCGGTCCGACACTTTTTGCAGCACGGTGCGGTCCATCCAGATCTCGCTCGGCTTGTTCTTCCATTCGAACGGCGTGCAGGCGTCGAGCAGGATGCGGCTCGTGATCTCGCGCGCCTCGATCGGCAGCCCCGGATCGAGCGGCGTCGATCGCCCGCGGTCGATGATCTGCGCGGAGCGCTTCGGGTCGAAGCGGGTCGCGAGCGCCCACCAGATGCGGTCCCAGTCGTCGGCCGCGATATCGTGGTCCACGGTGATGACGCCCTTGACTCCGTAGTGGCCCGTGGTGCTCGCGATCACCGCATGGCCGACGTGGTTCGAGTGGCCCGGATACATCTGCTTGACCGAGACCACCACCCAGAACCGGCCGCACGCCTCGGGCGGGATGTACACGCTCTGGATGCCCGGCACCTTCATCATCTCCAGGTCGTACCACAGGGTTGCGGTCCGGTTGAGCGACTGGATCATGTGGATGTCGTTGATCGGCTTGCCGACCGTGGTGGCCCAGAACACCGGCTTGCTACGGTGGAGGATGCGCTTCACCCGCAGCACCGGTTTCGGATAGTCCTTGCCCTTGTTCCCGGAGTAGTAGCCGGTGTACTCGCCGAAGGGCCCCTCGTCCATCAGCTCGTTCGGGTCGATCAAGCCCTCGGCGATGATTTCGGCGTTTGCCGGCAGCGTGAGTCCCGTGAGATCGGACTTGAACACCGGCACGGGCCGGCCGCGCAGCGAGCCCGCGATGTCGTACTCATCGGTTTGCGCGGAGACCAGGGTCGAGGACGCGAGAAACAGCACCGGATCGCAGCCCACGACGTACGCCGCGGGCATCAGCTCGCCGCGTTCCTGGTGCTTCTTCATGTGCATGTCGCCGTGCTTGCCCTTGATGATCTGCGAGCCGAGGATGTCCTTGCCGAGCACCTGCGAGCGGTAGGTGCCGAGATTGGTCCAGCCCGTGTCCGGATCCTTGGTTACGAGAAAGCCGGCCGTGACGAAGAATCGTCCGCCGTCATCGGGGTAGAACCATGGGCTCGGGAACATCTCCATGTCGATTTTGTCGCCCGTGAGCACGTTTTCCATCACCTGCGGCTGATCGACGTGGCGCGGCTTGATCATCTGTTTGGTGGTGAGTTCCATCCATCGCTTGGAAAGCTGGCTCATCGAGAGCGACGGATCCTGCTCCAGCGCGATCGCCAGCCGCTGCGGCGTCGTGAAGGCGCTGGTGAACACCGGGATGTCGTAGCCCTTCACGTTCTCGTAGAGCAGCGCCGGCCCCTTCTGTTCCTCATTCACCTTCGAGATGTGGCACAGCTCGAACTTCCAGTCCACCTCGGCCTTGACGCGGTGCAGCTGCCGGTGCGCCTCGCAGGCGGCGATGTAGCTGCGCAGATCGTCGATGGGCCTGACTTCGGTACGTGCGTTCATGATTGCTCCGTTCAAGTTGCGGATGATTTGAAAACCGTACCGGCGCTGCGTCAACCGACTTTCTTTCCGGCCAGCATGCCGGAAAGGATGTAATCCATGGCCGAGACGCCCGAGCGGGCGCCAGTGGGCTGGCTCTTCTGGCTCCACACCGTCTCGGGGCGCGCCTGCAGGATGAACAGGTTGCCGCCCGCGGGAAGATCCTTGTCCACCGCCCACTCGATGTCCATCGGGCGGCCGTAGTGCTTCTCGATCTGCTTGCCCAGCCAGGCCAGCTCGGTGATCTCGTCGTCGATCAGCGATTGCACCTCCTGCCGCTCGAACGGCACTTCCATGGCCTGTGATTTCTGCGTCTTCGGATCGACCGTGTAGCAGACATGCTTGCGCGAGACGGTCCGGTCGATGATGTCCAGCGTGATCTTGTTCACCACGAAGTGGTCCGGCGTCACCTCGCCCGAGACCACCGATTCGCCGAAGCCGAAGTTGGAATCGATCACGATCACCGAGCGATCGCCATTGGCCGGGTGGATCGTGAACATCACGCCGGCGGTGAAGGAATTGGCCATCTTCTGCACGCCGACGCTGATCGCCACCTGATCGTGGTCGAACCCCTTGTTGGCGCGATAGGCGATGGCCCGCGCGGTGTACAGGCTGGAAATGCAGCGGCGCATGTGGTGCAGCAGGTCATCGATGCCGCGGATCCAGAGGAAGGTGTCCTGCTGGCCGGCGAAGCTCGCGCCCGGAAGATCCTCTGCCGTGGCGCTCGATCGGACCGCGACCGGAACCGCCGGCATGCAGCAGCGCACTGCGAGCTTGCGGTAGCACTCGGCGATCAGGTCCTCCATTTCCGTGCAGAACGGCTGGGCTTCGATCGCCTGGCGGATCGAGGCGCTGGCCTTTTCCAGCGCGTCCACGTCCGCCGCGTCGACGCCCTGCAGCAGGGACCGGACCTGCCGGTCGATCCCCGCCTCGGCCATGAAGCGCCGGTAGCCTTCGGTGGTGAGCGCGAAGCCGGGCGGCACCCGGATCCCGGCGTTGATCAACTCGCCGAGCGAGGCGCATTTGCCGCCGACCAGAGGAACCGAATCCTTCAGGCATTCCTCGAACCAGCAGACCACCGGCAGACCCGTGTTCACGGGGCCCGCCGGCGACCTGCCGGCCGCCTCTGCCACGCTGCCCATCGCAACCGCTCAGCGCGCGATGGTGACCGCGCCGGTCGAGCCGTCGACACGCAGCATCATGCCGGTCTTGATGATCTTCGTCGCATGCCCGGTGCCGACCACCGCCGGCATGCCGTACTCGCGGCAGACGATCGCGGCATGGCTCATCACGCCGCCGACGTCCGTGACGCAGGCCCCGATCTTGGCGAAGGCCGGCGCCCAGGAAGGCGAGGTGGTCGGAGCGACGAGGATCTCTCCCTCCAGCAACTGGCCGACCTCGCTCACCGTCTTGCAGACGCGCGCCTTGCCTTCGATGATGCCGGGGCTGCCCGCGAAGCCCTTCAACTCCTTGACGCTGGCCGGATCCTTGACCTCCTGCACCGCCGCCCAGTCGGCGAGCGACTTGTTGGTGACGCCCCAGAGGACGATCGTGAAGGGCTCCTGGATCACTTCCGGTGCGGTGCCGATGGCGGGCGGCGCGCTCCACTCCTTGAACTTCTGCATCACGCCCTTGCGCCAGACGATTTCCTTCGGCCAGGTCTTGGTGCCGCGCGGCGTGACGCCGGTCGCCCACGCCGTGACGATGTCCCACAGCGC
>Ga0209640_10005719_pt1 | contig 10864 bp, 15 predicted proteins | sample RifCSP10_1_FD_184018 | JGI IMG/M metagenome (GOLD analysis project Ga0209640, IMG submission 184018) | Soil microbial communities from Rifle, Colorado - Rifle CSP2_sed 10_1 (SPAdes) (version 2) | ecosystem: Environmental > Terrestrial > Deep subsurface > Rock core/Sediment | place: Rifle...
ACACTAGAATCTCGCCCCTTCGCTCCGGTCCCCGATAGCTCAGTTGGTAGAGCGACGGACTGTTAATCCGCAGGTCCCAGGTTCGAGCCCTGGTCGGGGAGCCAACCGATTTGACGGTCAGAAGCCCGGCCCGCGCAAGATTCTAAGAGCACGCTACGCGGTGAACCTCACGAGATGACGCCCTCCTTAATTTCGTCCGGGCGTATGGACGACGCCCCGCACCTCTCTTGCGCTTCGGCACAATCATGAATTCCAGGCCGGATGCTTCAAGGATCTTGGTGAGACTGCGGAGCTCGGGGTTTCCGCCCTCCGAGAGCGCCCTGCTCAGCGCGACTCGGTGCATGCCGGCCTCGCGCGCCATCGCTGCCACCCCGCCCCGCGCTTTTGCAACATTGCGCAGCGCCAGCATGAACCCAGCCTGATCGCCTTCGGCGAGTGCGGCGTTCAGGTACGCGACGCAAAGCTCCGGGTCGCGCAGTCGCGCGGTGAGCCACTCACTTGGATCTTCCGCCGGCTGTTTTTTTCCGCGTTTCATAGTCTTTCCAGTACCTCTTCGCCGACCGCCCTCGAGTCGCCGAACGTGCCGAACGCCAGCCGGTCAACCCGGGCAAGGACCGTGGCACGCGCCGCCTTGTCGGCGATGGACTCTACCCATTCCCGGTACGGAAACCGACCCTCGGGCGTCCGGTAATGCAGAATCGAGGCGTCGGTCACCTTGCGGGAGTGTAGCTTATAAGCATCAGTCGGATCAAGCCTGCCGGCGAATCGGCGCCGTAGATTCGCCCGAATACTGTGTTCGGTACCGCAAGGAGCAGCGCAGTGGCTCCACACAGGAGGCAAGTGAACACAGATCTGCCGCAAGCGCCGCAAACCCCAGGTGAGACGGATTCGACAGGCGGAATATCGCCTGTGGGCACCACCCGGGCAGCCATGCGCATGACGTCATCCCAAGACGTCAGCGCGTGGCGAGATCGCAATGGCCAATGTGTTCGGTACCGCACAGACGACCATCTCCATTGAGGAGCACGCTTTGCCCCGCGCATGTCATGCTCGAGCATCTCGAGCATTGCCAACGTCAAGTTGCGCGCCTGCTCCACTTGCTGACTGAAAAAGCGGATCGATTGGGCAAGCGCACGTGGAATGAGTCAGCTGTCTTGAAACAGCGACATTGAATTATCGACCCGCGCTTGGCCGCGGCAACGTTGAGGTAGCTAAACGAGGGTATGGGGGATAAATGATGCACGCGTTCCTCTCCGCGCACCGTGACGAGTTGATCGAGCGGTGCCGGCAGAAAGTGGCGCAACGACTTGCGCCGAAAGCGAGCGAGAAGGAGCTGGATCATGGCGTGCCGCTTTTTCTCGACCAGTTAATCAAGACGCTGCGAGTCGAGCAGACGACTGACCCCGCGAGCAGCCGCATGGTGTCGGGGCCGTCAGGGGGTGGCGCTGCCCTTTCCGAGATTGGGGAATCGGCGTCACGCAACGGCCGCGAATTGCTGCTGCACGGGTTCACGGTCGATCAGGTCGTGCACGACTACGGCGATCTGTGCCAGGCGATCACCGACCTCGCCTTCGAGAAGGGCGCGGTAATCCAGATTGACGAGTTCCGCACACTCAACCGCTGCCTGGATAACGCCATCGCGAGCGCAGTCACGGAGTTCTCTTATCAGCGCGACGCGCTAGTGGCCGAGCGAACCGCGCAGGCGCTGAACGAGCGCCTGGGTTTCCTCGCGCATGATCTGCGCAACCTTGTCAATACGGCGACGCTCGCGCTTACCGCGCTCAAGCACGGCAATGTGGGCGTCACTGGCGCAACCGGCGCCGTCCTCGATCGCAGCCTGATCCGCCTGCGCACCCTCGTCGATCGTTCCCTGGCGGAGGTTCGCGTCACCGCCGGGATGCCCGTGCACAGCCACCTGATCTCGCTTTCAGACTTCGTCACGGAGGTGAAGGTTTCGGTGGGGCTTGAAGCGCAGGCGAGGGAGTGCGGATTTGTCGTACCTGCGGTCGATCCGAAGCTGGGTCTGGACGTCGACCGGGACTTGTTGTTTTCGGCGGTGGGAAACCTTCTGCAGAACGCGTTCAAGTTCACCAAGCACCATACCGATGTGACCCTCAGCGCCTACGCCGTCGCCGATCGCATACGGATAGACGTCGAGGACCGGTGCGGCGGCATACCGGCGGGCCAAGTTGAAAAGATGTTCGATCCGTTTGAGCAGTTTGGCGAGGATAAATCCGGCCTCGGGCTTGGCCTGTCGATCAGCCAAAGGAGCGTGAAGGCCAACAAGGGCATGCTCAGCGTGCGCAACATTCCCGGCCTCGGCTGCGTGTTCACGATCGACCTGCCCAGGCACGCGCTGTCCGAGCCTGCGTCTTAGCCTTTCGCCAGCAAATTGCGGACGGCAGGCACACTCAGCCCGCCGGTACCTTAATCGCGCCATGATGGCTACGCTTCTACAGCTCGATCGTTGGGTCGCGATTCGAATCCGCCAGGACTCCCAAAAGGTATCATCGCGCCCCGGGTTGCTTTCTTGGAGAACCGCTTTCATCACACTTAGCGGCATTGTGGCCATCATGGTCGGCGCGCTCCTCGCCGGCATCGCGCTGCTGGTTGCGATTGTGCAGGTTGCGCTTTGGCGACGCGACGCCCGACTCGTGCGGTTCCTGCCTCCGGCGCTGGGCGCGACAGCGGCCGCGTTTCTCGCCGGGCTTTGGCTGATGCTCGCCGCGGAGTTCCGCTGGATCGAAGGCGAGCACCTCGACAACCTTTCGCCCTTCGTGTTCGTGGCGGCCCTGTGGTGGATGTTTCGCAACCGCATGGGATCGGCGCGCAACCGCCGGGAGGATGCCGCAGGCACCCGATCGCACCAAATTGAGGACGATCACTAATGGCGATGCACAATCCTCTTGGTCTCAGTACCCGGCTTTGCGGTCCACCACTTCCTTGAGCGGCTGACCGGCCAGAAAACGGCCCAGATTGTCCACGAACAGGCGCGCGACGAACCTGTCGCGTTGCGGATGCGGGCCGCCGATATGCGGCAGCACGATGATTCGCTCGGTGATCCAGAACGGATGATCCTCAGGCAGCGGCTCTTGCCGGAACACGTCCAGGATCGCGCCGGCGATCTTCCTCGCCCTCACGGCAGCGATGAGGTCTTCGTCCCTGATCAGTTGGCCGCGGCCGAAGTTCATCAACCACGCGCCGGGCTTCATCATCGCCAGGCGCTCGGCATTGAGGAAATTGTCCGTTTCCAGCGTGGCCGGCAACAGCAGCAGCACGAAGTCGGATTGAGCGAGCACTTCGGGAGTGCGCGCCGCAGGGAAGACTTCGGCAACATCCGCAACCGGCTCTGGCCGGCGACGCGTGCCGATGACGCGCATCCGGAGCGCCGCGGCGATGCGGGCAACATGCCGGCCGATCGCACCCAGCCCGAGGATGCCGAGGGTCTTGCCGGTGAGCGGCTCGGGAGCGCTGTGGACCCACTTCGCGCGCTTCTGGTTTTCCACGGCGGCGCCGTACGGCTTGGCCACATGGAGCAGCGCGCCGATGATGTTTTCCGGCATGGACTCCTCGTGCGTGCCGCGAGCGCACGTCAACGCGAGATGCGCCGGCAAATCCGGCAAGCCCAGCCAACCTTCCACACCGGCCGTCATCGCCTGTGCCCAGCGCAGCTTCGGCATCGCTGGCAGCAAGCCCGGCGACGCGCCGTAAGCCATCAGTACCTCCGTGCCTGCCATCTGCTCGGCTGACGGTGTCTGTTTGCGAGGCAACGTGTCGACCGTAACGCGGTCGATCAGGCCGGCAGCCTTGATCGCATCGAGATATGCCGCGGTCGAGTCGGTCCAGAGCAAGACATGTGTGCGGGTCACGCGGACGGCCCCCTTTGGGAAACAGCGATGGAGTCTAACTGCGCCGACTTTTGGCGTCCTCGCATACTCCTTGCATCCCCAGGATCACGAGATGACCGCAACGCTCACCGCAGAAGACCTCGAGATGCTGCTCCGCCTGCTCGCCGCGCTCGTGGCGGGGGCGATGATCGGGTATGAGCGCACCTATCACGGCCGGCCGGCCGGTTTTCGCACGCATGCGCTCGTCTGCATGGCGTCGAGCCTGCTGATGCTGGTGACGGTTTACGAGGCGCGCTGGGTGCCGCCTTCGGACGATGCGTTCCGCCTCGATCCGACCCGCATGGCGCAGGGAATCATGACCGGCATCGGCTTCCTCGGCGCCGGGGTGATCATCAAGGAAGGCCTGTCGGTGCGCGGATTGACGACGGCCGCGTCGATCTGGATCACGGCGGCGATCGGCGTGCTCGCGGGAATCGGTTTTTATTTTCCGCTCATCGCCTCGACGATCGCCACGCTCGGGATTCTCTCGGTCTTCCGCTGGATCGAAGTGCGCATGCCTTCTCAGGCGTATTACAACTTCGATGTGCGCTTCACCCGAGCCGCAGCGCTCAGTGAAAAAGATCTCCGCGAGCTCGTGCAGGACCACGGCTTCAGCATCGCCAATTTCAGCTATCGCCTCGACGCCGAGGGGCGCGTGCTCCGGCACAGCATGGTGATACGTACCGCGGACCGCTCGAGCGCAGGCCGCCTTTCGCAGACGCTGGAGCGCAACGAAGGCGTCGTCGAATTCCGCATCTCGCCCACGAGCGACTAGCACGCCGGCCAGGGACCACCGGCCTGCGGCCGCAATGCCCGGTCGGCGCAGTGCCGCATCATGGGCCTGTCTCGGATCCAGTTCGGCAGGAGTAGGACTGAGGACTACGGAGGAGTACGTGCCGTCCCACATACTGCGCAATGCACGCTGCCTACCATGGCGGGGCCAAAATTGGATTTTGGACCCTACCAGGAGGCAACATCATGATGTACTGGGCTGCAGTGTTCTTGGTGATCGCGCTGGTTGCGGCACTGTTCGGATTCGGCGGAATCGCCGGACTCTCCGCAAACATCGCGTGGACGTTGTTCGTCGTCGGACTGATCCTCGCCATCGTGTTCTTCATCTTCGGACGGCGCGGTCCGGGGATTTGACGACGAAGGTGCGCGCATCGAGCGCATCGCGCGCATTGCAGTAGACGCAGGCAGGCAGAGTCGTTTTCGAATTCGCGCCCTACCCGGGGCGCGCCGGGGAGAGTTTCAGTTGAGCGCGCAGGAGCCCGGACCGCCCGGATGCCCGCAAGTGCCGCAGGCGCCGGCGCCGGGCGCCATTTCCGGTTCCGACCCCGGAGCGGCAAACACCGAAAGCTTTTTCTCCAGGTCTTCCCCGCTGCAATGAGTGCAGGCGGGCGTTTCGGAGTTGCGTACCAGAGTTTCGAAATCGCGACCGCAGCCGCGGCAGTGGTATTCGTAGATCGGCATGGCGGTTATTCTATAGTCTCCCCCTGATGCCCCCAGTCACCCAGGCACTTTTGATCGCGAACGTCGCAGTGTTCGGGCTGCAGTACCTCGGCGGCGGCGGATCGCTGCTCGCCTGGTTCGCGCTGTGGCCGCCCACCAGCTCCCCGGGGCTGCCGACGTTCGAGCCCTGGCAACTCGTCACTTACAGCTTCCTGCACGGAAGCGTCACGCACATTTTCTTCAACATGCTCGCGCTGTACATGTTCGGCAGCGACATCGAGCGCCTGTTCGGCTCCCGCTTCTACCTCGCCTATTACTTCGCGTGCGTCGTCGCAGCCGGTCTTTGCCACCTGACGGTCACCGGCTTGATGGGAGCGCCGCCGTATCCGACCGTGGGAGCGTCCGGAGGGATCTACGGATTGCTGCTCGCATTCGCGATCTATTTCCCGCATCGCCGGGTGTTGCTGATCATTCCCCCGATCCCGATGCCGGCGCGCGTTTTCGTCGCCGTCTTCGCGGTGCTCGAACTCGCCTACGGGGTCACCGGCACGCAGGCGGGCGTGGCCCACTTTGCGCACCTCGGCGGAATGGCCGGCGGCTGGCTGATGATCCAGTACCGCCGGCGCCGCTTTCCGTTCGCGCGCTAAGAAAGTCAGCGCTTCGGTCCGTGCGCGGCGATGAACGCCGCAAACGCGGCGAGCTGTTTCTGGATGAAATCGCGCGTCGGCGCGTCCGTGATCTGGCCGGCCTTGTCGTCGATGCGCTGGGCGCAATTGCCGACGAAGATTTCGGGCTTGTTGAGCGTCAGCGCATCGAGAAACACCATCGAACGCCGCAGGTCGTACTGCACGCGCGCGCCGCCCACCGGACCCGGCGACGCCGACTGCAATGCGATCGGCTTGCCGGCGAACGGCTGGTTCGGCAGGCGCGACAGCCAGTCGATCGCGTTCTTGAGCGGCCCCGGGATGCCGAAGTTGTACTCCGGCGTCACGAAAACGACGCCGTCCGCGGCGCGGATCGCGTCGGCAAGCGTGTTGACGGCCGCGGGAAAGCCGGTCGAATTCTGGAGGTCGGCGTTGTAGAGCGGAAACTCGTGATAGGGCGGCGCCTCGCGGATCTGCATGCCCTCCGGCACGAGGCCGGGCAGAGCATTCAGCACGATCCGGTTGAAGGAGCCCTTGCGAAGACTGCCGCAGATGCTGACGACGTTGAGCACGCGATCGACCACGTTGACCTCCGGGACAGGATTCGCCAAATCCTACCCCAGGTCTGTCCCTTGCAGTCCGCGAGCCGCTCGCGCAGGCGGTGAGCCGCTTCCCGCGGCGCACCGACCCGCCCTGGGCTCAGCTGATCGTGATGCGCTTCGCCGAGCCGTTGCCCTTCTTCGGCAGCACGAGGGTGAGAACGCCATCGTGGTATTCCGCCTTCGCGCCCTTGTCATCGACGGCCGCCGGCAGCGTGAAGCTGCGGCCGACCATGCCGTAGCTGCGCTCGCTGTAGACGACCTTCTCGCCCTTCTTCTCTTCCTTTTCCTGCTTCACCTCGGCGCGCAGCGAGATCGTGTCATCGTCGATCTCGATCTGGATGTCTTCCTTCTTCACGCCCGGGATGTCGGCCTTGACCGTGAACACCCCGTCGCCCTCCTTCACGTCGATCTTCATCGTCAGATCGGTCTCGCCGGGAAAGGCGACCGGCTTCACCCAGAAGCCCTTGCCGAAGTCCTTGAAGAAATCTTCGAACGGGTTGATGCGAATGAGGTTTGCCATGAGGATCTCCACTTTGAGAACGGCGACCTCATCGTATTGCGTGCGCGGCGGCATGGCTTGACGCATGTCAAGGGGGGAGCGATGGATTCATGCTTGCGGCGAACGGGCCGCGCAGCGGGGCTGCAGAAGCATTCATCGGCCCCCTCGCGGCTGCCCTGGAAAATTGGTGTATCGTACCAAGGCATGAAACGAGCGAAGCGAGCCAAGCCCGCGCCGAAGAAGGTGCAGGCGCCCGCCGGGAACGGCGAGTCGCCCGTCACGGAGCCGCGCATCCGGTTCATCGAGCGCCCGAACGGCGTGTACTGGCGCGCGAGCGGCAGCACGACCGAGTACGGTCCGTTCAGCACGCTCGCCGAAGCCGAAGCCGATGCGCAAGGCCGCGAAGATCCGACGTTCCAGGCGACCGAGTCGGTCGCCGAGGCCGAAGCCGAAATCGGCATCTCGGAGTGGATCGATCCGGACACCGGGGTTCCGGCCGAGGAGTCGGTCCCCCGCATCGAAGACCACTGACTCCCACGGAGGCCCGGATGGACAAGCGCAGCCACGACGAGCGCGCGAGGAACGGCTTGCAGACCCGGCGCGAGGTGCTCGGCGCCGAGTATGTCGACAAGGCGACAGCGTCGGTGGACGAATTCAACGCCGAGTTCACCGAACTGCTCAACACCTACTGCTGGAACGACATCTGGAACCGGCCGGGGCTGCCGCGCAAGATGCGCTCGGTGCTGAACCTCGGCATGCTGGTCGCGCTCGGCAAGGAGCACGAGCTCAAGCTGCACATCAACGGCGCGCTCAACAACGGCCTCACGAAGGACGAAATCAAGGAAGTGCTGCTGCAAACGGCGATCTACTGCGGCGTTCCGGCGGCGGTCGTCGCGTTCCGCGCGGCGCGCGAAGTTTTCAGCCAGCGGAAAGCGTAGTCTCCATCTCGCGGCGCACTCGCACCGCGCTCACATTCGAATCCATCGCGACGTCGGCCCAGCGCACGGGCTGGCCAGCGCGCACCGGCGCGAGCAGCTTTCCGCCATGCGCAAGGCCGAGCGGCAGGCATCCCTGGGCCAGCGAATCGGCCGCAGGCATCAGGCGGCCGACCACGGTGTAGCCGCCTTCGCCATCGAGGATCTCGCCCGCCTTCAGGTCGCGCTTTGCGGTCGCCACGGCATCTGCGCGCCAGCCGGTCGCGCAGCCGGTGGGTTCTCCTCGCAGGCCGACCGACGCGATCGAGATTCCCAGCTCGAGCCCGATCAGGTGCCAGCGCTTGTAGAGGCACGCGTAGCGGCCGCTCGGGTCGGTGCGCACCATGTACTCCTGGAAGCAATTGCGGATGTATTCGGTTTCGCCTTCGAACACGACGAATACGCCGAAGCGGATGTCGTATCCGATCGGCGTTCCGTCGGTTTGCAGAGACGAAGCGACTTCGACCTGTCCCTTGTGGTGAAGGCAGCCGCCCTCCTCGCGCGGCCGCATCACGGCCGGCAACTCGTCGATGGAACAAGGCGGATACGAAAGGCCGCCCGGCGCGGGCGTGAGCCCGGTCGCATTGCAGACGGCGCTCGTCTCGATCGCCGGCTTCGAGCCGTCGAGGAACGAGTTGAACATCTTCGGATTGAGGCCACCGATCCGCGCCTGCTCGGGCGTGAGGCCGTAGTGGCCCCATACCGTCTCGGGCGTCGATTGCGCAAAATGCGGCAGCCACTTGTGGCCGCGGCCGGCCGCGACGACCGAAAATCCGGCGGCGCGCGCCCAGTCGACCAGGTCGCAGATCAACGCCGGCTGGTCGCCGTACGCCAGGCTGTAGACGACCCCTGCCTCGCGCGCCTTGCGCGCGAGCATCGGGCCGCAAAACGCGTCGGCTTCGACGGTCACCATCACCAGGTGCTTGCCGTGGCGGAACGCTTCGAGCGCGTGATCGACGGCGGCGACCGGGTTCCCGGTCGCTTCGACGACGAGGTCGATCGCCGGATGCGAAACGACCGCGCGCCAGTCGTCGGTGAGGTGGGTACGCCGTTCCTTGAGCGCCGCATCGAGCGAGGGCGCGCCGTACGCGGACTCCGGCCAGCCAACGCGCTCGAGATTCGTGCGCGCGTTTGCCGGCGACAGATCGGCGATTACCGCAAGGTGCACGCCCGGCGTCTTGGGAACTTGCGCGAGGTACATCGCGGCGAATTTCCCTGCGCCGATCAACGCCAGGCGCAGCGGCTTTCCCTGCGCCTCGCGCTCGAGGAGCAGGCGGTGCAGGTTCATTTCACGCGGCCTTCAGCGAGCCTTCCAGCTCCTCGGCGGGCGTGCCGTTCTTCCAGGGAAGCGGTACGTCGTAGTCCTGCAGGAGGCAATCGTCCGGCAGGCACTCGATCGGCGTGAAATCCCGGTGCGCGATGTAGCCGGGTCGCCGGAAGCGCCGGATGTGGTTGGAGACGGCGCAGAGCGAAAGATAGACGCTGATGCGGTTCCACGGCGAAAGGTTCGACGTCGATGCATGCACGAGGCAGCCATGGAACAGGATCATCGACCCCGCGGGTCCTTTCGGCGCGACGATGCCGCCCTCGGTGACGAGCCCGGCGATCGTCGCAGGCTCGAGCGTCCACAGCGGGTAGCTGGTCGTGCTCGTGTCGTGGCCGGCTTCGAGCACGCCGAGCTTGTGGCTTCCCGGAATGAACATCAGCGGGCCATTGAACTCGTTCACTTCGTCCAGAAAGATCGCGACGTTCATCGCCCGCGCTTCCGGCATATCGTCGTCACGCTTCCAGGTGCCGTAGTCCTGGTGCCACTGCCAGACGTCGCCGTCGAACGCCATCTTGCCGTTGATCTTGAACTGGTGCATGTACAGCTTCTCGCCGAACAGCTGCTCGATCGGCCGCACCATGCGCGGATGGCGCGCAAGCTTCGCGAACGGCAGGCTGTACAGATGCGCCGCGAAGTTGGTGCGCACGACATCGCCGGTCCTCTCCCGCACATTCTCGGGACGGCGCTGGGCGAAGAGCCGCGGCACCTCGCCGGTGAGGACCTTGATTTCCGCGGGCGAAAACAGCGACGGGAAAAACAGATAGCCGTCGCGATCGAACTGCCGGGCCTGCGATTCGTTGAGTTTCATAAGCTTAGAAAACGGGGTCTGTCCCTATTTTTTCTCGACGATCTGGAAGAACACTTCGTCGGGGCGCACCAGCCCCAGCTCGTAGCGCGCCCGCTCTTCGAGCGCGTCGCGACCCTGCTTCAGGTCGCGGACCTCCGCGGCGACTCCGCCGTTGCGCGCTTCGAGCCGCCCGTTCTTTTCCCGCTGCGCGGCGAGTTGCTGATCGACCTCCCAGACGCGCAGCCAGCCGCCCTTGCCGAGCCACAACGGGAACTGGATGGCGAGGATCAGTGCGGCCAGGATGCCGGCGAGGATCTTCATGTCATCGCAGCTGCTGGAATGCGCCGCGCCCCGGATAGGAAACGGCGTCGCCGAGGTCTTCCTCGATGCGCAGGATCTGGTTGTACTTCGCCGTGCGGTCCGAGCGCGAAAGCGCTCCCGTCTTGATCTGCAGCGCACTCGTGCCGACCGCCAGATCGGCGATGGTGGCGTCCTCGGTCTCGCCCGAGCGGTGCGAGATCACCGTCCCGTAGCCCGAGCGCTTGGCAAGCTCGATCGCCGCGAACGTCTCGGTCAGCGTGCCGATCTGGTTCGGCTTGATCAGGATCGCGTTCGCGACCCGCTGGCGCACGCCTTCCCTGAGCAGGCTCGTATTCGTGACGAACAGATCGTCGCCGACGAGCTGGATCCGG
>Ga0209640_10005720_pt1 | contig 10863 bp, 6 predicted proteins | sample RifCSP10_1_FD_184018 | JGI IMG/M metagenome (GOLD analysis project Ga0209640, IMG submission 184018) | Soil microbial communities from Rifle, Colorado - Rifle CSP2_sed 10_1 (SPAdes) (version 2) | ecosystem: Environmental > Terrestrial > Deep subsurface > Rock core/Sediment | place: Rifle...
CTGCAATTGCTGGCCGAGGGATCATCCGATCGCATCATGGTGATCGGGCCCGATCAAACCGTCATTTACGCGAATCAGGCGGCCTGGTCCGGCGCCGGCCAGGCGGGCCCTCCAGCGCGTCCAGCCAAATGCTTCGAGGCGATTTTGCGCCAGTCAGATCCGTGTGCGGCCTGTTCGGCCCAGGAAGTCTTTACCGCGTCTGACGTGCATGCGGTGTCCTGCACGGCCGGCGGAGACGGCAGCGCCTGCGGTATGAAACAGGCCTATCCGCTCATGGCCGGCGATCAGCGTGCGGGCGCGGCGCTGGTGCTCCTGAGCGGCAGGGTCCCGGCGCCATCCGGACGGCCGGATCAGGCGGGAAATCTTATCGGTCAGAGCGCGCCGATGCGGCAACTGCTCGAGATGATCAAGCTGGTGGCCGACAGTCAGGCGACCGTGTTGCTCCAGGGGGAAAGCGGCACCGGCAAGGAACTGGCGGCGCGGACGATCCATCAACTCAGTTATCGGCGTGACCAGCCGTTCATCGTCGTGGATTGCGGCTCGCTGACGGAAACGCTGCTCGAAAGCGAACTGTTCGGCCATGTGAAGGGCGCGTTCACCGGCGCGCATGCCACGAAGAAGGGCCTGTTCGAAGAAGCGACGGGCGGGACGATTTTTCTCGACGAGATCGCGGACACCAGCCCGCAGTTCCAGGCCAAGCTGCTGCGGGTGCTGCAGGAAGGGGAAATCAAGCCGGTCGGGAGCAACCGGACGATCAAGGTGGACGTGCGCGTCATTTCAGCCTCGAACAAGGATCTGACGGCCTTGATCAAGGCGAAGGCTTTTCGCGAGGACCTCTATTACCGGCTGGCGGTATTGCCCCTGCTCATGCCGTCGTTACGCGATCGGACGGACGACATTCCGCTCCTGGCCGCGCATTTCGTGGCGGCTGCCTGCCGTCGACACCGCCGGCCGGCGATGGAGATGACGCAGGAGGCTGCGGGGGAACTGGCCGGCGCGCCCTGGCCGGGCAACGTCCGCGAGTTGCAGCATGCCGTCGAGCGCGCGGTCGTGACCTCGCAGGGGTGGAGACTCACCGCTCGGGACTTCTTCAAAACGGCCGAGCCGGTGGCAGCGGAAGAACCCGGTTTGCGCTGCGTGGCGCGTACGGCCGCGCAGCGGGCCGAGCGGGCACGCATCGAACAGGCGCTGCACGATACGGACGGCAATAAAATGAAAGCCGCCAAATTGCTCAAGATCAGCCGGGCCAATCTTTACAACAAGCTGCGCGCGTACGGGATTGATTAACGTGCTGGAATCACTTTTCAACTGCCCCATTCTTCCCCATTTTTATTTTATCAGTGTCCAGCAAGCTGGACACTCCATCTTATTGAAATCATTCAACATCATTCTATGAACCTATATGGTTGTCCAGAATTGTAGAAATTCTCCCATAGCTCATACAAAAATATAGGAAACGATTAAGTCTAAATGATGGTCTTACAAAGGGAAAATTATTCTTCCAACACTGTCAATTTCAGGCATGACTGTTGCGGTAGTAAGCACCGCCGGTGAAGGGTGGGGTGTAGCTTGGACCGGCCTCCGACTTACCCTAGACCCCTCCTCACGGAGGACCCTTCGCCGGTTTTAAATTTAGAAAAGGGAATCAAAGCGGGACATAGGCCGAGTTAAGAACAGGGACAGTTTATCATTTTATCACTATGTACTATTCACTCAGTCAGTTAAAGGGAGGCCATATCATGAAGGCTTTACGTCAGTATTTCCGGCAGAGTGCATGCCGCACGCTGCCTGTTCTCGCGCTGGCAGGCAGCCTGGTGGGATCACCGGCTGTGTTTGCGGGCGAGAGTCAACACGAGGGCCATGCCGTCTCGCCCAAAGCGACCTCGATCGGCTGGCAGCAGCAATTAAAGGGCCAGACGATCGTCGAGGAGACGATCGAAGGGCGTGCCGAGCGGTCCGCGCAGGTTGAGGCCCAGCACCACCGCCTGATGCAGAACCTGGATGCGCAGATGCAGCGCGAAGGGAAGAGCCACCAGACGTCCGGCGCGTTCGGCAACACCTCCATGATGCACCAGTACATGGGGCAGGACGGGTCGAGCTTCCTGCTGATGTCCGACAACAAGGTGGAGCCGGTGTCCACAACCGGCGGCCGGTGTCCGGAGGGCGTGCCGACCAAGCACTACGACATCTCGATGATCAACGTCGAGATCACGCTGAATCGGTGGCAGGATTTCTATCCCGGCTACATGTACGCGCTGACGAACCATGTGGACCAGGTGCGCGCGGAAGAAGCGAAAAACAAGGCAGCGCGCGAAAAGTAAGGGTTTGACCCCGGGGCGGTGAATACCGGCCTCCAGGGCGACATCATCCAGCCCCTCGCCATCCGGGCCAACCAGGGCGATTGCGTCAAGATCACCCTGCGCAACCAGATGGCGGATGAATCGGGCAGCCTGCACATTCAATCGGCCGGCATGATCATCAGCGCGACCGGCAAGGCGGCGACGACCACGAATTCGGATTCCGTCGTGGCCCCCGGCAAGACGGTGGAGATGGAGTGGTACATCCATCCGAACACGCAGGAAGGCGTGCGGCAGTTTCACTCCTACAGCCGTGATCGCGAATTGACCGTGCTGGGCCTGTTCGGCGCCTTCATCGTGGAGCCGAAGGGGTCCAAGTACCTGGAACCGCTCGGCACCGGTGCAGCGACGTCGGCCGATAGCGGCTGGCAGGTAATGATCGACAACGGCTCTGGCCCGGACTTCCGCGAGCACGTGATTTTCTATCACGAGATCGGGGACGAGGCGTTCCGTCCGTTGAACAAGAAGGGCGACTTCCTGCCGCAACGCGATCCGCTCACGGACGCCTACCGACCGGGAGGCCGCGCGTTGAACTATCGTAGCGAGCCCTTCGGCATCGACGAGATGCATCTGCAGCACGAGTATTTCGGGTTTGAAGACGAGTCGATGGCGTACAGCGCCTATACGTTCGGCGATACGCCCACCACGATCCCGCGCGGCTACCTGGGCGATCCGACCAAGTGGCGGATCGTGCATGGCGGGTCGGAAGTGTTCCACTCCCACCATCCGCACAGCGGGTCGATCCGGTGGCAGCGCAGCCCGCGCGCCTCAGATCAGGACTTCTGGGCGGCGGGGGCGGACGGACCGATCAAGTACCCGGTCGTCCGGACCAAGTCCGATCGCGTGGACGTGGAAGTGATCGGGCCCTCCGAGGCGCTCGATCTGGAAGCCGAGGGTGGCGCGGGGCAGTCCCAGCACCTCGCGGGCGAGTTCCTGTTCCACTGCCACGTCGCGCACCACTATGTGGCGGGCATGTGGGGTTACGGCCGCGTGTACAACACGTTGCAAGTCGGCGCAAGCCGCACCGACACCATGCCGGATCTCCGGGAGCTGCCGGATCGTCAGGGCCGGATCCAGATGGGCGTGTCGTCCGACAAGCTCATCGGGAAGACGGTGGATTGGTTCGGCAAGACGTTCAAGATCGTGGACAGAAAACAGAAGACCAACTGGAAGTCCGATCCGGTCATCGTCAACGTCAAGGACTGGGTCGAGATGTTCCTGCCGGCGCAAGGCAAGCCGGGCCACACGGACGACGAGAAGGGCCAGATCATGTCCTATGACGCCACCGTGTGGGACTGGAAATGGGACGGCGATGTGGCGAAGGGCGAGCGGGAGAGCACCGCGAAGTATCCGAAGTATCCCGCCGCGGACAAGTGGTCGGACAGCACCCGGCCGGCGATTCTCTTCGAGCCGCTGACGGGCAAGCTGGCCTGGCCGCTGTTCAAACCGCATTTCGGCAAGCGCAATCCGTTCTCGGCGAACCACAGCGGTGCGCCGTGGCTCGAGCCGATCCACCAGGAGGAAAACGGCGAGCGGACCAGCGAGCCGGCCAAGCCGGGCGAGAACGGCCGCTGGAGCCTCTGTCCGGACAATGCGAACCAGAAGTTCTACAACATCAAGTTCCTCCGGATGCCCATCACCCTGTCCAAGAAGCAGGGGAAGGAGCCGCCGATCGTGGACAAGGACGGCCTGATCTACGTGCTGGCCGAGGAAGAACGGCTGACCCGGGCCAACGACGATATGAAGCTCCCGCTCGTGATCCGCGCGAACGTGTATGACTGCGTGGACTCGATTCTCACGAGCGAATGGGACGACGACGAGTACACGAATTTCCAGTCGTCCAAGATCAACATCCACCCGCACTTCTTCCAGTTCGATACAGGGAACTCGGACGGAGTGATCTCGGGATTTGAATACGAGATGTCGGTCCGGCCCTACACCATGCACGAGAAGAAGAACAAGCATGGGTTGCCGGTGCCGATGAACTCCAAGCTCACGGAATCCGTGAAAGCCGGAGCCAAGTCCATCAAGGTCAGGATGGCGACCGGCGCCACGAAGTATCATGTGAACACGGAGCTGCAGGTCGGCGCGGATTGTCTGGAGCCGATCAAGGACGCCACCACGTCGCTGCAGCGGGAAAAGAGCTGCGCGGAAATCGCGCGGATCAAGGAGATCAGCGGCGACACGATCACGTTCGTGAAGCCGTTGAAGAACAACCATCCGGCCGGCGACATCGTGACGCCGGAATTCGTCCGCTACCGGTGGTGGGTGGACGTGGATCTGGGAACCGTGTTCTGGCATGACCACGCGTTCGGCGCGACGACCTGGCCCCATGGCGGATTCGGCGTGACGATCGTGGAGCCCTTCGGCAGCACCTACCATGATCCGAAGAACGGCAAACTGGTGTGGAGCGGTCCGATCGCGGACATCCACAGCACGGAGCCGATCGGCTACGGGGTCAACGGCAGCTTCCGCGAGCTGATGGTTTCGATCCACGACACGGTGCCGCATACCGTGAACGTGATCCAGGCGGGAAATCCGCCCGGACAGCCGATCGAAGTGGCGCTGGAAGCGGGCAAGACCGTGTCCTTCCAGATGCCGGAGAAAATTCTGCTGGCGCCGAATCCGTACATCAACGGCGGCACGCACACGACCGGCAGCGGACTGAACTTCCGCGCCGAACCGTTTGCGCAGCGGCTCGCCAACAACCCGGATACCTCGGTGCTGTTCAACAGCGCCATTCACGGGGATCCGGACACCCCCATGCTGCGTGCCTACGTCGGGGACACGGTGGTGTTCCGGCTGCTGCACCAGCTCATGAACGAATCGCACGTCTGGACGATGGCCGGTCATACCTTCCTGACCGAGCGGTACGCCGGGGATGCCAATCGGAAGTACTCGATCCATGTCGGGATCGCCGAGCGGTATGACCTCGTGTCCAAGGCGGGCGGGTTCCAGGGCATGCCGGGGGACTACATCCACTTCAACGGCCGGAGTTCGCACTTCGCCGAAGGCGGATGGGGCATCTTCCGCGTGCTCGACAAGGAAACGGCCGACCTGAAAAAACTGCCGTCCGGAACCAGGCCGGGAGACATTCCGGCGGTTCCGTCCGCGGTGTGCCCGGCCGACGCTCCGGTGAAAAACTTCAGCGTGACGGCGTTGGACCGCCCGATGAAGCTGAACGCGAAGGCGCCGGACGCCATCGAGGTGGACTTCGAGCGAAAGATCGAAATGACCATGCCGGAAGGCAAGATCTTTGCGCTCGAGGGTGAAGCCGAGCGGACAGCGGCCAACGTGACGCCGCATCCGTTGACGCTCCGGGTCAACCTCGGCGACTGCATCAAAGTGAATCTGAAGAACAAGATGGCCAAGAGCAAGGCGTCCTTCTTTGCGCCGGGCCTGGCCTTTGATCCGAAAGACAGCCAGGGCCTGAACGTCGGCAACAACGGCGGCGATCAGACCGTGGCTCCCGGCGGCAGCCGCACCTATACCTATTACGCGCATCCTGCGAACAAGGAGACGACGTCGTTGGTGTGGGACGGCGGCAACATCGTGGTCAATCCCCGCAACGGATTGTACGGCGCGATCATCGTCGGGCCGCGCGGGTCGCAGTACCGCGATCCGGTGACGGGTCAGGATATCTCCGAGAAGAACAGCTGGCGGGCTGACGTGATCGTCGACCGCAGCCTGACGGAGAACGCGGGTAAGACGAACTACCGCGACATCGCGCTGTTCTTCCAGGACGAGGACAACATCATCGGGACGGCCTTCATGCCTTACGTGCAGAACGTGGCGGGTCTGACGTCGGTGAACTACCGGTCGGAACCGTACAAGTTCCGCGAGGAGCAGGGATGCAGCCTCGACAAGGTGTTCATGCCGTGCAAGGTGGACAAGCCGGAGGACCCCGTGACGCCGCTCATCGAGGCGCACGTGGGCGATGCGGTCCGGATCCACGTGATCGGCGCGAACAACGAACAGAACGGCATATTCTCGGTGGAGGGCCATGAGTGGCCGATCGAGCCCTACATGCCGGGTGCCGATCAGATCAGCGTCGTCGAGTACTCAGGGTCCGAGACGCTGGACGTCTTCCTGCGCAGTGGCGTGGGCGGGCCGGCCCGGTTGGTGGGCGATTACGTCTGGTCCAACCAGCGGTTGCCGTACACACAGTCCGGGCAGTGGGGCTACCTCCGTGTCCTGCCGGCCGGCGACAGCCGGATCCAGTCGCTCTATAAAGGGTCGGCTGGCGGTCGGCGCGCGGAGTCGCAGCCGGAAGGTCAGGCTATCCCGACGGCGCTGAAATAAGCGCCGGACGGGTGGTGTAACACCGGGACGGGGGAGCCGCGTGGTAACCATGTGGCTCCCCCGTACTCTTTCAATCAGGCCGAGGCTTAGGTTAGTGTTGAGTGTGGGGCCAAGATTTTCTCAACCTCAACCTACTTCATCCAAGAGGAGGCCGGAATCATGAAAAGACGAACCATTCTTGCGACGGCGCTGGCCCTGCTGCTGGCCGGCGCGGCGCCCGTTTTCGCCTACGAGGACATCACCGTGAGGGACGGCGGGACGCTCACCGGCAAGGTGACGCTCATCGGCAAGGTGCCCAAGCCGAAGGGCTACAACCTGACGACGCTGCCGGACCCTCTGTACTGCGGCCGCATTTCCGACGGGCAAGGCTGGCGCATCCTGCAACCGTTCCAGGTCGGGCCGGCGGGCGAGTTTCGCGATGTGGTGGTCTATCTGGAGGGGATCGGCAAAGGCAAACCCTTCGGCGCAGGGGGCCAGCAGCAAATCGAAGCAAAAGATTGCCTCTTCATCCCGTTCACGACGGTCGTGCGGGACGATCAATCGGTGACGGTGGTCAACATGGACCCCGTCATGCACGACATTCAGGCCTACGAGACCTCCCACCTGGGACCGCGCGTGCTGTTCAATGTGCCGCTGCCGATGAATCCGCAGCACCCTCGCAACTTCAAGGATCGCAGCGATGCCGCGATGTATCACAAGCACATAGCCGGCGCGCCGATGAAGCAATTGGTCAATCTCAGCAAGAGCCGCCGGATCTTCGTCATGCAATGCGGCTTCCACGCCTACATGGAAAGCTGGGGCCTGGCCGTCACCAATCCGTACTTTGCCAAGACGGACGAGCAGGGCCGGTTCATCATGTCCGATGTGCCGCCGGGCACCTACAAGCTGGTTGTCTGGCATCCCTATATCCGCAGCCGGATCGAGCAAACCGTCACGATCGGCTCGAAGGGAGCCGTGGAGGCCAATATTGCAGTCCCGGCCCCGACAGGGCGGCTCTACGCCAACGAGGTGTTGGAGCACGCGTACAATCGCTACAACGTGACCGAGGAAACGAAGAGGGAAATCGATCCGATGATCAAAAAGCAGCATCACTGAACACGTGAGGGGTGAGGCTAAGGGGTGACGGGTGTGAGACTGGAGGAGTGGATGCGGCGGATTTCAAAGGCGTCCGATCAGACATCGTCTTACGCTTCACGCCTGACGCCTTACGCGGTCGCGGCCATTGTTACCCTGAGCGTGACGGCTGCGACCGTTACGCGCGCCGACCATGACCTGCCCAAATGGCGTCCGTCCGGAGACGCCGCGGAGGCGGCGAGGCTGGCGGCCCTGCCGGTTCCCGACGGCATGGTGAGCATCCCGGCAGGCTGGTTTCTCATGGGCAGCGATTACCATGTGGACCCGGATGCCGGCCCGCAGGAGCAGCCGCAACGGCGCGTCCATCTGGATGAGTTTCAAATCGACCGCTACGAAGTCTCCAACGTGCATTATCTGCGCTTCGTGCTGGCGACCGGACGGGCGGGCCCTCCCTATTGGCGCGGCGATCCCTTCCCGGACAAGATGGCGGCGCATCCCGTGATCGGCGTGAGCTGGGAGGATGCCAACGCCTACTGCCGATGGGCAGGCAAACGCCTGCCGACCGAAGCGGAGTGGGAAAAGGCGGCGCGGGGAACGGACGGGCGGATTTTTCCGTGGGGCAATGAACCGGCCGGCTGGCAGAAGAGCAACATCGCCCATTCCGGCTCCAAGCGGGGCGTCAAATATCCGCCGCTGGCGAACGTCAATCGCTACGACCGGGGCGTGAGTCCCTACGGGGTCTATCAGATGGCGGGCAACGCCGGCGAATGGGTGGCCGACTGGTTCGATCCGCAGTATTACCGGCAGGGGGCGGATCGTAATCCGCCGGGACCGGGCAAGGGGGGAGAGAAGGTGTTTCGCGGCGGCTCGTGGAACGAAGACCCTGAAGTGGCGCGCTCGGCCGGGCGCGGCGCCAAGGCGCCCGATGGATGGAGTTATCTGCTCGGATTTCGCTGCGCGCACTCGGCGCAGGTCATAGGCTATGGGCAATAGGCAATGGGCAAGACCGAAGCGGAGGAGGTGTTTTCGCTCTCCGCATCTTACCTATGGCCTATAGCCCATCGCCTATTGCCTATTCATAAACAAGGAGGCCGTTATCATGCGGACTGATCATTATGAGGAGCGGAGCGCGTTCGAACGGGTGTTCGACGTGATTCTCGTGGTCGCCGCCTTATTGGCGGTGGCGAGCCTCGCCTGGGGGTTGGATACCCAGGACATCACGGTGGAATGGACGCCGGAGGGAAAGCGAATCGCCATGGAGCGGGTCAAGACGATCCCGGCCAAGGACGAGATGGTGCCGGTGCCGGGCGGCCCGTTTCTGATGGGCAGCGACAGGAAAGTGGACCGGAACGCGTACCCGTTCGAGTTGCCGCAGCGCCGCGTGCAACTCGATGCCTTCGAGATCGATAAGTATGAAGTGACGGCACTGCAGTATCTCAAGTTCGTCCTGGCCACCGGCCGCTCGCCGCTTCTGGACTGGCGCTACGACGGCGGCAATTTCCAGGAGAGCATGGCGCACCATCCGGTCATGCACGTGACGTGGTACGAGGCCGACGCCTACTGTAAATGGGCCGGCAAGCGGCTGCCGACGGAGGCGGAATGGGAGAAGGCCGCGCGGGGAGAGGACGGGCGCATCAACCCCTGGGGGAATCAGCATGCCGGCCTCAGCCGCGCGAATTTCGGACGGACCGGCCTCTCCGGTCCCGTGCGGGACCGGCCCGAGCGGCTCCTGCTCTATCCGCCGATCATTTCCGTCGACAAGTATGAGAATGCGGTCAGCCCCTACGGCGCGCACCAGATGATCGGCAACGTCGCCGAATGGGTCGCCGACTGGTACGACAAGGATTATTACGCCACCGCGCCGGACCGGAACCCCAGGGGGCCGGAGCGCGGCACGCAAAAGGCCTTCCGCGGGGGCGGCTGGATGGACAGCACCACGACCGTGCGGGCGGCCATGCGCAACGGGACGGACCCGACGGTGAAGATCAACTGGATGGGCTTCCGCTGCGCGCGCGACGCCAAGAAGGACATGGCCCTGCTTTCTCCGGACGCCCGGCCATGAAATACTGAAAGGATTGTGATGGGTCAGCCCATTCGAGTCTGCGCCGTGATTCCGGAGTCTGAGGCCGAAGCATTCAGCCATGCGCTCGTCCTGGCGCGGAAGGCGCCCATCCTGGGAACCAAAGTAGAGGGGGCGGGTAAAACGCTGACGGCGACCTTTCCCGATCTGACCGCTTCATTGGCAGTGGTGGTTCCCCTCGTCGGCGAGCTGACCAATCTGCCCGGCGCGCGGGTGACCATCGACGAGCGGGAGGTTTCCAGCCTGCCCCGGTTCTGGACCGCACTGATTTGCTACCAGGAAAGCCTCGCCGAGACGAACCCCCATGAGCACTGCCTGCGCTTTTCCGCCAGGCTCAACCAGTTCGGCGGATGTCCGGATCAGACCTGCCTCTCTCCCTGTCAATTTTTGTGCACGCGCTGCATCGGCATTGCGCAGGGGAAAAGCGGCGCATTCCTCGAGGCGCAACTGCAAGAGCTCGCCCGGCAGGCGGAAGTGGACTGGTGCCCGAATCTCGGCTTCTCTAGCCCCCTGCCGATTCCCGACGCGCGCTGAACCCCCTGAGAAATGAGTCATGGAACCGTCCGCACCTGGCGCGCGAGCGATGACAAGCCTGACGAAGATCATGTTCCTTTCTGACGGGCATCAGGGAGCTTTCTGCCGCATCTCGATACGATGCTCCCATCGTGGGTGGTCCACAAAAAAGGAGGGCTTATGAGACAGCAGAGTGTGCGGGCAGGGATGTGGCTGGTTGCCATCGTCATGGCGGCCGGCGTGTGGGTGATCGGGCCGTCGGCGGCGATGGCCGAGGAGAAGGGCAACGTCGTGTTTTTCCGCGGCGGCTATGCCGGGCTGACCAGCGATCGCGGCAACGAGGTGTTCACGGACACGCTCAGCACGAACGGAAGAAACGACAAGAGCTCCGGCTATTATGTGGGCGGCGGGCTGGATCTCATGCTCTCGAAGGATTTTTGGGGCATGATGAACAACATGTCGGCGGTCGGTGAAATCGGCGTCGAATTCAAGCGCTGGAATTCAAACCGGGTTCGAAATACGACCAGCGCGCTGCTT
>Ga0209640_10005721_pt1 | contig 10863 bp, 9 predicted proteins | sample RifCSP10_1_FD_184018 | JGI IMG/M metagenome (GOLD analysis project Ga0209640, IMG submission 184018) | Soil microbial communities from Rifle, Colorado - Rifle CSP2_sed 10_1 (SPAdes) (version 2) | ecosystem: Environmental > Terrestrial > Deep subsurface > Rock core/Sediment | place: Rifle...
CCTCTTCTGCATTACCTGAATCTTCTCTGAATCATCGAACCACAAATCCGAAGTTTCTTCCCCCACTCCCGACTCCCGTCTGTAAGATTTTCTGTTGAAAGTTGGTTGGAAATAGAAAAGGGTGTCTCCGGTCATTCCAGCCCCGAGCAGGGGGCCGAAAGGAGACACCCGACATGCTATCCCTAACGGGCAGAGTAGCACTGCGGGATTTGTTCGAGCAAGCCTGGAAGCAGTTGGAGCAGGGGGTCATGGAACAGCTCAAGAGCACGATCGAAGGACTGCTCCAAGCCGAGCGCGACCGGCGGGTGGCTCAGGCGCGTCAGCGCGCCGAGAAGGTGTACCGCTGGGGGTACACGGTGCGCAAGTGTTGGAGCACGCTGTGGGGCGTGCTGGAGCAGGTGCGCGTGCCGCGGCTGCGCGGGGCGGCGGAGATCGGCCTGCTGGAGAAATATCAGCGGCACGATCTGGGCGAAGTGCTGTTTGCGCTGACCGTGGGCGGACTCAGCCAGCGCAAAGTGGTGGACTGGGTGCGGCGCTTCACCGGCGGCACGCTGAGCCCGGCCACCATTCACGCCGTGCTCGAGCAGGCGCAGCAAGACATCCGCGCGCGGCGGGCCACCGCACTCTGGTCGGCGGAGTTTCCCATCCTGGTGGTGGATGCCCTGCATCATCGCTACCGACGCCGGGCCGGGCGTGGAGCGCGGGAAGGCGTGCTGCTGGTGGCGGTGGGCGTGCGCCGCGACGGCAGTTTCGCTGTGCTCGATTGGCTGGCCGCTCCCGGGGAAACCACCGCGGCTTACGAAGAACTGTTCACACGGCTCTGGCAGCGCGGGCTGGAGCGCGTCGAACTGCTGATCAGTGATGGAGCCGAAGTTATCTCCAGCGCGGCCCAGATGGTCTACCCCGCCGCCGCGCATCAACTCTGCCTGGCGCACTGGTTCCGCAACCTGGAGGCGCTCACTCCGGCCCTGCGTTGGCAGCAGCGCCGCAGGTTCCGCCGCGAGTTCTGGCACCTGTGGGACGCACTCGACGAGCACGAACTGCGCCGTTGGGCTCGACGCTTCTGCGCCCGCTGGCGCTTCTGGGCACCCGAGATGGTCAAGAAGTTCCGCGACGAGTTGCACCGCGTGCTGGCCTACCTGCGCTGGCCGGCCCGCTGGCGTCACCGCCTGCGCACCTCCAACTTGGCCGAGGGCTTCTTCCGCCACCTGCGGAAATACCTGAACCGCTTCCCCGGCTGCCTGGATGCGGCCCATGCGGAGCACGTCTTGGGTTGCTTCCTGCTGGCCGCCGAAAGAATGCACACGTGAGGTCCACTATGCCGCGGAGCACACCCAACTCAACTTTCAACAGAATTGCTGGACAATGCCCCTCAGCCACCTTCGCAGACTACCGCGCCTTTCGTGTGCTAAAATCCCTTCTGCTGCGCGCCTGTAGCTCAGTTGGATAGAGCGCTGGTCTCCGGAACCAGAGGTCGGAGGTTCAAATCCTCTCAGGCGCGCCATTTGCGTTCCGGTTGATTTTACGGGGCGCGCCATTCGTGTCCCGGACGGCGTCGCGGCGCGCGCCACACTAATCTCAAAGCTCGACTTAGGAACTGGGCGGGCCAGACCATGAGATCTGCGCCCTTGCTTGGCAAGCGCGTTTTCCACAGCTCGCCTTGACACGCCTTCAGCGTAGAGAATAGGATGCTGCCGTTTTCCCACCAACTCAGGAATCCCACCAAGGAGGCAAGGAATGCCCAACATGACCGGTCAGTTTTCTGGAAACGCAGCAGTACAGTCGTCCATCTCCCTCCCTGACCTTCCCATGCACACCCTCAACCTGGCCGAGATCCGTGGTCTGCAGAAGTGCTCTGACGAGAAATGGAACAACGCTTCGATCACCTACTGGGGCTTCACCGACATTGTCGCCGGCAACGGTACCCAGCGGGGCTACTTCGTCAACGCCCACGGCGGAGAGGATCGCGATTGGGGTACGTTTGAAGGAAAGGTCACGGTGGACGGCGGCCAGATCTCTGTGGAAGGCACGTGGCAGTTCACAGGCGGCAGCGGCAAATTCAACAACCTCACCGGCGGCGGCACGTTCAAGACCAAGATGACCTCCCCCACCGACGTCGAAGCCAATTGGCAAGGCACTTACGAGCTTGCGGGTGCAAAGGCGATGGGCGCCTGATCGGGCCCTCTCACTTCTTGACGCTTCCTGACTGAGCGCGCAACTCTGCCATTGCCGTCGCGCGGATGCCGACCAACTCACTGTGCGTGACCAAGTTGGTGGCCAACAACGAACCATCAGTGGCCCCGGTGACAGCGTTTCGCCAGTGCGTATCGCGCTGCGCCTGCATCGTTTTGTTCGCCGAAATCAGCGCCGCGGCAAACTCCATCTCGGCATCGCCCCCGCGCAATTGGATTGCTTTCCGAACCCACGCATAGCCGTCCAGCGCCGGTGCCGAGTGGCGGTGCCAGTCGATCAAGGCCATCTGCTTATAGGCTTCCACCAGGTAGCCCACATCGAACCAGGCCAAGGCGTCCGGATGTCCCTTGGCCTCCGACTCCCCCGCGCGATTCTTTAGCACTGAAAGAAGTTCCTCTGCGATGCCTGGGTTTTTCGACGCATAGATCGTCGCCCGCCGCAGAGTCTCCATTCGCACGATCACAGGTGTACTCGGAGTGAGTAATGCGAGGGTATCTCCCGACAGGCTCGCGATGTTGTAATCGCTCTTGGGGGAATTCCATCCACTCGATCCCGCACCCCACGGCAACGACTTCGCATTGCCAATGTCAAAGGGCCAGCAAATCAATGGCGGTCCCGCCTGTGCCATGGGCGCAAAGACCGTCACGCCAGCCAAAACCAGTACACCAATCCAAATCGAAAGAGCGTTTTTGCGGTTCATTGGTATCCCCCTATGGTCCGAAATCTTGCTACTGGTCTAGAGGACGCCGAACCCTAGCAAGTGTTAACAACGTCGGGAAAAATGTTCGTGAAAAACAGGGCCTCTGCCAAGAGAATGTCTGGCGAGACCTTTCGTCTCAACTTCTGCGCTTGCTCCGCACTCGTGACCGGCACTTTTCCTGGGGTCTAGCGGTTTCGTTTGAGCCGGCGAGCCTCCCTTGTCTCAATAGATGTGCTCGACGGCGAACCTATCCATTCTTGCCACTCCGCCCGCCTTCCGTTAGGGTATTCTCCTTCTCATGAAGCGCATTCTCATCATCGAGGATGACCGCGACATCGTCGAGCTGGTTCGTTACAACCTCACCAACGAAGGCTTTCAGGTGATGGCCGCATCGGACGGCTCCACGGGCCTGGCGCAGATCAAGAAATCGCCGCCCGATCTCTTGTTGCTCGATCTGATGCTCCCCAAGCTTTCCGGCCTCGACATCTGCAAGGAAGTCCGCCGCGACCAATCTTTGAACCGTCTTCCCATCCTGATGTTGACGGCGCGCGGCAGTGAAGCCGATCGCGTGGTCGGCCTCGAAATGGGCGCAGACGACTACGTGACCAAACCCTTCAGCCCGCGCGAGCTTGTAGCACGCGTCAAAGCCCTGCTTCGCCGCGCCGAAGTCCCCGATGAGACCCCGCGCCCGATCGAAGCCGGCAAGCTCCTCATTGATCCATCCTCGTATCGCGTCACCCGCGCCGGCAAACCGATCACGCTCAGCACGCTCGAGTTTCGCCTGCTTTATTACCTGGCCTCGCGGCCCAATCGCGTCTTCACCCGCGACCAATTGCTCGACGCCGTCTGGGGCACCGAACGATTTGTTACCCCGCGCAGTGTGGACGTCTATATTCGGCGCCTGCGCGAGAAAAGCGAGCCCGACCCGGATCACCCCGTCCACCTGAAGACGGTGCGCGGCGCCGGCTATTTGTTTGAACTGGAAACGGAACCGGCGGCGACCCGCAGTGGCCGCGGCCGATAGGCCCAAACCGAGGAAACGGTGCGTCCCAAACTCTTCTGGAAGCTCAGCCTGACCTTCCTGGGCCTGCTCCTGGCCGCTGTCCTCGCCGTGGATCTTTACACGTCCCGCGTCGCGCGTCGGGAGTACCTGCGAATCAGTTTTGAGGAACTGGGAATCCTTACCCGCCTGTCTCGCGCACAACCGCCACCGACGGAGCCCGCAGCCGCGCAAGCTGCCTGGGTCTCGCGGATGGCGCAAGGCGGTGCGCGGGTGACCATTGTGACCGCCGATGGCCGCGTGCTCGCTGATTCCGCCGAAGACCCTGCCGCGATGGAAGACCACTCCAATCGGCCGGAAATCCAGCAGGCCCTGGCCACGGGGGAAGGTCGCGCTGTGCGTCGAAGCCCCACGCTCGGTCGTGAACTGATTTACCTTGCTCTCCGCTTTCAGGACGTCGCGGGTCAGCCGGTTGTGCTTCGTTTTGCGTTGCCACTCCAGGACGTGCACGAACAGCTGGGTGAGTTCCGCCGCCGGCTGTGGGTCGGTTTGCTCGTGGTCCTGCTTTTTGCCGCAGGCTTCTCGTTCATTGCGGCCCGGCGTTTCTCCTCACGCATCAAACGATTGGAAGAATTCTCCGGTCGCGTTGCCGCAGGGGATTTCACACCGCTTCCGGTTGTGCGCCGCGGCGACGAGGTGGACGCGCTCGGCCGCACTCTCAACGATACGGCCGCGCAGCTCGACCGCACCATCCGCTCGCTCACCGACGAGCGCAACCGCACGGCCGCCATCCTGAGCAGTATGGTTGAAGGCGTGGCGGTTGTGAACGCTGAGGAGCGCGTCCTTTACTTTAACCCGGCGTTCGCACACATCCTGGGTCTTGACCCCGTGGCGGAGATGGGCCGGCCGCTGGTTGAGCTGGTGCGCGACTCTGAGTTGCTGGGGCTGGTCAAGCACGCGATCGCGGAACGTGCCACTGTATCCGGCGAAGTTGTCATGGGAACCGTGCGACAGCGCTCCTTTGCCGTCACCGCCTCTCCCGTGCGCGCCGGGGACTCTTCCGGAGCCGTGCTCGTGCTCCATGAGGTCACGGAGCAGCGGCGCCTCGAACGTGTTCGCCGCGATTTTGTGGCCAATGTATCCCACGAGTTCAAGACCCCGCTCACGGCGATTCAGGGCTTCGCTGAGACTCTGCTCGGCGGCGCACTCGATGATCAACACAACCGCCGCCGGTTCGTCGAAATCATCCGCGACCATGCCCAGCGCCTCGCCCGGCTTACCGACGACCTTCTCCGGCTTTCTCTGATTGAAATTGGCAAGCTGGAATTCCACATCGAGCCGGTTTCCACCTCCGCTCTGATTGAATCCTGCGTTGAGACGGCGCGCCTCAAAGCTAGTCAAAAGCAACTCACCTTGCGAATGGATTGCCCCGCGCAACTTCCTCTTGTGCTCGGCGATGCAAATCGTTTGCTGGAAGTGCTCCAAAACTTGCTTGACAATGCGATTCAGTACACACCGGCAGGCGGTCAGATCACCGTGCGCGCACAGGCGGCGGAGCAAGAAGTCATCCTTACAGTCGCGGACACAGGCATTGGCATTCCCCAAGCCGAGCAGGAGCGCATCTTCGAGCGCTTCTATCGCGTGGACGCGGCCCGCTCGCGCGAAGTCGGCGGCACAGGGCTCGGCCTCTCGATTGCCCGCCACATTGTCCAGGCCCACGGCGGCCGCATCTGGGTGGAGAGTGCGGTCGGTCAGGGTTCTCGCTTCCATTTCGCTATACCCCTAGCCACCTGACCGCGCCTCTTGCCGGCGCCGCAGGCCCCCGGTACTCACCAGCCGCCTCCGACCAAAGCTTCCACCCCGTAAGTCCTGCCGGGGCCGGCGCTTCCCCTGACGCCGGCCCGCTCCCCTGCCATAACTGATACGTGCACGCGTTTTCACACGGCCGCCCCTAGTAACCTAGAATTCACACTCGGTTCACGACTGGTTCATGGGCTCATGGAATACTACGCCTGTCATTGAGGCAGGAATCGTGAAGCCTGTGATACTCATTTCGATCAGCGAGCAGAAGGAATCTGCTAAGAAAAAGGGGGAAAGCATGCGCAAGTTGAGTCTAACAATCTTCGTGCTGTCGCTGCTGGCCGTCCCAGCGGCCGCGGCGGATACCATGTCGGCCAAGTCAAAGCCGACCGCCAACAAGACGGCAAAGCTTGCCGTAGCCGGGCCGACAAAGAAGGCTGAGACCGTAAGGAAACTTGAGCCAGCAAAGCAAAGCGAGCCGTCGGCCATTGAAGTTGAGCTCCAGAAGGTAAAGGAATTGCTGCTTCAGCAGGCTCGCGAAATGGAAACTCACCGCGCCCTCCTCCGTCAACAGCAGGAAAGAATGGAGCAAATGGAGCGCCGTCTCCAAGAACAGGCGGCCGCAAACGGCCACTCCGCCGCCCAGGAGCAGGAACCCCAGAATGCTGCCCCGTCAAGGGACCTCAAGATCCTCGAAGGTCAGCTCGAAGCCGTGGCCGATACGACGAATACTCTCAACCAGAAGGTCACTAGGGTCGAGAAAGACGTTGCCGACAACAAAAAGTCCGCGGACGGCAAGCTTCGCGCCCTCGGCAATTTCAGCTTCAGCGGCGACATTCGGCTCCGCGGCGAGACCTTTCACGGCGGCACGCTCACCACGCCACGCAACCGCGAGCGCTTTCGTCTCCGCTTCAACGTCAATGCTAAGCTCACCGACGAGTACTTCGGCGGCCTCACCCTTGCTTCCAACGACGCCACCGATCCCATCTCCACCAACCAGAGCTTCACCAACTTCTATACCCGCAAGTTCTTCTCCATCGACAAGGCCTTCTTTGGTTACAAACCAAAGTGGTTCAATAAGGTCGGCGGCGGCGAGCTTGAGCTGATCGGTGGAAAGTGGGCCTATCCGTGGTATCGCACCGAGATGACTTGGGATAACGACTTGAACCCCGAGGGCTTCAGCGAGTCCGTTTCATGGAAGATCCCGACCTCGTTCCTCGAGCGCATCTCGCTCATCGGCTTCCAAACCTACATCGCTGAATCCGGCAGCGGCCCGGACTCCGTCATGAACGGTGGTCAGTTCCAGGCCTACTGGAAACTCGGCCCTCGCATTCGCTTCACCTCTTACGCCGGCTTCTATGACTTCCTGCGCGCTGACGCCATTCGCGCCGCTCAGAGCAACGCGACCGTTCGCATCAGCGGTGGCCCGTGCGGTTCTTCGGCCAGTCCGCTTTGCTCCGGTAGCGTGCCCAACTCGGCAGCGCTCACGGGCAGCGCCAACAGCAACGCGGCGAATTCCACCCAATTCGCATCCAAGTTCGGCATCCTCGACGTCATCGGCCGCTTCGACATCCGCACCAACAGCAGCCGCTGGCCGGTCATGTTGCAGTTCAACTACGCCAACAATACCAGGGCCTGCACCAACCGGACCGCCGCCGGCGCCCCCATTGCCACCACCGGGCCTGCGTGCGATCCCAAGGCCCGCGATGCTTACTGGGCCGAAGTCCAGCTCGGTCAGACCCGTGAGCGAGGCGACTGGCAATTCGGCTACACCTTCATGCGCATCGAGCGCGAAGCCGTCCTGGCTGCCTTCAACTTCAGCGATCTTCGCGCCCCGACAAACATCGCCACCAGCCGCTTCAACCTCGGCTACCAGCTCTATCGCAACCTCACCTTCAACTGGACGGGCTTGTTTGGCCGCCAGTTGGTTACCGCAGGCAGTCCGACCAAGGAAAACATCCTGCGTCGCATGCAGTTCGACCTGAGTTACAAGTTCTGACTGGCATCAGTCGCCTGTAACACGGCTGTAACAATTGTGCGAGACACTTCTAAGGGAGGAGACAGAATGGGAAAGCGACTTGCAATCCTGGCGGTGGTGGTCTTGGCACTGAGTTCCACGGCGATCATCGCCCAGCAACGCAACATCACCATCAAGGGTTCGGACACCATGGTCATTCTCGGCCAGCGCTGGGCCGAGGTCTTTATGTCCAAGAACCAGGGCCTTTCCATTCAGGTCACCGGTGGCGGCTCCGGCACGGGCATCGCTGCCCTCATCAACGGAACCACGGACATCGCCGAATCCTCTCGTCCCATGAAGGACGCGGAAAAGGCCACCGCCAAGGACAAGCGGGGCAAGGAAGTTCTTGAGCTGCCTGTCGCCGTGGACGGCCTCGCCGTTTACGTCAACGATGCCAACCCCATCAACGAGCTTTCCCTGGCCCACATCAAGGGCATCTACACCGGCGCCATCAAGAACTGGAAGGAAGTCGGCGGTCGCGACGAAAGAATCATTCTCTACAGCCGTGAAAACAATTCCGGCACCTACGTGTACTTCAAGGAGCATGTGCTGGAAAACGCCGACTATTACCCCACGGCCCAGACACTGCCTGGCACCGCCGCGGTGATCAACGCCGTCGCCAAAGACACCCGCGGCATCGGCTACGGCGGCATTGCTTACGGGAAGGGGATCAAGCACTTGCGTGTCAAGAAAGACGCCAACTCCCCGGGCGTCGAGCCAACGATGGAAAACGTCTTGGCCGCCAAGTATCCGATCAGCCGCTACCTGTATTTCTACACGATCGGCCAGCCCACCGGCGAGACGCTGAAGTTCTGCCAGTGGGTCATGTCTGCGGACGGCCAGGCCGTTGTCGAAAAAGTTGGCTACTACCCGCTGAGCAACACCGACCGCTCCAAGTTTGCTGCACTTGTTGGCGGCGCGGCCCCGGCCAAGGCCGGGAAAAAAGGTAGTTAGACCCCAAGGAGCACACGGGCGCGCCTAGCCGGACGACATGTCCCCCGCCTGATGGGCGCGCCCCTTCTGTCTGCGATGAGCGCAAACACCACAGCCCTCCCCACCGTCGAGACCAGTGTGGCACGACGCCGCGCCTGGGATTGGGCCATTGAAAAATTCATCTACCTCTCTTCGCTGGTCGCGATTGCCATCATCGTCCTCATCTTTCTCTTCGTGGGGCGTGAAGCGCTCCCCGTTCTCACCAGCCCTCAGGTCCACGAAGAGGTCACTCTCTCAACGATGTTCCTCCCTCAGAACTACGGCACGCCCGAGGCACCTCTCCCCTACGTATGGCAGCCCGTCGGCCTTCACCCAAAGTACAGCGTCATGCCCCTGCTGCTCGGTTCCCTGAAAGCCACTCTCATCGCCATGCTTTTTGCCACACCCCTGGCTTTGCTTGCTGCCATCTACACGACCGAGTTCGCTCCCCGCAGGATGCGCGAAGTCATCAAGCCCGTCATTGAAATGCTCGCCGGCATTCCCTCGGTCGTCCTGGGCTTCTTCGCCCTTATCGTCCTGGCCACTGTGCTTCAGGATCTCTTCGACCTCGAGTATCGTCTGAACGCCATCAACGCCGGCATCGCCCTGGGGCTCGCCGTCATCCCCATCGTGTATACGATCTGTGAGGATGCCCTCACTGCCGTCCCGCGCAGTTACCGCAACGCCTCGCTCGCCCTGGGCGCCTCTCCCTGGCAGACCGCTTGGAAGGTCGTACTCCCCTCGGCATTGCCGGGCGTCTTCGCCGGCATCGTCCTCGGTTTCGGCCGCGCTGTCGGCGAAACCATGATCGTGCTTATGGCCTCCGGCAACGCAGCCATCACCTCCTGGAATTTCGCCGAGCCAGTTCGCACGCTTTCCGCATCCATCGCCGCCGAGCTCGGCGAGGTCGTTTTCGGCAGCCCCCACTATCACGTTCTTTTCTTTCTAGGCGTTCTTCTTTTCGTCATCACCTTTGCCTTCAACTGGGTCGGTACGATTGCCGTCGCTCGTCTCCGCAAGCGCCTCACCGGAGCCGACCGATGAAGAGCCGCTTCACGGACAAGATCTTTGTCTTTCTCTGTCTGTTCGCCGTCCTGGTCGTGATCGCCATGCTCGCCGCCGTACTGGGCAATATCACTTACCACGGTTGGGACCGTCTCTCCTGGGAGTTTATCTCCGCCTCGCCCACGCATGGCATGACCGAAGGCGGCATCTTCCCCGCCATTTATGGCACCGTGCTGCTCGTCCTGTTGATGGCCATTTTCGTCGTCCCCTTGGGCGTCTGCGTCGCGATTTATTTCTCCGAGTACGCCGACCGCTCTTCCAGACTCTACCGCTGGACTCGCGCCGCCGTGGACAACCTTGCCGGCGTCCCCTCGATCGTCTTCGGACTGTTTGGTCTGGGCTTCTTCGTGCAGTTCGTCGGTGGCGGAGTGGACCAGGTCTTTTTCGGCGGCAACCTCACCTTTCGCCAGCCCGCCATCCTCTGGGCTTCATTAACCATGGCCGTGCTCACGCTTCCGGTCGTGATCATCAGCGTGGAAGAGACTCTTCGCGCCGTTCCGCAGTCCTTCCGCGACGCCAGTTACGCCCTCGGAGCCACCAAGAGCCAGACCATCTTTCGCGTCGTCCTTCCCAACGCGATGTCCGGCGTCCTGACCGGCGGCATCCTCGCCGTCAGCCGTGGTGCGGGCGAAGTCGCTCCCATCCTCTTCGTCGGAGCGGCCTACTTCCTCCCCCACCTGCCCACCAAACTGAACGACCAATTTATGCAGTTGGGCTATCACGTTTTTGTGCTCTCGACGCAGTCGCCCGACGTTGAGGCCACCAAGCCCCTGCTCTATTCCACAGTTTTCGTGCTGTTGGCATTGACGTTCTTACTCAATCTGGTTGCTGTCGCCATTCGCGCTCGTTTGCGTGTGACGGCGGGGAGCGGGAGATAGGCCATGGCCGCTACGGCTGGTGCTCATCCGAGTGCAGGCAGCGAGAGTGAGGTCAAAATGACGGTTCCCGGCCCACGGAATGATTTCCCGTTGCTCAAAACTCAGGTCCGCACCGCCACGGATGCTGCCCACGGCTCCGCCGACCTCTCGAAACGCATGGAGACTCAGCAGGTCAACATCTTTTACGGCAAGCGCCATGCCGTCCAAGACGTCTCCATTCCATTCCATGAAAACCTCA
>Ga0209640_10005723_pt1 | contig 10861 bp, 9 predicted proteins | sample RifCSP10_1_FD_184018 | JGI IMG/M metagenome (GOLD analysis project Ga0209640, IMG submission 184018) | Soil microbial communities from Rifle, Colorado - Rifle CSP2_sed 10_1 (SPAdes) (version 2) | ecosystem: Environmental > Terrestrial > Deep subsurface > Rock core/Sediment | place: Rifle...
CAAACCGATCGCGACCATCCACCAGCCGTATAAGATTTTCTTACACGAGTATGCAGCGCGCGAGCTCCGATGTGAGTGCGCAGTCTAGCGTGCCGCCGGCTTGCGCAACAGAGCGTAGAGAACCGCGGAGATCAAAAAAGTCACGAGATAAGCCGGCATCAGCGGAGCGTAACTCTGATGGCGATCGTAGACGGCACCGGTGAGGACCGGGCCTAATGCCGGTCCCCAGAGGTAAAAGAAACTCATCGTGCCGCGAATCGTGGCGAACGATTTTCTGCCAAAAAAGTCGCCGACCGTCGCCCAACTCACCGGAAAAATCGCCTCGACGAAGGTAATGAGCAGTGTAAACATCCACAGCGACCCGAGATCGTCACCATAGGCGAGAAACGCGATCGAGACCGCGCCGATGACCATGCAGATCGCCATCAGCCTCGGTTTGCTCACGCGATCGGCGATCCAGCCGATGAATAAATGCGACGGAAGGCTCATCAGCGCCATGACCGCGAGCATCGCGGCGGCGTGTTGCTCGGTCGCGCCTTTCCATACCATCAGGGGAACGAAATGAACCGTGATCGAATTGAAAACCCCGACACGCGCGGTGGTCGCCAGAACGAGCATCCAGAACGCGCTCATGCGCATCGCTTGCCGCACGCTGATATCCCGGTCATCGGCCGGTCCAGTATTTGGGTGCGTAGGGAAGACGCCGGCACCGGCTGACTCCTCTACTGGTGGTGCGGCGCCGTCCGGCAGAAGCCCCATGCTTTCCGGCGAACGTTTGGCAAACAAGGAGATCGGCACGCCGACGATCATCAGCCCGAGGCCGGCCAAAAATGCGCCGTAGCGCCAACCCCAAGTCTGCACACTGAAAGCCAGCAGCGGCGTGATCAAGGTGCCGCCGATGCCGATGGAGCTGCTGACGAGAGTCATCGCAAAAGCTTTGCGGCGGATGAACCACGAGTTGGCGAGCACCATCGGCGAATGCATAAAGCCGGCGGAAAACGACAGCGAGATCACGCCCAGATAGACGGCCAAAAATCCCGCATAGGTTTCGACGCCGGCGAGAAGTAGGTACCCCAGGCCCGATAAAATAACGCCCGCCAGCATCATCGGCCGCGGGCCGAACCGATCGATCATGTAACCGGCCAGCGGCCCTTCGATGGCGCCTTCGGCCCGTGCCAGTGCAAAGACCGCCGAAGTTGCGGCGCGGCTCAAGCCGAGCTCTTGAGTGATCGGCAGGAAAAAAATCGTGAATCCGTAGAGGTGAAAACCGCCGCCGAGCATGCGGATGCTGCAGCCGACGGCAACCATCCACCAGCCATAGAAAATGCCGCTGAGTCTCGTGGTGAGTTTATCAAGCATCGGTGACGGAACTACGTCGAAGGCCAAGCAGCGAGATCGGTAGGGCGCTGGTCGGTTTTCGTTAGTGTGAACAAGGTAGCCGAGAGATCTCGGCAAAGTCAACGCGCGGCCGCGGATCGCGCTGCTATTTCCGCATCGATCCTGTATAAGAAAGATACTTGAGAAAGGCGTCAACGATGAAACATAAGATCACATTGATCCCGGGCGACGGCATCGGACCGGAAGTCACTAAACCGACGCTGGCGATCGTCAAAGCCGCCGGCGTCAACGTCGATTGGGAAACCTATCTGGCCGGTGCCGAAGCGCTCAAGAAACACAACACGACCATTCCCAAGCAGTTGATGGATTCCTTCGAACGAAATCGCATCGCGCTCAAAGGCCCGGTGACCACGCCGGTGGGCGAGGGCTTCGCCAGCGTCAACGTCGAGTTGCGCCAGACGTTCAATCTCTACGCCAACCTGCGCCCGATTAAAAATCTGCCCGGTGTCAAGGCTCGCTACCAGGATATCGACCTGATCGTGGTGCGGGAAAACACCGAAGGGCTCTATTCCGGCATCGAGCATGAAGTGATTCCGGGCGTGGTCGAAAGTCTGAAAATTATGACGGAGAGAGCGTGCACTAAAATTGCCAAGTTCGCGTTCGATTTCGCGCGCCGCAACGGCCGAAAAAAAGTCGCCGCGGTGCACAAGGCGAACATCATGAAGCTCAGCGACGGATTGTTTTTGGATTGCGCTAGAAAAGTATCGAAGAACTATAAATCGATCGCTTTCAGCGACGTCATCGTCGACAATGCATGCCTGCAATTGGTCATCGATCCGTGGAAATTCGACGTGCTCCTCATGGAGAATCTTTACGGTGACATCCTATCGGATCTGGCTGCCGGATTAGTGGGCGGTCTCGGCGTCGTTCCCGGTGCAAACCTCGGCGATCGTCACGCGCTATTTGAAACTGTCCATGGCAGCGCACCGGATATCAAGGGCAAAAACATCGCCAACCCCACCGCGATGATTCAGGCGGCGGTCATGATGCTGCGCCACCTATCCGAAAAGGCGGCGGCAAATAGAATTACCGCGGCGCTTGAGCGGGTGCTGATGCGCGGCGAGGTCATGACCCGCGATCTCGGCGGCAACGCGACGACCAAGAAATTCACCGAAGCGATCATTCGCGAGATCGAGCGTTAGCCCTGCGCCGTTCTCGCGCGCGCCTCTTCGATGATCTTCGATATTCCGCCGCAATTCATCGCCCTCGCCGCGGCGCTCTCCTATGCGGCGTCGGGAATTTCGGCGCGCCGCGGCATGCGCCACTCGACGCCGATCACCGTGACTCTGGTCTCGCTCCTCATCCATGCATTCGGACTGGGAACATTATTGTTTTTGACCCGCGGTGTGCCAACCGTAGCGCCGTGGGTGTTATTCTTATTTTTTGTTACCGGGACGCTGCAGCCGGTCATTCGCCTGCTCACTTACGCGGGTATCTTTTACATGGGCGCATCACGCGGCACGACAGTACGCGGATGCCATCCGTTGTTCAGCACATCCATCGCGATTCTCTTCCTCGGCGAGAACGCCGACCTCTGGATCTTGGCCGGCACGGTGCTGATCGTCGGCGGCGTGACCCTGATCTCGTGGCAACCATCGAACGAGACCGCGCTCTACCGCTGGTGGCACATCACTTTGCCGTTGGGAGCGGCGTTGTTGGCGGGCATCAGTCATCCGATTCGCCGCTACGCGCTTGGCCTGGCCAATGAGCCGTTGTTTTTCGCCGCGACCGTCGGATGGGTGTCGTTGTTTTGGATGGGGGTTTATCTCTGGTCGCCGCTCGCGCGCGAACGGCCGGCCTGGAGTAGAAAAGCGCTGGTACCGTTCGTCATGGCCGGCATTTTTGAGACGCTGGGAATTCTCCTGGTGATCGTCGCCTTGAGCGTCGGTCCGGTGGTGGTTGTCTCGCCGATCGTGGCGACCAGCCCGTTATGGATTGTCGTCGGCACCGGGCTGTTTCTCAGAGGCATCGAAACTCTCACGCTCAAGACGGTGATCGGTGCGCTTTGCGTGGTTGGCGGCACGGTCGCGCTCACGATCGTGCGCTGAACCGGTCGATCCGGGCGCGATGAGCCACGCCGCCCTGCGCCGCCGAGCCGCAACTCACGGAGTCGAAATATGTTCGGCCAAGCAGCCTGAGACAGTCGAGAGAACGCAGAGTGTCACGAAAAAACGTTCAGGACGGTCGGCGCTTGAGGTCCCGTCATAAGTCTTGGGCGAGGAAGCAGCCGGAGAAATTTTGCGCGGCCTATTACGGCTTCATCCTGCACAAATGACCCATTGGCGCGGGTACGCATTGAGCGATTCGCAGCCATTGTTTTTCACGACCAGAGTCTCGCCGAATTGCAGGCCCATCTTTTCATCGTAGGTGATCAGGTTGGGCTGAATGACGATCACCATGTTTTCGCGAAAGACCATTTCCCTGGAATCGTGGCGCTTGCGCGTCTTGGTCTGAAAAATCGGCGGATACTGATTGACGCCGTGCACCACGTCGTCGTAGGTGCTGTAACCGCGCCGGTGAATCACTTCCGCCGCCTCTTCGGCTTCGCTCGTGGTGGCGCCGTCTTTGATGACTTTGGACAAGACTTCGAAGGCTTCTACAGCCGCGTCGTGCATCTTTTGCCACTCCGGCGTCGGTCCTTCGCCGATGGAGAAAGTACGGTGGATCTGGCCGCTGTAGCCCGAGTAGGCCCCGCTGATCTCGGTGATCAACGCGTCGCCCTTCTTTAGCTTGCGGCGGGAGTGAAATTGCGAGGGAACGGGGAAGTCGGGATCGCGCATCGGCATGCTGCTCATGAAATGGATGCCCGCGTAACCGCCGGCTTTGAGATAGACGGGTTCGATAATGGCCGGGATCTCATCTTCGCGCATGCCTTCTCTCAAACCTTCGGCCAGCGCTTGAATCGACTGGTCAGTGAGCTGCGAAGCCAGGTGAATGCGCTCGATTTCTGCGGCGCTCTTTATGGTCCGCATCATGCGCAGTTTGCCGCCGAGATCGGCAAAAGACGCAGCGGGATATTTTTCGCGCAGCCGATTGTAGACCTGGTATGAAATCGCGCCGACCAGCCCGATCTTCTTCGACTCCAAGCCGCGCTCGCGCATCAGCTCGATTATGCTGTGGGTCGTGTTGGCACCGGCCCAGCGGACGTCTTTGATTGCGGACATCACTCGCGCCATGGGATAGTGATTGAAGAGCTGCATCAAAATGACCGGCTCCTTGCCCATCTGCAGGAGCAGGTAGGCCTCGCGGCTGCTCGGCCAGTCGCTGAGCCAGTAAATGTCGGAAGCGTAGCGTCCGCTGCCGTAGACCAGCAGCGCGTCGACCCCTTCCTGCTCCATCAAACCGTAGACCGATTTATGCCGCCGGTCGATCTCGGCATCAGAAAACGTCGGGTAATCGGATCTCTGCCGCATGAAACTTGCCTCCAAATATGTTTGCGGTTAGTAACTGGAGAACGGGCTCGGGCTGTCGTGCAGTTGGTTCGCTTGTCTGTATCACCGAACCCGCGTGAGAGGCAAACCGGGGAGCGGAGCGAGACGCCGGCATGGCCGCGCCTGGACAATTTTCAAGCTGCGTGCGAGCCTTTGCTAACGCAGACACCACGAGTCGGAGGTTTCATGAGGGCATTCTTTAAAGTTCGTCGCTCATTACTGGCGCTGTCTTTTTCGGTGTTGATCGCCAGCGCCTGCGCGCAAGCTCAGTCAGGAAAGGACGACTATCAGCCGCAAGTCGGTCAGGAAGGCAAGGATGTGATCTGGGTGCCGACGCCCCAAGCGCTGGTGGACAAGATGCTCGATATCGCAAAGGCGACACCGAAGGATTATCTCATTGATCTCGGCTCGGGCGATGGCCGAACCGTAATCACCGCGGCGCGGCGCGGTATCAGGGCGCTCGGTATCGAATACAATCCCGACATGGTGGAATTGTCCAAGCGCAACGCAGCGAAAGCAGGGGTCGGCGACCGGGCGAGCTTCGTCAAAGCGGATCTGTTCGAGAGCGATTTCTCGAAAGCGACGGTGATCACGATGTTTTTGCTACCCGATATCAACATCAAACTTCGTCCAAAGATTTTGAATCTAGAGCCTGGCACGCGGATCGTCTCGAACTCCTTCACGATGGGAGATTGGAAGGCAGACGATACGGTGATGGTCAAAGAGGGCTGCGCTTCTTACTGTACGGCGTATCTTTGGATCGTGCCGGCCAAGGTCGAGGGCAGCTGGCAGCTGGGCGATGGCGAGCTGGCTTTGACGCAAACCTACCAGATGATTGCCGGCTCGCTGACGCGCGGCGGCAAAACCGTGCAACTCGCCAATGGCAAACTTAAAGGCGATCAGATCACGTTCAACGCCGGCGGTTCGGTCTATCACGGCCGCGTCAGCGGCAATTCGATGGCAGGGACAATTAGCTCCGGCGGCGATTGGAAGGCGAGCCGGGCTGATAAGTAGTGATAGAGAGAGCGTAAGGAGTAAAAAGTGAGGAGTGAAATAGCAGTTACCGCAATAGAGAAGAACGACCGAATCGAAAACCAGTTATTTCACCGAAGAAATTTGATGAGCTTTGTTTTAAGATTCCACCGGCGCGTGCTCGCGCTTGCGTTTTTTCTGACGGCGGCGAATGCCTTTGCACAGGCTCAATCGGCGCAGCAGGGATATGCGCCGCGGGTCGGACAGCCGGGAAAAGACGTGGTCTGGGTGCCGACGCCGGAGTCGCTGGTCGATAAGATGCTCGAGATCGCCAAGGTGACGCCGAACGATTACCTCATCGATCTTGGCTCGGGCGACGGCCGGACCGTAATCACGGCGGCGAAGCGCGGCACGCGCGCGCATGGTATCGAATACAATGCCGAGATGGTGGAATTGGCGAAACAGAACGCTGCCGCGGCGGGTGTCAGCAACAAGGCCACGTTTGTCAAAGCGGATTTGTTCGAAAGCGATTTCTCCCGAGCCACAGTAATCACGATGTTTCTTTTGCCGCAGATCAATCTGAAGCTCCGCCCGAAGATTCTCGACCTCAAGCCCGGCACGCGCATCGTTTCGAATTCCTTTACCATGGGCGAATGGGAAGAAGATGACAGCGCGTCGCTGGGCGAGGATTGTTCCGGCTGGTGCACGGCGCTGCTCTGGATCGTGCCGGCCAAGGCCGAAGGCAGCTGGAAGCTCGCCGATGGCGAGCTGGTGTTGAATCAGAGCTTTCAAAAAGTCAGCGGCACGATTAGGAGCGGCAATCGGACGGTGCCGATCGCCAGCGGTCGCCTGCGCGGGGAAGAGATTTATATCAGGACGAACAATAACGAATACCGCGGCCGAATCAGCGGCGATGCGATTTTCGGAACTTCTAAAAACGGCGCTGAGTGGAAAGCGACGCGCGCCGGGCGCTAAGCCCGGCCGGCGCTTTTAGAGCGAACTTGCATGACGGCATTCTCCCGCCAAGTCTTATTTCTATCACTTTTCTCCCTCATTAGTTTTTATCATACGGCTGCGGCATCGGCGGGCGAGTATGTGCCCAAATCCGGCCAGCCGGGTAAAGATGTCGTGTGGGTTCCAAGCCCGTCGGCGATGGTCGAGAAGCTGCTCGACATGGCTGCCCTGACGCCGCAAGATTTCGTTATCGATCTTGGCTCCGGCGACGGCCGTACCGTAATCGCCGCCGCCAAGCGCGGCGCACGCGCACACGGCATCGAGTACGACGCTGCGCTGGTCGAGCTTTCCAAGCGCAATGCGGCGAAAGAGGGAGTGAGCGACAGGGCGACATTTGAGCAGGGCGACGTTTTTGCGGCCGACTTTGCCAAAGCCACCGTAATCACGCTTTTTCTGACGCCGGAGATGAATATCCGGCTGCGCCCCAAGCTACTCGGCCTCAAGCCAGGAACGCGGATCGTCGCCAATACTTTCGGCATCGGCGACTGGAACGCCGATAGGACTGCGACGATTGGCGGCAACTGTGAGCGCTGGTGTCTGGCGCGATTGTGGATTGTGCCGGCGAAGCTCGCAGGTATTTGGAAGATGTCCCAGGGCGTGCTGACTTTGAAGCAGGCTTATCAGACGTTTTCCGGCACGTTGAAAGGTCCGAATGGTTCCGCTCCCGTTGCCGGAAGAGTACGCGGCGAAAATATTTTTTTCGCCAGCGGCGAAACCCGCTTCACCGGCCGCGTCCACGGCGACGTCATCGAAGGCATCGCGCGCACGGCGGGAAAAGACAATCATTTTAAAGCGGCACGGGTTGGGAATTGAGATTACTTGACGAGCGGCGCCACGAATGCATAGCGTCTAGTGTGGGTCCGTAGACAGCCTACACTCATAGTGTCATTCCCGCATGTTTCTAGCGGGAATCCAGTCTTCGTATTTCCTCAACTTTATTCGATTTCGCTTGGATGCCCGCGTTCGCGGGCATGACGGCGATCTGTTTCAACATCGATAGATGAGAAGTCAGCTATTGGATTGAGAAATAGCAAGGGGATGATTTTTCTTTGCGCGCTATTTGATTCTCAATAGTCGCTTGGCGTTACCTTCGAGCATCAGCAACTTGTCGGCGTCCGGGATATCGAGCTGCTCGATCTTTTTGGCGGCGTCCCAATCGCCTAAATCGTAAGGGTAATCGGTGCCGACCATGATGTGATCGACGCCGCCAAGACCGATCAGATACTTGATCGTGTCGAGGCGATAGATCATGTCATCGTAATAAATATTTTTGAGGTAGGCGCTGGGCGCCATTTTGGCTTTGGCCGCGCGGGCACCGGCGCGCACTTCCCAGCCGCGGTCGAAGCGGCCGAGATGGTAAGGAAAAAAGCCGCCGCCGTGGAGGATGCAGAGCTTCAGATTGGGAAAGCGATCGAACACACCGCTGTAGGTCATGAAGCCGAAGCAGAGCGCGCTGTCGGCGGGATTGCCGCAGATGAGCTTCAGACCGTACGGATTCATTTTGTCGGCGCCGGCGACGTCTTCGGGATGCATGACGACCATGACGTCGAGATCCTGCGCCTTGGCCCAGAACGGATCGAAGTCCTCCGTGCCGTAGTAATTACCATTGACGTTGGTGCCGATGTAGCCGCCGCAGAAGTTTAGATCGCGCACCGCGCGTTCCAAGACTTTGGCCGCGCGCGCGGGATCTTGCAGCGGCACCGATGCCATGCCAACGAAGCGATCGGGATAGCGCTTGACCAAAGCGGCGATACCTTCATTGTAAACGTTGCACCAGTTCTCGCCCTGTTCGCCGCTGAGGCGATAGCCGAGGGTTGCCGTGTGCGCTTCGAGGGCCGCCATGGCGAGCTTCGAATCAGCCATCATTTTCAGCCGCTGGTCGATCGCGGGCAGCTCGGGATGCAGCACGAACGGCGGGCCGCCGGCAAAGGACAGCGACCGGTTGCCGTCTTTCTCGATCAGCTCGACGCCCAAATGCTTGCCGTTTTTCTTGGCTTCCTCCAACAAACTGCTGGGCACGTAATGATGGTGTACATCGATAGCGCAAGGATTCATGGCCGTATCATTCCTTTTCTGGGAATTAGCTCTTAAACGGCGTAACTGATTTTGCCCTCAACCCAGCCCTCTCCGAGGAGAGGGCTGGGCTTTAAAGGACGGAAGCAGAAACGCGTTGCTGTGTCGCGGCGGTTAGTTCGCTAGGCAAAGTTGCTGGCGGCGGACCTTGCCGGGGAAGACGTCGTTGCACTGGCCATCTTCGACGACGGTAGCGCCGTTGACAACGACCGCTTTCATGCCCGGCGGATGGCGGCGCACTTCCTGGGCGTCGACCATGTCGGGAAGCCTCTTGCTGACGAGATCGTCGATCTTGTCGGCATCGAATACCGTCACGTCGGCGGGCATGCCTTCCTTGAGCACGCCGCGGTTGAGGCGCAATTTCTTAGCCGCGAAACCGGTGATTTTGTGCACGGCTTGCTCGAGGCTGAATAGATTCTTTTCACGGGTCCAATAGCCGAGCACTCGGGTCGGCGCGCCGTGCCAGAAGAAGCGGTCGAGATGCGCGCCCACGTCGGTGCCGATCAAGCTGGTATCGGATTTGATCATTTCCGCGAGCAGCTCGGGATGAGCGTTGGCCAGGCCGTGATAGCAAATCGCCGAGTTTAGATTGTCTTCGAGCCAGGTGTCGAAGAAAGCATCCACCGGAGCTTTTTCCGTGAGCCGTGAAATCTCTTCGACGTTTTTGAGCTCGAGCTTCTTCAATTCGGGTTTTTCCAGGTGCTCGAAGACCACGCGGTCCCACCCATGCCATTCGGGAAACTCGAGCTTGCCTTCGCAGGCGATGCGCTCTTGCTCGATTTTTCTGCGAATGTCTTTGTCGCGCAGCTTGGCTTTTAGATCCGAGGAGTTCTTGATCGCTTCCCAGGTCGGCAGGCCGTTGAACAAGAAACAATCATCCAAATTGAAGCGGCGAATGTGCTGGTAGGGGATGACCACGCCGTAGATGTCTTGGCCGCGCTTCTGCGCTTCTTCCATGTATTTGATCGACTGCATTCCCGCAGCCTTGGCGCCGGGCCGCACGCGGAACTCATTGCCGATCTGTAAGGTTTTGATCTTGGTCAGCATCTCCGGCACGCCGGACTCCGGCTGAAGAATCATCTGGAAGCCGTTAAATTGGAAGCAGCCGCCGTATTCCGCCGCGACGTTGGCGAGCGCGATGATCTCGTCGTGCTCGGCGAACGTGCTCGGCGTGCCGGCGTGAATCGCCGGACCGCCGCGCGGACTGGTGGAAAAGCCGATGGCGCCGAGCTCCATGCCCTCGCGCACCATTTTTTTCATCGCATCGAGCTCTTCGGGATTGGCTGCGCGCCCGTAAGCCGCCTCCCCCATTACGGTCAGCCGCACCGGCGAGTGCGGCATGAGCGGCAGAACGTTGATGGCGACTTTGCCGTCGATATAGTTCAAGTACTCGCCGAAAGTATTCCAACGCCAGTCTTTGTCGTCGACATATTTATCCAACACGCGGCGCAGATACTGCACCAAAACTCGGCGCGGCTCGGGCTTCGGCGGCACCGGAGCGCAGGACGCGCCGCAGTCGCCGATGACGATGCTCGTGACGCCGTAATTGACGACCGGGTTGCCGTTCGGATACTGCACGATGAATGCATCCATGTGGGTGTGCGAGTCGATGAAACCCGGCGCCACAACGTTGCCCTTGGCGTCGATCTCCTTCTTCCCGGATCCTAGGTTTTTGCCGATAGCGGTAATTTTCTCGCCGTCGATCGCTACGTCAGCGCCGTAGGCCGGACTGCCGGTGCCATCGACGACCGTTCCGTTCTTGATCAGTAAATCGTGAGCCATAAGCGGATTCCTCCTGTGGTCGGCCATTAATTTCTTATCCCACCGAAACGGTTAGGCTGTCAACCGGGCAAGGCAGTTTCTAGTTTGCGGTTTCTAGCAGGCCGCTGAAAAAGACTCATATGCTTCGTTGCGCTTAATCGTCTCGCTACAACGTACTGGCTAAGTACGCCTCCGCTCGTCGATTTTTCGCG
>Ga0209640_10005724_pt1 | contig 10860 bp, 9 predicted proteins | sample RifCSP10_1_FD_184018 | JGI IMG/M metagenome (GOLD analysis project Ga0209640, IMG submission 184018) | Soil microbial communities from Rifle, Colorado - Rifle CSP2_sed 10_1 (SPAdes) (version 2) | ecosystem: Environmental > Terrestrial > Deep subsurface > Rock core/Sediment | place: Rifle...
CAGCTGCCGGCGCACCTTCATCGATGTGGTGCTGCCCGGCGCGAAGGGCCGGCCGTGGAGCAAGGTGCCGCTTGCCGAGGGCAAGGAGCGTGTCATCAGTGGGAATACCTGCCCCAAGGGCTTGCTGGAGGACGCGAACGAAATGCGGGTGGTGAAAGCCCAGCTGGAGGAAGTGAAACGTGCTCATCCCAATATTGCGGAAATGGTCCGCGAAGACGCCTTCCGTCACGCCCGAGTACCGGTCGAAGCTGAGGATCGGGATACCTAAGGTCCTCAACATGTGGTCCACCCATCAGTTCTGGGTGGGCCTCCTCACCGCCCTCGGCATCGAGCCGCGGAAAATCGTCTTCTCCTCCGACTCTTCGGAGGAGCAGGCGCGCCAGTACGCGAAGGGCCGCGGCACGGTGGACTGCTGCTACCCGGTGAAGTGCATCTCCGGCCACTACGGGGAGCTGCTGGCACGCGACAAGCACCGCAAGATCGACGTGCTGTTCTCGCCGATGATCTATTCGCTGCCGTCGTTCCTCAAGGGCCACGTGGTCGACAACCTCGCCTGCCCGCGTGTGGCGGCGGGGCCTGAGAACATCAAGGCGGGCTTTCTCAAGGAGAAGGACGCGTTTGCTGACCGCGGCATCCGCTACGTCACGCCGCTCGTGTCCCTCGGCGATCCCCCGCTCGTTCCGAAGCAGCTCCACCCCGCGCTGAAGGAGATCTTTCCCGAGATCGCCTTCGCGGAAACGAAGGAAGCGGTGCGCCAGGGCTACGAAGCGCTCAAAGCCTTCAACGAGAAAGCGTGGCGCCGCGGCCGCGAGGTGCTGGAGCAGTGCGCCGCCGGGGACACGCCGTGCCTGCTCGTCGTCGCCCGCCCCTACCACATGGATCCCGGCATCGGCCATGAAATCGAGGTGGACCTGCAGGCGTACGGCTACCCCGTGCTGTGGACCCAGTACTTCCCGACCGACCCGGATCTCCTCGAGTGGATCTTCGCGGCGGACCTGAAGGCGGGGCGCATCCGCTCGCCGTTCGACATCTCCGACGTGTGGCCCTCGTCCTACAGCGCCAACACCAACGAGATCCTGTGGGGCGCCAAGGTCGCGGCGCGCACGCCGTGGATCGCAGGGGTGATCCGCCTCGCAAGCTACGAATGCGGCATGGACCAGCCGACCTACAGCCCGGTGCAGCAGATCGTGGAGCGCTCGGGCACCCTCTTCTTCTCGTTCCAGGAGCTCGATTCCACCAAGCCAGCAGGCTCGGTCAAGATCCGCGTCGAGACCATCGCGCACTACCTCCAGAAATACGCGAAGGAAATCATCGCGCGGAAAAAGGCCGCGGCCGCCCCGGGATGCCCGCTCCTTTCGAGGACGACCAGGGAAAACGGAGCGCTCGCGGCGCACTCGATCGCTTGAGAGCGCCGTCGGATATAGTTGAAGGCCGATGCGTTCCAGGTGGCTCGCCGTCACGCTGTCCGTGATCGCCGCGGTCGCGGCCGCGTACGGATTGATGGCGTTTTCCGCGCGCCCGGCGCCGAGCGAACCGTTCTTTGCCGCCGACAAGCCGGGAATGCAGGTGATTGCCCACCGCGGCGGAGCGGATCTGCGGCCCGAGAACACGCTCACGGCGTTTTCCCACGCCGTGGCGGTCGGCGTGGACGTGCTCGAGTTGGACGTCCGCAGCACGGCCGACGGCGCCATCGTGTGCATTCACGATGCGACCGTTGACCGGACGACCGACGGCCGGGGACGCATCGATTCCCTCACGCTCGACAAAGTGCGGGCGCTCGACGCCGGCTACCGCTGGTCGAGCGATGGCGGACGGACGTACCCGTTTCGCGGCAAGGAAATCCGGATTCCCACGCTGGAAGAAGTTTTCCGGCACTTTCCGACCCAGCGGCTGAATATCGAAATGAAGCGCGTCGAGCCGGCTCTCGCGCAGCCGCTCTGCGCGCTGATTCGCCGCTCCGGAATGACGCATCGGGTGCTGGTCGCATCGATGGACGTCGAAACGATCGAGGCGTTCCGGCGGGCCTGCCCGGAAGTCGCCACGTCCATGAGCCGGCGCGAGGCGCTCGTCTTCTTCGGGCTCCAACGCGCCGGTCTCGATGCGGCTTACAGCCCGCCGGTCCAGGCCCTTCAGGTTCCCTACTGGTTTGGAGATCGCATCGTCCCCACCGCCGATTTCGTCACCGCGGCGCGCCGCCGCAACTTCAAGGTGCACGTCTGGACCATCAATGACGACGAGCGCCTGCGCGAGTTGATCCGGATCGGCGTCGACGGCGTCCTGACCGACCGGCCCGACCGGCTGCTCGCGCTGCTGGGCCGGCCCGCCAAGTCCCGCTGACGCGCTCGGCGCCCGCTCGGCTCGTCATTCCCGCGAAGGCGGGAATCTAGTAGCACCCTGACCCTTTCGAGAGAGCTTCCCTAGGCTCCCGCCTCCGCGGGAGCGACGGAGAATCCTCTCAACCGCACCATTTTCCATAACAAAATCAACGGGATTTTCTCTCATTAGCAGAGTAAGTCATCCGTAAGCAATCGGTAGGCGATCTGGAAGCGCCCCGGTCGCAGCATGTCCCCACGAGCCGCGGATCACCCGCTGCGATGAAACCGGACAGGAGGGGCACATGAAGCCGAAGACCGATTCGCGACGCACTGCACCGGCCCAGTTGCCGCGCGACGCGCGCGCGGAAGCGATTCTCGAATTCGTGTTCAACGACGAAGAAGAGGCGCTCTGCAACGAGGATTTCGTGCTGAGCCACCAGCGCGAGATGCCGGCGGTCGAGGAATTTCTGCAGGAGATGATCGAGCTCGATTCGCGGTCCGCCACCGCCGGCTGGCACTAACCATTCATCAACCAGGAAAGGAGAGAACCATGAGTACTCGCAATGTCGTGCAATCTGCTTCGCGTATCACTTTGTTCCCGGCCCTCTCGAAGCGGCTGGCGGTCGTGGCGATTCTGCCGGCGCTCGCGCTGGCAGGCTGCGTCGCGGTCCCGGTCGGCTCGGGCCCGGACGGCAACCCGCACTGGGCCTACTACCCGCTCGGGGCGCCGATCGCGCCCATGCCCGGCGCGGTGCCGCCCGCTGTGACCCCCGGTGGACCGATGCCGGCCGTGCTGACCGTGCGGCTCTATCCGGCCAACGATCTCGCCAACCAGACCGGGGTGCTCACCGGCCAGGTGACGAACCTGATGAGCGGCAAGGGACGCTTCCAGTTCGCCTATCAGGGCGAGATGCTGGTCGGCGAAGCGACCCGCGTCTCCGGCGAAGCGCGCAGGGGCGTCGCGAGCGCCTACGGCGGCCGCGGCACGTTCGCGCGCTGCGAGTACCAGATGAGCACCCCGTTCATGGGCGCCGGCACCTGCACCTTCTCCAACGGCGCTGAATACCAGGTGCACATCGGCAGCTGACCGCGCGCACTGAAGCGCAACGCACGCGCCCCTTTGGGCTCCGGCCCCTTGGGGCGCGTCGCGTCGGAAGACCGGGGCGCGTGTGCTAACATCGTTTCACTTCTGCTGGCGGGGATCACCATAAGTTGGAAACGTCCGTCGCGAGGCAAATCAAGGCCGGCACCACGTCCGTCAGCGCGGATGCGCTGATCGAAATGCTGCGCGAACTCGCCGCGGAACTGCACCCCTCCCGCGCGGCCATCCCGGCGTCGCTCGACGCGCGGCTCGAGCAGGGATACGGCTTCGACAGCCTCGGCCGGGTCGAACTCTTCCTGCGCATCGAGCGCCGGTTTGGCGTGAGCCTGCCGGAAGCGGTCATGGCGGAAGCCGAGACACCGCGCGATCTGCTGCGCGCGATGCTCGCGGCGGGACCCGCGCACCTGGCACAGGCCGGCGGAATCGAGCGCGTCTCGGCGCTTGCCGTCGAGTCCGAAACGCCGGACGAAGCGGCGACGCTGCCGGAGGTGCTGGCGTGGCACGTGCAGCGGCACCCCGACCGGCCGCACATCGTGCTGCAGGACGAGGAAGGCGGCGAGCGCACCGTCACCTACGCCGAGCTCGACCAGGCCGCGTGCGCCATTGCCGCCGGCCTCGTCGCGCGCGGGCTCGAGCCGGGACGCGCCGTGGCGATCATGCTGCCCACCGGCGTCGAGTATTTTTTCAGCTTCTTCGGCATCCTGCTCGCCGGCGGCGTCCCGGTGCCGATCTATCCGCCAGCGCGCGCTACCCAGGTCGAGGATCACCTGAGGCGTCACTCCCGCATCCTCTCGAACGCGCTGACCCGGGTGCTGATCACTGTCGCGCAGGCAAAACCGCTCGCGCTGCTGCTGAAGCCGCAGGTGGACACGTTGCAGGAGGTGGTGACTCCGGAAGAGCTGATGCGGCCGGGCGCGCCCGCCGCGGTTCATCGCGCGAACGCGCAGGACATCGCGATGCTCCAGTACACCTCCGGCAGCACCGGCAATCCCAAGGGCGTGGTGCTCACCCACGCCAACCTGCTCGTCAACATCCGCGCCATGGGCCGCGCGCTGCGGGTCACGCCGGCGGATGTCTTCGTGAGCTGGCTGCCGCTCTACCACGACATGGGCCTGATCGGCGCGTGGATGGGCAGCCTCACCTACGGCTTCAAGTACCCGGTGATGTCGCCGCTCACCTTCCTCGCGCGGCCCGAACGCTGGCTGCGCAGCATCCACCGCCACGGCGGGACCATCTCGGGCGGGCCCAACTTCTGCTACGAGCTGTGCCTGCGCCGGGTCCAGGACGCCGACGTCAGGGGCATCGATCTTTCCACCTGGCGCCTCGCCTTCAACGGCGCGGAGCCGGTCTCCCCCGAAACCATGTCGGCGTTCATACGGCGCTTCGCGCGCTTCGGCTTCAGGCCCGAGGCGATGACGCCGGTATACGGGCTCGCGGAGGCCACCCTGGGCGTCGCCTTTCCGCCAGCCGGCCGCGGCGTGAAGCTCGACCGTGTCGACAAGGATGCGTTCATGCGCGGCGGACACGCGGTGCCGGCGGAGGCGGACGGCGGGGACGCGCTCACATTCGTCGCATGCGGCCGCCCGATCCCGGGCCACCAGATCCGCGTGGTCGACGCATCGGGCAGCGAACTGTCGGATCGCGCGGAAGGCCACATCCAGTTCAGCGGGCCATCCGTCACCAGCGGCTACTACCGCAACGCGGAGGCGACCCGCCATCTCCTGCACGGCGAGTGGATGGACACCGATGATTTCGGCTACGTGGCGGAGGGCGAGATTCACATTACCGGCCGCGTCAAGGACACCATCATCCGGGCCGGCCGCAATATCCATCCCTACGAGCTCGAGGAGGCGGTGGGCAATCTCGACGGCGTTCGCAAGGGTTGCGTCGCGGTATTCGGCAGCCCCGACGCGCGCTCGGGCACCGAGCGCGTCGTCGTGCTCGCGGAGACGCGCGAAACCGACTCCGCGCGGCGGGAAGCGCTGCGCAGCCGGATCAACGACCTCGCGGTGTCGCACATCGGGATGCCGACGGACGACATCATGCTTGCGGCCCCGGGCACGGTGCTGAAGACTTCGAGCGGCAAGATCCGGCGCGCGGCGAGCCGTGAGATCTACGAGAGCGGAGGCGCCGCCGGCACGCGGGCGGTGTGGTGGCAGGTCGTGCGCCTCACGTGGTCGGCGCTGCTGCCGCAGGCGCGCCGCATCCTGCGCACCGTGCTCGACTGGCTCTACGGCGCCTACGCGCTGCTGCTGCTCGGCGTGATCGGCGCCCTGACGTGGGTTGCCTGCGCGCTCATGCCACGCACCGCGTGGAGCTGGCGGCTGAGTCATCACGCGGGCCGCCTGTTCCTCAAGCTGGCGGGGCTTCCCTTCACGGTGCGCGGCCTGGATCATCTGCCGTCGGGGCGCCCCTGCATACTGGCCGTCAACCATCAGAGCTACCTCGACGGCCCCGTGCTCGCGTCCGCGCTGCAAACGCCCATGGTTTTCGTCGCCAAGCGCGAGTTGCTCGATCACTGGGTCCCGCGCATCTATCTCAATAGCATCGGGACCACCTATGTCGAGCGCTTCGATGCCCAGCGCGGTGTCGAGGACGCCAGCCGTTTTACCGACCTGGCGCGCGGAGGGCGGTCACTCATCGTGTTCGCCGAAGGGACGTTCCGCCGCATGCCGGGGCTGCTGCCGTTCCGCATGGGGGCATTCGTGATCGCGGCACAGGCAGGCGTCCCGGTCGTGCCAGTCACCCTCCGCGGCACGCGCTCGATCCTGCGGGACGGCCAATGGCTGTTCCGCCGCGGCCGCATCAGCGTGACCTTCAGCGTCCCGGTCGAGCCGGCCGGAACCGACTGGAGCGCGGCGATCCAGCTGCGCGATGCGGCGCGGGCGGAAATGCTGCGGCTGTGCGGGGAGCCCGACCTGAGCGAGGAGCCCGAGCTGTTGCCGAAGAAGCCTCCAACCGCGTGAGTCGTGGTTTGCCAGCATCATGATTTGCCGGTATCGTCGCGCGTTCCGATCGACGCTCCATCCCAACGGATAACCGATGACCGAACGCCGACGCCAGCATGCAAAGGCCTACGCCAATCCGTCGTTCCTGAACGGCAAGGAAGCCCGCGCGCTGCGCATCCTGGCGGAGTACCTCGAGCCGAAGAGCCGGTTCGAGCGCCTGCGCGTCGACGATACGATCGTGTTCATGGGCTCGGCGCGGGTGAAGCCGCGCGCGGAGGCCGAGGAGGCGCTGCGCCGGGCCGAAGGCGGTGACGGCGACCTCGAGGGCGCGCGCACTGCGCTCAAGATGGCGGCTTATTACGAGGCGGCACGCGAGCTCGCCTTCCGCCTGACGCAGTGGTCGAAGGGGCTCGACGCGAACGAGCGGCGCTTCGTGGTGTGCACCGGCGGCGGGCCGGGCATCATGGAAGCGGCCAACCGGGGCGCGGCCGAGGCCCGCGGCATGAACGTCGGCCTCACCATCTCGCTCCCGGCCGAGGAGTTCGGCAACCCCTATGTCACGCGCGAGCTGGCGTTCCATTTCCACTACTTCTTCATGCGCAAGTTCTGGTTCGCGTATCTCGCAAAGGCGGTCATCGTGTTTCCGGGGGGATTCGGCACGCTCGACGAGATGTTCGAGCTGCTGACGCTGGTGCAGACGCGCAAGATGCGCAAGCCGATGCCGATCGTCCTCTTCGCCACAGAGTACTGGCGGCAGGTCGTGGATTTCGGCGCGCTGGTGCGCCACGGCACGATCAGCGCGCGCGACGTGGAGCTGATGCACCCCACCGATTCGGTGGACGATGCCTACGACTGGATCGTCCGGCACCTGACCGAGCACGCCCTCAATCAGCCCGGGCCTATGCTGTGACCATTCGGATCGTAATGGGCGGCTACGGCCCGCCCACGACGAGCCACAGCCGGGGCCTGAAGGAGATCGGCGACCGGCTGCAGGCCGAGTTCGGCAACGCCGTCGATATCAAATACCTCTGGAACATCCTCGATCTGGGATATCAGGGCGGGGACCTGCTGTGGATGACGGAACAGGGGATCCTGACGCTCACCTACCAGTCCACGAGCTACCTGACCGACAGGGTGCCGGAGCTCGAATTCGCGGACCTGCCCTTCCTGTTTCGCGACCTCGCGCACGCCCGGAACGCAATGGACGGCGCCCTGGGGGCATACCTCAGCCGCAAGATCGAGGAACGCTACGCCTACCGCGTGCTCGGCTACTTCGAGAATGGCTACCGCCACATCACGAACCGCCTGCGGCCGGTGCGAACGCCGGCGGACATGGCAGGCATGCGAATCCGCCTGATGCCGAGCCAGATGCACGCGCGGACTTTCGCGGCGCTCGGCGCGATTCCGTTCCCGTGCGATCTCAAGGAGGGGCTGGAAGCGGTTCGGTCCGGCGCCGTGGACGCCCAGGAAAATCCGTTCGCGAACACCGTGACCTATGGCTGCCACAAGGTCCACCGCTACGTGACCCTCACGAACCACTGCTACATGTCGCGCGGGCTGTACCTCAACCGTGCGGCATTCGAGGGCTGGCCGGAGCGGCTCCAGGCGGCGATTCAGCGCGCCGCGCGCGAGGCCATCGCCCTGCAGCGGGAGTTCGCCGTCGCGGAAGAAGAAACCGCCCGCAAGGTGCTGGAAGGCGAAGGCTGTGAATTCGTGGAGCTGACTGCGGACGCGCGCGCCGCATTCGTTCGCGCCGTGAAGCCCCTGCACGACGAGGCGCGCAAGCGCTTCGGCAACGAGGTCTTCGCCCTGCTCTAGACCTTTCCGGAATTGCGTTTCTGGATGTGCGTTTCGACGCCCTTCTTGCCCTCCTCGGTCTCCGCCTTCCAGGTGTTCTGGTGCTTGAGGAGGCCGCTCTTGTCCCAGTTGTGCGTCGGATCGCCCATGTAGACGATGAACACCTCGCAGCCGTCGGGATACTCGTACGGCCCGTGCGGAATGTCCCAGCCGAACACGTAGTCGCCGGGACGGAGATCCTTGCCGGCGACGCACATGCGGCCCTTGGTCACGAGGATCGAGTGCCAGCTCTTGTGCGTGTGCGCGGGCTCGACGTATCCCGGCGGGAAGCGATGCTTCATGTCGATGCGCTTCATGACCGGGTCGTAGTTCAGCACCTTGACCTGGACGCCGGGCGGGAGCTTCAGGATCCCGCGCACGTCGTCGCTTTCCCACGGGATCTCGTGATCGTAGATCGCCTTGAACGTATGGTCGTACCCATCCGCGGCCGCCGCCTCCGTTGACTTCGCTGTCTTCGCTGTCTTCGCTGCCATTTCGCGGAACCTCCTGTCAGATTGCATTCGTTTCGGTGACTTTCACCTATTTTGCCGATACCCCCGCCACTGGACAAGTTCCTAGCCGAGCGGCAGCGAGCGCAGGGACTTGACGCGTTCCGCCCCCGCCGCGAGCATCAGGTTCCATTCGCTCGCCGAGGTGATGAACCGCGCGCCGAGCTTCACCACCTGCGGCAGGCTCTTCACCGCGTCGCCGCCGGTGAGCCCGCCGACCCCCGCGAACTTGCCGTGGGCGCGGCACGCCTTCACCACGCGCTCGATGGCGGCCAGGACGTCGGGGTGCGTCAGCTCGCCGGGATGCCCGAGGTCGGTCGAGAGATCGTTGGTGCCGATATGGATCACGTCCACTCCCGGCACCGCGGCGATGGCCTCGATGTTGCCGATCGCGGCCTTGCTTTCGATCATCAGGACGAGCAGCGTCGCGTCGTTGAACGCCTTCCGCATCTCGGCCGCCGGCAGGCTGCGGTAGCCGAAGTGCGCCCAGCTGCCGAACGCGCCGCGGTTGCCGATGGGCGGGAACTTGCACGCGGCTACCGACAGGCGCGCGTCCTCCGCCGTGGTGACTTCCGGCATCACGATGCCGAGCGCGCCGTTGTCGAGCATCCGGAGCGCTGCGGCGTAGTCCTTTTCCGGCACGCGCACGAGCGGCGTCACGCCGACATTCAGCGCGGCGACCGCCATCTGCGAGATCTCGTGCTCCGGGATCACGCCGTGCTGAAGATCGAAAAAAAGCCCGTCGAAGCCGCACACCTTCGCCGCGAGGGCGATATCCACTGTGCGCGCGTGGCGGATCATGAGCGTCAAGCCCAGCTCGCCGCGCTTCAGCCGCTCCAGCAGAGGATTACTCAGTTGGGACATCGGGTGTCTCCGCGGTTCATTCTCAGAACTTTGCAGGATCGAGGGCGAGCACGCTGTCCGCGCCGCGGGTCACCTCGCGCGCGAGTGGAATCGCCCGCGGCAACTCGTGCTCGGCATAGAAGCGGGCGGTCACGAGCTTCGCCTGCAGAAAATCCCGGTCCGCGCCGTGCTGCTTGAGCTTTTCACCGGCAACGAGCGCAGAGCGCGCCATCATCCAGCCCCCCGCCACCGTGCCGAAGAGCTTGAGATAGGGCACCGCCACGGCTGCTGCGGCATTGGCATTCCGTGGATAGGTCTCCACCAGCCAGCGCGTCGCGCCCTCGAGACTGTCAACCGCTTCCGTCAGGTTGGCGCGCAGGCCCGCCAGTTCGTGTTCCCCTTTCCCCAGCGCGGCGTCGAGCCCGCGCATCGCCTCGATGACGGCCAGCGCCGTCGCGCCCTTTTCGAACGCCACCTTGCGCCCGACGAGGTCGTTCGCCTGGATGCCGGTCGTGCCTTCGTAGATCGTGGTGATGCGCGCATCGCGCAGATACTGCGCCGCGCCGGTTTCCTCGACGAAACCCATGCCGCCGTGAACCTGGATGCCGGTCGAGGCGATCTCGACGCCCTGCTCCGTGCACCACCCCTTCACGACCGGCGTCAGCAGGTCGACCAGCGCCTGGCTGCGCCGCTGCTGCGCGGAATCGGGATGGTGCTTCGCCTGGTCGAGCGCCGCCGCCGTGAAATAGGCGAGCGCGCGCATCGCCTCGGTTTGCGCGCGCATGGTGAGCAGCATCCGCCGCACGTCGGGGTGATGGATGATGGTGACGCGGTCGCCGCTCTTCTGCCCGATTTCCCGGCCCTGCACCCGCGTCCGCGCGTAGTCGAGCGCGTGCTGGTAGGCCCGCTCGCCGATGGCGACACCCTCCACGCCGACCGCGATCCGCGCATGATTCATCATCGTGAACATGTACTCGAGCCCGCGGTTCTCCTCGCCCACCAGGTAGCCGATCGCGCCTTTGTGGTCTCCGTACGCGAGCACGCAGGTCGGGCTCGCGTGGATGCCGAGCTTGTGCTCGATCGAGACGCAGCGTATGTCGTTCCGCTCGCCGAGCGCCCCGCCCGGCCCGGGCAGGAACTTCGGCACGATGAAGAGCGAGATCCCTTTCACCCCATCCGGCGCGTCGGGCATGCGCGCGAGCACGAGGTGAACGATGTTCTCCGTCATGTCGTGCTCGCCCCAGGTGATGAAGATCTTGGTGCCGCGGATGCGGTAGTGGCCGCCTTCCCGCACCGCGCGCGTGCGC
>Ga0209640_10005725_pt1 | contig 10860 bp, 9 predicted proteins | sample RifCSP10_1_FD_184018 | JGI IMG/M metagenome (GOLD analysis project Ga0209640, IMG submission 184018) | Soil microbial communities from Rifle, Colorado - Rifle CSP2_sed 10_1 (SPAdes) (version 2) | ecosystem: Environmental > Terrestrial > Deep subsurface > Rock core/Sediment | place: Rifle...
ATCAAGACCGACTATCCCGTCGGCCGGACCCCGCTCCTGACGCTGATCAAGGAGCTGGCGCTCCGGCGCGATATTGCTTCCGTGAAAGTGATCAAGAGGCCTCGTGTTCCCGTCGGCGCAACGCGGGCAGCGCCGATCGGGTGAGGCGGCGCGACACGCATCCTGAGCATTCATGGACTTCGACCTGACAGCGACGCAGATCCTGCTGCGCGACGCGGTGAAGGAATGGGCGGAGCGGATCATCGCGCCTCGGGTGCGGGACTACAGCCGAGAGGGACGTTTCCCCCGCGAGGTGCTCGGCGAGCTGGCCGAGCAGGGACTGTTCGCGGGCCCACTTCCGGAGGAGCACGGCGGGGCTGGGATCGACTACATCAGCCATGGGCTTGTTGCCGAGGAGCTCAGCCGTGTGTGTAACGTCGTGCGGAGCTTCTACAATGTCCATGTGTCGCTGGTGGCGCTCACGATTCTGGGTTGGGGCACGGAGGAGCAAAAGAAACGGTATCTCCCGGAACTGGCCGCACTGCGAAAGATTGGCTGCTTCTGCCTGACCGAGCCGAACAGTGGCTCGGACGCCGCTGCGCTCGGGATGCGGGCGGTCCGGCAGGATGGGCGGTGGCTCCTCAGGGGAACCAAGATGTGGATCACCAACGGCCCGGTCGCGGATCTCGGCATCGTGTTCGCGCGCACCGGTCCAGCGGGTGAGGATCCCGCCATCACCGCCTTCCTCGTGGAGATGCCCGCACCGGGCCTGGAGCGCCGAGAGATCAAAGGCAAGCTCGGGATGTCAGCCGCCTCAACCGGGGAGCTCTCTTTTGCCGATGTAGAGGTGCCGGAGGAGAACGTGCTGGGGGAAGTGGGCCACGGCATGCGCGTGGCCCTCTCCGCGCTGGACCATGGGCGCTACACGACGGCCGCCGGATGCGTGGGCATCGCGCGGGCGTGCATCGACGCGGCCAAGAAGTACGCGCTCGAGCGCACCCAGTTCGGGCGGCCCATCGCGTCGTTCCAGCTCATCCAGGAGGCCATTGCGGACATGGTCACCGAGATGGAGGCGGCGCGCCTGCTCGTTTATCGGGCGGGCTTCCTCAAGCAGCAGGGCAGGCGGAATGCGCGCGAGGTCGCCCTGGCCAAGTACTTTGCCAGCGAGATGGCGATCCGCGCAGCCTCCAAGGCGATCCAGATCCACGGCAGCTACGGGTATTCTGATGAGTACCCGGTGGAGCGGTTCTTCCGGGACGCGCGGCTCAACACGATCGTGGAGGGGACTTCGGAGGTCCAGAAGCTCGTGATCGGGTTCCACGAGTTGGGCATCCGGGCGTTCACATAGCGACCGCGCAAGGAGGGTCGGTGATGGGGCACGACCAGGTCGGGACGGTGGCGGTCATCGGTGCGGGGATCATGGGAACGGGGATCGCTCAAGTCTTTGCCCAGTTCGGTTTCGCCGTCCGTCAGACCGATGTGAGCGAGGCGATCCTGGTCAAGAGCGAGGAGCGGATGCGCGCAAGTCTAGACAGCCTGGTAGCCAAGGGGAGAATGGCCGCGACCGAAGTCGAGGCGGTCGTGAACCGGGTCGGGCAGAGCACCAGCGTCGAAGAAGCCGTGAAGGATGCCGACTTCGTCGTCGAGGCCGTCGTCGAGGACATGGAGACGAAAAAGCGGGTGTTTATCCAGCTCGACCAAGTCTGTGCCGCCCGCACAATCCTTGCCACCAACACGTCGATCCTTTCGCCCACCGAGATCGCGTCAGCCACGCGACGCCCGGAGAAATGTATCGGCATGCACTTCATGAATCCGGCACCGATCATGAAGCTGGTTGAGGTGATTCCTGGTCTCCTGACGGCGGCGGAGACGGTGGAGACGACGAAGGCGGTCGCGACCAGGATCGGGAAGACGCCCGTAGTGGCCAGAGAGTCCCCGGGCGGGATCGTCTCACGCATCATGGTGACCATGCGCAACGAGGCAGTGGACATCCTGGCCGAGGGAGTTGCCACCGTCGAGGACATCGACACGGCCATGAAGCTCGGCGCTGGTTTCCCGATGGGCCCGCTCGAGCTGATCGACCTGGTCGGGGTGGACTTGCACGTGACGAATTCGGAGGCGATGGTCCGCGAGACCGGAAACCCGAAGTATCGGCCCCACCCCCTGCTCCGCAAGATGGTGCGGGCGGGGCTGATGGGCCGTAAATCGGGCCGAGGTTTCCATACGTACGAGCGTTGACATAAGGAGGAAAGATTATGGCGGATGATGTGGTCATCCTGGGTGGCGTACGCACGGCGATCGGCAAGTTCGGGGGCGCCCTCCGCTCGCACACGGCCGTGGAGCTCGGTGCCCAGGCAATCAGCGAGGGGGTGAAACGCGCCGGCGTGTCCCCGCAGAGTGTTGATCTCTGCGTGATGGGCAACGCGCGCCAGGCCGGGAACGGGCCGAACCCGGGGCGTCTTATGGCGGTGGGGGCCGGTTTGCCCACGGCCGCTCCCGCGAGCACGACCCAGCAGGCGTGCCTGTCGGGCCTGCTGGCGGTCATCCACGGGCGCTACGCCATCCTGCAAGGCGACGCCGAGCTGGTCGTCGCGGGCGGCAGCGAGAACATGAGCGGCGTCCCGTACCTTTCTTTTGAGACGCGGTGGGGAGCGCGGATGGGGCACGCGAGCCTCGTTGACGGCATGTTCAAGGACGGCTTCATCGATCCCTTGACTGGCAAGCACATGGGGGAGCTGTGCGACGCGCTCGCCAGGCGCTACAAGATCGGCCGGGACGAGCAGGATGCCTTCGCCCTGTCGAGCCAGGAGCGGGCGGTGCTGGCCCGCAAGAACGGCCACCTCGATGCCATGCTGGTGCCGGTGCCCGCCAAGGGGGCGTCTGCCCCTCCCATTTCCGATGACGAGCACGTTCGTCCCGACACCACGCTGGAGAAGCTTGCCAAGCTCCCGCCGGCGTTCGGGAAGGAGGGGACGATCACGGCCGGCAACGCTTCCGGTATCACGGACGGAGCGTGCGCGCTGGTGCTGGCCGCCGCGGAGCGCGCGAGGGCGCTGGGCGTGAAACCCCGGGCGCGGATCCTGGGCGCAGCCACTGCGGCGGTGGCTCCCGAGGACTACCCAGTAGCCCCTGTGGTGTCGACGAGGAAACTGCTGGATCGGCTCGGCATGAAGGCGTCCCAGATGGATCTCGTCGAGATCAACGAGGCGTTCGCCGCCATGGTACTCGCCTGCATGCGGGATCTCGGGCTAGCCCCGGACCGGGTCAACCTCTGGGGCGGAGCGATCGCGCTCGGCCACCCGATCGGGATGTCGGGGGCCCGGATTCTCCTCTACCTCCTCCACGAGCTTGAAGCCACAGGCGGGCGCTACGGGCTGGCCACCCTGTGCGGCAACGGGGGCAACGGTGCGAGCATCATGATCGAGCGGATCCCATCCTGAGCGCGCCCGTGGCCGAGACCGTCTATTTTTTCAGCGAAGGCGAGCGCATCGAGGCGCTGCTCTTCTCCCCGGATACCGGCGCCGGGACCGACGAGCTCCGGCCCGGGATCGTCCTCTGCCACGGGGTCACCGCGCTCAAGGAAATGGTCCTCCCGGACGTCGCGGCGCGATTTGCGAGGCAGGGTTGGACCTCTCTGATCCCCGACTACCGCTACTTCGGTGGAAGCGGCGGCGAGCCTCGCGGTCGGCTCCTGCCGCTTGCTCAGGTCGCCGACGTCAGGAGTGCCATCACCTACCTGAGCCAGCTGCCGGGGGTAGATCCACGTCGGATCGGCCTGTTCGGGACGAGCTTCGGCGGCGCCAACGTGAGCTATGTGGCCGCCATCGACGAGCGGGTCCGCTGCGCCGTGAGCAACGTCGGAATCGGGGACGGCGAGCGCTGGCTCCTCGGGCTTCGTCGCGCGTGGGAGTGGGCGGAGTTCAGGAAGCGTCTCGAGGCCGACCGCGTGAAGCGGGTGCTGACCGGGCAGAGCGAGCGCGTCCACTCGCACGAGATCATGCTTCCGGATCCGGCGACGCGGGCGGTGCGCGAGGAGCGCCAGAAGGCGTGCCCGGAGTGGGACGTCTCCCTCCTTCTCGAGTCGGCAGACGCGATCCTCGAGTTCCGCCCCGAGGAGGTGGTTCAGCGCATCGCCCCGCGCGCCATGCTCTGGATTCACGCCGGCGACGACGTGCTGGTGCCCCCAGGGGAGTCGCGGCGGATGTACGAGCGCGCCGGGGAGCCGAAGCGGTTGGTCATCCTCGAAGGCCTGGGCCATTACGATACGTACGTGGGGGCGGGATTCGCCGCAATGGTGGGGCATACGGTGTCCTGGTTTCGCGAGCATCTGGGTGTTGGTGGATAAGAGGAGGGACAACGCGATGGTGGTGGCGCTAGGAAGAATGTTCGGAATGCTGCTCTGTACTCTCTTGGTTTACGCTGCGATCGGGGGTGGAGCCGGGCCGGCATGGGCCCAGGCGCCCTATCCCGCCAAGCCGATCACCCTGCTCGTTCCCTTCGGGGCCGGAGGCACGACGGATCTGGCGGCGCGGGCGCTGGCCCAGGTGATCCCGCAGTACGTGGGGCAGCCGATCGTCGTGGTCAACAAGCCCGGATCGTCGGGGGCCGTGGCCTGGCAGGTGATGATCGAGAGCCCGACCGACGGGTACACGCTGATGATGGCGGCGATCGGCACGCACGGCACGCTGCCCGCCGTGAACCCCAATCTGCCCTTCAAGCACAACCAGTTCACCACGCTCGGCCGGACCCAGGTGAATCCCACGGTGCTCGTGGTGCGCCCCGATTCGCCGTGGAAGTCGCTGAAGGACCTGCTGGAGGCGGCCCGGAAGGGCCCGATCAAGGCGAGCGTTCCGGGGCTGGGCACCATGCCCCACCTGGCGCTCGAGATCCTGGTCAAGACGACCGGCCTCCCGAAGGGGAGCCTCACGATGATCCCTTACAAATCGGACGCCGAGACCGTGACGGCCCTGATGGGCGGCCACGTGGACGTGAACTACAACAACCTCATCTCGGCGATCTCCCAGATCAGGGCGGGGCAGGTGCGGGCGCTGGCCGCCGTCTCCCCCGTCCCCGGCAAGCGGCTGAGCGACCTGCCCGACGTCCCGACCTTCACCGAACTGGGGATCCCCCAGATGAACGTCGTCGGCTGGCGCGGCGTGCTGGCCCCTCCCGGCGTCCCCGCCGCCGTCGTGGACAAATGGGAGGCGGCCGTCAGGAAGATGACCGAGGACCGGGGGTGGCGGGAGACGATCCAGAAGCTCGGGGACGAGCCGGCCTTCCTGGGGGCCCGCGCTTTCGGCGAGTTCGTCGAGGGGGAGTACCAGCGGTACAGGGCGGTCGCGACGGAGGTCGGCATCGTCGTCGGGCGCTGACGTGAAGACGTGGGACAGGCTGAGCGGGGCGGTCCTGCTGCTCGTGGCGGTGGCCTGGGGCTACGAATCGAGCAGGCTCCCGCTCGGAGAGCCCTCGCTCCCGGGCCCGGCGTTCCAACCCCTGTGGGCCGCGGGCGTCCTGGGCCTCCTCGCCCTCGCCCTCATCCTCGAAGCCACGCTGCGGAGGCCGGAGAGCGCGGAGGCCCAGCGGCCCCGCTGGGCGGGAGAGGGGAAGGCGCTGGCCATGATGGGCTGCCTGATCGCCTACGCGCTCGCTCTGAACGCGGCAGGCTATCTCCTGGCCACGGGCGGGGTGCTGGCCGCCTTTCTCCTCCTGGAGCGGCAGCGCTGGCCGGTGGTCGTGGGCGTGGCCCTGGTCTCGGCGCTCGCTTCCTACTGGCTGTTCGCCGTGTGGCTCCAGGTCCCGCTCCCGCGGGGCCTCCTGGGGTGGTAGCCAGGAGCCACCATGGGAGCGCTGGAGGGGCTCTGGCTCGGGCTGACGGTCGCCCTCTCTCCGGTCAACCTCGCGTACTGTTTTCTCGGCGTGGTCCTGGGCACGGCGGTCGGCGTGCTGCCGGGGCTGGGGCCGGCCGCCGCCATCGCCCTTCTTCTCCCCGCCACGTACGCCATGCCCCCCACGGCGGCCATCATCATGCTGGCGGGCATCTATTACGGGGCCATGTACGGTGGATCGACCACGTCCATCCTCATGAACGTGCCGGGCGAAGCGGCCTCGGTCGTGACGTGCATCGACGGGTACCAGATGGCCCGGCAGGGACGGGCCGGGGCGGCCCTCGGGATGTCGGCCTTCGCCTCCTTCATCGCCGGCACGTTCGGGGTCCTCGGCCTGATGCTCATCGGCCCCCCGCTCGCCCGGTTCGCCCTCCGCTTCGGCCCCCCCGAGTATTTCGCCCTGACCGTGGTGGGATTGACGCTGGTGAGCTATCTCGGCGGGACGTCCATGCTGAAGGGCCTCAGCATGGCGGCGCTGGGCCTCCTCGTGGGGAGCGTGGGGATCGATCCCATCTCCGGGTACCAGCGCTTCACGTACGGCCTCTTGACCCTTTCGGAAGGCATCAGCTTCGTGCCGGTGGCCATGGGGCTCTTCGGCGTCGGCGAGGTGCTGGCCAGCGCCGGAGAGCCCGCGAAACGGGAAATTCTGAAAACCCGGCTCTCCGGCCTTCTGCCGACGAGGGACGATTGGGCCCGGGCGGGGGGTCCGCTGGCGCGGGGCTCGCTCCTGGGATTCCTCATCGGGACGCTCCCGGGAGGGGGGGCGATCATCGCCTCCTTCGCGAGCTACGCCGTCGAGAAGCGGGTGTCGAGGCATCCCGAGAAGTTCGGGACCGGGGCCATCGAGGGGGTCGCCGGTCCCGAGGCGGCCAACAACTCCGCGGCGACCGGGGCCTTCATCCCCCTCTTCACGCTGGGCCTGCCCTCCAACGCCGCCACGGCCATGATCTTCGCCGCCCTCCTGCTCCACGGGCTCCGACCGGGCCCCCTCCTCTTCACCGAGAGCCCGGCCCTGATCTGGGGCGTGATCGCCTCCATGTACATCGGGAACGTCATGCTGCTCGTGCTGAACCTGCCGCTCATCGGGCTCTTCGTCCAGATGCTCCGGGTGCCCTATCCGATCCTGGCCCCCCTCATCATCCTCTTCTGCCTGGTGGGGGCCTACAGCGTCAACAACAGCCTCGTGGATGTCTGGATCCTGATCGGCTTCGGGATCCTGGGCTACTTCATCCGACGGCTCCACTTCGACGCCGCCCCGTTGATCCTGGCGTTGATCCTCGGGCCGATCATGGAGAATTCCCTCCGGCAGTCCCTCATGGCCTCGCGGGGGGACTTCTCCGTCTTCGTCGCCCGGCCGATCTCGGCGGCGCTCCTGGTCCTGGCCTTCGTCCTGGTCTTCGTGCCCGCGCTCCGCTGGGCGGTGGCGCTATGGGCCCGCCAGGTCGCCGGGGGCATCCGGCCGGTCGTGCCATGAGCCGAGCCGCGCTGGATCGCCTGTTCCGGCCGCGCTCCATCGCGCTCCTCGGCGCCTCGGAGGACTTCGTCAAGATCAGCGGGCGCCCTCTGAAGTTCCTCTTGGACAAAGGCTACGGGGGAAAGATCTTCCCCGTGAACCCGAAGTACACCACGCTGGCGGGGCTCCCGTGCTATCCGAACGTGGCGGCCATCCCCGAACCCGTGGATCTGGCCATCGTGGCCCTGCCGGCCGCGGCGGTCGTGGAGGCCGTGACCCAGTGCGCGGCCAGGGGCATTCCGGCGGCCGTGGTCTTCAGCTCCGGCTTCGGCGAGGTGGGTGAGGATGGACGGCGGCTGGAGACCGAGCTGGCCGAAGCCGCGCGGCGCGGGGGGCTCCGCCTCTGCGGCCCGAACACGCTGGGGTTCATGAATACCTTCGACCGGGTCATGGCGACCTTCAGCCAGGCCGGGGAAGGGGAGGCCTCCGAGGGGCCCGTCGCCTTCGTCACGCAGAGCGGGGCCTTCGGCACGGCCATCTTCGCGCTCGCCCGGCAACGCGGCCTGCCCTTCGGCTACTTCGTCAACAGCGGGAACGAGGCCGACCTCGACTTTGCCGACCTGCTGGATTACGTCATCGCCGACCCTCGCGTGCGGGTGGCCGCCGGCTACATCGAGGGGCTCAAGGACGGACGGAAGCTCCTGGCCGTTTCCGAGCGCGCCCTCGAGCTCGGCAAGCCCATCGTCGTCGCCAAAGTCGGGCGGTCCTCCGCCGGGGCGCGGGCGGCCCTGTCTCACACGGGCTCCCTGGCAGGTTCCGATCGCGTGTACTCGGGCGTCTTCCGTCAGAAGGGGATCGTCCGCGCGGCGCACGACGAGGAGCTGCTGGACCTCGTGTCGGCGTTCCTCCACTGTCCGCTCCCGGAGGGGCGGGGGGTCGGCATCGTGACCCAGTCGGGCGGGGCCGGCGTGCTGATGGCCGACCGCGCGGAGGAGATCGGCCTGGTGGTGCCCGAGCTGGCGGAGGACACGAAGGAGCGCCTCCGCAAAGTCATCCCGGCGTTCGGGTCAGCCAAGAATCCCGTGGACATCACCGCCCAGTTCATCGCCGATCCCGGCCTGCTCAGGTCGTCGCTCGAGATCGTCCTCGAGGACCCCCGTGTGGATGCGGCCATCTTCTACCTGGGACTCATGGAGCGCTTCGCCGATCAGGTAGTCGCGAACCTGAGGGAGGTCCATGCCGGCGCCAAGAAACCGCTCCTCGTGGCCTGGGCGGGGGCGCCGGAGGCGGGGCTCCGGGCGCTCGGGCAGAGCGGGATCTGCGTGCTGCCGAGCGCCGCGCGAGCCGTCAACGCCGTCCGCGGCCTCGTGGAGTACGCCGAGGCCCGGAGCCGGTGGAAGCAGAGCCGCGGGGCCGAGAGCCGACCCGGTGGTGGCCGGGAGCAGATCCAGTCGCTGGTCCGGGCGTGCCGGTCGGAGGGTCGGCGTGTCCTGACGACGGGCGAATCGTTCGGACTTCTCTCCGGGTACGGGGTCAGGGTCGCCCGCTCTCGCCTGAGCCGCACGCCGGCGGAGGCGGCGCAAGCGGCCGAGGAGATCGGGTACCCGGTGGCTCTCAAGATCGAGTCCCCGGCCATCCGGCACAAGACGGAGGCGAAGGCGCTCCGGCTCGACGTGGCCGGCCGGCAAGAGGTTCTCCGAGCCTTCCAGGAGGTCGTGACCGAAGCCCGTCGGCACGCGCCGGAGGCGGACATCCACGGGGTGCTCGTCCAGGAGATGGTCCGGGACGGCACGGAGGTCGTCGTGGGGGTCCACCACGACCCGCAGTTCGGCCCCGTCGTCATGGTCGGCCTCGGCGGCATCTTCGTCGAGGTGCTGGAGGACGTCTCTTTCCGCGCGGCGCCGCTCAGCCGCGAAGACGCCGAGCAGATGGTGGCCGAGCTGAGGGGCGCGAGGGTTCTCGAGGGGGTTCGCGGCCGTCCGCCGGCGGACGTGCCCTCGCTCATCGAGGCGTTGATGGCGGTCTCGCGGCTCGCCGCGGACGCGGCCGGGGAGATCGCGGAGCTCGACGTGAATCCGCTTCTCGTCCTTCCTGGAGGACGGGGGGCCGTGGCCGTGGATGCGCTGACGGTCCTCGCCGAGCCTGGGACCGGAAGCCCTTGAGCGAGCCTTTCTCGCCATCTCCTTCTCTGATATCATCCCTGCACCGTGGCACCGCTGCGCATCGGGCACGCCGCTTCTTCCTCTACTCGTTCCGTGTCCAAGCGGGCGCTGCGGCCGGCGTTCGCCGGGCTCCGCCCGGAGCCGATCCTGACCGCCCTCACTCTGCTTTCGATCTTCCTGGCCTGGTACGCTATCGCGCGCTTCCGGCTGGTGTCGGAGCTGTTCGTCCCGCACCCCGCGCTGGTCTGGCAGGCGTTCCTGGACATCCTCACGGAGGGGTACCGGGGGGAGACGCTCCTCCGTCACCTGGCCGACAGCCTGTACCGGGTGATCGTGGGCTTCCTCCTGGCGGTCGTGACGGCGGTGCCGCTCGGGCTGGCCATCGGGTATTCCTCCAGGGTGCAGGCCATCTTCGACCCTCTGATCGAGTTCTATCGTCCGCTGCCGCCGCTGGCGTACTACACGCTCCTGGTCATCTGGCTGGGGATCGAGAACGAATCGAAGATCGCCCTCCTGTATCTCGCCGCGTTTCCGCCGCTGTCGGTCAGCGCCATGGCCGGCGTCAAAGGCGTCACCCCCGAGCGGATCCAGGGCGCCCAGTCGCTCGGCGCCGGTCGCTGGCAGGTCTTCCGGTACGTCATCTTCCCTTCCTGCCTGCCGGACATCTTCACCGGCATGCGGGTGAGCATCGGTTTTACGTACACGACGCTGGTGGCCGCCGAGATGGTGGCGGCCACCTCGGGAGTCGGGTGGATGGTCCTGGACGCCTCCAAGTTTCTCCGCTCCGATGTGATTTTCATGGGCAACATCGTCATGGGGATTACCGGCATCGCGCTGGACCGGATCATCCGCGTCGTCGAGCGGCGGGTGGTCCCGTGGAAAGGAAAGGCGTAGGGAGGGCATGGCGGAGATCGTGGTTCGAGGCGGGATGGGACACGCCTTCGTAGTGTCGAAGGGGAGCCGGTTCAGGGTCATGGACGTAGAGGGCAAGCAGGTGAGCGACCTCGTGGCCTTCCTCCGGGACGACCCGAGCGAGCGCTTTTCTCCCGGCAACACGCGGAAGCTCAACGGGAGGCTCAAGATCTCACGCGAAGGGGTGCTCTACTCGACGAAGTGCCGGCCGCTCCTCCGGATCACCGAGGATACGGTGGGCGAGCACGATTTCCTCTTTTCCTCCTGCAGCGCCTACGACTATCGCGTGCGGTTCGGGCTGAGGATGGATCACAACAGCTGTCTCGGCATTCTGGCCGGGGTCCTGGCTCCCTACGGGATCTCCGAGTCCATGATTCCTGACCCGTTCAACATCTTCCAGCGCACGCTGATCCGGCCGGATTGGGCGCTCGAGACCGTGGAGCCGCTCTCGAAGCCCGGAGACTTCGTC
>Ga0209640_10005726_pt1 | contig 10859 bp, 11 predicted proteins | sample RifCSP10_1_FD_184018 | JGI IMG/M metagenome (GOLD analysis project Ga0209640, IMG submission 184018) | Soil microbial communities from Rifle, Colorado - Rifle CSP2_sed 10_1 (SPAdes) (version 2) | ecosystem: Environmental > Terrestrial > Deep subsurface > Rock core/Sediment | place: Rifle...
ACAAGCCGCCAGGTTGTATTTGGCGAAAACCCGATTGATACGCCAGAGCTTGCGCTGCAACGGCATCGCCTCTTGCCATTGTTGGGCGCGACAGAGTTCATACAACCGGACGCTTTGTCGAGGCACAACGCACGCCGGGCCCGCCATCCACCCGACGCCGCCGATCAGCATGACACAGGCCGGAATGTGCGCCGACGCGCTAAATACGCGTATGCGGTCACCGACAGCGTTGATAATAGTCAGCAGCCGCCCGGTATCAGAAGAGGCATCCTTGAGGTAACGGATGTTTTCCACCCTGGCGAGGCGTTCAATGGCCGGCAGACTGAGATCACTGCGTTGAAACTGCGGGTTGGTATACAGGACAATCGGTAACTCAGTGCTGTTTGCCACGGCAGTGAAATAAGCGACCACACCATCCTCGGCAACCGGAAAATAAACCTCGAGAATCGCAAGGATGCCGTCGACTCCGAGCGCATCATAGGCTTTAACCTGCTCGACCGCGTCCAGTATTGTAGTCGCAGCGACCCCGGCCACCACCGGTACCCGGCGGCGTGTCGCGCGCACCACCACTTCCACGATGCGATGGCGTTGCTCTCGATTCAGGTAGGCAAACTCCCCGGTCGATCCGAGCGCTGTCAAGCCATGGACACCGGTATCGATCAAATCGTTGACGAGGCGGGTCAGCACTGCCTCCTTGACCTGACCGTGCTCGTCGATCGGTGAGACCAGATACGGGAAAACGCCGCTAAATTCGTCGTGTGCCATACTCAGCTCCAGAATAGATTTGAGCTGAACGGGTCAGCCGATCGCGGTACAGTGTTTGTGCCATTTCGCCGGATTCTATAGACGGCATCTTCGCATAGCAACAAGATTGAGTTATTGCAGCCCGAAAAACGCTCGGCGCAGTCTTGGATCAAGCTCCGGATTCTCCGGGAGGTACAACACCCGATAACCACAAAGGATGTCCTGAAAGTACTCGGTCGTTCGTCATATTAATGAAACAAGCGAAATCGAAAGACGTACGCACTAAGAGAAGGAGAAGGAGATGACAACGGAAAACAAGCAAGTGAATGACGAACGGCAGATCCGCACGTTGATCGACAATTGGGCCAACGCGATCCGTGCTAAGGACGTCGACGGGCTGATGTCCCATTACACGCCGGACATCCTCGTGTTCGACCTCGCGCCGCCGCTGCAATATGCCGGTATCGATGCGTATAGAAAAAACTTCGAGGAGTGGTTCTCCTCGTTCCAGGGTTCGATTGGTTGCGAGATTCGCGACCTAAGCATCAACGCGGGCGATGATGTGGCCTTCGGCCACAGCCTCAACCGGATCAGTGGGAAGAGGACAAGCGGCGAGGAAACCGATGTCTGGGTGCGCGCGACCGTTTGCTATCGCAAGATAGATGGCGAGTGGAGGATCGCGCATGAGCATGCCTCGGTGCCGTTCTACATGGACGGCAGTTACAAAGCAGCGGTTGACCTCAAGCCGTAAGGCTGCGGCGAAGCAGATACGTGAGAGCGTATGTAGAGAAAGTCCGCCCCGGTTGTCCGAAGCGGCTTCGTTCACAACGATGCTGAGCGCACGATCCAGTGCCTCGGCTTCAGTCTTTGCCCCCAGAATCCGCCTCGCCCGATCCAAGTGCAGGTGCTTGTGACTTAAAGATGCAGCCTTGATAGCTTCCCTCCTTCTACGATGTCCGTAATATGAGAACCGGCAAGCTGGCGCGTAGCTTTGAAATAACTGAAATGTTGCGGTTTAACGGTTGTAGAATCGGCGACGAGCAGGGGCCACTGTTTGTTTAGCGAACAACCGTCCACAAAAGATTTGACCGGTTTGTCACGTCATGAAATACCGTGAAGGGCACAAGGAGATTGTGTCCGGATTATTATGCGAGATGCCGGTTCCTGTAGTATGTAGGAGGCAGACGCCAAGTCCCTCGCGAATACCGAAGGAAACGGCCGCTTTGAATGAAGCGGTAGCGAACGCATAACTATGAAGCGCAGCACGGAAAGAACTTTGACTTGATTGTCGTCCGGGTGATAGCTTCACCAGCAGCTATCAGTGGCGAGAGGCGAGGCCGAATAACGAAGGAGGTCGTCGTGAAAAAAGTCATGCGCGCGTTGCTTGTGATCTGCACAATCACCGTATTGGCGAGTTTCCCGTTCAACGCCGAAGCCCAGAAGAAAAAAGTCTCGGTTCAGCTCGCTTGGGTAGTCGGGGGACTCCATGCAGGCTTTTTCGTCGCCAAGGAAAAGGGCTTCTACGGCGCGAAAGGGTTGGACGTGACCATAAACCGGGGCTTCGGTAGCGGCGACACCGCCAAAGTGGTCGCAACCGGAGCGGCTCACTTCGGTGAAGTGAATGTGCCAACCGCGATCATCTCGCGTGGCAAGGACATTCCGCTGACGATCGTCGGGGTGATCATCGGTAAAGCACCGGAGAGCATCCTGTCATTCGCAGAGAAAGGAATCCGCAAACCCAAAGACGTCGAGGGAAAAACTTTCGCGGAGGCCTCCGGAGCGGCGATTATGGTTACCTGGCCGGCGTTCGCGAAGCTCGCCGGGATCGACATCAACAAAGCGACTCATATTCCCGTGGAGGCCGCCGCCAAGCCTGCGGTGTTTTTCAGCGGCCAGGTTGACTGGGTTCCGGGTTTCCGGCCCGGCTTTGATGAGCCGATAATACTTCGCGCTAGAAAAGAAGGGAAAAAGTTATCTTTCGTGCGATGGGAAGACTACGGCTGGAAAGTCTACGGAAACGGACTCGTGACGCACAACGACTTGCTGAAGCGGGAACCCAAAACCGTTGCAAATTTTGTCAGCGCGACTATGGACGGCTACGCCTATGCCATCGAGCATCCCGACGAAGCCCTCGACATTACGCTCAAGGCCAATCCCGAGCTTGACCGGCAATCTGCGCGTCTGTCGCTCCTTTTCGCCCTTGACGCCGTCATGACCGAAGCGTCGAAGGAGAAAGGCTTGGGCTACATGGATGAAGATCGGATGGCCTTTCAGATCAAGCTCATGTCCGACCTGATGAAACTCAGTCCGGCCAAGGATGCATACACGAATCAGTTTATACACAACAAACCAATCAAGGTGCCTTCCGCACTTGCAGCGGAACTGAGCAAATTACCCTAGCATGGCGGAGTCGATCCGCGTCGACCAGCTTTCAAAGGTATACCGGTCGAGAGATGGGGCGGAAATCGAGGCCCTCCGCAACGTTTCCTTTACGGTGGATCGCGGGAAATTTGTATCGATCGTCGGCCAAAGCGGCTGCGGAAAATCCAGTTTGCTCAAAATTCTCGCAGGGCTTCTTGCCAAGACAGACGGGACAATCTCCATCGAAGGCCGGGAACTTACCGGCCCGCGCAACGACATCGGCATCATGTTCCAGAAGCCGCTATTGTTGGAGTGGCGCCGGGTGTTGGAAAACGTGTTGCTGCCGGTTGAGATCTATCGACTCGACAGGAAAGCGTACGAAGAGAAAGCGCGCAGATTGCTCGACACCGCGGGTCTGGCGGATTTCATCGGCAAGTATCCGTTCGAGCTTTCCGGCGGCATGCAGCAGCGGGTCGCGCTCTGCCGCGCGCTGGTGGCAGAACCGTCGCTTCTCTTGATGGACGAACCTTTCGGCGCCTTGGACACGCTGACGCGCCAAAAAATGGGCTTTGAGTTGCTTCGCCTCTGGGAAGAGTGGAAAAGCACGGTTGTGTTCGTCACTCATGACGTGGACGAAGCCGTGATGCTTTCCGACAAGGTGCTGGTGATGTCTTCCCGTCCGGGAACAGTGCTCGCGGAGTTTGCGATCGATCTGCCGCGACCGCGTCAAATCTTCGCCAAAGACACCGCCGAGTTCATCCAGTTTAGCAGCCGGATCCGGCGCTGCCTGTGGGAGGAGACGGCCAATGATTGAAGCATTTCAAGCCGGCAGAGTCCTGCGCATGATCGTCTTCTATGCCGCCACGCTGCTGCTCTGGGAAGGAGTGGTGAGGCTGTTCGATGTGCCCGATTGGCTTGTCCCGGCGCCCTCCCAAATCCTCGCTGTGATCACCGACAAGAATGCCGTGATGCTCTCCCATACCCTGGTGACGCTCCAAGAAACTCTGTTGGGCTTTGCTTTGGCTCTCGTCCTCGGCGTGGCGTGCGCAATCGGAATTGTCCACTTCCCGCTTCTGCGTGACACGCTGTATCCGAGCCTGATCATGTTCAACTCTTTTCCAAAGGTCGCGATCGCCCCGCTGTTCGTCGTGTGGATCGGCGTCGGCATCGAATCGAAGATCGCCAATGCCTTTCTCACCGCAGTCTTTCCGATCGTGCTCAACACCATCATGGGACTCACCCACATGGATCCGGAATTGCTCGAATTGGTTCGGTCCATGTCCAAGAGCCGCTGGGTGTTGTTCCGGAAAATTCGCTTCCCGTATTCTCTCCCGTATGTTTTTGCCGGATGCAAGATCGCGATCTCCTTGGCCGTGATTGGCGCGATCGTCGGTGAGTTCATCTCCGGAAGGTCCGGGCTGGGCTATCTCGTGCTATCGGCCAACAACTATTTCAATACTCCCATGGCTTTCGCCGCACTTCTCTACCTGGTTGTAATGTCGCTGGCGTTGTACGGCATGGTGATCTTGGCCGAGAAATTGATGCTCCCCTGGTACCGCCGGGAAGCAGCAGGGTAAACGTGACCACACTGGAGGTCTGCGGAAAGTCTTTGTTACTGCGGGTCCGCTGCTTGCGCTGCGTCGGTCTCGACAATCGGCTATCGTCAGCGTAGAAGTTCAGCATGCGGACGCTCCGAGTTGTCTTGAGAACGGCATGTTTCACGACGCTTTTCGCCGTCACCGTCCTCCCCGCATCCTCGGCTTTCCCCTGGTTCGACAAAGGCCATCGCATCGTCGGCTGGATCGCCTGGGAGAATCTCACCTCGCCGGCGCGCGGCGAAATAGAAAAAATCCTTCCTTGCGGCACGACCGTCGCGGACGCGGCAGTCTGGCCGGACCACGAAGGGCGCAGCATACGGGACTTCGATCCCCTGCACTACGTCCGCATTCCCGAGACCGCCGACGGGTACGATCAGGAACGCGACTGTCCGGACAGAAACTGCATGGTGGAAGCGCTCGGTTAGTTCATGACGGTCGCCGCCGACAAGAACGCGCCGATTGTAATGCGGCGACTGGCGCTTTACTACGTCGCCCATCTGGTCGGTGATATGCATCAACCGCTTCATGCCGGCCGCACCGCCGATCGGGGCGGCGTCGATGTTCAAGTGGCTTATGGAGGCGCGACAACGAATCTCCTTTTTTTTGGGACAGAGACTTGGTCGAGCTGGAAAACGGTACCGACGAGGAAATCGCCGGCCGGCTCACTGCAAATCTCACGGAAAACGATCGTCTGAAATGGCAGGCCGGCAGACCCAAGCAGTGGACCGAGGAATCGTTAGCGCCGGCTCAATCGCACGCCTACAACACCGGACTCTCGGCCGAGCTTTCCGATGACTATGTCGAGAAGGCCCGCCCTATCGTCCGAACCCGGCTCGCCCAGGCCGGGATCAGGTTGGCCTGGCTGCTGAACAACGCGTTGAAGTGAAGGCGAGATACATCGTGGCAAAGAAATCAACCAAAATCGGGAGGCTAACATGGCACGGCATATAAATGGACCGCTCTACTATGAACGCATGGGACGCACGGGGCCGGTGATCGCCTTCATTCATCCCAACCCGATGGACCAGTCGTGCTGGATCTTTCAGATGGCGCACTTCTCGACGTGGTACCGGTGTGTTGCCATCGACATACCGGGATACGGGCGCTCGCCCAGGGCCGACCCCGGGCTTACGATGACCGACATGGCCGAAGCGTGTTGGGAGGCGATCGACGACGCGCTGCCCGGCGAAAAGGCGATCCTGGTCGGCTGCTCGGTGGGCTCATCACTCGCGCCTCACATGTACCACCTTCGTCCCGACAAAACAGCGGCGCTCGTGTTGTCGGGCACCGGCTACAACCCCAACAAGGAATTCACCAAAGGAAGAATCGCCAACTACACGGCCAATGGCATCGATTATCGCTGGGCCTACACCTTCGAAGATCTAAGCGCGGCGTTTCGCACGACTCCGCTGGCGCACTTCTTTGCGAACCTGTTCACCGAACGTAACCAATACGCCGATGTGGAGACGATCATCCACCAGTTCAAAGCACTCGCGCAGCCCTACCCCGAAGGTCTTTTTGAGCGCATCGCTTGCCCGACCATTATTCTGACCGGCAGCGAGGATAACAGCCATCAACGCGCCTTCGCGCTCCAGGAACGCATACCGAACTGTGAGTTGAAAACATTGCCGGGCGCCGGCCATGCCTGCCAGATAGAGCAACCATGGCTGTTCGATCGCTTTATGATCGAATTTCTTGCGAAGCACGGCCTATTCCCCGGAGCCTCCAGGCCGGCGAGAACGATCGTATAGCGCGCGGGCACTTGGAGTACTGGAGTGGTGGAGTAATGAGCAGTCGGAGGCTTGGACGATCGCGCAGAAAAAAGGGCGCTTTTGCATTAAGCGTTAGGGCGTAACCATGAAGCGAAGCATCGGAAGAATTCTCACGACCCACGTCGGCAGCCTGACGCGGCCGGCGGACATTATCGACGCCATGCGCGCGCGGGTCAGCCAAGAGCCTTATGACCGCGAGCGCTTCCCCGAAAACTTGCGGAAAAGTGTGGCCGCCGTGGTGCGCAGGCAGGCCGAAGTGGGCATCGACGTCGTCAGCGACGGAGAGTTCGGCAAGTCGGGCTTCGCGGTTTATATCAATGAACGGCTTGGCGGATTTGAACGCCGGCCGGGCAATCCCGGCGAGTCCGGCGTATCGCGAGGCAAGGATCGCAGGGACTTCGCCGACTTTTATCGAGAGTATGACCGCCTTACGCAATCCCATCGTCCGACGAGCGTGAAATGGGTGTGCACCGGCCCGATCACCTACGATCCGACTCTGCTGCAAATCGATATCGCCAATTTCAAGGCGGCGCTCGCGGATGTAAGCGTGAAAGAAGCGTTCATGCCGGTGGCCGCGCCGATTACCGTCGAGACGGACCGCCGCAACGAGTACTACCCGAGTCAGGAAGCCTACCTTTACGCCATCGCCGATGCGCTCAAGCATGAGTACAAGGCGATTGTCGATGCCGGTTTTCTGGTTCAACTGGACGATCCATGGATTACCGCGCGTTGGGACCAGTTGCTGCCCGACATCGATCTGAAAGAATTTCAGAAATTTTGTGAATCGCGGATCGAAGCGACCAATTACGCCCTGGCGGACATTCCGCGAGATCGCATCCGCTATCATATATGCTGGGGCAGCTGGCATGGGCCGCATAGCACGGACATCCCCATCAAGCACATCCAGTCGCTATTCCTGAAGGTCAAGGCCGGTGCCTATCTGTTCGAAGCGGCGAACGTGCGGCATGAGCATGAATGGAAGGTGTGGCAGGACGTCAAGCCGCCGGAGGGAACGGTGCTCATCCCCGGCGTCGTCACCCATGCGACCAACTTGATCGAGCATCCCGAGCTGGTGGCGCAGCGCATCGTGCGGCTGGCCAAACTCGTCGGGCGGGAAAACGTGCTTGCCGGCACCGACTGCGGCTTTTCCCAAGGCCCGTTCAGCGCCAAGGTCCATCCATCGATCCAATGGGCGAAACTCGAGGCGTTGGTCGAGGGAGCGGAACTGGCGAGCAAGGAGCTGTGGCCATAGGGCACGAGCATGTTGCGTCGTGATCGTGTCCGTGGAACGTGACCGTGAAATCCACACGAGCACGATCACGAACCACGAACACGAATAGGAGCGAGACGATTGAGCGGAAGAGATGAGTCCTTTTCAGCAGCCGTAGAGAGGAGAACCTCGTTGAACGCAAAGTACTTTGATTGCCATTTTCATATCATCGACAAAAACTTTCCCGTCGTGCCCAATCAAGGGTTCATGCCCGACGCGTTTACCAGTGAGGATTATTTAGACCGTTTGAAAACGGTCGATCTTTGCGGCGGCGCGGTGGTGTCCGGCTCTTTCCAGGCTTTCGATCAGACTTATCTATTCCATGCTTTGAAAGTGCTTGGTCCATCGTTTGTCGGAGTCACGCAAGTGCCGCAGACCGTTTCGGATCAGGAGTTGCAGGAACTCGACAGCGCAGGGGTTCGCGCCGTCCGATTCAACGTCAAGCGCGGCGGCTCGGAAGACATTCATCATCTGGAAAGCGTGGCGCGGCGGGTTCATGACCTCGTCGGCTGGCACACCGAGTTGTATGTCGATTCGGCCGAGCTTGCCGATCTGTTTGAGACTCTGGTTTCATTGCCGGCGGTCAGCATCGACCATCTCGGTCTCTCCAAAGCGGGGTTTCCGACGCTGCTCAAACTCGCGGAAAAAGGGGTGCGGGTGAAAGCCACCGGCTTCGGACGAGTAGACTTTGACGTCCGGCCCGCGCTCACTGACCTCTATGCGGCTAACCCGAGCGCGCTCATGTTCGGCACCGACCTGCCGTCCACCCGCGCGCCGAGGCCTTATCAGGATGACGATTACACCTTGGTTCTGGAAACATTGGGAGAAGAAAAGGCGGCCAATGTTTTTTACAAAAACGCGATCGAGTTTTATCGGCCGAAAAAAGTTGGGCAGTAGGCTGAAAGAAACATCAAAAGTAAATGAATGACTGACCTAGTCGTACTGCTTGTCTCGTCATCGTGCGTTGACCACGGCAGCCGGTAGGCGGCCGTCCTGGTGAATTATGACGAGTACGAACGCTTGGAAGAGACGCTGGATATCTTGAGCGATCCGGTATCGATGAGGCAGATCGCGCAGAGCAAGGGTTTCTACGCCAAAGGGCGGCCCGGAGAATCCTTCGAAGCCCGCTTCGGATCTCTCGTTACGCGCAAACGCCGGAAGCAATAATGGCCGTCTATCGGCCCGATTATCCCAACCCACGGTGCGCCTCTTTGAGGTTACGCAACTTAGGCTAATCTGACGCGCAACTCAGACAGTATAGGCAAAACTCAAATCACCAGCCTGACCCGCGTAAGTCCGCTACGAGAACAGTTCAGGAGGAACTATGCCGAAGCCGAAGGTTCGCACGGGAACACCGAGCGCTCAACTGTCGCGCGAAGAATTTTCCAAACGTGCTCGCGAGCGATTCTACGACCCGAGTTTCACGGCCCTCGCTCCGGAAATCGAAAGAATCATTGAGCTGGCGTGGAAGAATTATTCAGAATACCACAAAAGTCCGCGCACACGCCGGGCGGGAGCCGGTTTCAGCGATCCGGATTTTTCCCTTCCTATCGAATGGCTCGAGACGCGCAACGCCATTCAGCAGGCGGAAAAACGCCAAAAGAGTCCCCGGTCGAACTCGCGTATTCTCCTGATCAATGGCTCCAGCCGCAGCGAACACACTTGCCCGGGAGAAATGTCCAAAACCTTGCGCATGGTCAAAATGGCCGAAGAGGTCATCGTCGGTGAAAAAGGCTTCGAGGTGGATCTGCTGGATCTCAGCAAGCTCGCGTCGGAGTATGGCCGCATCATCTACCCTTGCAAGGCCTGCGTTTCGACGGCCATGCCGTTATGCCACTGGCCGTGCTCGTGTTATCCGAACCACGCCATGGGACAGGTCAATGATTGGATGGCGGAAATTTATCCCCGTTGGGTTGCGGCCCACGGCGTGATGCTCGTGTGCCCGGTTAACTGGTACCAGGCGCCCGGCCCGGTGAAGCTGATGATCGATCGCCTGGTCTGCGCCGATGGAGGAAACCCGGATCCAACCTTGACCGGCGGCAAAGATCCCGCACGAGCAAAGGAAGTGGAGCTTCAAGGCTGGTCCTACCCGCGGCATCTTAGCGGGCGGCTTTTCGCAGTCGTCGTTCACGGCGATGCCGCCGGCGTGGAAACGCTCCGCCGTAGTCTCACCGATTGGCTGACGGATATGGGATTGATCCCTGCCGGTCGCGCGGCCCTGGTTGACGGCTATGTGGGTTACTACAAGCCCTATGCAACCAGCCACGACGATTTCGACCTGGACAAAGGCTTTCACGAAGAAGTGCGCAATGCCGCCCGGAGCTTGATCAACGCGGTGCGCCTGCTCCGTCGGGGAGAATTCAAACAGCCCGATAGCTCGCTGCGCGAGCCGCGTCCGAAGTGAAGTGCGCGAGCGGAGGCGAGTATCGAGTATAAGGATGCGCAGACCCTTTCCGGATCAGGCTAACTGGATTGACCGTTAACCCATTACCATGGCAATTAAAGCCATGGCGTTTGCCCAATCGAAGTTTACGGCTTGAGGAAAAACTTCCGCTCCGGTGGAAGCGCGACGGAAACCGATAAAGGCGTGCTGTGGCAAAAACACTTCGTGAGTAACAAGGCACGGTGTCTACGCTGATCTGTCGGCAGAGAATCACGGCCATGTCGCGAGTCGCACAGACGGTCGGCAACAGCCGATATTTTTAGCCGGCGGTTTACATTTTACAGGAGGCACATCGACTCAGCATGGCGCAAAAATTTTACGTGGTGTGGTCGGGACGGCAGACCGGTGTATTCACGGATTGGGCGAGCACTCAGCGGGCCGTGGACAAGTATGCCGGGGCGCGCTTCAAGTCCTTCCCGACCCGTGCGGAAGCAGAGCAAGCATTTGGCCGCGGCCGCTATGCAAGCCTTCCGCCCAAAACGCCCGGCGGGCAAAACACCCGCACACCGGACACGGAACGTCGTACCATGCATACAGCTCATCAGCTCGATGTCAGCATTTATTGCGATGGTGCCTGTGAACCCAACCCCGGCAATGCCGGCTCCGGCATCGTGGTGTATCGAGCCGGCAAACTCGCGCAATTGTGGTTTGGCCTGTACAACCCCATGGGG
>Ga0209640_10005727_pt1 | contig 10859 bp, 6 predicted proteins | sample RifCSP10_1_FD_184018 | JGI IMG/M metagenome (GOLD analysis project Ga0209640, IMG submission 184018) | Soil microbial communities from Rifle, Colorado - Rifle CSP2_sed 10_1 (SPAdes) (version 2) | ecosystem: Environmental > Terrestrial > Deep subsurface > Rock core/Sediment | place: Rifle...
GGTTCGGTTCGCGGTTCTAGGCTCGCAGCCTCTCGGCGCTCAGTTGTGATTCCACGTACGGCGCCTCGTTGACTCCTGGCGCCTTCCTTCCCACCGCAATCAAATACCACTCGCGCGCCGAGGCCAGGATCACCACGCACACGATCGCCATGAAGAACAGCGCGAGTGCCGCATCGAGGCGGTCGTTGAACACCATGCGCGCCGTGGTCGCATCGGGGGCTCCGGCCAGTGACTGTGCGTGCGCGAGGAACCCGAGCTTCGGGTCGGGAGAAAACACCTTCTGCCATCCGGCCGTCAGTGTCGCCGCCGCCAGCCACGCGAGCGGCGCCAGCGTGACCCACGCGTAGCGGAGCTTCCCCATTTTCGCCAGCACGGTCGTCGCCACGCAGAGCGCGACGGCGGCCAGCAGCTGGTTGGCGATCCCGAAGAGCGGCCAGAGCGAGTTGATGCCGCCGAGCGGGTCGACGACGCCCTGGTAGAGGAAGTAACCCCAGCCCGCCACGACGATCACCGACGAGAGCAGGATGCTCGGATACCAGGACATACGCCCCAGCGGTTCCGAGACGTGGCCGAGCAGCTCCTGCAGCATGAACCGGCCGACCCGCGTGCCCGCGTCGATCGTCGTCAGGATGAAGACCGCCTCGAACATGATGGCGAAGTGGTACCAGAGCGCGAGGCCGGGCCCGCTGAACACGTTGCCCAGAATGCCCGCCATGCCGACGGCCAGGCTCGGCGCACCTCCCGTCCGCGAGAGCAGCGTGACCTCACCCATTTCCCTGGCGAGCGCGTCCAGTTGCTGCGGGCCGACCGTGAAGCCCCACTGCGCGATCGCCTGCGACGCCGTCGTCGAGTTGGCGCCGAGCGTGGCCGGACCGACGTTCATCGCGAAGTAGACGCCGGGCTCGAGGGTCGCGGCCGCGACCATGGCCATCACTCCGACCAGCGACTCGGTCAGCATGCTTCCGTAGCCGACGAGCCGGGCATCGGGTTCGCACCTGAGCATCTTTGGCGACGTGCCGCTCGAGACGAGCGCGTGGAAGCCGGACACGGCCCCGCAGGCAATGGTGATGAACGCGAAGGGAAACAGCTTGCCCGCGAAGACAGGGCCGGTGCCGTCGATGAACTGCGTGACGGCCGGCATCCTGAGCGGCGGCATCACCAGGAGGATCGCGACGCCCAGCACGAGGATCGTTCCGACCTTCATGAACGCGGACAGGTAGTCGCGCGGCGCAAGGAGCAGCCAGACAGGCAGCACCGAGGCGATGAAGCCGTAGACCATCACCGCCCACGACAGGCTGGTGCCCGACCAGGTGAATGCCGGCCCCCACGTCGGGCTCTCGGAGACCCACTGTCCCCCGACCAACGCGAACAGCAGGAGCACGATGCCGATCACGGTCGCTTCGGCGACTCGTCCGGGGCGCACGGCGTTCATCCACCAGCCCATGAGCAGGGCAATCGGCACCGTCATCGAGAGCGTGAACAGCCCCCACGGGCTGTCGCGCAGGGCGTTGACGACGACGAGAGCCAGCACGGCCAGAAGGATGATCATGATCGCGAAGATGGCGACCATCGCCGCCATCCCGGCGACGGGATTGACCTCTTCTTTCGCGATCTGACCGAGCGACTTGCCGTCGCGCCGCATCGAGGCACAGAGGATCAGGAAGTCCTGTACCGCGCCGCCGAGCACGACGCCGGCGATGAGCCAGATCGTCCCTGGGAGAAACCCGAACTGCGCCGCGAGCGTGGGGCCGACGAGCGGTCCGGCGCCCGAGATGGCCGAGAAGTGATGGCCGGTCAGAATCCATTTGTTCGTGGGCACGAAGTCGCGGCCGTTGTTCAACCGCTCGGCCGGCGTGGCCCGGCGCGGGTTCAGCTCGAACACCGTGTCGGCGATGAACCGCGAATAGAACCGGTAGGCCACCAGGTAGGTGCAGACCGCCGCCACCACGAGCCACGCGGCGCTGATCGTCTCGCCGCGCGACACGGCGATGAACCCGAACGCTCCCGCGCCGGCAGCCGCGATGGCGGTCCAGACCGCGCCCCTCCAGAGATGATTCATTGACCCCATTACTTGAAGCTCAAGTACCCAATCGCATTACCGGCCGACTCGGCGAACCATAGTCTATTACTCAGCCGCGCGGGCGGCTGCCGATCGCTGCCAGCGCTGAGCCCCGTCGCGCCAGCGTTCGGCGAGGACAGAGGGAACTCGGTAATCACGCCGTCCGGTGTGACGCGACCCAGCAACCCCCCCCTGGTGAACCAGATGTTGCGATCGGGCCCGACGGCGATGTTGATGGGCGATCCGGCCTGGCTCGGAATCGGAAACTCAGTGACCTGCCCGGTCATCGTGATCCGGCCGACACGGTTGCCGTCGGGAGCACGGCCATCCATCTTTCCAGCAAGCTCCACGAACCACATGTGGCCGTCCGCACCGGCCGTGATGTCGCCCGGACCCGAGTTCGGCCGTGGGAGCGCGAACTCCGTCACGACCCCAGCAGGTGTAATCCGGCCGATCTTGCTCGCATTGAACTCCGAGAACCACACGTTGCCGTCTGGGCCCGCCGCGAGCGCACGAGGTCCGCTGTCGGGCGTCGGGATGGCGAACTCGGTGATCACACCCTGCGGGGTAATCCGGCCGATCGTGCCGCCGGCGAACTCTCCGAACCAGATGTTTCCATCGGCGCCAAGAGCGATGGCGCGCGGCATGCTGTTCGGCGTCGGAATCGGGAACTCGGTGATGAGACCGTCGGGCGTGATGCGCCCGATGCGGTTGCCGGTGTGCTCCGAGAACCACATGTTCCCGTCGGCTCCGAGCGCGATGATGCGCGGTGAGCTGTTGGCGCTTGGAAGCGGGAACTCCCTGAGGCCGGTCCCGTCCGGGTTCATGCGTCCGATCCGATTGCCCGTCCCTTCGGTGAACCAGACGGTGCCGTCGGAAGCCAGGGCCACCGTTGTCGGACCGCTGCGCGGGTTCGGCAGCGGGAACTCGGTGGCGACCCCATCGGTTGCCAGCCGGTCCGAGCCGGTGAGCCAGCGCTGCTGGGTCAGGGCGGTCATTCCCGTGCACATCAGTATCCCTAGCACACACAGCCACTTGGGAGTCATAATTGAAGTCCTGTCGCCCCGCTCGAAACGGGTGAGCCCGTAAGTTATAGTCCGTTATGCGGCTCGAAACGTGAATTTGTACTCGTTGCCGCGAAAGCCGCATAACGGACTAGGCGCGCGGAGCGCGCCAAGAGATGCTGGCAACCAGCCAAGGGTTCTGCCGCGATATCAAGGGCAGAGCCCTTGGCTGGTTCACGCCTGTCGCGCGTGGCTATTAGTGTCTGCAGGGAGTGAGAATGGGCCGAGTTTCGGTGCTTGCGTGCTGCGCCCTCTGGATTCTGGCGACGGCGTCGGGCAGCCTGCGGGCTGACCGTGGGCCGGCCAGGGCCGCCGAGGCGCAGGCGCAGGCTTCTCCTGCGCAAATCGCGGCCACCCCTCTCGGCGCCAGGGAGACGACCCCGAATGGGGCGCTCATCCAGAAGTACTGCATCACCTGTCACAACGTGCGCGCACGGACGGGAGGCCTTTCACTCGACGGGATGAACCCGGCCGAAGCAGCCTCGAACGCGGAGGTCTGGGAAAAGGTCGCCATGAAGGTGCGCGGCGGGATGATGCCGCCGCAAGGGATGCCGCGCCCCGACGACGCCGTCCTGCAGTCCTTCGCTGCTTCTGTGGAGCGGGCCATCGATGAACGTGCCCTTCGCTCGCCCAGCCCGGGACACAAGCCGGTCCATCGACTCAATCGCACCGAGTATGGCAACGCCGTTCGGGATCTGCTCGATCTCGAAGTCGACGTGACGGGTCTGTTGCCGGCCGATGACGAAAGCCATGGCTTCGACAACATCGCCGGCGTGCTTCGGGTGTCGCCCTCCCTGCTGGAGAATTACCTCGCGGCGGCTCGGGTCATCAGCAGCCTGGCGGTCGGCACCGACACGGACCTCGTACGAGTCGCGTACCGCGTCCCTCCAGACGACTCGCAGGAGGACCACGTCGAGGGGCTGCCGATCGGTACCCGGGGCGGTCTGCTCTTCAGACACAACTTTCCACAGGACGCCGAGTACGAGTTCAGCATCAAGCTGCTCCGCAACATCGTCGGCTACATGACGGGGCTGGAGTTCGCGCACCTGGTGGAGGTGACCGTCGACGGCGAGCGCGTGTTCGTCTCGCAGGTCGGCGGAGACGAGGACAACCGGGCATCGGACCTGAACATGTCCGCGACGGCCGACAAGATCGACCAGCGGCTGAAGGCGCGCGTGGCCGTCGAAGCCGGGCCGCGGACGATCGGCGTGGCGTTCGTGCGGCGGAACCGTGCGGAATCGGACGAGCCACTTCAGCTGCACGAGCGCAATCACGATCTGCAGGACATGAACGGCCTGCCGCTCATCGATCACGTCAACGTGGCGGGCCCTTACAATCCGTCTGGCGGGGGTGACACGCCGAGCCGGCGCCGCGTGTTCGCCTGCCGTCCTTCGAAGGCGTCAGAGGAGGGCACGTGCGCACAGACGATCCTGTCGCGCCTCGCACGCCGCGCCTACCGCCGGCCGGTGACGAGCGGCGACACGGATCCGATCCTCGCCCGCTACGCGGACGGCCGAAAGAAAGGGAGCTTCGACGCGGGCATCGAGCAGGGGCTTCGTCTGATTCTGGCGAGCCCGAAGTTCCTGTTCCGCACGGAGGCGACGCCCGTCGGCACGGCGACCGAGCGCGTGACCGACCTCGAGCTGGCCACGCGTCTGTCGTTCTTCCTCTGGAGCTCGATCCCCGATGATGAGCTGCTCGACGCGGCGGCGCGGGGTCGGTTGTCGCGGCCGGCGGTGCTCGAGCAGCAGGTGCGGCGGATGCTCGCCGATCGCAGGTCTCGAGCGCTCGTGGACAACTTCGCCAGCCAATGGCTGCTGCTGCGCAATCTCAAGAGCCACGTCCCGAACCCTGGCGATTTCCCGAACTTCGACAACGAGCTGCGGGCGGCTTTCCGGACCGAGACCGAGCTGTTCTTCGCGAGCGTCGTCCGCGAGGACCGGAGCGTGCTGGACCTGCTGAACGCCGACTACACGTTCGCCAACGAGCGACTCGCCCGGCATTACGGGATCGAGGGCGTCTACGGCAGTCACTTCCGCCGCGTGCCCGTGCGGCAGGAGGAGCGGCGCGGGCTGCTCGGCCAGGGCAGCGTGCTCACGGTGACGTCGTACCCGAACCGCACCTCGCCCGTGCTGCGCGGCAAGTACATCCTCGAAAACATCCTGGGAACGCCGCCGCCCGCCCCGCCGCCCGACGTCCCGACACTCAGCGAGAACGAAGCGGGCCAGGAAGCGCAGTCGCTCCGCGCGCGCATGGAGGCGCACCGGCGAAACCCGACGTGTGCGACCTGTCACCGCGTGATGGATCCGCTCGGGTTCGCGCTCGAGAACTTCGACGGGGTCGGCGAGTGGCGCGTGAAGGAGCCAGGCGGTCGCGTCGATCCCGTGGGCCAGCTTGCCGACGGAACGGCCGTGGACGGCCCGATCGGCCTCCGCAAGGCGGTCATGAAGCACCCGGAGATGTTCGTGCGCACGGTGGCGCACAAGCTCATGACCTACGGCCTGGGCCGCGGCGTCGACTACCCGGATATGCCGCTCGTACGCAGCATCGCCCGTGACGCCGCGCCGCGTAACTACGCGTGGTCCGCCATCGTATTGGGCATTGTCAGGAGCGCCCCGTTCCAGATGAAGGTGGCCCCGCAGTCGGCGGTAGGCAGTTCACAGTAGGCGGTTCACAGACTGACAGCAGCGTAGAGTGCGCAGACCGGAGACCGAACTCCGGAGACCGCAGACGGGAGACCGAAGACCGGAGACCACGATGGCATTCATCACCAAGACGCACCTGCCTCGACGGACCTTCCTGCGGGGGATGGGTGTCAGCCTGGCATTGCCGCTGCTCGATTCGATGATTCCCGCGCGGACGCTGCTGGCGCAGACCGCGGCCAGGCCCGTGCCTCGCCTGGGATTCATCTACGTTCCGCACGGCGCCATCATGGACAAGTGGACGCCTGCCACGCTGGGCGCCGGCTTCGAGTTCACGCCGATCCTGAAGCCGCTCGAGCCGTTTCGCGACTCCCTGAACGTGGTGAGCGGACTCGGCCACCGCGCCGCCGATACGACGGCGGTGCACTCGCTCAGCCCGACGACCTGGCTCAGCGGCGTGCGGCCGAAGGCGACGCAGGGCGTCGATGCCCATGCCGGCGTGACGGCCGACCAGATTGCGGCCCAGGCCATCGGTCAGGACACCGTGCTGCCGTCGATGGAACTGGCCAGCGAGGACCATTCGGGCCTCATCGGCTCGTGCGACCGGGACTACGGCTGCATCTACATGAACACGCTGTCGTGGCGGACGCCGACGACACCGATGCCGATGGAGATCAACCCGCGCAAGGTGTTCGAGCGGATGTTCGGTCACGGCGGCAGCAGCGCCGAGCGGCAGGCCCGCATCCACGAGGATCGCAGCATTCTCGACGCCATCACGAAGGACGCCGCCGGGCTGCAGCTTCAGCTCGGCGCCTCCGATCGCCAGGTGATGTCGCAGTACCTGGAGAACGTGCGCGAGATCGAGCGCCGCATCGAGCGCGCCGAGCACAGCCAGGGCGACGAGGATCTGGTGCTGCCGGCGCGGCCCGCCGGCGTGCCGTTCGACTACGAGGAGCACATCAAGCTGATGTACGAGCTGATGGCGCTCGCCTACCAGGCCGACGTCACGCGCGTCATCACCTTCATGATCTCGCGCGAGGTGAGCAATCGGACATATCCGCAGGTGGGCGTCACCGACGGCCACCACGCGATCTCCCATCACCAGAACCGGGCGGAGAAGATGGAAAAGAACGTCCGGATCCAGACCTACAACATCGGGCAGTTCGGCTACTTCCTCGAGAAGCTGAGGGACACGCCGGACGGCGACGGCTCGCTGCTGGATCACTCGGTGCTGCTCTACGGCAGCAACATGAGCAACAGCAACGCCCACGATCACTTCCCGCTGCCCAACCTCGTGATTGGCGGCGCCGCGGGACGGATGAAGGGCGGCCGTCACCTCAGGTACCCCGATCACACGCCGATGGCGAACCTCCTCGTGACGATGCTCGACAAGGTCGGCGTGCGTCAGGAGTCGCTCGGCGACAGTTCCGGGCGGCTTACGGACCTGTAGTAGGCAGTAGGCAGTTTCGTAGAGCAAGGGATGCGAACGACGTTCTTGGCCTCATTGTTCGTGATCGCGTCCATGGCGGGCGCACTTGACGCCGACACTGTGGTCGCGAGGGATACGCGACTCGTGCAGGCCGCCAAGACGGGCGACACGGCGGCCGCCGTCGCGCTGCTGAACAAGCGCGTCGATCCGAATGCCGCCGAGCCCGACGGGACGACGCCCCTTCAGTGGGCGGCGCGGAACAACGACACGGCGCTCGTCGAGCGCCTGATCCGTGCCGGCGCCGACGTCAAGGCGGCGAACCGGTACGGGGTCACCGCGATCGCCCTCGCCTGTGAAAGCGGCAGCGCCGCCATCGTCGACATGCTCATCGCGGCCGGCGTCAGCGCCAACGCCACGGGGCCGTATGGCGAGACCGCGCTTCACACCTGCGCGCACGCAGGCAAGGTCGACGCCGCGAAGGTGCTGATCGCACACGGCGCCTCGATCGACGCCGGCGAGAGCTGGCGCGGGCAGACGCCGCTCATGTGGGCGGCGGCGCAGGGACACCCGCAGATGATGCGCGCGCTCATCGAAGCGGGCGCCGACGTCAACGCGCGCTCCACGATCATCAACTGGGAGCGCCAGCGCACGTCCGAGCCTCGCGACAAGTGGCTGCCCCCCGGCGGGCTGACGCCGCTCCTCTTCGCGGCCCGCGAGGGCTGCGTCGAGTGCGCGAAGGTCCTCGTCTCGGCCGGCGCCGACCTCGACATCGTCGATCCGGATCGGCACACCGGGCTCATCCTGGCGCTTATCAACGGGCACTTCGACGTCGCCGGGGCTCTCATCGACGGCGGCGCCGACGTGAACATGGAAGACAAAGTCGGACGGACCGCGCTGTGGGCCGCCGTCGACGCGCACACGATGCCCGCCTCGAACAGGCCCGCGCCGCGAGAGACCGACGACACGCTGAGCAGCATGGACGTCATCCGGAAGCTCATCGACCGCGGCGCGCGGGTCGATGTGCCGCTCCGCGCGCAGCTCCCGTACAGGACCAAGATCGATCGAGGCGGTGACGGCGTGCTCGGCGCGGGGACGACTCCGCTGCTGCGCGCAGCCAAGGCGGGCGACGTGCCGGTCATCCGGATGTTGCTGGACAAAGGCGCCAGTCCGCACGCCATGACCGCGCGGAACGTGAACGGCATCATGATGGCCGCCAACGTGGGCACCCGCGAAGAGGACATGACAGGCCTCGCCAAGACGCAGAAGGAGGCGATCGAATCGATCCGCCTGCTGCGTGCCGGCGGTGCCGACGTCAACGCCGCCGACAGCCAGGGACGGACGGCCGCACACGGCGCGGCGCTGTGGGGCTGGACCGATGTCGTGCGGTTTCTTCATGAGAACGGCGCACGGCTCGACGTGATGGACAAGCGCGGCTTGACGCCGCTCGACACGGCGCTCGGCCTCGCCGGCGGCTTCGGCTTCGACGGCCGCTCTGGTGTCGTCCGCGAGGAGACGGCCAAGGTGATCCGCGAGCTCGGCGGCATCGCCGGAACGCCCGTCGCAGCACCCGCGCCTGGGCGTCGTCCCGTTGGCGACCGTAACCAGGACGACCCGCAGGATGGGGACCGTAACTAAGTTTGAAGTTCAAAGTTCAAAGTTGGAAAGTAAGTTCGAAGTGCATCGTGTCCGGCTTCTTGACCGCCGTAGCCTTGGCGCGCATCGGGCCGTATGAAGTCACCGACAGCCTTGGGGCGGGCGGAATGGGCGAGGTCTACCGGGCGCGTGACACGAAGCTCGCGCGCGATGTCGCGCTCAAGGTACTTCCCGACCAGTTCGCATCCGATGCGGATCGCCTGGCCCGCTTCCAGCGCGAAGCGCAAGTCCTTGCCTCTCTGAATCACCCGAACATCGCGGCGATCTACGGTCTCGAGGACGCGATGTCCGGCTTTCAGCCGGACCCTCAACCCCTTTGACCATATAATCGGCGCGGTCACGGCACTCGATGTCTCTTGAGCCCGGCACGCGGATTGGTCCGTACGAGATCACCGGAACGATCGGCGCGGGCGGCATGGGCGAGGTCTACCGAGCCCGCGACAGCCGCCTCGATCGCCAAGTGGCTGTAAAGGTGCTCCGCGCCGGGACCACCTCGCCCCAGGCGTCTGGGCGGTTCGAGCGAGAGGCCAAGGCCATCGCGGCGCTCAACCACCCCAACATCTGCTCCATCTACGACGTCGGGACCTCGCCCATGCCCTTCCTCGTGATGGAACTGCTCGACGGCGAGTCGCTTCACCAGCGTCTGTCGCGCGGCCCACTCGACGTGGCGACGCTCGTCGACACAGGCCTCGCTCTGGCCGACGCGCTCGCGGCAGCGCACGCCCGCGGCATCGTCCACCGCGACCTCAAGCCGGCAAACATCGTACTGACGACTCACGGCCCGAAGATTCTCGACTTCGGACTGGCACGTGTCGTTGAAGGGACGACGTCGCCCGATGTCGGCGCCACCGCGGGTCCAACGCTCCCGGTCGCCAGCCCGCTCACAGACGCAGGGATGGCGGTTGGTACCGTGGCGTACATGTCTCCCGAGCAGCTGCGGGGTGAGGCGCTCGATGCGCGCACCGACATCTTCTCCCTGGGACTCGTGCTCTACGAGATGGCGACGGGCCAGCGCGCGTTCGTCGGCGGCACGAGTGCCGTCGTCTCGGCGGCGATCCTGCACGAGCAGCCGCGAGCGCCGCGGAGCCTGCGTCCCGATCTTCCTGCGCGCCTCGATCAGGCGATCCTGACGGCGCTCGAGAAGGACCGCGACACACGGACTCAGACGGCAACGGAGTTGCGGGCGGAGCTGAAGCGACTCAAGCGAGAGCTCGTCGGGACGCGCACGTCGGCTTCTGCGCCGTCAGTGCAGGTGGCTCCATTCGACGACAGCCATGACACCCGCGAGCCGGCGGCCGTAATCGCCGTCGCGGCGCCTCCACCCGGCTCCTCGGATGCGCAGCTCATCGCCGGCGTGATCGGCCGTCATCAAAGAGCACTCGCGGGCGCGGCCGCGGTCGTAGTGCTGGTCGGTGTCACGTGGTTTCTGAATCGGCAAGCCGACACAGACCCCTCGCGGGAGACGGCGCTCTCCATCGCAGACCTCGAGGTCGTCCAGCTCACGACGACCGGTACGGCAGGGACGCCGGCCATCTCCCCTGACGGCGCCTACGTCGCCTATGTCGAATCCGGGGGCGGTGCCGCCAGCCTCAGGGTGAGACAGGTGGCCACCGGGAGCAACGTCGAGATCGTGCCGCCCACGCCCGGCGTCGTCCTCGCCGGTACGAACTTCACGCCCGACGGCGTGTTCGTGGACTACCTGCGACTCGTTCCGCCGGCCCCCCCCGAACTGTGGCGGGTCCCGACGCTCGGGGGTCAGGCTCGACGACTGAGTGGAGACATCGCCAGTCAGGCGGGCTGGTCGCCCGACGGACGCCAGATGGCGTACATCCGCCAGCCCGCCCCCGGGCGCAGCGAGCTCGTGATCGCCAAACACGATGCTGGCGCGCCGCGAGTCGTGGCCGCGCGAGATGCGCCGCTGCGCTACCTGAGCCTCGTGAACTACCGTAGCGCGTACGGTCCAGCCTGGTCACCCGACGGGTCCACAATCGCACTCGTCGGCGCACGGCTGA
>Ga0209640_10005728_pt1 | contig 10858 bp, 7 predicted proteins | sample RifCSP10_1_FD_184018 | JGI IMG/M metagenome (GOLD analysis project Ga0209640, IMG submission 184018) | Soil microbial communities from Rifle, Colorado - Rifle CSP2_sed 10_1 (SPAdes) (version 2) | ecosystem: Environmental > Terrestrial > Deep subsurface > Rock core/Sediment | place: Rifle...
CCTTATGTAATCAGGACGGGGATGAACCTGTGTAGAGAGATTTCCCCCATCGATTGTATCCAGGTAATCCAAACGGATAGGCCATTCATATTTAAATTGTTTTGCAGCGTCAGCCCCTAATACTCTTTTGTTTTCCTGGTACATTAAACAATCGAAAGAAAATTCCAGTTTTCCTCCATCATTTTCTAAAATCACTCCATTCTCAGGAACAATCATTTCGAAAGACCATGCATAATTCGGCTGATCAGGATCGAGACCCATATGCCCCTGCATAAACTTTCCACCCCAGGGTCCCGGGAAAAACCATGGACGAAGCCTGAAAGGGGTTTCGGAAATTTCATGTAAAGCATGCCGGAAATCATCTCCGGAAATAAGAGACGGATTTAGTGTATCCTGAAAATCAATAAAATAGTCTATTGAAGGAAGAAGCTGTTTCTTTAGCCTGTTCAGTGCCTGCCATTCAACGAAATATGAACGTTTATAGAAGTTTCCAAAAGATTGTACAGAATCCGATCCGATATTTTTTATTTCACCTTTACGTGCATATTCCTGGATCAAATCTTTCGGAATATCTATGTACCAGAGTTCATCCCAGAGTTCGAGCAACCCGGCACCAGTACCATAAATAATTAATAATTTACCTGCTCTATCGGAACGTGCTATCGAAGCTTTAATTCTGTATTCTGCAATTTTCTTCGCATCAAAAAATGTCTCTGCTCCAAAAGGATAGTGAGTACCGAATAAAGGATCATCACCTCCTAAGAAAGGTTCAACTTTTTTATCAATCTCTTCCTGTGAAAGCAGACATTCACTTATATCCATCCAATTAGCAGTTATTGCTTTTTCTTTAAGTGCACTTTTTAATTCTGATTGGAATTCGTTCCACTTAATTCCCTGGTATCCATCGATCATCAATACTTTTAATCCTTTAGGAATAGATGCAGTAATTTTAGCTGCTAAAACTTTATAACCCTTTTCAATTTTTCCTTTGTTAAGTTTAAACGCCGGTGCTGTATCGAAAGGTCCTCGCGGAAAACTTCTCATTCGTTCCGGCAATAAAGCTATAAACGGATCTAAAATTATATCGCCAGTATGTTTATTCATCAAATTCCTTGTATTTTTTTCATCATAATGTTCAATTTAAAAATGCAACTCCATAAGCCGCTGCACGGTTTCCAAGCCGTGCAACTTTTATCTGAACTTTCTTACGGGGAAAAGTCCATGCCCGCTTGTGCACAATTTCAATTAGTCGCGGAAGAATTATTTCCGCACTATTCATTACTCCACCGCCAAGAACAACCACGTCGGGACCATAAGCATGTATCGCATTTACAATACCTATAGCCAGATCATCCTGGAAAGCGTAAAGAGTATTAAAATATTTTTCTTCCTTATTTTTTATCCTGCTAAAAAATTCAGGAAGAACATCATTACTATTCTTTAATTCAGGATGGGCTTCTATAACACGCTTAGCAAAAGCAGTTGCAGAACAATAAAGCTCAAGGCATCCCCTGTTGCCACAAGGACATTCGGGACCATTATGATTGATACTTATGTGTCCGCCGAGCAATCCACCCAAAACATCAGAACCATAAAAAGGTTTACCATCAACTACAACCGCACAGCCAAAACCGGTTCCAAGAGTCATACAAACCATCGCTTTACTCCCCTGCCCCGCACCAAATTTATATTCACCCCAGGCAAATGCACGTGCATCATTTTCAACTTTAAATGGAATATTTAATTTTTTACCAAATGCTTCTTTCAAATTTTTCCCGGCTAATAATGCACCAGCCCCAATATCATCTTCTAATACACCTGTTTCAGTATTAATTAAACCTTTAATAGCCAAACCGCCAGAAGTTAATTTGTAATCTCTACTAACTCCTTTGGCATGGGCAATTAAATTATCAAGAAGATTTCCGTCTTCGGTGAATTCAGCCAATTTATTTTCAACAAAAACAACTGGCTTTCCATCTTCGGAAAATATTCCTGTTTTTAAGTTTGTGCCACCAAAATCAATTCCAAGACGCATATATATTTTTTGAATTTTGAAATTATATTAATCAGTGTCTGTTTTCTCCAAAGAAATAAATTAAAGCATCAATCAAATGCCGGCGCCAATTTCCCCAGGTATGTCCTTCATAATATTCTTTATACATGAAATCATATCCTTTCTCTTCCAGGACTTTTTTTAATCTTCTGTTCCCTTCTGAAAAGTTTGTCTCTTTATCGGGAAGAAAGGTCGCTCCAACTTTCTTTTCATAAGTTCCAACATCAACAAAAAGTCTTATCTCTCTTTTTTCTGATGAACCAATCAGCTTTATCAGTTTATCATCGTTGAAAGAGTGATAACCTGATTGACTATAAGCCATTTTAAATACTTCAGGATGCTTAAACGAAATATATGCGGATATTAGTCCGCCAAAAGAATCACCAACAACGAGCCTTCCATCAGGATTTTGTTGAGTGGAATATTTTGAATCAATAAAGGGAACAAGCTCATTAACAAAAAACTGAACGTAATCATCACTCATTCCATATTCAGTCATCCTGTTGGGAACTTTTGGCTGATGAAGATTAGGCGGAGTTACGAATACTGCAATTAAAGGCTTTACTCTTTTTGCTTTTATTAACTCATCTAAGACATGAGGAACTACAGCAAATTCAATATAATCTCTTCCATCCTGGAAATAAACAACGGGGTATTTTGTTTCATCATTATAATCGTGCGGTAAATAAACGTGAATAGTATGTTCATAAGGTAAAACACCGGCAGGTATATTCATCTCCTGCACCCGGGAATAGCTGCCTTTTTTCCCTTCTTCATATTCCGTAAAGAAAGAATGCCGAACATAACCCGGCATTGCAAGTTCAGAAAGCTCTCCCAAACCGTTTAGCGATTTATATTTGTTCAGGGAATCGGTAAAAGGAAAACTATCCATTGAAAACATGAACCAGTATTCCAGGCAAGCAGTCGGTTCAAAGTTACCGCCGTAGTAAAAGAGATCTGTCCCTTCTATCTTTTTTAACTGAACCAGGTTTTCCCAGTCAGTCATATCTCCTATTATCCCGACTTTTTCTTCATTTCCTTTATACAAAAGAACAACCGTCGAATCATTTTCAAAAATGGGATAGCTTGTTTGGCTTAGTTGATTAATTAGTTCGTCGGCAAGAATTTGTTTCTTTTCATTCGTATCAGCTTGGTTAATTTTTTCGAGATATCTTTCAAAAAAATTACCGGATATTTTTACTTGTTCAGTTTTCATCTGCGGTAAAACCTCTGAAGAAAATATTAAAAACAATATCAAGCAAAACAATATTTTAATATTATTCTCCACCTGTTAAATTATTTTTACAATTAATTTTTAATGATTCCTTTTTTATTTACGTGGTAAAGCTTTCCCTGGTAAGGAATATTTTTTAATTCTGCTTTCGGATCGAACTGTCCAAAATCAGGATTAGCTTTAATACCATTGCTCATTGATGCTTCAACGCCAAAAATTGATTCTATAATTATATTTGTCCAGCTTCCATGTGAAGAAACTGTCCAATCGCAGATATAAGGACCATCCGGGGTAGATTTTCTCGCCCCACCTGATTCAGGATCGACAGCAGTTTCAACAAAGTGTGCCTGTCCCAGCGGACCCTGGTTAGCTGTCCTTGCAATTCCTTTCAGCCATTTAAAAGCAAGATCTCCCTGTCCTATTTTATATAAACCTGTAACTGCCTGTACAGGCCAGGCGGGATACGCTCCGTTCCATTGGTGGTCGGGACGAACACTGAACATTACGTTATCATCTCCCGGCGATAATGCACGCATCCAGGTTGGAGTTTGTAATTCATTAATAAAAAAACGGGTCATTTCAGTTTTTTGTTTTTCAGATAAATCATCAGTGATACTATTCAGTATAGTTATAAAATCGTAACAATGGCGGACTTCAACCAACCGGTTATCGGGGAATCTTGTATTCCAGTATCCTTTTCCGTTTACATAGAGTTTTTGAATTTCCGGAATTAATTGTTCTGCTTCATTTAACAATGTTTTACTTAGTTCCCTGTTCCCAAGAAGAGAAGCGATTTCCGATCCGACTCTCATATTAAAAACATTAGCAGCATTAAGACTTGCAACTTCGTGAATATAAGTGCTGACACATTCCAACAGATTATTTATTCCGCCATAATCTGCCAAACCGCTTGCGGTTTTAAATTGCTTCCAGTTGGAAGAATACTTTAACAAATAGTTCTTTACTTTTTCTTCAGTTGAATCATTCTTTAATTCTTTTTCTAACCATTTAAGATTGCCACTCCAACTCAGGTAATTTTTTGAAATTGTCATCATTGCAAAATCGTTAACGGAATACCAGGGACCAACAGGACCGCCAGTTAAATATTCCGTACCAAAATGTTTATGAACATCCATCAGCATCCAGTGCTCGAGATATTTATTCATTACTTCAGGATCGAGAAGAGCATGTGTTAAAGAGCTTAAAGCATAATCCCAGATGAATGTAACAGACTGCCAGTAACGCGGCATAAGCGTATCGTAAGTTCTTCCTAAAACCGAATATGGGTTGTCTCTTTTAAAATAAATAATTCCCAAAACTCCCATATTATATAGCTTAGAAATCTCTCTATCAGTTGTTTCCAAAAGCGGCATAGAACCAGAGAAGCGGGAGTTTCCCGGAGTGAATGCAGCTTTTATTTCTTCATTCCATTCATCATGAACATTTTTAATTATGTCTTTGGAATTATTTGTTATTTCATCATAAGTATTTTGCAGGTCTTCAACAGCATCATCCACTGCATTTATATAAATGATATTCTTTTTCTCTGCTGCCTTTAACTTTATTTTTGATTTAACTCCATTAGTATTTATTTCATCAGCAAGTGAATAAATACCCTGTAGTTGAAACGCGGTACTGTGTTTTGCGGAATAAAGCAACGCTTTTCTTTTATTGTCTATCTCAATTTTGTTGTCTCTTTCAAGCGGCGGAAAAGCATCATTCCAGGTTCTTACAGCCTTTGTAACACTTCCGGCAAAACCAAATCTTATTTCAACTTCGCGTTCTTCACCACTCCTGTTTTCCATTTCGAGATGAACAAGAACGGCTTTCTTCTTCATCGGAAGCACAGTAACAGATTTATAAAATATTCCTTTATATTCTGCAGATCGTTCTATACGATCGGGGTACCAGACAAAATCAACATAAGTACCTGTTGCGGGAAAATATTTATCATCGATGAACAATCCTCCAGTGATAATATCGGAACAACCGAAAGGCGGGAAGTTCAAACTTCTTACACCGGTAAGATCAATATCCGATTGTACACAGCCCCAAAAGTTTGTTAAACCAGGAGGATTAAAAATATCGCCGGATTTATGTTTAAGTATATCACTTTTCAGATCATCAACATTTGGAATCATTAAGTTTCCTTGCAATAAAAATTTTTTTTAGTCTAGCTCCACTTCAATTAAATGAGGATAGTATTCTTCAAATTCTATATAAGTTAAATAAATTACTTTCCCGTTTTTCTCAGATAATTCATGATGCTCTTTACCGGCATAAATCAATACAGGATATGGAAGCTCTTTCTCCCGTTTTGATTTAACTTTATGCAAAAGAACAGGTTCACTCCACGGTCCCAGGAGAGAAGGTGAAGTACGTCCTACTATATCTCCCGTAAGATCGTACGAATGAACAGCGAGATAATTTTCCAAATAAGGATTGTATGAAACGGAAAGTTCGTTCGGCATATTTGTGAAAACAGGAACAGCTTCTTTTACATTTTTACTCCAGGTTTCACCGCCGCAATAATATTCATGCTTTTCAAACTCTTCTATTTGTGATGGTCGTATGCGGGCAAGGTAGCACGTCTGTACAGAATCTACGGGCACTACACCATATAAGTAGAGCCAATTATTTTGTTTGTCTTCAGATACAGCAGAACCAAATTTTGGCTCATCAATTTTCCATAGGAGATCAGAGCCTGCATAATTAATTCTTCTGAATTTCCAATCAGTTTTGTCTCCGACGGCTAATCCAGCACCAAGTACTTCAAAAGTTCCGGGCCAAACGGTTTCATCGAGCATTTTGATCTTCAAAAAATAAAGATAGATCTTGCCATCCAGATAAATTCCATGCAAACACCAGATTCTTATCAGGTCAGGGTCTTCATCGGGGAGAAGTTCTATTAAAGGTTTTATATTTCCTTCTTCGTTAGTTATATAATGAAAGTTATTCAAACCGTTTCTACCGGAATTTTCTTTTAATAATAATCCCGTATTGTTAATCATTTTTTCAATTAAGCCTTTGCCGGACATGTCTTTCGTACCGACAGGTTCTCCACCCGGATACCACAAACTTTCACCAGGTTTTCTTTTACCAATCAGTGTATCGCCAAAAAACCAAAGTGTTTCGCCATTCAAAGGAATTGAAAATGCGCCGTCCTGACCAATCATTTTGTGGGGATTATCAGTAAACTGAATTCCAAGATCTCTTACAGATTTTACTTTAATAGATTTAGACATTTGAAAATTTTTCCTTACCAAATTCTTGAAAGACATCCCTGGAAATTTCGGGATGAATAAAATTTTATTTCATCAAAATCATTTTACGTGTTTCTGTAAATCCATTCATAGATATCCTGTAATAGTAAATGCCGCTTGAAAGTTCCTGGTCTGAAAAATTAATTGCATAATTTCCCGCAGGTTTATATCCATTAACCAAAACAGCTACTTCTTTACCGGCTAAGTCATAAACCGTCAGCCTTACCTCAGTTCCTTTTGCAACAGAGTAATTGATTGTCGTTGATGGGTTAAAAGGATTTGGGAAATTTTGAGATAAGCGATATTCAGACGGAATTCCATCCAGCTTAGTTTCTTTTATGCCCGTAGCAGGTGTCACAGTTACCATATGATTCATTGATGTATCTGCACCGGCTAATTCCTGATCATTTTCCTGGTCATTTAGAAAAAGCAGGATGTCGACTGTATTAACTGTTACAAGATAACCGATCGGAAAATCACCCGTCGTATCTCCTACCTGTAAATTTACCGTTGCTTCATATACAAGGTTAGCCTCATGCAAATAACCTGTATCTGAAAGTAAATTTATCCATTTCATTCCTTCAGGCGGGGCAATGACCGTATCAATATCTCCCCAGGTGGGATGGGCTGAAGTATCAAGCACCATATCGCCAATTCCCATAGGAGTATCATAAGTACCGTCAATGAATGACCAATCTTCCGGGACAAGTATAGCGATAACACCTTTATGCGGATTATTTTGTTCGGCATTCATATCTGAAACTGTTATAGTAGCTGTAAAAACACCACCTGCTTCTACTATAGCAGACTGCATAATTTCAGTTATATAACAACCGGAATAAAGTACTGGGAAAATTAAAGCCGTTAATAAAACTAACTTTGAAAATATTGGTTTCATAATTTTCTCCGATTTTTTCTGATATTATTGAGACTACCGGTTACTCCCGGCAGCCTCAAATTTTTAATAACTCTTGTATACTAATTCACATCGTCACTTTTAGTCTAACTTTATTTCATTAAAATCATTTTGTTCGATTGAACAAACCTGCTTCCATCGATTCCTTCTGCAGAAACGGTATAGATATAAGTTCCACTTGAAAGGTTAGCTGCATTAAAATCGAGAATGTGCCTTCCTGCATTAAATTCAGCATTTGTTATTTCTGCCACTTTTTCTCCGATAGAATTATAAAGTGTTATAATAACTTTAGCTTCAACTGGAAGAGCAAACTCAATTGAAGTAGATGGGTTGAAAGGATTAGGATAGTTTTGTGAAACTCTATATTCTATCGGGACAGAAAAATTCACTTCTACTATTTTTGAATATTCATATCTGCCGTCCAGATCAATTTGTTTCAGCCTGTAATAATAAAATCCTCCGGTAAGATTTTTATCTACATAATTGTATTTGCTGCTTTCAGTTGTTGTTCCTTTGCCATGAACAAAACCTATTGTAGAAAACTTACTGTTATCAATGCTTCTTTCGATCTCAAAACCTCTGTTATTGGTTTCTGTTGCTGTTTCCCAATTTAATGTAACTTCATTCTTCCCTACAGAAGCAGAAAATGAAGTTAACTCAACCGGTACAACACCGGATATAGTAATTTGATTATCTAAGCTAACGTCATACCATGTTGAATCAGAAAAATCAAGAGAAGCATTAGTAACGAAATACCCTAGATCAAAATCGCCTTGTGTTAATGCTGTTGTCATTATAATCGAAAGAGTAACATCCACGGTATCGACAAGAGTAGCGTGGGACTGAGAGGACTGGTAAACAACCCACATATAATTTGCCCCACTTGGATATCTTCCCTCTAAAGAATCTGCCCAGAAATCAACCTGCCCACCCGGTTCAGCATCTGAACTGTCGGGATGAAGGAAAGTCATATAATCTGTATATCCCCCCGAAAAATAGACAGAGTCAATAGTCCAATCGTTCGGAATCAAAATTCCCACTATACCGTAATGGGGATTTGCATCTGATTGACCTTCCACAGATACTGTTAAAGTAGTTGTAATTTGTTCACCACCCAGCGCGGATGAAGGCTGATTTACTAAAACTATAATAAAACAACCTGCAAGGAAAACCGCCACCGTAATTGCTGCAATCACAGCAGTTACCATTGTATTTCTGCTTTGCATTTTCTTAACTCCTTATTTGTTCTTAATTATATAGATTTTTTTAGAACATTAATTTCTGAGAGCAAACTGTTCCTCCTTTCTTTGCTCTTCTTATTAATATTTTATTGATGTTTTACCTTCATTCTTAATTACTATTTCAAATAGATCATCTTTTTTGTGAGATTAATTTTTTCGGTCTGCAATGAGTAGAGATAAACTCCGCTTGCCAACATTTTTTCACCCAATCTGTTTACATCAAATGTATACGAATGAAATCCTGCCGACAGCCTTTCTCCTGCAATTTGAGCCACTTTATTTCCCAGCATATCATAAACAATCAATGAAACAAATCCACTTTCTTCAATTTTGAAATTAATTGTTGTAGATGGATTAAAAGGATTAGGATAATTCTGTTCAAGAGAAAATTCTTTTACTGTTTGTGCCAACTCATCAATGCTTGTTGCAGTCGAATCATTAATTTTAAGATAAATAAACCGGGGGCGGTAAATATCGGCATTTGAAAAAAGATCGCCGAAGTTAAATGAGTTTACATTATAGCTTATTAATAATTCTTCTGAAGTAGATAAATTAGGATGAGCCTTAGCATTGTAAACAAATATATCGGGATCTTCCTGTACTTCGGGGCATTCATAAACCGAATAAAAAATTCCAAATGGTCCAACCGGGCTTTCACCGAATTTAACTACAACATTATTCCCGCTTTGTGCAACAAGCAAATATTTACTACTGCCGAGCGGGATGACACTAAATTCCTGGGAAATTCCTGAAGTTATAGAAGCACAGTCTTCTATGCTATTTCCCCAACCAGTACCTTTCCAGTATTCCCATAAATTAAAATTTCCAATATTTTCCGGAAGAACACGCGCAGCTACAAGCTCTTTTCCAGATGAATTATTCTTTGGTCCGTATATATAAATATATCCATCGGGAGAAGGATTTCCCGAATTTAAAGTCATCGGCATAATTGCCTGACCGAATACAATTTCCCAACCTTCGGATTCATTTTTCAGAAACAATGGAGTATCAAACTGTTCAACATTTGTAATAAAGTTTTGTTCATCGAGAATAAACTTAATAAGAACAACTCCGTTTACTTCAAATCCGAAAGCACCACTTCCGGTACTATTAAGCCGGAGAGCAAAAATATAGATTGTGTCTTCGATAGAAATTCCGTCCATCAGCCAATACCAATCGCCTTCATTTGCATTTGGAGTCTCGGGAATGAAAACTGTTTCCGGATTTCCGTTTGTATCTTCTCTCCAGAAAAATTCAATATTGTTTTCAACCGGTTCCGCATCCTGCATAAGTGCAAGAGTGTTGTTAATTATCTGCGAATTAACACGATGATCCAGACTATCAACCTCACCGATAAATGTATCGCTGAAAAGGATCAACTGCTCACCTGTTCCGCCTGCAGAGGGCAGCTCATATTCATTTAACGGTATGGAATAAATTCCATCGGCTCCCGTCCATCCACTAGTTCTATCGAATAAATTATCCCACTCCGGTGCCTGGCGAGTTTCAAATAAAGAGACGCATAATCCTGAATCGGGAATACCTATAGGATGAGGGAATGAAACCGGAGCCCATTGCGAATTACCGGATGAAAGCAACCCTGAAGTAGCTTTTGTAGTTAAATAACCTAAATTGAAACATCCCTCGGTTTGTCCGACCTGCAGTTTCAATTGTACTACAAATGATACCGGCTCATCATATGTATAACCCTGGTCAGAGAGAAGTACAATCCATTTCATATTTTCACCGTACTGTGAAACCGGAAATGAAACTTCAACTGAATCTTTCCACTCTTCCGATTCGGCAAGTGTTCCGTTACCCAAATCAGATGAATAAGTTGCCGAAATAAATGTCCAATCGTCCGGCGCAATTATGCCCAGTATTCCTTTATGAGGATTTGTTTCAGGTACAATATTATCGTAGATAGAAATTTCTATATCTATCACTTCACCTGTTTGAGCAGATTTTGGTTGATTGACATATTCAAACAAACAACCTTTGGATACAATTATTGCACACATAAGAATTAAATACTTAATAATCTTTTTCACACCAGATTTAGTTTTACTTTTTAACAGTTTCTTTTTCTTTGATATAAATTTGTATCGTTGCAATTTCATTTGGATTTAATTCAACTTTTAAAGAGTCGTT
>Ga0209640_10005729_pt1 | contig 10858 bp, 9 predicted proteins | sample RifCSP10_1_FD_184018 | JGI IMG/M metagenome (GOLD analysis project Ga0209640, IMG submission 184018) | Soil microbial communities from Rifle, Colorado - Rifle CSP2_sed 10_1 (SPAdes) (version 2) | ecosystem: Environmental > Terrestrial > Deep subsurface > Rock core/Sediment | place: Rifle...
AAGTACGAATACGGGTTCACCTGCTGGAAGATGTTCCAGGACACCCTCAAGGGGCTGAAGCCGTCCGCCCAGTTCGTCGCCGAGTCGTGGGCTCCCTTCGGCACCACGGATTTCCGCTCCCACATCAACACGATCATGGACGCCAAGCCCGACGGGTTCTATTCGACCGAGTGGGCGGGGGAGCTCATCTCCTTCGTGCGGCAGGCGAAGGATGCCGGCTTCTTCGACAAGGTCAAGTACGTCATGTTCCCGGTCGGGGCGGCCATGGACGTCCTCGAGGGGCTCGGGAAGGACATGCCCGACAACATCTGGATCTCCGCCCGCTACTTCTTCCAGTATCCGAGCAGCAAGGAGAACAACGACTGGGTGGCGCGGTTCCAGAAGAGGTGGAAGCATTACCCGGCGTACGTCTCCGAGACCGGGTATTCGGCGATCTACGCGTACAAGGCGGCCGTGGAGAAGGCGGGGTCCAAGGACACCAAGGATGTCATCGCGGCGCTGGAGGGGATGGAGATGAATTCCCCGGCGGGGCGCCGGCTCTTCCGGAAAGAGGATCACCAGGCGATCTACGACGTCCCCTGGGGAAAGACCAGGTCCGACCCGAAATACCCGTTCAAGGTCATGGGGGACATGAAGGTCATCCCGGCGAAGGAGTATTTCAACCGGCCTCCGTTCGAGGGGCCGGGGACGACGCCTCCGTTCAAATAATGCAGTCGTACGTTCACGTGATCCTCGCCGGGCTGTCCGGCGGGATGTTCATCTGGCTCGTGGCCAGCGGGCTGACGCTGATCTTCGGCGTGCTCGGGGTCCTGAACTTCGCCCACGGCAGTTTCTACATGCTGGGGGCGTACTGCTCCTTCACCGTCCTCAGGCACCTCGGGGCGGGGTTCTGGACGGGGCTCCTTCTGGGGCCCCTGGCGGTCTGCGCCGCCGGGTTCGTGGTGGAGCGGTTCTTCCTTCGCCACGTCTACCGGATCGCGCTGCCGTACCAGCTTCTGCTCACGTTCGCGTTCGTCCTGATCTTCGACAACCTCGTGAAGATCGTCTGGGGAGGGGGGGCGCTCTCGCCCCCCTCCCTTTCCTTCCTCGGCGGGTCGGTCCCGATCCTGGGGCGGAACTTTCCGGTCTATAACCTGTTCATCATCGCCGTGGGTCCCGCGGTGGCGCTCCTCCTGTGGGTCCTGCTGGAGAAGACGTGGTACGGCCGGATCGTCCGGGCGTCCTCCTCGGACCGCGAAATGGCGGCCAGCCTGGGCGTCCGTGTCCCGGCGCTCTTCACCGGCGTCTTCGTGTTCGGCACCTGGCTCGGCGCCCTGGGCGGGGGCCTGGCGGTCCCCTACGTGGGGCTGCTGACCCCCGGCATGGGGGAGACGATCATCATCGAGGCGTTCATCGTCGCCGTGATCGGGGGGCTGGGCAGCCTGAAGGGGGCCTTCGTGGGCGCCCTGGTCATCGGCGTCATATCCGCCTTCGGGACCCGCTTCTTCCCCGCCTTCGACATGTTCCTCACCTTCATCCTGATGGGGGGAGTCCTGCTGTGGCGCCCGCAGGGGCTCTTCGGAGCGACGCGGTGAGCGGCCGATGAAGGCGGAAACGCGGAACGCGTGCGCGGCGGCGGCCGTCCTGCTGGCCCTGTGCGCGGTGCCGTTCCTCGTCGGAAAATTCACGATCTACCTCGCGATACGGATCATGCTCCTGGGAATTTTCGCCGTCGGGTACAATCTCCTCCTCGGGCAGACCGGGCTCCTCTCCTTCGGGCACGGCGCGTTCTACGCCGCGGGCGCCTACGGCCTCGGGTTCTTCGGGCTGCACGTGTCCGGCAACCCCCTTCTCGGTGTGGCGGCGGGCGTCGCCGTGGCCGTCCTCCTCGCGGTACTGGTCGGGTACCTGTGCGTCCGCCACACGGAGATCTACTTCGCGATGCTGACCCTGGCGTTCGGGATGATGGTCTTCTCTCTCATCTGGAACGCCCGGGAGATCACGGGGGGCGACGACGGGCTGATCGGCATCATGCGGTCCCCCGTCTCGTTCTTCGGCCTGTTCCAGATCCCCATCGGGACGGACCGGCAGTTCTATTACCTCGTGCTCGCATTCTTCGCCCTCAGCGTGTGGGCCGCCCACCGCATCCGGCAGTCCCCTTTCGGCCTGGCACTCGCGGGGATCCGGGAGAACGCCCGGCGCAGCGAATTCGCCGGCGTCCCGGTGCGGCGCTACCGCCTGGCCGTTTTCGCCCTCAGCGGGGCGTTCGCGGGCCTTGCCGGATCGCTGGAGACGCTCCTGGAGAGCAACGCGCGCCCCTTCATGGCCCACTGGACCCATTCCGCGGAGCCGGTCCTGGTCAGCCTGCTGGGCGGGCTGTCGTCGCTCGCGGGCCCCCTGGTCGGCAGCGCGATCTTCGTCGCGATGCGGGAGATCATCCAGCGATTCACCGAGAACTGGATGCTGGGGTTCGGGATCGTCCTCCTGGTGATCATCATGGGGTTCCGGGGCGGGGTCATGGGGACCCTGTCGGGCCTGTTCCGGAAACCCTCCGCCCGGGAAGAGGGCTGAGGCGAAATGGGCGAGCCCTTGCTCACGACGGAAAAGCTGTCGAACCACTTCGGGATGGTCTGCACCGCGCGGGATCTCGACCTCCGGATCGAGCGGGGCGTCCTCACCTCCATCATCGGGCCGAACGGGGCGGGGAAGTCCACGCTGATCAACCTCCTCACGGGGCACCTCCCGGTGCAGGCCGGGAAGATCCGCTTCCAGGGACGGGAGATCACCCGCCTGCCCATCCACAAGCGGGTCCGCCTGGGGATCTGCCGTTCGTTCCAGATCGTCAACGTCTTCCCGGAGCTCACCGTCGCGCAGAACGTGATGATCCCGGTGCTGGCGCGGACGGGGAGATCGTGGCGGGCCTTCCGCGGCCTTTCGCGGGAGACGGCGGCCCTGGGGGAGACGGAGGCGTTCCTGGAAAAGGTCGGCCTGCTGAAAGAGCGCGACACGCCCGCCACCGCGCTCTCCCACGGAGACCTTCGCCTCCTCGAAGTCGGCGTGGCGCTTGCCGCCGCCCCGACGCTGCTGTTTCTCGACGAGCCCACCGCGGGGATGAACCCCGTGGAGCGGGTCCGCCTCCTCGACAACATCCGCGAGCTCGCGCGCGAGGGGCGGACCACCTTCGTGGTGGTGGAGCACGACATGGACGTGGTGTTCTCCCTCTCCGAGCGGATCATCGTCCTCCACCGCGGGGAGATCCTCTGCGACGGCACGCCGGAAAGCGTCCGGGCGGACGCGAGGGTGCGGGAAGTGTACCTGGGGGACGACGTGTCCGATCTCTTCCGGTATCGGGAGGAGTGAGGCTGTGATCCTCGAAGCATTGAACGTCGACACGTTCTACGGGACGAGCCACATTCTCCAGGAGGTTTCCCTCTCCGTGGGAGAAGGGGAGGTGGTCGCCCTGCTGGGGAGGAACGGCGTCGGCAAGACCACCACCCTGCGTTCCATCATGGGGCTTTCCCCGCCAAAGCGGGGGTCGATCCGGCTGCGCGGGAAGGAGATCGCCGGCCTCCCGCCGTACGAGGTCGCCCGCCTGGGGGTGGCGTACGTGCCCGACGACCTGCGGATCTTTCCCGATCTCACGACGGAGGAGAACCTGGAGATCGCGCGCAGGCTCTCCCGGCGGAAAGGGTGCTGGAACCGGGAGCAGGTGTACGGGCTGTTCCCGATCCTCGCGGACCTCGGCCCGGCGAAAGGGATCAACCTGTCGGGCGGGGAGAAGAAGATGTTGGGGATCGGCCGGGCGCTGATGGCGAACCCGTCCCTGCTCCTGCTGGATGAGCCGTCCGAGGGGCTCGCGCCGCTGGTGGTGGCGAACCTCGTGGACGTCCTTCGCCGGATCCACGGGCAGGGGGTGACGATCCTGCTCGCGGACCAGAACCTGAAGTTCTGCCGCAAGGTGTGCGGACGCGGGTATGTCCTCGAGAAGGGGGCGGTCCGGTTCGGCGGCGGGATGGAGGAGATCTGGGGGAACGAAGAGGTGATCCGGAAATACCTGGTGGTGTGAGGTGCGCAACGTGGGCGCGGACCTGTTCAGCCTGACCGGGAAGGCGGCGCTGGTCACCGGCGCCTCGAAGGGACTCGGGCGCGCGATGGCGCTGGGGCTGGCGAAGGCCGGGTGCGACCTGGCGCTGTGCGCCCGGGACGCGGAAGGGCTGCGGGAGACCCGCGCGGCGGCGGCGGCGCTGGGGGTCCGGGCGGAGACGTTCGCGATGGACGTTCTGTCCCGGGAGAGCGTGGCGGACGCGGTCGAGGCGGTCGCCGGGTCATTCGGCCGGATCGACATCCTGGTGAACAACGCCGGGGTGAACGTGCGGAAGACCACCCTCGACCTGTCGGAGGAGGAGTGGGACCGCGTCCTCGACACGAACCTGAAGGGGTACTTTCTCGTCGCGCAGGCCGTGGCCCCGCACATGATCCGGCAAAAGAGGGGGAAGGTCATCAACGTCTCCTCGATCTTCGGCGCGGTGGGGATGAACAATCAGCTCGCCTACGCCTGCAGCAAGGGCGGGATCAACCAGATGACGAAGGTGATGGCGATCGAGTGGGCGCCCCACAACGTCAACGTGAACGCCATCGGGCCGACGTACTTCGAGACCCCCCTGGTGGCGACCCTTCGGGACGACCCGGAGCGGTTCCGGTTCATCAACGAGCGCACGCCGATGGGCCGCTGGGGGCAGCCGGAGGAGCTCGAGGGGACGGTGGTCTTCCTCGCCTCGAAAGCGTCGGATTTCATCACGGGGCAGACGATCTACGTCGACGGCGGATGGACGATCTGGTGACCGGCAGGTCCGGCGGGGGAGCGGCGTGATGATCGAACGGGCAGGGAAGGAACGCCCGGCATTCCGCGGGATCGCCGACATTCCCTACCTGCAGGCGCGGCGGCGGGGGACGAAGACCGCCGTCGTCACCGATGCGGGGGAAGCGTGGTCGTTCCCCGCGCTGGACGACCGTTGCCGCCGGTTCGCCGCCTTCCTGCGATCCCGCTCCGTCGCGCCGGGGGAACGAGTCGCCCTCCTCCTCCAGAACGCTCCGGAGTTCATCGTCGCCTATTTCGGCGCCATCGCCGCGGGGTGCGTGGCGGTCCCGGTGAATTACCGGCTCTCCTCCGCCGAGGTCGCCTACATCCTGTCGGATTGCGCCGCCTCGGTCGTCGTGACGTCCTCGGAGCGGTTCGAAAAAGTCGCCGGGCAGGAAAGTGTCCGGGGGGTGGGGAACTGGCTCCTCGTGGACGGCCGCCGGGACGGTTCCCTTTCCTTCCGTGACGCCCTCGCCGTGAATCCCGTGCCCGCCCCGGCGCCGGTGGCCCCCGACGACGTGGCCGTTCTCCTGTACACCTCGGGAACCACGGGTTTCCCCAAGGGGGCGATGATCTCCCACCGGAACACCCTCTTCAACGTCGGTTCCTGCGTCGACACGCTCGGGTACCGGGAGACCGACGTGGGGCTGCTCACCCTCCCGCTCTTTCACGTGACGGGGCTTCACTCGCAGCTTGTCGCGCTCCTCGCGTGCGGGGCGACGGTGGTGCTCCAGAAGGAGTACGACACGAGGCAGGTTCTCGAGATGATCGCGCGGCACCGCGTCACGGCGCTCTTTTTCGTCCCCGCGATCTACAAGCTGTTCACGCTCCGGAACGACATCGGCGGCTACGACCTCTCGTCGGTGCGAATCGCGGCGTACGGGGGCGCCCCGATGGCGCCGGAGACGATCGAGGCGCTGAACCGGGTGATGCACGCCCGGCTCCACAACTGCTACGGGCTGACGGAGTGCTCGTCGCTGGGGACCGTCCTCCCGTCGGAGTTCGCGCTCACCCGGTCCGAGTCGGTGGGGCTCCCCGTCCCGGGGACGGAGGCCGAGGTGCGCGGCACTGACGGGGGGGGGCTTCCTCCCGGGGAGCCGGGGGAGCTGTACCTCCGGGGGCCGCACATCGTTCGGGGATACTTCGGTGCGCCCGAAAAGTCGCGGGAGGCGATCCGGGACGGGTGGCTCCGGACCGGGGACATCGCCCGGATCGACGGGGAAGGGTTCGTATACATCCTGGACCGGGCCAAGGACATGATCAACCGGGGCGGGGAGAAGATCTACAGCCTCGAGGTGGAGAATGTCCTCTACATGTGCCCGGGGATCGCGGAGGCGGCGGTGTACGGCATCCCCCACCCCGTGTTCGGAGAGGTGCCGGCGGCCCGCCTGGTCCCGCTGCCCGGCGCGACGATCGACCCGGAGGAGATTCGGGCATTCTGCCGCGCCCGTCTCGCGGACTACAAGGTTCCGGTCCAGGTGGGGATCGCGGATCGGATCCCGCGGAACCCGGGGGGGAAAATATTGAAGAAGGAATTACGGAGAGAGTGGGAGATCCGCTCAAAGGAGAACACCCGATGATGAACGGAACGCAGTACGTGGAAAGCCTGAAAAAGCTCAAGCCGAGGATTTTCTACCGGGGGAAGCGGCTGGACAACCCGTACGACCATCCCGCGCTTGCGCCCCACGTCCGGACCGCGGCGGCGACGTTCGACCTGGCGGCGGGCGGGCAGCACGACGAGGTCATGACGGCGACGTCGAACCTGGACGGGGCGAAGATCTCCCGGTTCACGCACCTGTTCTGGAGCGTGGATGACCTGATCCGGAAGATCGCCATGCTGCGGCTCATCGGGCGGGAGACGGGGACCTGCTTCCAGCGGTGCGTGGGGCTCGACGCGATCAACGCCCTCTGGTCGGTGACGTACGACGTCGACCATGCGAAGGGGACGGACTATCACCAGCGGTTCCGGACGTTCCTGGCCCGGCTGCAGCGGGAGGACCTCATGTCGGCCGGGGCGATGACCGACCCGAAGGGGGACCGGTCCCTCGCCCCCTGGCAGCAGGCCGACCCCGACCTGTACGTCCGCATCGTCCTGCGGCGGCCCGACGGGGTCGTGATCCGGGGCGCCAAGACGCACATCACGGGGGCGGCGAACTCCCACGAGATCTTCGTGATGCCCACGCTCGGGCTCCCGCCGGAGGGGGCCGACTACGCGGTCGCCTGCGCCGTCCCGATCGACGCGCCGGGGCTTACGCTCGTCTTCGGCCGGCAGAGCAACGACGAGCGGAAGGAGGAGTCCGGCACGATCGACTGCGGCACGGAGTGGGGGGTGGTCGGCGGGGAGAGCACGCTGATCTTCGAGGACGTCTTCGTTCCGAACGAGCGGGTCTTCATGGCCGGGGAGGGCGATTTCGCGGGATCGCTCGTGGACCGGTTCTCGGCGTGGCACCGGGCGAACTACGGCGGCTGCAAGGGGGGGAACGCCGACGTTCTCCTCGGCGCGACCGCCCTGCTGGCCGAGATCCACGGGACGATCAAGAACGGCATCGTGCGGGACAAGCTCACCGAGATCGTCCACCTCGTGGAGACGAACTTCGCGGGGGCGATCGGTTCCTCCGCGCTGGGGAAGCGGCTCCCCGCGGGGAACTGGCTGGTGGACCCGCTCCTGGCGAACACGGTGAAGCAGAACGTGACCCGCTTCGTGTACCAGGTGGGGCGCCTTACGCACGACATCGCGGGGGGCCTCTTGTCTACCCTGCCGTCCGACGCGGATTTCCAGAGCAGCGAGGTGGGCGGACTGCTGGAGAAATATTTCGCGGGGAAGAAAGGTTTCTCCACGGAGGACAAGCGGAAGCTGTGCCGGTACATCGAGGGGATGACGTCGGTATCCACGCTGGTGGAGGCGCTGCACGGGGCGGGCTCCCCGCAGGCACAGCGGATCGTGATGCTCCGCCAGGCGGACCTGCCGGAGAAGTCCCGGCAGGCGAAGAAGGTGATCGGGATCCGGGACGGCGGTGGCGAATCGAAGGGGCGTCGATGAGGGAATTCCGCCCTGACCTGATTCTCGAGGCGACCAACGTCGGAATCCTGTCCACTGACCGGCAGGGGCGGATCCTCTATGCCAACGACGCCGCCGCAGTCCACCTCGGGGCCCGGAAGCAGGAGCTGGTCGGACGCGCGATCGACGAGGTGTCCAAGGGGGCCGGCGACGCCTTCCTCGAGATCGTGCGGACCGGAAAACCGCAGACCGGCGTGAAGATCCGGACCTCCGGCGGCATCGTGATCGCGGACCGCAACCCCGTATTCGACGGGGGGAAGGTGATCGGCGTAGTCAGCGTATTCAAGGACATCTCCCGCTACGAGGAATCGGCGAAGGAGCTCCAGGCGTACCGCGAGCTGGCCAAGCAGCTCGACGCGGTCATCCACTCCTCCTACGACGGCCTCTACATCACCAACGGGAACGCCGACACTCTCTTCTGCAACAAGGCGTACCTCCGGGTTTCCGGTCTCACGGCGAAAGACGTCGAAGGGAAGAACATGAGGGAAATCGTGCGCCGTGGGACGATCAACCGGTCGGTGACCCTCGAAGTTCTCGAGAAACGCCGCCGCGTCACGATCATGCAGGAGTTCTCCAACGGACGCACCGCGATCGTCACCGGGAACCCGGTCTTCGACGACGACGGGAAGATCATCCTCGTCGTGAGCAACGTGCGGGACATCACCGAACTGAGCGAACTGCGGGAGCAGGTCCAGGAGACCCGGACGCTGGCGAAGCGGTACCGGGAAGAGCTGAAGAAGGCGAGCCTGGCGGGTGTCAACCGCGACACGGTGGTGTTCCGCTCCCCGGCAATGGAGAACTGCATCCTCCTCGCGGCCCGGGCGGGCGACGTGCTCTCTCCGGTGCTTCTCACCGGAGAATCCGGCGTCGGAAAAGGGATGCTCGCGCGGTTGATCCACAACCTCGGAAGCCGGAAAAAGGGGCCGTTCATTCACGTCAACTGCGGAGCGATCCCCGCGGGGCTGATGGAGTCGGAATTTTTCGGTTACGAAAAGGGAGCGTTCACCGGCGCATCGGAGGAGGGGAAGCCCGGGCTGTTCGAAATGGCGGATCGGGGGACCCTTTTCCTCGATGAAATCGGGGAGATTCCGCTTCCGCTGCAGGTGAAGCTCCTGAAATCCCTCGAGGAGAGCGAGGTCCGCCGGGTGGGGGGAACCCAGCCGCGGAAACTGGACGTGCGGATCGTCGCGGCGACGAACCGCGACCTGCAGGAGATGACCCGGAACCGCCTCTTCCGGGAAGACCTCTTCTTCCGGCTCGACGTGTTCCCCATCCGTGTCCCTCCCCTGCGCGAACGCCCGGAGGATATCCCCCCGCTTCTCGATCGCACCCTCGGGGAATTGAACCGAAGATACAAGAAGGGGAAACGGGTGCGACCCGATACGCTCGACCTGCTCGTGCGCCACCCTTTCCCCGGAAACGTCCGCGAGCTTCAAAACGTCGTGGAGCGCTCCTTTATTCTCGCCGACGGGAAGTGGATCGGGCCGGAGCACCTCCCCACGGGGATCCAGAAACGTTCCCCCTCGTCGGAATCCGGCGCGATGGCGCGCATCCCGCGGGGGGAGGAGGGATTGGAGCAGATCCTCGCCGGGGTGGAGCGGGAAATCCTCGAAAGGGTTCTTTCGGAATGCGTGACGACATACTCGATGGCGGAGCGATTGAAGATCAACCAGTCCACCGTCGTACGGAAGCTGCGGAAGCTTGGGATCCGCGCTCATCCGGGAGGATGAGCATCCCTTGATGCGTCACCGCATCGATCGTTCCTCCGAGCCAATCGCCTGCATCCGGCCGGTTTTCTGAATAACCCTGTTAAATCAAGCATTATCGTGTTGTATCTCATTCCAGGATCGATTTGGAACGATGTTTGCTTTTTCCCTTCCATCCGTGGGAGGAAATGTGGGAGAAGCCGACGTCAAGAGCGTTCGAACGGCAGGCGGGCAGGAAGACGGCGGCGAACCGGATGCCGTATTGGCCCGCGGCAGCCGGGTGGCGTATCGGTACACGCTGTGTCTTCGGGATCCCGAGGAGGCTGGCACGATCCTGCGGATCCTTGCGGAGGTTGCGATCCCCCTGCTGTACCTGCTGCTGCTTCCCCGGGGTCCCCGGAGCGGGTACAGGGCATACATCGGGCTCGCTTCTCCCGATGTGCTCGATCTGCCGATCCGGTTCGCGTCCCGCGGCATCATGATCGAGCGCGGGGAGGAAATGGGTGACCGGCGCCGTTAATGCACTAAAGCATCAGTCAATGCGATAGTGCATTCGCTTGCCGGAGAAGACGCGCCAGGCGAAGAAAGTGATCGGGCTTGGAAGGGACGGAAAGCAGGTGTAAACCCCGAAAAGGAGGAGGGAAACGATGCGAAAGCAAGGAAGAAGGTGGCAGGCGATGCTGGCGATCGGCCTGGTCCTCGTCATGGGGCTGGCCGAGGTGGCGAGTGCGGCGGAGAAGATCGTCATCGGGGCGTTGTACCCGATGACGGGGCGCGCCGGGCGGTACGGGATCGACTCGGTGTCCGCGGCGGAAATCGCGATGAACGAGATCAACGCGAAGGGCGGAGTCAACGGCCGGATGATCGACATCATCTTCAACGACTCCAAGGCCAACCCCGCGTACTCGATCAAGGTGGCCAAGCGGTACATCACCGAAGACAAGGTGAATTTCCTGATGGGCGTCGTCAGCAGCGCGGCGGGGCTCGCGGTGACCGAGGTGTCCAAGGAAAACAAGGTGATCTTCGTGGGGACCGACCACGCCTCGACGGCGCTCACCACGGAGAAGTTCCAGCCGTACTACTTCCGGGTCTCGAACAACACGTACCAGTCCGCCGCCGCGGCGGCGCTCTACGCGAAGGACAAGAAGGAGTGGAAGAAGTATTACGTCATCGGGCCCGACTATGAGTACGGTCATCGCACCTGGGAAGACTTCTGGATGCTGCTCGGGACGAAGCGGACCGACGTCAAGCTCCTCG
>Ga0209640_10005730_pt1 | contig 10858 bp, 9 predicted proteins | sample RifCSP10_1_FD_184018 | JGI IMG/M metagenome (GOLD analysis project Ga0209640, IMG submission 184018) | Soil microbial communities from Rifle, Colorado - Rifle CSP2_sed 10_1 (SPAdes) (version 2) | ecosystem: Environmental > Terrestrial > Deep subsurface > Rock core/Sediment | place: Rifle...
CCCTTCGCGCTCCTTCGCGCGCTTCGTGGTCTCGATCGTCCGTCGGGATTTTTCAGTGCGGGCCTTCGACGGGCGGCGGAGCCGCAACATCACGCTTCAGGAACGGCGTGAGCAAGTCGATCGGCAGCGGAACGATCGTGTGCGTGCTATGCTCGCTCGAGATCTCGCGGATCGTCTGCAGGAACCGCAGCTGCAGGGCGATCGGCTGTTCAGAGATCATCGCGCCCGCCTGCACAAGCTTGGTCGCCGCCTGAAATTCGCCCTCGGCATTGATGATCTTTGCGCGGCGCTCGCGCTCCGTCTCGGCCTGCTTCGCCATCGCGCGCTTCATCGAGTCGGGCAGCACGACATCCTTCACCTCGACGGCCGTGACCTTGATGCCCCACGGGTCGGTGCGACGATCGATGATCTCCTGAAGCTTCAGGTTGATCTTCTCGCGGTGTGCGAGGAGCTCGTCGAGTTCGGACTGGCCGATCACGCTGCGCAGCGTCGTCTGCGCGAGGAGCGAGGTCGCCATCAGGAAGTTCTCCACCTTGATGATCGCGGCCTCGGAATCGACGACCCGGAAGTAGAGGACCGCATCAACCGTCACGGGAACGTTGTCAGTTGTCATCATCTCCTGCTTTGGCACGTCGATCGTGACGACGCGCAGGTCAACGCGCACCATCCGGTCCACGATCGGGATCAGGAAGATGAGCCCCGGGCCCTTTGCGCGCAGAAGCTTGCCGAGGCGGAAGATGACGCCGCGCTCATACTCGCGCAGGATCCGGATCATTGCGGGCAGAACCAACGCGATCAGGATTACGACCGGGATGATCCAGGACATCATTTGGACGGTTCTTTCGATCTCATTCATTGGATACCTCCGGATGCTTGGGTTTGACCGCGAGGGAAAGACCGCGGACCGAAATGATCTCAACGGGCTGCCCTTCTGAAATCGCTGTGTCGCTGACAGCCCGCCAGTCCTCACCCTCGACGAGAACGCGACCGCCGCTGCTGTCGATGTCGCTCAACGCCAGCGCCGCCGCCCCGGCGAGTGTCTCCGCGCCCATCTTCACGGGCAGAAACTGCGCCTTGATCCCGGCGCTCACGACGAAGATGAAAAACGCCGAGGTGATCAGCGTCGCCGGGATGATCATGGCGAGCGACAGCCGGAATGCCGGCTCGATCGTGTCGAAGAGCATCATGGAACCGATGAAGAACGCGATGACGCCGCCGGTTGTAAGAATGCCGTGGGTCGGGGCGATCGCATCGAAGATGAAGAGCGCGATCGCGAGCACGATCAGTGCGATCCCGGCAATGTTAACCGGAAGGATGGCGCTCATGTAGAGCGCGAGGATGAGTGCGATGGTTCCAGTGACCCCGGGCAGGATCGTCCCCGGATTGCTCATTTCGCCGAGCAAGCCGTAGATCGCGACGAGCATGAGGACAAACATCACCTCCGGGCGCCAGATCATCTGGAACACCCGCTCCCGAAGGATCATGGGGATCTCTTCGACCTCCGCGCCGACGGTCTTGAGCACAAGGCCCCGCACCTCCCGGTTGTCGAGCTGCGCGAGCAGGTCGGCGGTGTCTGCCGCGATGATCTCGATCACCCTCAACTCGAGGGCCTTCTCGGCGGTGATCGACGCGCTGTCCTTCACCGCCGACTTTGCCCACTCGACATTGCGACCGCGCTTCTCCGCGATCGCCTCGATGTAACTCACGGCGTAGTTTTCCAACTTCTGTTTCATCGTCTCGTCGGGCTCGGCTTGGGACGCCCCTCCGAACGCCACCGGATGCGCGGCGCCGATGCTCGTGTTGGGAGCCATCGCAGCGACGTCCGCAGCGAGCGTGATGAAAACGCCGGCGCTGCCCGCGTTCGCCCCCGGTGGCGCCACGTGGACGACCACCGGCACCTCCGAGGCGTAGAACGCCTGGACGATCTCCTTGGTGGAGTCGAGAAGACCGCCGGGAGTGTCGAGCCGGAGGATCAGCGCGGAGTGTCCTTGTTCGCTCGCGACGCGGATCGCGCGTTCGATGTAGCCTGCGGTGGCCGGGCCGATCGCGCCGTCGATTTCGATGAAGCCCACCTTCTCTGCGGCGAACACGGAGGTTCCCGCGATGATGGCAGCAATGCCAATCGCCAACCGCGGCTTCATGACCGCAGCCTACGTGCGAATCGTCCCGGTGGCAAACGGTCCGAGCGGCGGGCGGGGCCGGGGCAAAGAAAAACCGCCCCGAGGGATCACTCCCCCCGGGGCGGCGTTGTTTTCTTAGTCAGAGTGCCTGCGGTAATCGTCAATGGCGATGTGCAAGAGCACGACCACGGCGAACCAAGACACTACAACGGCGGCGATTGTCGACATGACTTTCGTCTCCTGCCGCTTGAAGCGGCGTTTTGGGCCCGTTCCCACAGGGTGGGGTGGGTTCAGGCATTTCAATCAACTACGGGAAGGCACCAGCCCTTCCGTCGACTCATAGAGTGGCCACATCGGCAGAGAGCACAAGGTTGGTTTTTGCATTTCTAGTCTCTACCAATCATCGCTTTGCGCATTCGTTTACAGATGTGATCAATCCTTGATCGACCGGTTTGGTTCGTCCTTTAGCCAAAGGATTCCTGACAGGGGAATTGTAAAATCGAAGGCTGGGCACATGCGAACCGGTCCGAACTTGGTCTCCATGACCGTCACGCCGAAGGGAGCGCGGCCGCCCTCGGGCGCGCATCGTGAGGTGCGGTTCGTGCTATGGACGTCAGGAGATGCCCGCCTTTGACGGGTCGTCGAAGAAGAAGATGAGATACGGCTCCCACTTTTCCGCACGCTTGATGAACATGGCATTCCAAAACATCGGCACTTCGCCATCGTGCCATGAAACCCACTTTATTTGGAAGATTCTCTTCCCGATCTCCTGGCGCGCAACAATCTCAAACTCCTGCGGCATTCCAATCACCTCCCAAACGGCTTTGGCTTGGGAGTCGAGCATTCGAATTTCGGTAGGCTTCCGCTCCGCTGCGAGGGAGCCCTCAAACAAGTCGCGAAACGCGGTTCCGGCCTTGTCTCCCTGTAACCGATGAATCAGGGCAACGACCTGCTGCTCAGGTGAGCCGTCAAACGCACGACAGCCCGAACAGGCTACAACTGCGACAAATAGAAGTAGTGAGATTCGGGTCATAGGGAGATACTAATGACGATTCATATGACCCGCGCCGCCTGTGAGTGCAATGCTCCAAGACAGACACAGTGCGTCATCGGCATTGTCGATTTCTCGGGCTGTTCACTCACGAGTCCGAGATTTCGATCCAATAGCGTCTCGTCGGCGTTCCCTTCTCGGGGCACGCAATCACGCTTTCGAAAACACCTCCGCATGACTCGATCACGCGCCGGGAGGCGACGTTGTCATCGTCGCATGTCACCAGTGCGCGCTTGATTCCAAGGGACCGGCAGACCGGAAGCGCCTGCCTGAGCATCCCGGTCGCGTAGCCCCGCCGACGTTGAGACGGGATCACCCCGTAGCCGATGTGCCCACCGACGCGCTCGAGCTTTTCGTTCAGGCAGTGGCGGATGGAAACGCGTCCCACGACAGCGCCGTCGACAACTCCCACCAGAAACGTGTTCGGAACAAATCGATCCGGCAGACCGATACCGCGAGACCGTTCCTCGAGATGCCTGACGTGTTCGGCAAAGTCGCGAGCCTCATCCAGACCGAACGCGAAGCGCCAGTCCGGCGAGTCCTTCTTGAACTCGGCCACCGCGCTCCTGAACGAGCCCTCGTCCTCAACCCGGACTTCTCGCAGTTCCAGCCGGCCGGCGGTCATGATTTTGCCCGACGCTTGAACTCAGTCGCGCGGGCCGTCGGGCCGCGATGGCTGGGACGACTGGTTGCGCACAGCTAGAGGATCCCAGATTGAATCGTCCACCTTTCGACCTGAGACGGTCTCGAGAAGCTGGAAGATGACACCATCCTCCGAGAGCCCTTTTGCTTTGATACTCTGCGCTAACGCCGTGTTCGAAAGCTGCATCAAGTAGACCAGGTCAAATCGCCACTTATCCTCCTCTTTTCTAAACTGAAACCTCATCTCGGTTGGATTCCCGCCAAGCACAACGACAGCCGTAGCCCGGCCACTCGCTATTTCAACCTCACCGATCGAGAGTCGAATGACTCCATTCTTTCCGATCCAGTCATGATCCACCGCATAGGCAAAAAGCATTCTGCCGTCCATGCCCTGAAGCAGTTCAGTTGGAACGCGATGTCTTACGATTGCCACTTGAAAGCGATTAAGAAGCGAGAGCTCCTGCACTGTGATACGGGGAGCAAATAGCGCCCAGTCGCGATACTTCTGATATTCTTCAAGTGTCCTGCGAGTGACCAGCTCGGCTGCTTCTGTTCCCCTTTGCTCCAGGATCGCGGCTTTGTAATCATCAAACGCTTTGCGCACGTCGGTTGCGTCGTCAGCGTGAAGTGCTGTGACCGCACAGGCCGTAATAATCGAGGTCAAGAGTCGCTTCATTGTGTTTGCCCAACAGTATTATTCAGCCTAGCTGCGCTGCATCGCAGGATTGCCGAGAGGAGTAGAACACTCTGTCGTGCGACCGGCAAGGGTGCCAGTTTCGGGCGCGGCCATGAGAAAGCCAGGTGATCGTTTCGGCCACTCGTTCAAAGCGGGAAGACGAATGGCGCGTTGAGGGCAACGCGGCCCACCTCGGAAGAAGAGGACAAGCCGAAGGCGTCGCGCGAGCCCTACGAGGCGCATGGAGAGTGCTTCGCGTAGGATCGCCGCGCCCGGTTTGTCACCTATTAGGTGACAAGTTTCCTGGAGGAGGCCCGGCGGACATGTCACGTATTACGTGACATGTGAGTTGGAGCCGTCGTGCGTGAGATTGTCACGTTATACGTGACAAACGGGTCGGGGCTCACTCTAGGACGGCGCGGAGCAGTTTCTCGATGAAGCCGTTCATGGCGCTGCCTTGGATCCAGCGCACGACGGCCACGATGTCGTGCTCGGGATCGATGTAGATGAGATTCGAGCCGGCGCCGGTGTGCACGAACGTCGTCGCGGGCGCGGCGGGGTAGAGCTTCCGATCCGTGTTCAGAAACCAGTTCATGTAGCCGTAGGTCGGTTGCACTGTGGTCGGCGTGAGGGCCTGCGCTATCCATTTTTCCGAGATCAACTGCCGGTCGCCCCAGCGGCCGCGATGAAGCGTGAGCAGACCAAAGCGCGCCATGTCGCGTGCGTTGATGAACATGCCGCCGCCATAATGCGCGCCGCCGCTCACGGACTGGACGCGCACGCCGTCGATTTCCGTCCACGAGGTCGAGTAGCCGTGCCACGTCCACGTGTCCGACGCACCGATCGGTTCCATGATGTTCTCGCGCAGCACATCAGGCAGCGGCTTGCGCCACACATGGAGCGCTGCGAGCGCGAGCAGGTTTACGCGCGTGTCGTTGTATTTGTAGGTGGTGCCCGGCTCGGCGTGCACGCGCTTCTTGTATTCCTCAATCGGCACGTCGCGCGGCGGCCGGTCGGTCCAGTCGGGCTTGCCCCAGAGTGTGCCGTCCCAGTCGCTGGTCTGTCGCAACAAGTGGTCCCACGTGATCCGGCCATGTCGCTCGGACTCGAAATGCTCGGTCGGCACCAGCTCGCGCACGGGTGTGTGCACGTCGGGAATCAGCCCGCTATCCACGGCGACGCCGACGACTGTTGACAGGAAACTCTTCGTCACGCTGAACGTCGCGGACACCCGCCCGGGCTCGCCCCACTCGGCGACGATGTAGCCGTGACGCAGAATGATGCCCGTCGGATCGCCGCGATCGCCGAGCGGCCCGAGCGGCTCGCTCATCGGCTCGCGACCGAACGAAGCCTGCTGCATTACGGTGAGATCGCGCGAGTCTTTCGACTCGTTGTCGATCGCGTGCTTCACCGCGGCGGCGACGCCCTTCGCGTCGAGGCCAGCCTCGGCGGGTGCGCGATGCTCCCAGCCGTCGCCCGCAGGCGGAAAGTAGGGCGCGGCATGCAGGGTCGCCGCGAAGAGGAAGAGAAGGGGCAGGGCGCGTCTCATGGGGGCTGGCAGCTTGGCCATGAGCCCCGGAATAGTCCAACCCGTGTTCGGAAGACGGGTTGGGGAACGAGCCCGAAGTGCTTTGAACCCCTTCGAGAGAATCCTCCCTCGCATAGATCCTCGGGGAATACTTCAACGCGCGCCAGACCGGAGACGGAAGATTGATGTGGACCGCGTTGTCCCTGACGCGGTGAAGCCCACCGCATCCCCGCTCAGCTTCCGAACGAGACCCTGTCGATTGCGTAGTTGAGCTCGGCCCAGCCGGTGACGCGGTAGTTTTTCAGAACCGTGAGGTCCTCGAGATCCTTGTCGTAACGGAAACGGTAGCCGGTGCCGTTGACGCGTACCGAGCGGCCGACCGCGGCGCCGGCGATGTAACCGGAAGAGCCGCCGCCGTTCATGACGATGTCGGCGTTGGGCGCGTAGATGGCGCCTGTGAGATCGCCGTTGCCGCCGACATTGATCGACTGGCGGGCGCCGGCGGCGTAGTCGGCCTGCGTGAGCGTGCCGTAGACTTGGAGCGCCGCGGGCTTGTAGGGCGCGTTGATCGAGCCGTTGCCGCTGATCGAGATGTTGCCACCGACGTAGAGCTTGGCTGTGCCGGTGCCGGTGTAGTCGGTGTGCGTCCAGACGCTGCCCACCTTTGTGGAGACGGTGGTCGTGCCGTCGAGGACGACGAGCGCGGCGTTGCCGGCGACCGAGAAATTCGTGGAGACGTCAAACTCGACCGGGCCGACGACCATGAGGGTCGTCCCGTTCGGGATGCTCACGGACGTGAGCTGGTAGCGGACCGTCGGTGTGCCGTCCTCGTTGCCGACGATGATGATGCTTTGCGAGTTCGCAGCGGGCAGCGCGGTTTCGACGATCGTGCCTGCGTCGACGGGAGGCACGGTGACGTCAGGGAAATCCTGCGTGTAATCGTAGGCGATGCGGTTCGTGTCGACGAGATTGCCGCCCTGTTGGATGACGCCATCGTCACCGGGGGACGTTTCAGGTCCGATGATCTGTCCTTGGATCGTGCTCACAAATCCGGACTGCGAGCCGGCGCCGATCGCGACGCTGCCGTAGATGTCGGCCGCGCTGCCAAGCGAGATGTCGCCGATCTCGATCGCTGTGCTCGCGACGGTGATTTCGTAGCCGCGGGGCGAAGCGACAGGGTCGCCGAGCGAGGAGCGGTAGCTGTCGATCTCACCGCCGTTAAGGGTGAGGCGGTCCTTGGCGACGAGTCCGTTGGCGAAGAGGCCGCCGTTGGAGAGGCGCACGCGGATCTGCTTCGAGACGGGCGCGCCGGTCGGCGGGACGACGATACCCTCGGCGACGACCGTGGGGTTCGGCGTGTCGGCGGCAGTCACGCGGACCTTGAAGAAAGCTTTGTTGCCCTGGGCGTCGGTGAAGATCGGGCTGTCGACGCTGCCCGAGTAGCTCATTGTGGAGGCGGTGCCGGTCCAAGCGTTCGTGGGGAGCGTCCAAGTGTTCTTGAGACACCAGACGGCGTATTCGGCGCCGGACTCGGCGAGGTTGAAGGCGGTGTTGAGGTGGAAGGTGCGCTGCGTGTGGCGCATCGACTGGGTGGTGAGGGAAATGTAGCCGCCGGCGAGCATGGCAAGGGCGATCGCAAGCGTCATCGCGACGATGACAACGGAACCGTTGTTGCCACGCGCGCGGGGGGCCGGATTGCGGCCAAGATCGAGGGAGGTATTCATGGGAGTGAGTGGAGCTGGCTGGGAAGGCCAGAATCCTACTCGAACGAAGGCGCGGAACGAATGAGGTGTTTTCCCCTTGTGCAGAGGGAAAGTCCTTCGTCCCGACCGGGGTTATTGCTCGGGCCTTTTGGCGGAGCGAATGGGCCCGGTGGACCCGCAACCTCAAACGGGCGGGCGAGGGCGCCCGCCCTCCCGTTGGGCAGGCATCCTCTACAGGAGCGCGGCCGCCCCCGGGCCGCGCATGGCAGGCGTTGGTTATGCGGTTCCAAACAGCCGGGCGAGGACGCCCCCCGTCGCTTGAATGAGCGAGCGCGGCTCAACCGCCAGATTCCGAGGACTGCGCCGGTGACCACACACACCGCCACCTCATGGACGGCGTTGATGACCCACGACTTCCACGAGCGTTGCTCAAACGGGTGGTTCACCGCGGCGTTGGCGCCAAGTAGGCACAGTCCGACAAACGCCCCAAGTTTCGCGCCCACGAGCCAGCCCGCCGGCCGTGGGCGGTGATTGGGACGGCGAGCGCTGATCATCCCGACCGGAAACCCGAACGTCTCGCGATCCGGTCAAAATGGCGGTGACGACGTCGCATGTTGCGAGCGGGCGTGGCGCGCGGCAACGTCCCGTCAGCGCGCATGCGAACACTCGAGCTCAAAATTCCCCCGATGCTCGTCGCCGCAATCGCGGCCGCGCTGATCTGGTTCGTCGCGATCGCGGCACCGGTGCTGCGGTTGGCGTTTCCGCTGCGCAGGGAAGTGGCGATCGTCGTTGGGCTGATTGGCACTGCGATCGCGATCGCGGGAGTGGTCTCTTTTCGCCGCGCACGCACGACCGTGAACCCGCTCAGCCCCGCCGCGGCATCTGCGCTCGTGGTGTCGGGCGTCTACCGCGTCACGCGCAATCCGATGTATCTCGGCGTGTTGGTGTGCCTGCTCGGGTGGGTGGTCTGGCTCGGAAGCGTGCCCGCGCTGTTCGTGCTCCCGTTGTTCGTCGCCTACATGAACCGCTTCCAGATCATCCCGGAAGAGGCGGCATTGCACGCGCTCTTCGGCGCGGAGTTCGAAGCCTACCGGTCGAGCGTGCGGCGGTGGATCTGAGCGCGGCGTCAGGAGTAGCGCAGGCATCCCTGCCTGCAGCTCGGTCGGAGCAGGCTGGAAGCCTGCGCTACGGGAAGTCATCGCATGATTGACTGCGGGCGGGCGAAGACAAATTACGCGGCAGGAAATTTGTTGGTTCATCGCGGTCCACGCGGCAGAATGACGCTCCGTCGCCATGAATTCCCGAATCGTCTTTCTTCCGCTGCTCCTCATCCCTGTTTTTGGGCAAGGCGTGCAGCGCGCGACCTACAACAGCGCGGGCAGCCTCGCCTCGCTCATCACCGAAGGCCGGGAGATCGCGGTGCACACCGAGCTCTCGCTCCACTTCACCGGTGGCCCTGTCGCGAATCTGCAGCCGGCCGATCAGCGCGCGAACACCGCCCGCGAGGGAACCGATCTTGCGTGGAAGGGCCTCACGACATTCGCCAACAGCCAGCAAGCGTCCTATGATGTCGCGTGGACCGAGGGCGACGGCGGCGTGTCGTTCGCCTCGATAGTCGTGCCCGGTCCGCCGACCGACGCGGCGGTGCCCGCGTGGTCGCGCACGCCGATGCTCGTCGAATCACTGGACTTCGTCATCGATCTGCCGCGCTCCGAGTTCGCCGGTTGGAGTGTCGGCGCTTCGGGCGCATGGCTCCCGGGCGAGACGAAGCCGGCGGATACCATGTTTCATCACGAGACGACGAAGGACTTGGTGTTCGCCGACCCACAGGGCAACTGGCGACTCGCACTTGCGTTTGACCGCGAGCGCGCGATCTCGATCGAGGACGTGTGGCAGCAGCACTGGCAAGGCGACCAGCGCGTGTTTCGCGTGCGCGTGCGAATCGAGCCCGGCCCGCTCGCGCCAGGAGCGGCGCTGAAGTTCGACGCGAAGCTGCAGCTCACCGGCAAGGCCGCCGCGGCGCCCGCGCGCATCACAGTCGACACTGGCGGGAAGCTGTTCCCGTTCGACGGTTTCGGTGCGAACTATTGCTTCCGCACGCAGACACCCGTGGCCGACTTCATGCTCGACGAACTGCACCAGGCGTGGTCGCGCTTCGAATTCAAGGGCATGCTCTGGGACCGCGAGCGCGAGAATCCCGGCCCGGCGCTCGTGCGCGATTTCGAGCTCATGCAGCGGGTCGACCGGATCGGCATCCCGTGGGCGCTCAGCCTGTGGCGCCTGCCCGAGCGCTACTACGCCGATCCGAACCAGAAGCCGCCGGGCACGTTCAACCGGCAGATCGCCGCGGATCGCTGGCCGGAGTTTCTCGACCTGCTCGGCAGCTTCCTGCTCCACCTGAAGGAACACTACGGCGCCGAGCCCGACTACTTTTCGTTCAACGAGCCCGACCTCGGCGTCGACATCGGCTTCACCGGCGAGACGCACCGCGACATGGTCCGGCGCATCGGCGCGCACCTCGAGTCGCTCGGCCTCGGCACGAAGCTGCTGCTCGGCGACACGGCGAACCCGCGCGACACGCACCGCTACGTGCTGCCCACCGCGGCCGACGCGGAGGCGATGCGCCATGTGGGCGCGGTGTCGTTCCACAGTTGGTTTGGCGGATCGCCCGCGCAATACCGCGCGTGGCGCGACGTCGCGCGCTGGCTCGACCTGCCGCTCATTGTCGGCGAGGCGGGGGTCTATCCCGGCGCGTATCGCAACCGAACGTTCGACAGCTACGCATACGGGCTTGGCGAGATGCGGCAGTATCAGGAGCTGCTGCGCGACGCGCAGCCCGTCTCGCTTCTCTTCTGGGAATTCACCGAGGACTACGGCCTCGCGTTTCCCGATGCCGGCGGGAAGGTCGTGCCGACCCCGCGGTTCTGGCTCATGAAACACTTCACGAACCTCACGCCGATGAAATGCGAGGGAGTCGCGAGCAGCAGCGACCAACCCGACGTGCTCGTGAGCGCGTTTGTGAAGAGCAGCGCGATCACGGTTCACATCCTCAACACAGGCTCCGCGCGCAAGGTCACCGTTGCCGGTCTGCCTGCGGGCGACTGGAAACGCGTGACGACCACCGAGACCGTCGACTGG
>Ga0209640_10005731_pt1 | contig 10858 bp, 6 predicted proteins | sample RifCSP10_1_FD_184018 | JGI IMG/M metagenome (GOLD analysis project Ga0209640, IMG submission 184018) | Soil microbial communities from Rifle, Colorado - Rifle CSP2_sed 10_1 (SPAdes) (version 2) | ecosystem: Environmental > Terrestrial > Deep subsurface > Rock core/Sediment | place: Rifle...
CAACTGGCAGGGTGCTCTTGACCCGGGGACGACAGCAATACTCCCCGCCACAAACTGGCAGGGGAGCAGGTTCGTTCTCTTCTTGATACCTCCGGGATTTGATGCGCCAGGTTTTGGGAGTCAACCTCCTCTGGTTCTTGGGGCTCCGCTCCCGGACTATATCGTCTCACCCGCCAACGTTGGGACGAAATTCCCGGGTGGGAAGTACATTGAAGGACCAACCTATGCCTACTACTACATTCCTGGTCCGCCTCCCGGCGATTGGCTGGCGCACTTGGAAGGGGACAACACGGGGACACCGAATGGAGAAAAGATCTTATTCCATCTTGTGGCTGACGCGAGTGTGACAATGGATGTTCTCCTGTCCAACTCGACATACGCCCCCGGAGATCCTGTTACAATCGAGGCAATCCTCAGGAGGGGTGGGATAGCGCCGGGCGAGGAGCATACGGAGTTCGAGCAAGCGGCGGGTGAACCGATTACTGACGCGAATGTAATAGTGCAAATCACACGACCTGGCGCTACGACGCCTGATACGTTGCTTCAGCTTGTTCATCAGATAGACGGTAGGTATATCGGGACATACACCAATACAAACTTCCCGGGTACATACAATATCAACGTTATCGCAGAGGTGCCTGACCCAGCTCTCCCTGGTACAACATTCCCACGGGAGACCCAGCAGTCATTTTTCGTGTTCCCGTCGAACACACCCTCTCCCATCGTCATTTTGGCAACAGATAGCGTGTCGTTCACAGACGAATCCAGGATTGTGTCCGGACACGTTGTTGTGAACCAACAACTGACCGCTCCGAATCCGCAGTTGTTTGTGGGGCCGGGGGTCAATATCCCAGCGACGTCCATTCTCGCTGCCAACACGATTGGTGTCGCCGCGGGTGCAGTTGTTGCGGGTGACGTTTATTTCAATACACTTACCGGGACCATTACGGGGACACCTCACCAAGGGCTTACTGAATTCCCGCTTGTGTTCATGCCGGGGTTCCAGTATGGTCAGCCTGCGACAGGTCCATCAGGGGACGTTAATGTGCCAAACGGAAGCACTACCATGACACTGGCTCCGGGAACGTATCGCGATATCATCCTGTCACCACACTCAACTCTGACGTTGACGGGGGGTGTCTATCATATCAGAGACCTCTGGTTGAAGAGCGACTCGAGACTTCTGTTTAGTGGAGCCGCAGATGTTAGGATACTCGGTGGTCTCGCGGCTGACAACCGTTCGACGATAGGTCCTTCCTCCACGTCTCCGGGCGTGACCGCGAAAGACATCATCGTCTATGTTGGAACGACTGATCAGCAAAGTACATTCTCCCTCGCGGTGACAATAAGTCCCAATGCGATTGTCAATGTCAACATGTATGCAAGGAATGGAACCATCCTGCTGAATCAGGAAACAGAGGCGACCGGGGCATTCATTGGGAAGAACGTCATTGTGGGCAGAAGAGCTCGTGTAACGCTCAATTCGGCATTCAATGGGGTGTTACCATTGTTTACTGGCTTGTTCAAGCAGGGGATACCCGTCTCGTCGAATGACAGAATTCCCACGACGTTCGTTCTGCACCAAAACTACCCGAATCCGTTCAATCCCACCACACAGATTCAATATGGATTGCCGAGGCCGACTTACGTGAAGTTGACGATCCACAATTTGCTAGGGGAGGAGGTAGCGCGACTTGTGGAAGGAGAACAGGTTGCAGGCTTCCACGAAATCCGGTGGAACGGCAGAAACGCAAACGGGACTGGCGTCGCGTCCGGCGTATACTTCTACCGGATTCAGGCTGGGGACTTTGTGAAAACAAGCAAGATGCTTTTCTTGAAATAGGGTTCTCCGGAATTCCTGCCTGACATTCCAAAGCTACCACGAGCGTTGCACTTGTGGTAGCTTGTTATTATCATGGGCGTCATCCTCAGAACAACTCGAATGTACAACAAGCACCATCGGATTTGCAAGCAAAGGGGAAAAGTTCGGAGAACTGGGAGGTGGGGATGGTGGCTCCTCGTAGATTCTCTCTCTTGCCTTATTACTCTTCTTCTCCCCTCCACCTCTGGTGCCCAGCAAGCGGTAATGTTTCGTCACCTCACTGTGGATCAGGGACTTTCACAGGGGAGTGTGGTTTGCATCCTGCAAGACAGTCAGGGATTCATGTGGTTTGGTACACAGGATGGCCTGAACAAGTTTGACGGATACAACTTCACTGTCTTCAAGAATTCCCCTGCAGACTCTGCAACCCTGAACGATAATTTCGTCGTCACCATCGCAGAAGATTCGAACAAAACACTCTTGGTCGGCACCCTGAACAATCCGCAGGTGCTGAACCGTTTTGACCGGGACACAGAAACGTTTTCACAGATACCAAGTGACAGCGTCGATCTCAGGTACGCACGGGTCGGGTCCGTGTTTTCGACATATGAGGATCCATCAGGCATACGTTGGTCAGGAAAAATTGGTGAAGGGGTGACCCGTTTTGATCGCCGAAGCGGGAAAAGCACCACCTTCAAACATGACCCATCGGATCCCGCGAGCCTTGTCGACAACAGAGTCTATTCAGTATATGGGGACCGATCCGGCACCATATGGGTTGGTACACGGGAAGGCCTTGACCGGTTTGACCCAAAGACCGAAAGATTTGTGCATTACAGACATGACGAGAAAAATCCCCACAGCCTGAGCGACAACTGGATCTGGCCGATTTTGGAAGATCGAAGAGGTGTGCTCTGGTTCGGGACTTTCCGGGGAGGATTGAACCGCTTTGACCGTGTTACGGAAACATTTACGCGCTTCCAACACAACGAATCAGATCCCAGAAGTTTGGGTGATGATCGCTTGTACTCGTTGTATCAGGACCGGTCGGGGATAATATGGGTTGGGACCATCAATGGCGTTGACTACTTCAATCCGGAAATAGGGACTTTTGTACACTATTACAGTGACCCGAAAAACCCGGACGGTCTCGTTCATAACGCCGTGTATTCAATGTATCTTGACAAGTTGGGCACAGTCTGGATCGGCACGGAGGCCGGACTGGATCGTTGGGACCGTCCGGGCGGCAGGTTTATTCACCATCGGCACGATCCCTCGAACCCCGGGAGCTTGGGGGAGAACCTGGTGCAGTGTATCCTCGAGGACAAATCTGGTTCGCTCTGGTTGGGGACGCAGAGCAGTGGACTCGATCGCTTTGACCGGACATCCGGCAAGTTCACTCATTTTCGCCACGATCCATTGAATCCTAGGAGCCTCAGTGACAACCGCATCTACTCGCTGCTGGAAGACCGAAGAGGCGAGATCTGGATAGGAACGTATGGTGGCGGCCTCAATCGGTTCAATCGCAAGACCAACACCTTCAAGGCGTATACGCAGAACGATTCCATTCCGGGCAGGCTGAGTGGGCCAGGGGTCTGGTCTCTCTATGAAGACCGCGAAGGGGTACTTTGGGTGGGGACATACAAGGGTGGTCTAAATCGTTTCGATCGAGAAACTGAAACCTTCACACACTTCAGGAGTGATCCCTCAAACCCCCGAAGCCTTAGTCACGAAACCGTACTTTGCATGCGCGAGGACCGGAAGGGAGATCTCTGGGTGGGAACAATGAGTGGACTGAACCGGTTTGAGCGGGAGACCGGAACATTTCACAGATACTTTGAGAAAGATGGCCTTCCCAATAGCTATATCAATGGGATTCTCGATGACAATCAAGGAAATCTCTGGATAAGCACCGTCAAAGGTATATCGAGGTACGATCCACAGCGGAAGGTATTCCGGAATTTTGATCAGAGCGATGGACTTCAGGGAAATGAATTCAATAGCGGTGCATTCGCGAAGGATCATCGAACCGGTGAGATGTATTTCGGTGGGATGAACGGGTTCAATCTGTTCGATCCGGACAAGGTAACGAACAATCCATTTGTACCGCCGGTCGTCTTCACCACGTTCATCAGGTATAACACCGATGATGCGGAAGGCAAGCCTATCGTTGAAAAGGGGATCGCAGCAAAGTCGGGAATCACTCTATCATACAAGGACAACGTCGCCTCCTTCGAATTCGCTGCGCTGAATTATTACAGCACGTTCAAGAACCTTTATGCATACAAGCTTGAAGGCTTCAACGACAATTGGATCCAGCTTGGGACGGAACGCAAGGCAACCTTCACCAACCTTGACGCCGGTGAATACTTCCTGCATGTGAAAGGCTCGAACAACGATGCCGTATGGAATGATGACGGGGCCTCGCTTACACTGATTGTGACGCCGCCGTGGTGGAAGACGAAGCTGGCGTATTCCGGTTACACGTTGATGATTCTCAGCTTCTTGTATGGTGCGCGGAGGTTTGAGATCAATAGGCGTGAACAGAAAGCGCAGGTGCGGGAGTCGCGGTTACGCGCAAAGGCAGCAGAAGCGGAGAAGCGGGTGCTTGAGGTGGAAAACGAACGGAAAACCAAAGAACTGGAAGAAGCACGAGAACTTCAACTCTCCATGCTTCCCAAGGATGTACCGAAGTTTGCTCACCTGGACATCGCCGTGTTCATGAAGACGGCAACTGAGGTTGGTGGTGATTACTATGACTTCAGCACTGCGCAGGACGGGACACTCAATATTGCTTTTGGGGATGCGACCGGTCATGGCATGCAGGCGGGAACCATTGTCACACTCATGAAAGGCTTCTTTACATCTGATTCATCGCGTCTTGACATTCAGACGTTTTTCAATCATTGCAGCAGATCGATTAAAGAGATTAAGCTGGGCAGGCTGCTGATGGCATTTAGCCTCCTGAAAGTGAAGGGGAACAAGGTCGCTATGTCCAGCGCCGGGATGCCTCCGATCTACCTGTATAGAAAAGCCTCTAGAACTGTGGAAGAAATCATGCTCAAGGGAATGCCTCTTGGTGCAATGAAAAACTTTCCGTATACTCTTTACGAAGCGGAATTACAGGTCGGCGATACCGTCCTTCTTATCTCCGACGGTTTACCGGAACAGAAGAACTTGGTTGGCGAAATGTTTGACTATGCAAGAGTACAAAGAACATTTGGGGAAGTGGGCGACTATACGCCGGATGAAATCATCAAGCATCTCACACACGCGGGAGAGAGCTGGATGAACGGAGCACAACAGGACGACGATATTACCATGCTCGTGATCAAGCAAGGCGGATCGGTTGAGCACTAGTCTAAAGGTATCAGATGAAGGATGCGGTTTCGCTCAAAATATCGTTGCCGAAGATCCGGGATATTGAACTCGTTGCCATTGAGGGACTGGATCGGCTCGCCCATCACCTTGGAATTGCAGATGAAAAGATCGGTGAGGCGAAGGTGCTGGTCACCGAAACAATAATTAACGCCCTCGAGCATTCCGGTGAAGAGAATCCTTCGGTGGAAGTTGAATTCACAATGACGAAGCAGGAATTGATCATCCTGGTAAAGGATTACGGGAAAGGGTTTGAGCCATCGTCAGTTGAGGATCCGGATATTCGCGGCAAGATGGGGACAAAAGACAAGCGCGGGTGGGGTTTGAAGCTTATGAAGACAATGTCGGACGACTTTCGCATCGAATCGGACTCGCACGGAACCAGAATTACGATCAAGAAGCTACTGAGCTAGGGAAGTCCATGGAACAGCAATTCACTCTCACTTCGGAAGTGCGAGACAACTGTCTGGTTCTTTCGACGTCAGGGTATGTGAACAACGTCGGCGGGGAGAAGATCGCAGAAGAGTTTTCCCGTCATTTTGAGGGCGGGACGAAGAAGGTCATCGTTAATCTTGCGCAATCCAAAGTAGTGAATTCGATTGGTATGTCCTTCCTCATCGACATCGTGGATCAACTGAATGACGCTGGCGGCAAATTGGTGTTTACCAACCTTGATCCTGCCGTCGATAAGATGCTGACAATCATGGGCCTATTTCAGTTTGCGGGGAAAGCGAAGAATGTTGACGAAGCTCTCGTATCGCTGACAACGGGGAACTGATACGTTCGAATGAAAGCGTCGGCCCCCACGGGCAGTCATGCTCATCAGCTTCTCAACCAGATCGAATCCCTCCAGGATGGATTTCGGAAACTCTCGAAAGCAGCAACGCTAAAGGATCTCGCCGACCAGTTCGCTTCCATCCTGAATCGCATCTTTCCGAACACGCAGACTCATGTTTTTCATCGGGTAGATCCCGGCGAACATTGGCAGAAGCACAATGGCCCGGGCCAGCCCCTCCCTGTCCCCCCCGATGACTTGACCGATTCATCCGGTTATCTCGACAAGACCTCCAGAAGTATATGCACTGTTCAGCGACTCGTAGACAAATCGCAAATAGGGTTGGTGCTGACACAACGATCCGGCACCAGGAAGTACTCTGATGCCGACGTCGTTTCCCTTAGATTGTTTGTGCAGCTTTTCGATAACGCGTATCAGTCGTTGCTTTACCGACGGAAAGAAAAAGAGCTGGTCTTTGCGTTGAACCATCGGGTTCTGCAGCTCAACAGTCTTATCGATACCGGTATTGAAGTGTCAAAGCTCTACCAACGGATCGCACTCCATCAATTAGCGCTGGAACGTGCTGCCTCGCTGACGAACGCCTCGAAGGGTCTTGTCAGGGTGACGAGCAAGAACGGAGTGAAGGAAGAAACATTCTTTCCCGTCGGTGAGCGAACGAGGAAGGTGGAAAACCTGAGTCACCGTATCACATCAAGTTTCAGGTTTGGTGGTAAGACGTACACGTTCAAGCTCTTCGAAAAAGAAAGCCGCCACGGTATTCTTCCTTTCGAAGAAACGGACCAGCTTTTGTTGGATGCTCTGGCGCGTCAAGTCCATGCATCCCTCGAGAACCGGTACCTCCATCAGCAGGAACTGGAAAAACAGAAGATCGAGAGGGAGATATCCGTTGCCGCCTCGATTCAGCAGAGGATCCTTCCCGAGGCACTCCCCGTGATCGACGGGTACGACATCGCCGGGATCAATATCCCCTCAAAGCTTGTTGGCGGAGACTATTTTGATTGCATCTCGTTGCCGGATGGGAGGTACGCATTGGTCATGGCGGATGTTGCGGGTAAGGGGATGCCCGCAGCGTTGCTGGTGAGCAGCTTGCACGCGTATCTTTCGGCGTATCTCGAAACACATATGTCGCTTGCCGAGCTTGCTGGCCGGCTTAACAAAGTCATCTGTCGTACTTCAACGCCTGAAAAATTCATCACGGCGTTTATCGCGCTACTCACACCTGGTACGGGGGACATTGAAGCAGTGAATGCCGGGCATAATCCTGTGTATTGGATGAAGAATGATGGTACGATTCAGGAACTGAAAGCCAGTGGAGTTCCGTTTGGCATGTTGGATCTGGATCTTCCCTACAAAAACGAACAGATCAGACTGGGCAAGGGTGAGCGAGTGTTGCTATACACGGATGGGATTCCAGAGGCCACGAACCAACGAAGCGAGCTTTATGAATCCGCTTCTCCCCTTGTGGATTTTCTGATGCGCCACAAGCTCGCCCCTGCAGAGTTATTCATTAAGGATCTGATTGATGATATCAAAAGCTTCACCGGAGACGCACCACAAAGTGACGACATCACGGCGCTGTACCTTGTTCGTAAGTGATGGCATGGATGGCTGTAGATGTAGAGAGGCTTGCGCGAGAGGACTCGCACAGGGTTCGTTTAGTGAGATTCTGTGACGGTGACGATATGGGGGAGGGAGGGTGGATACTTCAGTTTCTGCACAGGAGTTGAGAGGTCAAGGTGCGCAGTTCTCAGGTTCCCCAAATGCAAAAGGCCCTGATTTCTCAGAGCCTCTTGCGTCGTGTAGCGGGGACAGGACTTGAACCTGCAACCTTCGGGTTATGAGCCCGACGAGCTACCAATTGCTCCACCCCGCGATCATGTATTCTCTACGTTGCAGAGCCAACCCAATTGTTGAGTGACGCTTCATTGGCGTCACGAAATCCGCCGTCTTTCTGGCGGGCTCCACCCCGCGATCGTTGTGTATTAAAGATACGAAATGTCGTCCCCCAAGTCAAGGGTTTGAGAAAGAATCACCGGGCATGATTGCCTGCTGCGCGGATCATCGCAGCCAGACTCATTTCCACATCTTCTTCGGTTGTTGCCCATGAAGAAACACTGATCCGCATCGCGGTCTTCCCCTGCCAGACGGTCCCGCCGCACCAACATGTTCCTTCGGATTGTATCTCCGCAATAATCTTGTTTGTGGTCTCCGCATCGCCAAACGAAATGAGGACCTGGTTGAGGACAACATCGTTCAACACGGTGTACCCGGCTGCAGTAAGCCCTTCTGCGAAGCGACGCGCATGGCGGCACGTCCGTTCGATCAAGTCTGCAACGCCCCCTTTGCCTAATGTCCGAAGCGCCGCCCACACTTCAACGCCACGAGCACGACGCGAAAGCTCTGGTGTGAAGTCGGAGGGATTCCTGTGCTCGCTTTCCGTGGGGAGATACTCGGCAGCAATTGCCATGGCTGCTTTCAACGCGTCGGGATCCCGCACAAATGCCAGCCCGCAGTCGTAGGGGACGTTGAGCCATTTGTGTGCGTCGGTTGCCCACGAATCAGCGTCGGTAATGCCTTGCACCAGGTGCCTGTGGGACGGCGCTGCCGCAGCCCACAAGCCGAACGCCCCGTCCACATGGACCCACGCGCCACTCTCATGCGCGTGTGCGATGATCTCTCTGATCGGGTCCACGGCGCCGGTGTTTACGTTACCTGCCTGGGTGCACACTATTGCCGGTCCAGAAAGCCGGGGGAGTTTGTCCGCCCGTATCCGTCCCTGATTGTCCACGGGTACCCGAGTAACTCGGGTTCGTCCAAGGCCGAGAAGTCCAAGCGATTTGATGAGGGTCGGGTGTGCTTCTTCACCAACCAAGACGGTGATTTCCGGTGCACTGAAGAGTCCACGTGCTTCCACGTTCCATCCGGCTTTTGCGAGGACTGCATGCCGGGCCGCTGCGAGTGATGTGAAGTTTGCCACGGTTGCTCCGGTCACGAAAGCGCCGGCGCTCCCTGCAGGAAGTTGAAGAAGATCAACCAACCACCCTAATGCGACCTGCTCGAGATGAGCGGCTCCGGGGGTGATGTTGTACAGGCCGGCGTTTTGGTCCCACGCTGTGGCAAGCCAGTTGGCTGCAACCGTGACGGGGAGGGACCCTCCAATAACGAATCCGAAGAACCTTCTTCCTGCAATTCCCATCGTGGCGGGGGAACCGATCGCATCGAGCAGAGCCATCGTTTCTTCGGGCGACCCTGTGCCGGTGGGGAGTGGCTCGTTGAATAACGCCAACCGTGAAACAGCATCGGGAGTAGGCCTGACCGACCGGGTGTTGATCGTTTCAAGGTATGCAATTGCCCGTTCGGCAGTTTCTTTGAGAAGGTTCGGCATGCTGTTCTCCGTGGAGTCGGGTGCGATGATCGGTTAGCCTGTGGGGTGTCCAGGCGTGGCTACCTCCTTGGATAGCGTCCTGAATATACATCAGCCCATTTGAGGATTCAAGTGTGAGAGGACTCTGTGGAGCGCGTTTTTCCGCGCTTCCAGCGTAGAATCCACCGGAGTGCACTCGCGTTGGTGTGTTGCTTTTCTGTCTCATCCCGCGATCCGGGACATGAACGGGAACTTTCATAAGGTTTTCTTTGTACAGAGGAATGTGTGAACCAGCCTAATCAGCGTCCCATCTCAATTCTCAACCCTTTCAAAAAGGAGATCTCTTATGAAGATCGGAATACTCGGCACCGGCGTGGTCGGCGAAACTGTCGGCACCAGACTTGTACAGCTCGGTAATCAAGTAATGATGGGCTCGCGAACAGCTACCAATGAAAAGGCGGCTGCGTGGGTGATGAAAAACGGAAGGTCGGCCTCGCAAGGAACGTTTGCGGACGCGGCGAAATTTGGTGATGTCGTGCTTCTCTGCACCAAGGGTGAATTTACCGTTGAGATCGTGAAGCAGGCGGGTCCGCCGAACTTTAAGGGGAAAACGGTTGTGGACATCAGCAACCCGCTCGATTTCTCAAAGGGGATGCCGCCGTCTCTCTTCATCAGCAATACCGACTCACTTGGTGAAGAGGTGCAGAAGGCGCTTGCCGATGCCCATGTGGTCAAGACGTTGAACATCGTCAACTGTGAAGTGATGGTCGATCCGACCGGAAAATCGGGGGGTGACCCCACGATGTTTGTCAGTGGCAACGATGCAAATGCAAAAGCTCAGGTGAACAAGTTACTCAACGACTTTGGATGGAAGGACATCATTGATCTTGGCGACATTACGACCGCACGGGGGATGGAAATGATGCTGCCGATCTGGTTGCGGACGTTCATGGCAACGGGAAACGGCCACATCGCGTTCAAAGTTGTGCGGAGGTAAAAAACCTGCGGGGAGTTGGGTCTATTTCTCCGGCTCCGCCTCTCTTCAGGCAAAACGGTCATGAAGGAGGGGGAACAATACTTCAGTGGTGTCGTCTTATTCTCATTACTGTTTTAGCCATTTGTGTGCTTTGTACCAGGACACAGTGTCCTGGATCCCCGCTTCAAGTGAGATCTGTTGCTCGTACCCGAAGTCGCTCTTCGCTTTCGACGAATCACACGTCCAATAGTCCTGTACCATGTCACGGGCTTTCTCGAAGTTGATCAGCGCCGGCTTTGGACTGAAGAGGGAAAAGAACTCGGCGAACGCGGCGATGGTGTAGATGCCAAACTCCGGTATCCGGAGCCGGAGAGCGTTCTTCTTCATGACCGCCCGGGTGACTTCTCCGATCTCTTTCCAGCCGTACACATCCTTGCTTGCGATAAAATAAATCTGGCCCGCCCCCTTCTCGCTCTCGCCTGCAAGGACAAAACCCCGTACCAAATCGCTGACATGGATGAG
>Ga0209640_10005732_pt1 | contig 10857 bp, 10 predicted proteins | sample RifCSP10_1_FD_184018 | JGI IMG/M metagenome (GOLD analysis project Ga0209640, IMG submission 184018) | Soil microbial communities from Rifle, Colorado - Rifle CSP2_sed 10_1 (SPAdes) (version 2) | ecosystem: Environmental > Terrestrial > Deep subsurface > Rock core/Sediment | place: Rifle...
TTATCGTTCGTGGTGGCCCCCTCCCTGTCCCTCCCCCGCATGCGGGGGAGGGAACGCTGTGGCGTTGCAGTAGCGAACATGCAATGCCCCTGATAAAAGGGCGCCGATCAAACCCTGAAGGCGATTCCATGGCCCGCGGCCGCAAGCTCGTTTCGAAAGGCTCCCGCCAGCCGGCGGCGAAGGGCCGCAAAGCTTCGATCAGACGGGCGACCAAGGAGACCGAAATCGAGGTAGCGGTCGATCTTGACGGCAAGGGCGCCTCGAACATCGCGACCGGGATCGGCTTCTTCGACCACATGCTCGATCTTCTGGCGCGCCATTCGCGCATCGACATCACGGTCCGGGCCAAGGGCGACCTGCACATCGACCACCACCACACCACCGAGGACGTCGGCATCGCGCTCGGCCAGGCGGTGCGCAAGGCACTCGGCGACATGAAAGGCATCACGCGCTACGCCGACGTGCACGTGCCGATGGACGAGGCGCTGACCCGCGTCGCCATCGACGTGTCGGGGCGGCCCTTCCTGGTGTTCAAGGCGAAGTTTTCGCGCGACAAGGTCGGCGCCTTCGACACCGAGCTGGTGCAGGAGTGGTTCCAGGCCTTCGCCATGAATGCGGGCGTCACCTTGCACGTCGAAACGCTGTACGGGACAAACGATCACCATATTGCCGAGTCCTGTTTCAAAGGGCTGGCGCGGGCGCTGCGCGCGGCATTCGCCATCGATCCGCGCGCGGCCGGCGAAGTGCCATCGACCAAGGGCACGCTGGGTGGTTGAAGAGACGTGCGATTGAAGAATTGGGCGCTGGCTGCGGGGCGTCGGAGATTGCAGATGACGGTCTATACGGTCCACGAACCACGCCCGCGCAAGAACGCAGACACGACCGATCCCGACCGCTTCGTGTTCGTGCGCGACGGGTTCTATTTCTGGGCATTCCTGCTGGGGCCGCTGTGGATGCTGTGGCACAGGCTGTGGCTCGTGCTGCTGCTCTATCTGGTGGCGACGGCGGCGGTGCAGGCGGGGTTCTGGGCGCTCGGCCTGTCGGCGGCGGTGAATTTCATGGTCGGCACCCTGATCGGGCTGTTGGTCGGATTCGAAGCGGCCTCGCTGCAACGCTGGACCTTCGCGCGCCGCCGCTGGAACAACCTCGGCCTGGTGGTCGCGCCCGATATCGAATCGGCGGAGCGCCGCTTCTTCGATGCCTGGATGGCGCGGCATTCGGCGCCGCCGGCCGCCGCTTCGCCGCCGCCCACGTTCCCGGTTCCGCCCGCCGCGCGCATCCCGCCGTCCGCCCCCGAGGTGATCGGACTGTTCCCCGAGCCTGAACCGCGCCCAAGATCCTGACTGCACATGAGCGTCGCAATTGTTGATTATGGTTCCGGCAATCTGCACTCCGCGGCGAAGGCGTTCGAGCGCGCTTCGCGCGAATCCGGCTGCAACGAACCGATCGTCGTGACCGGCGATCCCGACGCGGTGCGCAGAGCCTCCCGCGTGGTGCTGCCCGGCGTCGGTGCCTTCGCCGATTGCCGCCGCGGTCTCGATGCGGTGCCGGGCATGGTGCAGGCGCTGGAGGAGACGGTGCGCGGGCGGGGCCGGCCGTTCCTCGGCATCTGCGTCGGCATGCAGCTCATGGCCGAGCGCGGCCGCGAATATGTGGTCACCGAGGGGCTCGGCTGGATTGGTGGCGAGGTCGACAAGATCGCGCCGGCCGATCCGACGCTGAAGATCCCGCACATGGGCTGGAACACGCTCAACGCCTGCACGCCGCACAAGCTGCTCGACGGCATTCCGCTCGGGCCGGACGGGCTGCACGCCTATTTCGTGCATTCCTACCAGCTCCAGCCGACCGACCGCGCCGACCTCGTGGCGCAGACAGACTACGGCGGCCCGGTCACCGCCATCGTTGCGCGCGATTCCTACGCCGGCACGCAGTTCCATCCGGAGAAAAGCCAGCGGCTGGGGCTTGCGCTGATCGCCAATTTCCTCAAATGGAAGCCGTGATGCTTTGCGTTGTCTCGGCGCCTGCCGCTCGTGCCCTCTCCCCTTGTGGGAGAGGGCAGCGCGGACGGTTCCTCATGCGCGGTCGGGTGAGGGGTCGGCGCTTGGGGTGCGCACAGACCCCTCACCCATTCATGCTGCTGAAGTTCCGAGCGGCCCTCTCCCACAAGGGGAGAGGGCGCGATAACGACCGCCGTGGCTCGCGTTCAAGCCGTCGATTCGTGCGAGTGGGGCCGCAGTGATCCTGTTCCCCGCCATCGATCTGAAGGAAGGCCTGTGCGTGCGCCTGCAGCAAGGCGACATGGCGCGCGCCACCGTGTTCAACCGCGACCCGGCGGCGCAGGCGCACGCGTTCGAGATGCAAGGCTTCAAGCATCTGCATATCGTCGACCTCGACGGCGCCTTTGCCGGCAAGCCGATGAACGTCGCGGCGGTCGAGCGGATTCTGGAAACCGTCGGCCTGTGCGTGCAACTCGGCGGCGGCATCCGCGACATGCCGACCATCGAAGGCTGGCTCGGAAAAGGCGTCAACCGCGTCATCGTCGGCACGGCCGCGGTGCGCAATCCCGACCTGGTCAAGGAGGCCGCCCGCCGGTTTCCCAAGCGGATCGCGGTCGGCCTCGATGCGCGCGACGGCAAGGTCGCGGTCGAAGGCTGGGCGGAGACCTCCGAGCTTTCCGCACTCGACATCGCCCGCCGGTTCGAGGACGCCGGCGTCGCGGCGATCATCTATACCGACGTTGCGCGCGACGGCATGCTCAAGGGCATCAATTGGGACGCGACCATTGCGCTGGCCGAGGCGATCTCGATCCCGGTTATCGCCTCCGGCGGCTTCGCCTCGATCGAGGACGTCAAGAGGCTGATCGAGCCGCGCGCGCGAAAACTCGAAGGCGCCATCGTCGGCCGCGCACTCTACGACGGGCGTGTCGACGCCGCCGAGGCGCTGGCCCTGATCCGCGCGGCGCGAGGCAGGTGAGGGACCGCCATGTTCAAGGTCCGCGTCATTCCCTGCCTCGACGTGAAGGATGGCCGCGTCGTCAAGGGCGTCAAATTCGTCAGCCTGCGCGATGCCGGCGATCCGGTGGAAGCCGCCATTGCCTATGACGCGGCCGGCGCCGACGAGCTGTGCTTTCTCGACATCACCGCAAGCCACGAGAACCGCGACACCATCTACGACGTGGTGACGCGGACGGCGGAGGCCTGCTTCATGCCGCTGACCGTCGGCGGCGGCGTTCGCACGGTCGAGGATATCCGCAAGCTCCTGACCTGCGGCGCCGACAAGGTGTCGATCAACACCGCGGCGGTGAACCGGCGGGCGTTCGTGAAGGAGGCTGCCGAAAAATTTGGCGATCAGTGCATCGTGGTGGCCATCGACGCCAAGAAGGTCTCCAAGCCGGGCACGAAAGATCGCTGGGAAATCTTCACCCACGGCGGCCGCAACCCGACCGGGCTCGAGGCCGTCGAATACGCCAAGGAGGTGGTGGCGCTTGGCGCCGGCGAAATCCTGCTCACCTCGATGGACCGCGATGGCACCCGGGCCGGCTTCGACATCCCGCTCACCCGGGCGGTGGCCGATGCCGTGCCGGTGCCGGTGATCGCCTCGGGCGGTGTCGGCACGCTCGAGCATCTGGTCGAGGGCATCCGCGACGGCCATGCCACCGCGGTGCTGGCGGCTTCGATCTTCCATTTCGGCGAGCACAGCGTGCGCGAGGCCAAGCTCTACATGGCCAAGGCCGGCCTGCCGATGCGGCTGGATCCGTAATTCCGCGCAGGCGCCATGCAGGCCGCCACTCCCCGTGCGGCTGCGGAGGTGCTATCTGACAGTCATGAGCAAGTTCACCATAGCCGACCTGGAGCAGCGCATCAGCGACCGCGCCAGCGCCTCGGCCGAGCAGTCCTACACCCGGCAGCTCCTTGACCGCGGCGTGGCGCAATGCGCCAAGAAATTCGGCGAGGAGGCGGTCGAGGCGGTGCTGGCGGCGGTCGGCGAGGATCGCGACCGGATGATCGGGGAAGCGGCCGACGTGCTCTACCACCTCCTGGTGGTGCTGCGGGCGCGCGGCATAAAGCTTGCGGAGATCGAGGCGCTGCTGGAGACGCGCAGCAAGAAATCCGGCCTCGAAGAGAAGGCGTCGCGATCTCGCGACTGAGCCTTTCCATGGAACAGCGCATCGACGACGGATTGTCGCCCTACCGCACCTACACCAGGGCGGAGTGGGCGGCGTTGCGCGACGACATGCCGATGACCTTGACGCCGGACGAGGTCGGCCGGCTGCGCTCGCTGCACGACCGGCTCGACATGAAGGAGGTCGAGGACATCTATCTGCCGCTGTCGCGGCTATTGTCGCTCTATGTCGCGGCAACGCAGCGCCTGCACCGCGCGCAGCAGCGCTTCCTCGGCGGCGAGGACGCCAAGATGCCCTACGTCATCGGCGTCGCGGGCTCGGTGGCGGTCGGCAAGTCCACCACCGCGCGCGTGCTGCAGGCGCTGCTCGCGCGCTGGCCCAATGTGCCGAAGGTCGACCTTGTCACCACCGACGGGTTCTTGCTGCCGAACGCGGTGCTGGAGCGCGAAGGCCTGATGGAGAAGAAGGGCTTTCCCGAGAGCTACGACCTGCCGGCGCTGCTGCTGTTTCTCTCCGATGTGAAGGCCGGGCGGCGGCCGGTGCGCGCGCCGGTCTATTCGCATCTCATTTACGACGTGATGCCGAACCAGTGGGTCGAGATCGACCGCCCAGAAATCCTCATCGTCGAAGGGCTCAATGTGCTGCAGACCGGGCGCCTGCCCAGGGACGGCAAGGCGATCCCGTTCGTGTCGGACTTCTTCGACTTCTCGGTCTATCTCGACGCCGACGAGGAAGTGCTGAAAACCTGGTACGTCGATCGCTTCCTGACCTTGCGCGGGACCGCCTTCCGCGATCCGAAATCGTATTTTCACCGCTATTCGCGGCTGTCCGACGAAGAAGCGGTCGCCACCGCCACTTCGATCTGGCAGCGCATTAATCTCGTCAACCTGCACGAGAACATCCTGCCGACGCGCCAGCGCGCCGATCTCATCCTGAAGAAGGGCGAGGTCCACATGGTGGAAGAGGTGTCGCTGCGGAAATTGTGACGCACGCGTGGCCCGGACGCGGTGCGCCGCTATGCCGCGATGGTCGCCGGGCCGGAAACCTCCGCAAGCGTCGCCGCCAGCCGCGCACGGTCGAGCGGCTTCACCAGGAAGCCGTCCATCCCGGCGTTGAGGCACGCCTCGCGCTCTTCGGCGAAGGCGTCGGCGGTGAGCGCGACGATCGGCGTGCGCCGCTCGCTTCGCTCGGCTTCCGCCGCGCGGATGCGACGCGCCGCCTCGAGCCCGTCGAGGCCCGGCATGTGCAGGTCCATCAGCACCAGGTCGTAGGCTGCACCAGCGGCGCGCGCCGCCTGCCAGGCTTCCAGAGCGGCCGCGCCGCTGGGTGTCACGGTCGGGCGATGGCCGAGCTTTGTGAGCAGGGCGCGCGTCAGCAGCGCATTGATTTCGTTGTCCTCCGCGACCAGCACGGAGAGATTGCGGCGGGCGCCTTCGGCGCCGTCCGCCGGGACGGGATGCGCGTCCGTCCGGGCCGCAACGGGGGTGCCGTCGAAGGCGTCGGGTTTGGCGGCGAGCCGGGCGAGCAGCGAGGCCGCGCGCACCGGTTTGACCAGGTAGCCGGTGAAGCCCGCGGCCTTGAGCGCCGCCAGCCGCTGGCGCTCGCCCGGCGTGATCAGCACGATGCGCCGCGCGATGGTTTCGCCGACCGGGCTAAAATGGTTCGCCATCTTCTCGGCGCCGACCGAATGATCGACCAGCACCGCGTCCCAGCGCCGGTCGCCGAGCAGGCCGGTGGCGGCGGCGGCATCGGCAAGGGTCACGCTTGCGCCCCAGCGCCGCAATCGCCGCTCGACCAGCGCTGCTTCGATTCCGGCGGTCGCCACGATCAGCACCGCCATGCCGGCGAGGCTGGGCGGAATGAATGTGGCATCTTCCGCACGCTCGGCCCGCGGCAGCGCAACGACCACTTGAAAGGTCGCGCCTTCGCCCGGCGCGCTCTCGACCTCGATGCGGCCGCCCATCTGCCCGACGATGCGGCGCGAGATCGCAAGCCCAAGACCGGTGCCGCCGAACTTGCGGGTGGAGCCGCCCTCGGCCTGCTCGAACTCGTGAAAGATGCGCTGCTGCTGTTCGGGCGCGATCCCCATGCCGGTGTCGCGCACCTGAAGCACCACCGAGTCGGGCTCGCTGCCGGCTTCCACGACGACGCTGACGCCGCCGGTCTCGGTGAACTTGATCGCATTGCCGGCGAGGTTGAGCAGCACCTGACGCAGGCGCGTCAAGTCGCCCAGCACGCGCTCGGGCAGACGCTCGTCGACGTCGGAGGCGATCTCCAGGCCCTTGGCCTGCGCGCGCGGCGCGAGCAGCTCCACCACGTCCTCGACCAGCGCGGAGAGCGAAAACGGCTCGGCCGCAAGTTCGAGCTTGCCGGCCTCGACCTTGGAGAAATCCAGGATCTCCTCGATCAGCGACAGCAGCGCGTCGCCGGAGGTTTTCGTCGCCTTGACGTAGGTGGTCTGCTCCGGCGTGAGCGGGGTGTCGAGCAGGAGATCGGCCATGCCGAGAATGCCGTTCAACGGCGTGCGGATCTCATGCGACACCATGGCGAGGAAGCGCGACTTGGCGCCGCTCGCGGCCTCGGCGGAATCGCGCGCCTGCGCCAGCGCGCGCTCCGCCTCGATGCGGTCGGTGACGTCGCGGCCGACGCTCTGCACCTCGGCGCAGTCGTCAGCCTCCGCCCAGACCACGACGTCGCGCCAGGCCAGCCAGCGCGCACCGTCCGGTGTCGCGATCTGCTCGTCGCGAATGCGCGCGCCGTCCGGCAGCATGCCGGTCTTGCCCTGCTGCAACGCCGGCAGCTCGGCGGTCGTGCCCTGCAGTGCCTCGCGCGTGCGGCCGGCAAGCGCACAATAGGCGTCGTTGACGTAGGTGATGCGGCCGTCGCTGTCGCGACGCACGATCAGATCGCCCTGTGCCTCCAAGAGGCTTACGGCGCGCGCCTCGGATTCCTTCAGCTCCCAGACGCGGTCGGCGAGCGCCTCGCAACGCGCCTTCGCCCGCCGCAGCTCCATCCGCAATCGGCTGTTGCGCGACAGCAGCAGCAGGATCACGCCGCATGCGAAAGCGAACAGCCCGCTGACTCCGATCGCGTACAGGTACGGATCGTAGGTGGGCTCGTTGGTCCGGTAGAGCTGGACGAAGAAGTACGTGGTTGACGCGAGCGCGCCCAGGACGAGGAATGTCCAGCGCAGGATGGCCAGAACGAGCCGGCGTACGAACCGATAGCGCGGCCGCGGCGTGTCCGTGATCGGACGAACAAGCATGTGACGCGACGCCCCTTCCCCTGTCGGCCCGGCCGGACGGTGCCCCGGAGCGCGCCGGCGAAGCCCTGTTCTAAGGATTCTGCCCGGCATAATGGTCCCGCGACCATTGCGCTTCCCCTTCAGGCGGGCCGGGGATCGCTCGCATGGTTGATGCCGCGCTAATGCGGCCGTGCGGATTTTAGCGAACCGCGCTTGCGGCCAGCTCGCGCCGCTGATTGGCCTTCCACATGGCCGCAAGCAAGGCCGCGGCGTCCTGCTGCGAGTAGCGCACCGAATGGACGTAGATCTTGTAGTCGGCGCCGGTTGCGTCGGCGGACAAGCTGACGATCACATCCGGCGAATTCGTTTCGGCGTCCAATGTCACCGTGCGGACCCGCGTCGAAGACCCGCAGGCGGCGTGCTCCGCGGCACTGAGGTCGTCGACCAGCACGAAATCGGCGATTTCCGGCCGATCGACCAATTGCACGCGCAGATCGGGACGTGCCACGGCGCCGTCGATCTTGATGCGGTAGTCGGGCGACGATGCGTTCGGGGAAATCCGATAGGTCGCGGCGCCGCTGGCAAAGCAGAGATCGTTCTTCGGCGCGAACATGCCGTGGGCCGCCGCCGCCGGAATGGCGATGGCTGTGATCAGCAGCAGAATCGTCTGGGTGCGGCTCACCCTGCCAGGCTAGGCCGGCTCGGTTAACGAACGCCTAAATCAGGGTTGACGCGCGCGCATCCGCTGCGGGACAGTTTGCCAGGATTATGGGGCGCGCGCGGACGATGGGCCGGCGCCCGAAGGGAGCAAACCATGGCGGTCGCAAGTCGTGCGAATTCCGAATACGGGCGGTTCATGGACGAGGTCAAGGACATGAGCCTGTTCCCGCTGTGGGAGCGGGTGGGAGGCCTGAAGCCCGGCACAGCTTGCGTGCCCGCGCACTGGAGCTATGCGCAGGTGCGGCCCCACCTCATGCACGCCGCCGCGCTGGTCACCAAGAAGGAGGCGTCGCGGCGCGTGCTCTGCTTTGAAAATCCGAGTCTGCGCGGCACCACCTTCGTCTGCCCGTCGCTGTTCGCCGGATTGCAGATCATCATGCCGGGCGAGGTCGCGCCCTCGCACCGGCATTCGCCGAGCGCGCTGCGCTTCATCATCGAGGGCGAGGGCGCCTACACCGCGGTCGCGGGCGAGAAGCTGCCGATGAAGCCCGGCGACTTCGTGGTGACGCCGGCCTGGGCCTGGCACGACCATGGCAATCTCGGCCATGACCCGGTGGTCTGGCTCGACGGCCTCGACACGCCGGTGGCGCGCATGTTCGGCGCGGCATTCTGGGAGGCGTATCCGCAGGACAAGCAGCCGATCGACCGGCCCGACGGCTTTGCCGCCGAGCTCTACGGCATGAACATGATGCCGGACGACTTTCATTCGGACGGGTTTTCGACGCCGGTGCTGATCTACGGCTACGAGCGCACGCGCGCGGCGCTGGACAAGATGGCGAGCGCGGGCACGCCGCATCCCGCGCACGGCTTCCGGCTGCGCTACGCCAACCCGGCCAACGGCCGGCATCCGTTCCCGACCATGGCGGTGTCGATGCAGCGGCTGCCGGCGGGCTTTGCCGGCGCGACCTATCGCTCGACCGGAAGCACGGTGTTTGCCGTACACAAGGGAAGCGGCTCGGCCAAAGTTGGCGAGAAGGAATTTTCGCTTGCCCCGCACGACGTGTTCGTGGCGCCGCCCTGGGAGCCCTACAGCTTCAGGGCCGACAGCGAGCTCGAATTGTTCAGCTATTCCGACCGCGCCGGCCAGGAGGCGCTGGGCTATTGGCGGGAGCAGTTGGGGTGATACTGTTCCAGTAACGGAGCAACAATTGCAGCGTCATTGCCGGGCTTGACCCGGCAATCCATCGTTCTTCTCGCGATACGTTTTTGGAAAGAGATGGACCCGCGGGTCAAGCCCGCGGGTGACGCCTGAGTGTGGGCGGCGATGTCGGCGTTACACTGCAAGCGGCGCATCACGCCGCCCGTCTTACCTCGTCCGCCAGCGCGCGATACGACAACGCCTCGGCCAGATGCACGCGGCCGACCTTCTCCGCGCCGTCGAGATCGGCGAGCGTGCGCGCCACCCGCAAGACGCGATGATAGCCGCGCGCGCTGAGCCGCATGGCATCGGCGGCGTCGCGCAGGAGCGACAAGCCCGAACTGTCCGGCCGCGCCACTTCCTCCAGCACCGGCGCCGGCGCTGTGGCGTTGGTGCCGACGCCGGCGAGACCGAGCGCGGCGTAGCGCTCGGCCTGGATCGCGCGCGCCTGCGCCACGCGGGCGGCGATCTCCCGGCTGCCTTCGGCCGGCGGCGGCAAGATCAGGTCGGCGGCGGTCACCGCCGGCACCTCGATGTTGAGATCGATGCGGTCGAGCAGCGGGCCGGACAGCCGGGTCTGGTACTCCGCGGCGCAGCGCGCGTTCGGTCCGCGCCGGCAGGCGAAGCCCGGATCGCTGGCGCGGCCGCAGCGGCAGGGGTTCATCGCCGCCACCAGCATGAAGCGCGCCGGATAGGTGACGCGGTGGTTGGCGCGCGCAATCGCAACCTCGCCGATCTCCAGCGGTTGGCGCAGCGCGTCGAGCGCCTGCGCCTGGAACTCCGGCAGTTCGTCGAGGAACAGCACGCCGTGATGCGCGAGCGAGACCTCGCCCGGCCGCGCGCGGAGACCACCTCCGACTAAAGCCGGCATCGAGGCGGAATGGTGCGGGCTGCGGAACGGCCGGCGGTTGGTCAGCGCGCCGCCCTCGATCTCGCCCGCGACCGAAGCGATCATCGACACTTCCAGCAGTTCCGCCGGCGTGAGCGTCGGCAGAATTGTCGGCAGCCGCGCGGCCAGCATCGACTTGCCGGAGCCCGGCGGCCCGATCATCAAAAGGTTGTGGCCGCCGGCGGCGGCGACTTCGAGCGCGCGCTTGGCGCTCTCCTGGCCCTTGATGTCGGACAGGTCGAGTGTGGCGCTGGCGATTTCGCGGATGCCCGGCTTCGGCCGTGCGAGCACCTGCGTGCCCTTGAAGTGGTTGGCGAGCTGAATGAGCGAAGAGGGAGCGACGATCTCCATCTCGGGGCTGGCCCAGGCCGCCTCCGGCCCGCAGGATGCCGGGCAGATCAGGCCCTCGTTGCGGGCGTTGGCGCCGATCGCCGCCGGCAGGCAGCCGGCGACCGCGGCGATCGCGCCGTCGAGCCCAAGCTCGCCCAAGACGGTGAAGCCCGCGAGCGCGTCGTGCGGCACGGCGCCGATCGCCGCCATCAGCCCGAGCGCGATCGGCAGATCGTAGTGGCTGCCTTCCTTCGGCAGATCGGCGGGGGCGAGATTGATGGTGATGCGGCGCGCCGGCAGCGCCAAGCCCGAGGCGATCAGCGCCGCGCGCACGCGCTCCTTGGCTTCCGACACCGCCTTGTCGGGCAGGCCGACAATGTTGAAGGCCGGCAGCCCGGGCGCGACTTGCACCT
>Ga0209640_10005733_pt1 | contig 10856 bp, 8 predicted proteins | sample RifCSP10_1_FD_184018 | JGI IMG/M metagenome (GOLD analysis project Ga0209640, IMG submission 184018) | Soil microbial communities from Rifle, Colorado - Rifle CSP2_sed 10_1 (SPAdes) (version 2) | ecosystem: Environmental > Terrestrial > Deep subsurface > Rock core/Sediment | place: Rifle...
GCAGGCGATATTTGACGTCGTTACCCCGTCGATTTCCCGAAACGAATGGAATCTGACGCGAAGGCTTCCCTCCTTCGCGCCAGATTCTCTACGCCGTGCGGTTGACCCATCCCTGCCCTGTCAAATCCCGGTCGCCGCTGTCAGCGCCTGGGTGAGCTTCCTGCTCTCCGCGTTGTGCAACTCCCTTGCCAGCTCTCCGATCCTTCGTCGAGCGGAGCACTCCCTGCTCTTGTGTCCTTTCTATCAACACAAATCCCAGAGCAAAGTCAGCCCTGCAAATCGAGCAGCTAACCCGCTGTATTTCCAATGATTATGGTTCGATCTAGCTGGACTTTAGACGCCGAATCGCGTCGCCTGCGGTCTGGCTGCCCATCTTTTCAGCGTTCTGATACCACTGGATGGCGCGGGAACGATCCGGGTGAACACCCAGGCCGAAGTCATAGGCCCGTGCGATGTTCTCTGCAGCAACCAGGTTGCCCTTTTTGGCCGCCTTCTTGAACAGTGCGATCGCCTGGCCACCATCGCGCGGCAGGCCGGTGCCATTGAGATAGAGCGATCCCAGGTTGGCGATCGCAGGCGCGTACTCGAGCCTGGAAGCCTCGCGGAACTTAGCAGTGGCAGTCTCGTAATCACCAGCGAGAACGGCTTCGAGGCCCTCGTTGTTGATCTTGATGACGTCAGTCGACGGCGCATGCGGGATACGCAAAGCCGCATCCAATTTCCTCTGGACTGCCTCGAGCTCGCGCGTAGTCTCTGCCAGCTTCTGGTCGAGACGGCGGATCTCCTGCAGTTCGGGATCAGCGTTGGAAACCTGGGCCAGGGCGGCACCTTCAACCGTGCTCGATGAGGCGAAGGAAGCTGCGACGTGGACGGTCTCAGTTTGCTGGTTGGCAGCGCCAATGGCTGCACCGCTTACTGGGGCGCTGCCGGCGGCATAGGCGTCGTAGACATCGAGGCGAGGCCCGGCAGCGCGAATGCCTCTGGCATGAGCGATACGCAGATACCGTACTTCACTCTCGGTGGCAGCGGGCACCATGCCGGCGTAGTGGTTCGCCAGCCACATGGCTGCCGGACCGTTGCCGGCTTCTGCGGAGGCGATCAGATGATTGATGCCGGCCGAGCGATCGGTCTTGCCAGCCAGACCGGTGACCTCAAGAAAGCCCAGGTACCAGAGCACCAGTGCGTCACCGGTGGGGGCAGCTTCCTGCAGGTGAGGGAACGCATCCACCAGCAGCGCCTTGCCAAATTCAGTACCACTGCCGGCACGGAACGCACGCTGGGCACTGGTGATGGCGAGCGCGGTCTGCGCTCTGTCCGCTTTCAGGATCACCGCTGTGCGGTAGTGGGTCAGAGCTCGGTGATAGGCCGCATCACCGTCGCGTTGCACTTCCTGCAGCGCGAGTGCGCCTAGACGCATCGGCGCCCGTGGATCACCCTGCTCTGAGGCGCTCTCCAGGAGGGCGATGGCATTGGTCCGGCCCTCGTCACTGGCGTCCGTGGCAAGTTGGTTGATCGCCGTGTCGTAGAGGGTGTCGCCCGTGGGCGTGGGAACGGCCAACGCTTGGGCGCCAAGGCACACCAAAGCGACAGAGAGGGCGAGGATCTTCTTCTTCACGGCAACTTCCGGTTTCCAGATGCCGGAAATGCTACGGACAACGAGCAACACCAAAAGTGGGATCGCTCAACGATTTTAAGGACCGATGGACCTTTTGGTTACCCCGCCGGCGACAGCTGGGCCAGGATCGGGGCCACCTGGTCGAACACGGCAAGATCGATCTTCATCCCGTGGAGGAAGTTGCCATCTGCTCCATGCTGGCGCTGGGAAGTCACCGAGAGATCCCCTGCCCCGCGCTGCGCTAAATCGGCCTCGGCAATCTTGAACCCGTCACTGGTCTCCAGGAAGATCTGGAGACGATCACGCGACTGCAGCGGCAGGCCCGACGGCGCCAGCAGATAGCACCAACCGTCCCCGCCGGCCCGGGCAACGCGACCTCGCAGCTGGTGGAGTTGAACCAGACCGTAGTTTTGAGGCGAGACAATGATGATGTGGCGCAGGTTGCTCACGTCCACTCCCACTTCCACCACCGTTGTGCACAGCAGGATGCTCTTGGTGCCGTTGCGGATCTCCTGGATGCGGTCCTCCTTGGACTGCTCGTCGTCATCTCCAGTCAGCGTCGCCACCTTTCCCGGGAACATCTCCTCCCACCGCTGGGCCGCAGCCTCGATGTTCAGCCGATCGTTTTCATCCTCACTTTTGGCCCGCTTGGGGTAGATCACAAAGATCGGGCAGCCGTCCTTGATCACAGGGCGAATCTCGTCGAACAGCTTCCGCGTCTCGGCGGGACCGACGAACATTTCAGTGTGAATGAACTTCATCTTGTGGCTGGCGCGCATCTCAGACACGGTCATGTGACCGAAGCGCACCAGCGCCTGACTCCGCGGGATACAGGTGGCGGAAAGCTCGATGAGATGCGTATTGGCGGATCGATACTGCTCTCGCTGCTCACGGCTCCATCGATGTTGCTCATCGATCATGAGCACATCCACGTGGCCTGCGTCGCGATGAAGCAAGGCGCTCGTGCCCATAAGGATCGGAGCGGTCAGATCCTCGTTGCCAGCCGTATCTCCGGTGACGAGGGTGATGGCCAGGTCGGGCGACCAGCGCTTGAATTCCGCGTGCGCCTGGCGAGCGACAAGCGTCGACGGAAACAACACCATCGTCCGCTTGCCGGCGTCTGCCAAGGACGCCGCCACCACACCGCTGACGGCTGTTTTTCCAACACCACAGCCACCTGAAATCATGTGTCGTGCGGGCCTTATCGGGCTTCCGAGGTGCGTGGCGATGTCGTCGATCGCATTGACCTGGTCTTCAGTCAGCACGAAAGGCATCTGGACCTTGCGCCGTTCCAGCGTCGGCATCCGGATGGGATTGGGCGTGGTTTCCGCCACTCCGTCACGGGCAAGCGCTAGCGACCCAAGCGCAGCCAGGCGCTGGAGGGTGATGCGTACCGGCTCGATATAGATCGAGTCCTGCGGATAGTGTGCTTGCTGAAGCAGCTGCTCCATCGTCCATCCAACCGCATTGAGCTCCTCGATCAACGTGGTCAACGGTGCAATGGATTCCAGCTGCGACTCGATATGCATGGCCGCGGTCGGGATGGCCTGAGGCAGGAACTTGGCCACCAGTGCACGCAATTCCTCCGGCTCGATCGCCGCCCGAGGCGCCGGGTACTGCGGGATGATCCGGCCACGGTACTTGTCGGGCAGCAGCTCATGGACCGTAACGCGGTGACTGCCGGCGAACTCGTGTCCAGTCGCCATGAAGAGATAGGTCTGGCCCTGGAAGATCTTCTCCCGCCACACAACGGTGTCGCCAAAGATGGACGCCTTGAAGGAGGCCCCGTTGCCGTCAACCACCGTGAATCCCAGGCGTGGAGGTCCGCTGCGACCCTGAAAGGAGACGGGGGACTGGATAGTCAGGCTGATGGGAGAGCGCTGTTTCTTGTCCAGAAGCAAGGCGGACACCTCCGTATCCCGACAATCCAGATAGGACGCGGGAAGGAACAGTGCGGCCTGGAACGGGTGTTCCAACCCAAACGACGCCAGGCGCCCAACGCGGCGAAAGGCTTCAGCCGACGGATCCGGCGCCGTTACTTCTTCCGAGGACTTCGGGGCGGATTTGGCTTTCATTGGGCCGTCGAAGGAGTGGATGGGTTCGAAGCTGAATGGAATGGCTGAAAATGCGAGGGATCTACGGTATTTGCTGAAACTTTATGTGACGCACGTCTCATGTAACGCGACTGGCGTTTTTTTGACCGTCCTAACAACACCCGCGTCCCACGTGCGTTTCAGCGTGAAGAAAGGTGACTTATGCACAGGGAGTGTGGATGGTTTTTACTATCACCATGAATGATAGTATCACCGCCACGAGTTGTTTGTTCAGTAACCGCCCCACCTTGGTGAGTGACACGAGACTCTGTCTCAGGGCAATCGCATCACCATCGTGGCAAAATGCACAACGCACTCAGTGCGCTTGTATCGGGGGGATGCAATGAAGGTAGTTGTCGTTGACGATCAGGCATCAGCTCGAGCCATGATTTCGTCTCTCGTCCAGGGGATCCACGAGAGCATCGAAGTGCACTCGTTCTGGGAGCCAGAAGAGGCATTGGAATGGTGTAGCGCGCACGGTCCTGAATTGGTGCTGCTGGACTACCGCATGCCCTCCATGGATGGCATCACCTTCACCCAGAGGCTCAAGGGCTCAACCCTCGGCGCCCGGACCGCGGTGGTGATGGTAACCGCGCAGGAAGACACGGCTTTGCGCAACGCCGCCCTCGAAGCAGGCGTCGTGGCATACGTTCGCAAACCCATCGCTGCGATCGAACTGAAGCACATGATTCGGAACCTGCTGGGAGTGATTGCCACTCAGCGTGGGCTTGGATCAGAGGCTGATGGCAGTGGCCCGGAGACCATGACCCACCCCAATGCGGACCTGACTGCACTGGGGCGTTTGATGGAGGTCAGTCGGCTTAATCACCCTTGGATGACCCATTCGGTGCTTTCGGTCGACGGTGTGGCTGCTGGGATCGCCAAACAGTTGATGTTGGATGATCGTGCGGTCGAGGAGACACGTACGGCCGCCCGGGTGTTCGACATGGGACTGGTCATGATGCCGATCGGGATCATGATGAAAAACGATCCACTGTCTCTCTCCGATCGCAACGTCATCCAGACGCATGTCACCTTGACGCGGGAGATCCTGATTGGACTGGCTCCTGCCATCGCCGACATCGCCTACCACGCACGAGAACGATTCAATGGCTCCGGCTATCCGGATGGCCTGATCGGCGAGGCTATCCCGCTGCCCTCGCGCATCCTCTCGGTAGCGAGCGCACTTTGTTCGATGATCTCCCCGCGACCGCACCGGGATGCCTTCCGTATCAGCGAGGCAATGGACGACATCCAGAAGCGCAGCAACACCTGGTACGACCCAAAGTGCGTAGCGGCCCTCGTGGACTCCCTCCCTGACGCCATGAACAACGCTTCTTCGCTTCCGTCGCGACAGAACTCATCCCTGGTCGGCGGCGTGAGATGAAACCCCTGCGGGCAACGGACACGGGCGAGATTGGCGTCCTGATGGGCCGTATGGACCTGGGGCATCGACTTGGTCGCATCACACTGGCGTCGCTGTGCGCTGGATTGCTGTTGATCTATCTAGGTCAAGGAGAGCTCCCAACAGGAAACCTTGGCGTCGCAGTTGCGGCACTGGTCACCCTGGGTCTCGCAGCGCTTGGGTTCACCTACATTCCCCGGAAGCACCTCACCGCTTGCCGTGGCTGCAAGGTTATTGCCGGCATGCTGTCGGACGTATGCCTTCTGACGGTGCTGGGGCTGCTTGCCCACCAGGCAGCTGGCTTCTCCTACGTCGCCATGATTTGGCTGACGTTGCGCACAGGTCTAAGGCATGGCCGCGGCTATCTTCTTCTGGGCATGGCGCTATCCGTCGCAGGCTTCTCCACGTTGCTGGCAATGGGACAGTTCCTCAGCGCCTACAAACTGATCAGCGCCGGACTGATGTTCGGGATGATCGCGATTCCCCTGTACATGTGGGGAGTCTGCGAGGCATTGATGGCTGCCACGGATCGTGCAACCGATGCCGATATCGCCAAGGGCCGCTTCCTTGCCCATATGAGCCACGAATTTCGGACGCCGTTGAACGGCATCCAGGGCCTAGCCGAGCTCATGGCCTCCTGCGACATACCTGCCGATGCCAGGGGCTACCTGACCGGCATCCAGGGCAGCGCCAAAAACCTGAGCACGACTGTGCAGGAGCTGCTGGACTTCGCAACGATCGAAGCTGGCCGCGTCGTCGTGAGGCCCGATACGTTTTCGGTCAGATCCGTCGTGGACTTGGCAATGGTGGACGTCCAGTCCTTGATCGCGAAGAAAGGCCTCGAATCGCGTATCTGCATTGCGGAGAATGTGCCGGAGTTCGTCTATGGCTCCGGTGAGCACGCAAGGAGAGCTTTGGCGATCCTGGTGTGCAATGCCGTCAAGTTCACGAACAAAGGCTGGGTTGAGGTCCACGTGAGCCATCAGCAGCGTGGTGAGCAGAAATTGAACCTGTGTTTCCGCGTCCGTGATTCGGGACGGGGCTTCAATCAGGACGTAGGCGACCGCATTTTCCAACCCTTTGAACAAGCTGATGAGTCCTCCCGCAATACGGGCGGCAGCGGGCTGGGACTGGCCATCGCCAAGGGATACATCCATGCGAATAATGGAGACATAGGATTCCGATCCACCCCGGGCATAGGAACCGAGTTCTGGTTCACCTTCGAGGTGATGCGCATTGCGATCGCACCCGATGTTGAACCACCTGCCACCCCACTCATTGTCGCCGACGCAGAAGACGTACCGCGACGTGTGCTCATCGTGGACGACCAGGATCTCAATCGTCTGGTTCTGGAGAAGATGCTTATCAACGCTGGCCACGAAGTTGTAAGCGTGGCGTCCGGAGCGGACGGGATCGCACGACTCACAGAGCAATGGGTGGACGTAGCCATTGTCGACCTGCACATGCCAGTCCTGACGGGATCCGATTTGATCAGATGGATTCGGGACAGGGAATCGGCCAGAAGGTTGCCTGAGATGCCGATCTTGGTGCTAACAGCCGATGGCACGAAAGAGGCTCGCGAGGACGTCTTGAGCGCGGGCGCCACCGGCGTATTCATCAAGCCGACTCCCATGGCTCATGTGCGCGACTACATTCGCGAGGCCACCAGTCGCAGCGAGTGGAGTCGTGTTCCCGCCAGGCAGGAGCTCGCATCCGGGTGTTACCTCACTGAACTGAGGCAGGCACTCGGGCAGGAAGAGGTCTTTGAATCGGTAGTGAAACACTGCATGACCGACCTGGCCTCGAGCATCGAGCAACTCCGATCGGCGATGCTGAAAGAAGACCTGCCAAAGGTGGCCGAATCAGCTCACTCCATCAAGGGACTGGCCGGCAATCTGGGGATGGAATTGCTAGCCAAGGAAGCCGAAGCACTCGATGAGGCTTGCCGGTCATCGACAGTGGACATGGATACTTTCGAGCAGACCATGAACCGCATCGACATCAGCAGTCGAGCAGGCATGCACGTGGTTCGCGGGCGCTTCATGCAGAACAGCGATTTGACGGCCGCATGAGCGGCTATTGACTGAGCGCGGCTTCTAGCGCGATTACGCAAGGGGAAGAACACATGAGACACCTGACACTGGCCATGCTGGTAACGACGCTTGTCGCGTCCACCGCGGCAGAAGCAAAGTTGCTCGATGGTGGCACCAACTATGTCCCGCCCACGACCAGCTTGGAGGTGGACAACGCGAAAACGTTCCCAGTCTCCTATGACAAGACGTGGAAAGCGGTGGTGGCCCACTTGTCCGAGACATCTTTCGTCATCGACAACATCGATAAGGACTCAGGACTCATCACGGTTTCCTTCGCCATGGACGATGCGCAAAAAGCGATCGATTGCGGACAGTGGACGTCGTGGGTAAAGAACATGCGCGGGCGACGCGACTACAGCTTCGATGGTGCAGCGCCCTATGCCAAATACGAATCACTGGACAAGAGCACGTTGATGACGCTTGAGCGGAACCTCAGCCTGTCCGGCAAGTTCAACATCCTGGTGACAGAACCTACAGAGGAATCTTCACGCATCAAGGTGACGACACGCTACGTCCCCACCGTAAAGCTGAAGGTCACACCGCTGGCTTTCGACTCTAATTTCCAGCGCGTTCAACCCAGGACGTTCACCGAATCCTTCAGCTTCAACACGGGGCAGGAAGCGCAGTTGCCAGGCGCACAGACCGTCTGTCGCTCCAAGGGATTTTTGGAGGCTCAGATCCTCGAAGGAATTTCGGGCTACCTGGACGTACCTTCACCACCACAGATTGACAGTGCAGCTGTCCAATGAAGTCAAAGATCGCTGCAATCAACCTAGCGCAACTGTTGTTCCTTTCGCTCGTCACAAGCATTTCTTCCGCCTCGGCAACCGAGCAGCGCTGGACTGTGCTCGACACCGGGGAGGGCCAATCCCTCTATATCGACGGTTCGACCATCTCAAGATCAGGGACGTTGCTTAAATTGTGGACGTTGATGGACTTTACGGATGTGCAGATCGAGTCAGGCGACTCGTATCTATCTTCCATCGGTCAGTGGGAATACAACTGCTTGAATAGAACTAGCAGGCAAGTATTTCACGCCATCTATTCTGGATCGATGGGAAGGGGCAAACCAGTGTGGTCTGGCGGTCTTAAAAAGGCATTTCAGCCAATTATTCCTGGCACTGCCGGAGAGTTGGTCTATCTTGTCGCATGCCCGAAATGACACGCACTAAAGCGCACTGACCTCTCGTTTTAAGCACCTGAAATGAAGATGGCGGATCGGTTTTAGACTCTACTGGAGCCTTCAACCAATCCGCCATTTTTTTGCAACACGCCTGATTAAAAGAGGCGCGGACCGAGATCGCCGAACGGAATATCGTCGTCCGCAAAGTCCGTACCAAAATCACCGCCGGCTACTGCAGGCTGCGGACGTTCCCGATTCGGTGCACCACCGCGACCACCGCCCGAACCACCGCCCGTATTGGCACGTTGAGGCGCATTGTTCTGCTGACGGTTGTCGTTGTTGCTGCTGCGCTGCGGTGCGCTGCCGGAACGCTGCCCGCCGCCATCACGATCACCCGTGCCCAGCATCTGCATGTCATCGCCGATGATCTCGGTTATGTATTTCTCGATGCCATCGGAACCGGTGAACTTGTCGTAGCGGATCGATCCTTCGATGTAGAGCTGGCGTCCTTTCTGGACATACTCACCGACGATCTCGGCCAGCTTTCCAAAGAACTTCACCCGGTGCCATTCGGTCTTCTCGATCTGCTGCCCTTCTTTGTCTTTTCGGACACTGGTGGTCGCAAGCGAGAGTTGAGCGACTGCCATGCCACCCTGCGTGTACTTCACTTCTGGTTCGTTGCCGACATTTCCGACGAGAATCACTTTGTTGATACCCCTAGCCATGACCTATAACTCCTCTGATTCATCAAGTTTTCGATAACGTGCATCAAGTAATTGCGGAGCGTTGTTACGCCTACCTTTGTCTCACGATTCGGCGGGAAGCTAAGTAGACGATGCAAACTGTCGCAGCCCTGAAAAAGCACCGGCCTGAGCCAGTCCCGCACAGACTAGAAGTCGCTTTGGGCCAGCGTAAGTGGACACTTCAGATCATGCCTCGGCTTTGGCTTTGCGCTTGCGAACCGGCGACTTCACCTCGTAGCCGTACATCGACCACATCACCGGATCGATGGTGATCGGCGTGACGGTGTATGGGTCCAACTGCAGCAGCGATCCATGGAATGAGAGTGTGCCCGTGCGCAACCAGCGTTCAAGCATGGTCATGCCCGCTATGGCGACGATGCGGTTGACTGGCCACGGCTGCTTTCGCACCGCCTCCTCCATCGAGCATGACGGTTTTTCATCCTCTGCCTGCATCGTGGCCAACTGCGGGAACAGGTCAAACACGTTGGGAACACGCTGTCCATTTTTCGGGCGACCCAGGTGGCCAAGGATCGCCTGTGCAGTTCCGTCCCCATTGCCGAAGTCGAGCCACACGGTGTCACTGTCACGCTTTGCGTAGTGCCCGCCCACATCAGCACGAAACTTTGCCGAATCGGTACAGGTGATGAGCAGATCGGCATGGCCTGCCTCCGACATATCCAGTTTCCTGGTGTGTGCCTCGTACTCCACGCCGTAGAACATGTTGAGGCGGTGGGCGAGTACGACAGCCTTCGCCAACCCGATGTCGGGCGCGGCAAATCGCTGCCGCCCCAGATTCCACCGGCTCACGGTGTCTGGATCGAACACACGAACTCGAAAGCCGGGGTGTCCCAGCGTCCGCATGAGACTGTCGAGGGAGGCCAACTGGTCGAGCACCTGGGAACCAGTACCACCGGCTCCTGCCACGGCGATGCGAATGGGCTTGGTCAGCCAATCGCTGGGAAGTGGCCATGCGTTCATGCGAAAAGCTCCTTCACCAGATTTGTGTCGTCATCCAGTGGGATCAGATAGGGGGCGCATACCGCCCGCCATGCCAGCCGGGTCTTTGAATAGGTCGTTCGTGGGGCAATCACCGCTGCGATATAGATCTCGGTACGCGAAGCATCCGAGGTGTCATCCGTGCCAGAGAAGTAGGCATTGCCCTCACCGTGGCTGTGTAGGTCCAGCACCAGGCGACCCGGATGGAACGTGTCGTTATAGGTGACGTGCGAACGGGAGGCGCTGGTGGATGCTGGAAGCAACAACTCGTATCCGGCGCCCCGATGCTGGACGGCAAAGGCAATTTCCGCCGGAGACACATCCAGCGCCTGATCTGCCATCGCGTACAGGTGCTTCAGTGGCATCGGTCCGTGGAGGAGTGTCAGGAACGGGCTTACAACGCCATACGGCATCGGCAGACTGCTGACCTTGAGCAGCCAGTGCAGTACCTCCGAACGCGCTTCAAGGTAGATGCCATCCCTTGCCGCGATCAGTCGCTTCCCCGGCCCTTCCAAGGGAAGGAACGTCCCCAACGTCGGGGCCATGACCATCGGGCAAGCTGCATGGAGTACGCAATCCCTCGGATCGTTTTGCATCAGCGGCGCTTCACTGCGGCAGTGAACTCGATGAAGTCACGCAGCGCAAAGCGCAGCGGCACCAGCGACGAATCAGGAAACAGATCGAGCCTGGGCTTGCTCCAATAGTCCATCGGGTCAACGTGAGCATTGCCCTTCGTGCCGTGGCTGCGGATCACTGTCTGATGATTGGCATGGGTGAAGGCGCTGTTC
>Ga0209640_10005735_pt1 | contig 10853 bp, 12 predicted proteins | sample RifCSP10_1_FD_184018 | JGI IMG/M metagenome (GOLD analysis project Ga0209640, IMG submission 184018) | Soil microbial communities from Rifle, Colorado - Rifle CSP2_sed 10_1 (SPAdes) (version 2) | ecosystem: Environmental > Terrestrial > Deep subsurface > Rock core/Sediment | place: Rifle...
AAACGAAAGGTACGGCTCTTCTGAATGCTCCGCCGATAGCTTTTCCTGCTTCTCCGGCCCACTCAGGAGTTCTAACACTAAGTGCTTCTTTGACCATATCAGCCGCTTTTGGAATCGTAAATAATATCCCAAGACCGATTATTTTGGTTATCAAAATTGTTTCATCTTTCGCATTCTGAAAAGCGCCTAGAGGAACGGGAGAATATTTAAATCCGGTAATTACTTCATTTGTTTCACTAACACCCCAGGGATCGCCTGCACCCAAAAAGAGTGCGGCAATCAAAAGCATTCCAAAAGTGACAGGAAAAGTTAAGGCTGCAGACAACATTCCTCTAAACCAGTTTCCAATTACTTTAGCCCCTACTCCCGGTAAAGCTGAAGCTAAAAACATTATCGGAGAAAATATGGTCATCATAACCAAGGTTACAAGAGCAGTTAAAAGCATCATAAATACTTTAAAGCTTGTAAAAATTATCAAAATCGAAAAAATGAGCCCGATTACGCTTGTGCCGATAAATTCGTTTAATGTTCCAAGTATGTCTCCAAGCGAAGATTGAATAGAATCTGCAATTATAGCGACAATATTTTTAGTGCCGTCCCTTGCCGGATCGACTAGCGAACTAAAAAGTGTGAATATATTTTGCTTCGAAGTTGGACTTTGAAGCTGACCAATTAAGTCGTTGATTGCTCCGGAGCTAAAAAGATTACTGCCGGCAAGCACGTTCCCGATTAAACGGGTCGTAACTTCTGTTATGTCTATGATAAAACCGGCAATTGCAAAACTGAAGGTAACTAAGATCAAAGAAACGACTATTCTTGGCAGGGCGTCCTGAATACTGGCAACTGTCCGGGGATCAATTCTTGATCGGAAAATAACCATAAATCCAACCAGCACAAAGACTACGACAAATCCAATATAAGCGAGGTTTCTCATAACGGTCCAAAGTTTGACTACAGGTTGTAATTTCTCGTACCCGATTCCTTGAGCTTGAACCGGCGGAACAAGAGTAAATCCGTTTTTAAGACTTGCCAAGTATTGTATTCCGGAAACCGGTTGTGCGCTATACATTTCTCCGACATAAAACATCAGGTGCGACAAAGCTCCCTCGTTCTGTCGGGAAGCTGCCGGTGCGCCGGTATTTTGGGTAGTGGGGACACCGACTAAAAGCTTTGTCATTCCAAAAGCGGTGTAGTCCAGATTGAAGAGGGAAAATTGCTGCAAATTAATGGACGGTTCGTCAAGGGCGTTCTGGTAATCTCCGAAAGTTTGAGAAGACGATCCTGCACCATCCGGGTTTTGAAAGACAGCCGAGGCCGGCTGGCCGAAAGCAACCGATAAGACAAAAATTACCGAAAGAATTAAAAGAAGAAAATTGAAGGACAGTAGTTTTCTCATTTTGTGTTTCATATTTTAGCGTACCTTAATAGACGTTAATCGTCAATTGCTGATCGACGATCGTAAAGATTTTTTTAATGCAACCGTTTTGGCCGCCTGTTTACTCAGCAGTTCATAAATTTCGTCAAATTTTGTCTGAGAAACATATCCAAGATCTAGTGCCATATAAAATCCAGTGACAACTTCATCAATTGATGTGTGAGACATTTCAAAAAACCTAGCCGTTTCCTTATCAGAATTTCTATTAGCCCCTTCCGCTAAGTTCAGTACAATTGAAATAGTTGCTCGCCTTAATTGGTTAGTCAAACCAAATTGCTCATTGTTGGGAAAGTTTGCTGTAATTTCATAGATTTTTTTTACTAACACTCTTGCTTCTTGCCAAACTACTAACTTTTCAAATTTAAAGCTCATATTAAAGGCTATTGTCGATAGTCGATTGTCGATGGACGTTTTTAAAATCCCGGCACGACTCCTAAACACGAACTGCCGGACGTATCAGGACACAAATTTCTAATAACCTGTTTTCTGGCGTTTTCAATTCCGGAAACAAAGCCGGCCCAGACGGGAAAGTTTGAACTGGCGGCGACCTCAACTTTGGTATCTAATCGGTATTGTTTTTTGGCAAGCTCTTCCTCGTCAGGGAAAAAAGTACGGTAGGCTCCGCCGGTTTTGGTGTCGCATCCCCGATTGTCGCCGACAGGTAGACAACCAACAAGTCTCGTCCAGATGTTTCTTAAAAAAGGAAAGTGGGAATTGACGAAACTCTGATCGGCGGTTTGTGGCGAAAGAGTGACACTGGAAGCCAAGCCGCCGTCAGGGCTATAAAGCTTAACGTTGCTGCCTCCTCTAACTTCCGGGCCTTCTTTTTCAGTAAATTGATAAGGTGCACAAGGTACCTCCGGGTGGTTAGTCGGATCACAATCCGGGAAGACGAGCTGTTCGGGTACTAACAATCTTTGGACGTGATAAGCTAAATTTTTTAACCTAAAGACATCCGGGACTCCAATTCGCAAAAAAGTTCGATTGGGCGGATTAGGCTCTCCAGGCTGCGGGCATTCGATTTGAGGCAGGGTTGACCGGGATAAATCAACGCAACCTTGTGAATAATCGTTTGCAGCCAGGGGGATTTTGGGCCAATAAGAAGCCCAGGTAAAGTACCAATCTTCCCAATCTTTATCAGTTGGGTTTGTCATTAAAGACGGGGGTTGAGGTTGCCCCCAAACCTCGACTAACTCTTTTAGTGTTCTTGGATTTTGGCCGCAAACATTGGCATATTGGTAGGTTCCTTCAATTAAGATTGTTTGATTGGTAGCGGGATCATAGTTGCCAAACTCGACGCTGGTTTGGTGGTAAACATAGCGCAATTTCAAAGAATCGGAACCGGTGGCTCTTGAAATCGGCTGATCTTGGCCCCGAACTCCATTCGGTAATAGTTTTTGTAAAGGCCTAAAGTAGGCCTGAAGTTGGCCGGAACTTAAGGTTCTTAGATCGGCAAATCGGTAGCTTTCGTCATGAACTGCCCCTTCGAGAAAATCGGCGCTTCTTTTAACCAGCGGTAATTTTATGTCTGAAACAGTGACCGCTCCGGTATTGCCGCGATCGTCCGGTACCCAGGTTAACTGATCCCGGCTTTTTTGCAGCTCTTGATAAGTCGGCTCCCGAAAAGTCGGCTTTGCTCCTTCTGCAGCCGGCGGTTCACCAGCTATATCGCTGCAGTATTTGTTATAGTCGATGGTTTGAGCGTAAGCAGAATTTGAGGGTAGTGGATAGTAGATAGTGGATAGTAGATAAATTGCAAACAGCGAAAGGCTAATAACTAAATTGCGAATTATGCTCATAAGTCAATTATTGAAGCGAAATTAAAGTAATGTCAATCAAAAAAGGTTTTTTAAATAGCGGGAACGTCAATTCTAAAGTTGGTTATTGGGAATATTTGAGAACCCATGATCTCTTGAATTAAAAGGAGAATAAACCAGGCGATAACAACCATTGTCAGTCCGATAAATGCCCAAGTCAGGGTATTTCTGGCGTCGGCCACGCCCTTGGGGTCTCCGGAGGCAAATATGTACTTAAATCCGCCGATTACAATCATTAAAACAACGGCAATTAGGGCAATAACCAATACCAGGGAAACAAGATTTCCAAAAATGAACTCGATATCCTGAAGCTGAGCCGGATCATTTGAAAATGTGGAAGGCGGTGACGGGTCCATGGGTTGTTTTTGTTAAGCGATCGCTCCGTACCAAATTGTACGGAGCGGGCTTAACCTTTTACTTATTCTGGCGCGACTGGCTGTATTGTTTGACCAGTTGTAATAATTCGCAGTCCGAAGAAACTCTCGACGAGTCTAATAATTGCGAACGAAGCCAGAACGATTACTAAACCGACTAAAGCGGCTGTAACCATATTCCTTGCGCTTTCAACTCCGTTTTTATCTCCTCCGGCAGTTATCCATTTGATTCCCCCGAAAATCAAGAAAATGAAAGCAATTGTAAATGCCGCGACTATTAATAGTCTTATAGCTGCTGTAATAATATTTGGAATGGTAGTTCTAGGTAAAACATTTTGTGTTCCGCTTGTAATGTCGATATTGATTTGAGCAATAGCAACCGTAGCTCCTACCATCACCATTGCCGGTAAAAATGTAAAAATTGAAATTAAAATTTTTTGATATAGTTTCATGCTTTCACCCCCTTTACCCTACGAAGCTTGTGCGAAGTAGGGCATCATTTAGTTTATCTTAACATAAAATTTATCTGATTGGATCAATCGTCGTTCCCTGACTCAAGAATTTAAATCCTAAAAAGTCTTCGACAAGCCTTATTATAGCAAACGAAGCTAAAACAATTACAAGGCCAATAATGGCGGCAAAAACCCGACCTCTGGCGCTGGCGGATGCTTGTTTGTCTCCGCCTGCAGTCATATATTGAATTCCGCCGACGATTATCATGATAAAAGACACCAGAAAACCGGCAACAATTAATATCCTGACAATTGCCGAAATTAAATTGCTTAAAAAATCACTTTCGTCGCCAATTCCGCCGGGAGCTGAAATTTTCCCAAGAGGATTACTTGCTGCAAGCAGAATTCCCACAGCAAATGAATTCGTTTTTTTTGTGATTTTGGAGATCATTTTTCTTATCATTTTAAACAAAACCAATATCAAACAATCTGCGAATGACCGTTAAAAATACTATAGCACCAATCATCAGAAGTATGCCAACGATTGCCAGGCCGATGGTTGATCTGGCGGAAGCTACGGCTTTTTCATCTCCGCCGGAAGTTGCATACTTAATTCCGCCGACAATTATCATGATAAAGGCGACGATGAAACCGATTGCAAAAATAAGATTTAAAACCCAGGACCCGAATTTTTCTCCAAAGGTAGAAAGAGTAGGGAACGTATTCCCGATTGTTTCGGAACCAAAAGGAATCTTGTCTCCGATGTCAACTGCATAAGCGTTTGGAATTAGCAGGTTGCCTAGTATTGTTACCCCGGTACCCAGCAGGCGATCAAAAAATACCAAGACCGCATAAGCGGCTATCACCAGGATAAAACCTACGATTGCTCCGATGATTTGACCTCTTGCCCCCTGGACCGCTTTGGGGTCGCCTCCCGACGTAATAAATCTGATTGCCCCCAGCGCAAAATAAAGAGCAGAAATAAAGCCGGCTATTAAAATTGCGATAAACAAAAAAACGCTGACCAAATCTGCAAAATTATTTATTTGACCAAACGTACTGCTAACGCTTGTCCTGCTTGGGACAATTCCCCCGCCGGGCCCGCCAATTGATAGTGCGATTAAATCTTTAATCATCTTGAAAACCCCGGAATCCGCAAAACGTCAACGCCGATTATTTCGAGTAAAAAGACGGAAAAAATAATAAATAATAGCCCGCCGATTGCCGACCCGATCATTTCCCAGCCGGCTTTGATTCCTTCCGGATTGCCCGAAGACGTTAGGAGTTTTATTCCTCCCCCTACCATTACTAAAAAAGCAATGCCGCCGCCGATTCCGATTCCGGTCGCGTAGATTTTTTCAGCAATTCCCTGGGGTGTGGGATCAATACTGCCGATTGCCGTGTCGACTCTTTGAGCAAAAACAGCCTGGCCTGCTAAAAAAAACAAAACCAGAAAGTAGAAACTTGTAACTGATTTGAATAATTTGTTCATTGAAATTTATATCAGCAGGTCGCCTTCTGCATTGCAGAATGGTGCTCCTCTGATATACCTTGTGTGACACAAAGTGTCACACTGCGGTATAATCTAATTTAAACATCGCACTTCTTAGAGAATCAAGTTATCCTTTAAAATAGAACCGTTAAAGCGTACATGCAAAAGCTTCTTTTGTCACTAGTCATACCGTTTTTAATAGTTCTGCTTATCCTGCCGTCGATAACGTCTGCAGACGAGCTTGCGGATCTGGCAAAAAAAATTGAAGATTTATCAAACCAAAGACAGCTTTCGGAACAGGCAACCAAGCCCCTTGAATCCCAGCTTAAAAACCTGGAAACGCAATTAAACGGAATTCAATCCCAGCTTAACAATATCGGCAATCAATTAAAACAAAAAAGAAATGAGTTAACCCAACTGGAGGCTGAAATTGCAAGACAGGAGGAAAATCTGGCATTTGAAGAGGAAATTTTAGGCAAAACGGTCAGGTCTTATTACATTAAAAGCCGTCAATATGTTCCGATATTGATTATTTTGGGGGGCGGAAATGTCGCCGACATTACCCGGGAACTTGCATATCAGGAAGCGGTTTCCCAACAGGACAGGGATATCATTATTACAATTTCATCCCAAATCAGAGACTTGTCAAACAAAAAAGAACAAGCCCAAAAGATTAAACAGGATTTGGAAAAACAACAGGGCCAATTGGCAGGTTTGCAGACAAAAGTTGATAAGGAAGCGGAATTTTATCGTATGGAAGTCGATAATGCAAAAAAATTCCAGGCCGATCTCTCCTCACAAATCGCCGAGTTAACGGCTAAACAACAGGCCATTTTAGGGGAAAAATCAGGGACCTTTCAAACAACTGTCGGAGACGTACCGCTTGCGGATGATCCTAACAGCAGACCTGATTTTAATCCGGGATTTTCACCTGCATTTGCAGCTTTTTCGTTTGGTGCCCCGCATTTTAAAGGAATGAGCCAATACGGAGCATTTGGGAGGGCCAAAAGCGGACAAAGTGCCGAACAGATTTTAAAAGCCTACTACGGCGACGGGATAGAAATTAAAAAAGATTATTCGATCGGAGCCCAGATTGTCGTGGAGGGATACGGTTCTTATTCTTTGGAAGATTATGCCAAAAGAATTTATGAAGTGCCCAATAGCTGGGGTGGCGAAGGAGGAATGGAAGCGCTCAAAGCCCAGGCTGTTGCGGCCAGGAGTTATGCTTTAGCCCGGATGCAGTCATCGGGATCCATTTGTGCAACCGAATCGTGTCAGGTGTTTAAGTCCGAACCCAAAGGAGGAAATTGGGAACAGGCAGTTAACTCGACATCGGGTTGGGTACTTACGGCCAACGGTCAGCCTTTTTCATCTTGGTATGCGTCAACTTCCGGAGGATATCAGGAATCATATAACTATAACGGTTACTCAACTCCGGGTTTTTGGGACACACCCAGCGGCAGAAGCGGGTGGACGAGTCAGGCATACGAGAAGGTAGCGGGAAGCCCCTGGTTTTATAAAGGATGGTATAAAAGCCGTTCGGGTGACAGTTGCGCACGATCTCATCCTTGGTTAACGGGTGAAGAAATGGCCGATATTCTAAACGGATGGGAAGTATTATTCAACGGCGTTGGCGATAGTTCCCGGGTTACGCCGCTTGGTCCCTGCTGGGGAGATGATCCGTACAATATGAGCGAATTACGCTCGGTAGGGGGTTTCACGAGCGTATCGGGAGTAAGCGTAACTTATTCCGACGGCGGAACAACCGCCAGCGTTACCTTTTCTACCAACAAGGGTTCAGTCACCATCAACGGTAATGATTTCTATAGAGCTTTTAACCTGCGCTCTCCGGGAAGAATTGCTCTCAAATCTGGCCTTTTTAACATCGAGAAAAAGTAGCAAACTAATCGCGATTAGCTATTAGCCAATAGCTATTCGTTATGCTAATATTCTTTCTTAGATGAATCAAGAGTCCGTAGACGTTAAATCCTCAAAAGGAAACGCATCGGCTTTTTTGGATCGGCCTGAAAAAGTCAGATTTGAAACCCAGGAAAAAGGTGAGGAAATCATTTTGCTATTAAGGGCACACGTCATAACTCTTATTCCCTGGATTTTATTCTTCGCGTTCCTGCTTGTTTTGCCGATTATTGCTAAAGCAATGCCGGGCAACCTTTTCGGATTTTTGGGTGAAAAAGGAGGCAGTGTGGGAGGTGCGGCAATTCTTTTCTGGTACCTGGCTACTTTGGGTTTTGCACTCTGGAAATTTTCGCTTTGGTATTTCAATATTTACCTGGTGACAAACGAACGCGTAGTAGATTTTGATTTTATTGGACTGACTTACAAGTCGGTTTCTGATGCACAATTGTCCAAGATTCAGGACGTAACCAGCCGGATGGTCGGGGTTTTCCACGTTTTTTTCAATTACGGACATGTTTTTGTGCAAACCGCGGCGGCGATGAGGGAATTTGAGTTTCACGATGTCCCAAAGCCGGATATTGTTGCCAGAACAATTTCAGAGCAGGTCAGACTTGAGGAAGGAGAGGCTCCGGGAGAGATTAAGTAGTACTCTCCCTTAAAAAATAATGCCGACGCAGTCAAGCGGAGTAGATTTTGTAGACAAAATATTCAATTTTTCAATCAGCTCGGGAGTGGTTATTTTTTTATTGTTATTTGTCGTTTTTTACGTGATTTTTTCGATAATTTTGATTCGTCAGCTTGTTATCATGGCCAAATCCATCACTACTTCCCTGGGTGGAATTTTGAAGTTTTTAAGCATCATTAATTTATTTGCAAGCCTTTTAGTTTTGTTGATCGCGTTATCCTTAATTTAAAAAGCTATTAGCGATTGGCTATTAGCTGTTTGACCAGATGAAGTTTAGATTTGAAAAACTAGAGATTTGGCAAGACGCTATAAATTTTGCAAATAAAATTTACTATATTACTAAAAAATTTCCTCAAGATGAGAAATTTGGTTTGGCTAGTCAATTAAGACGAGCAGCTGTTTCTGTAGCATTGAATATAGCAGAAGGAACTAATAGGAATACAACAAAAGACCGTAAACATTTTTTTCAGATGTCAATCACATCTGTAGATGAGGTTGTAACTGCTTTATATATTTCGTTAAATCAAGGATACATTACAAAGAAAGAATTTGATTTAATTTATCAGGATGCAGGCAAACAAACCGCTCGTACAGCCAGTTTTATTAAAAGTTTGAAATAAATGAAACCAATTGCTAAATACGAATTGCAAATAGCTAATAGCTAATAGCAATATTAAAATGGAAAACCAACTCTTGCCCAAATTTGCCAAAATCGTCGGGCCGCCTACAAAAAACGACTGGTCACAAGTTCTGGTTTTTGAGCCGGACGATGAGGAACAGCTTGAACTTCGGGGCCGTCTTTTTTTAGTCTGCGAACTTTCTCTGACCAGCGAGGATTTAAAAGTTGCAGATTTGGGATTGGAGTTTATCTCAAAACTTCAAAATAATTATTTTGCTTCAAAAGAAGGTACGATTTTAGCCGCCTTGGAGAATGCTCTGCAAATTTCTTCAAAGTCGATTCTGGAGAAAATTGCCGGGCACAAAAACGAAGCCGGGGGTGAGTTGGTTTCTCACTTAGGCGTGGTCGCGGCGGTTGTTTGGGGTAAGGTTTTATACCTGGCAAAACTGGGAAACGGATCGATTAAAGTTGTTAGAAGCAATCGGGTCAAAACCCTGCTTTGGGCAGGTCAAAATGCGGCCGAAGAAGTCTCCATTGGTTCTGAAGTCAGGTCAGCGTCAGGGTTTTTGGAAGACAACGATTGGATAATGCTTTTTGCCAGCGGATTTGAAAAGGTCATAAGTGATGACGAAATTGCAAACCTTGTTTCAAATATGGCAAACGTTAACGAATTTGTTGAGGAAATTGCTCCGAAAGTCCACTCGCTGGCTGATCCGACGCTTGCTTCAGGGATAATTGTCAATTTAAAAGTGGCATCAATCCCGACTATGGATGAAGCTTTAACGATTGTTGATTCAGGCGAGGTCGGGATGGACAAATTAGAGAAAATCATTCCCCGTTTTAATATTGTTCAGAATTTGTCCAAAATTTTAAATTTTCCCTCCCGAATCTTTGCCAAACTTTTCAAAAACAGGGCAATTTATGCCCGGGACAGTACTCAAGTCAGGCGGGCCAATCAAAAAACAATTTTAATTTTCGCTTTTACTTTGCTTTTGGTTTTGGCGGTTAGCATCGGGGTCGGGGTTTGGCAAAAGTCCCAAAATGAGAAAAAGACTCAATTTAACGTCCTGTTTGAGAACGCAAGCGAAAGGTTTGACCAGGGACAGGCCATTGCCCAGCTTAATCCCCCCAAGGCCCGGGAGTTAACTTTAGAAGCGCAAAAATTAGCTTCCGAAGCAAAAAATCTGGGAGTTGAAAAAAGTAAACTCGAAGGGTTTTTGGCCAAAATAGATAAAGCCTTAGTTGATTTGGCTCAGGTTCAAAAAGTCGAAGCTGACGCTTATTTTGATTTCGGCCTTATCAAGTCCGGCGCAAAAGTGACCGAGGCGGCCGCTTCAGAAAACACGTTGTTTGCGCTTGACAGTTCAAACGCCGCAATGTACTCGTTTCAACTTGATTCCAAGGCTTCCAGCATCGTGGCGGGAGGCGAAGACATAAACGGTGTTGATAAAATCACCATTCAAACCGGAAGCGGTTTTGGATTTGCAAAAGACGAAGGAATTTTGAGAATCGATCTTGGTGAAAGGAAGGTTTCAAAAGTCATTGAAAAAGACGAAAATTGGCAAAATGTCAGCCAAATTTATACTTATGCGGGGAATTTATACCTTTTGGACTTGGCTAAAAATCAAATTTACAAATATATTCCGATAGAATCAGGTTTTGCAACCGTCAGAAATTTTATCAAAGACGGAGTTGAAATTGACCTTTCCAGTGCTAAATCAATGGTGATCGACGGTTTTATCTGGATACTTTTAGATAACGGTCAAATAGTAAAATTGTCCGGCGGCTTGGTTGAACCGTTTGAAATCGTCGGAATTGATAAGCCTTTTGGTTCAAGCGACGGCCTTTCAGGAGATGAGAGGTCTAACAATTTATACGTAATGGACAAATCAAATAGTCGTGTGGTTGTTATCAATAAGGATAACGGGCAATATCAAACTCAATACGAAAGTGAAATAATTAACCAGTCAAAGTACCTCTACGTTGACGAACCCGCTAAAAAGATGTATTTAGTAACCGAAACAAAAGTTTTTACGATTGACCTAAAGTGAGAATAACGAAC
>Ga0209640_10005736_pt1 | contig 10853 bp, 9 predicted proteins | sample RifCSP10_1_FD_184018 | JGI IMG/M metagenome (GOLD analysis project Ga0209640, IMG submission 184018) | Soil microbial communities from Rifle, Colorado - Rifle CSP2_sed 10_1 (SPAdes) (version 2) | ecosystem: Environmental > Terrestrial > Deep subsurface > Rock core/Sediment | place: Rifle...
GGTCTGACACGTAATCGAGCGGCTTCCCGTCGAAGAAAAAGCTCTGGCTGTCCGGCGCGCGGTACGGCTGCTTGGTTCGCTGCAGGATGTCCGTAGGCAATAGCCCCGACAACGCCCGTCGCAGCAGGTATTTTTCGGTCATGCCGCGGATCTTGAAGCTGGGTGGCAAGCGGCTTGCGAATTCGATGAGCCGGTGGTCAAGGTACGGGAAGCGGCCCTCGATCGAGTGCGCCATCGCCACTCGATCGCCCTGTGCGGAGAGCAGATAGCCGGCTAGCAGCGATTTCGCTTCGACGTACTGGTCGCGGGCCAATGGGCTCCACGTCATGATCTCCGGCGGCAAGGTCTGCTCATAGGCGCTCAGAGCATCCCACTTGCCAACGCTGGCTCGGAGTTCTGGCGACAGCATCGCCAGTGCGCGTTGTGAGGTCGTCCAACGCGGCACGTGGGCGAAGATCGGACGCCCGAGATGCTCCATGCCTTGGCCGAAGAACGTTTGTGCGAACCCTGCGTTTCGGACGGGTGAATTCTGCAGGTAGCCGTAGAGGCGGCCGAGCAGCAGGGGTCGCATCCGCGAGTCGGGCTGGCGTGCCCAGAAACGCCGGATCTTGGCTTCCTTGAACAAGTCGTATCCGCCAAAGACCTCGTCCGCACCTTCGCCAGTAAGCACGACCTTGTAACCGTGTTGTCGTACGCTGCCGGCGAGCAACATCAGTGGCACGGGCGCGGTGCGCAGAATCGGCGTCTCGACATGGCTGATCAGGCGCGGGAACGCCTCGCCGATATCGCGTCGACTGCAGCGGAGCGTTGTATGGTCCGTCCCCAGGTGCTTCACCATCGCCGCCTGATGCGCGCTCTCGTCAAACTCCCTGTCTTCGAAGGCGACCGAGAACGTGCGCACCGGCGTATCCGTGAACCCACGAATCAGTGCGACGATGCCCGAAGAGTCCAAGCCGCCGCTAAGGTAGGCGCCGACCGGCACATCGGCGCGGAGCTGAAGACGCACCGCATCGACCAGGAGTTCGCGCAGTTCCGCCGTCGCCGCTTCAACGCTGCGGTACTGCCGTGCCGCCGAAGCGTCTTCGGCGGACGGAAACGTCCAGTCCCAGTAGCGGGTCAGCGTCTCTTGGCCGTCGCGCTCGATGCTGAGCAGACAGCCGGGTGGCAGGCTGCTGACGCCTTGGTAGACCGTGCCCGGATCGGTGGCCGACCAATAGGTCAGGGTCTGCATCAATCCCAGCGGGTCCAGGGCTGCGGTTTCCGGCAGCACCGAATGGAGGGCTTTCACTTCGGACGCGAACCAGATGCGACCGCCGCCGCGCGCATGGAACAGCGGGCGGATGCCGGCGCGGTCGCGCGCCAATACCAGACGCTGGCGTTCGCTGTCCCACAGGGCAATCGCGAACTGGCCGTTCAGGTGCTCGACGAAGCGATCGCCATAGCGATCGTAGAGGTGAACGATCACTTCAGTGTCGGAGCGCGTGTAAAAACGGTGCCCGGCCCCCTCGAGGGTTTCACGCAGCTCGACATGGTTGAAGATCTCGCCGTTGAATACCGTCCAGACCGTGCGGCGCTCGCTATGAATCGGTTGGTCGCCGGTCGTCAGGTCGATGATGGCGAGGCGCGCATGCGCCAGCCCGACGCCCGGTTCGACGTGGAAGCCAAAGCCGTCCGGGCCACGGTGCGCAATCGTGCGGATCATGCGATCCAATACCGGCCGCGCAAGATCGGGCATGAAATCGGTTCCGCTGAAACCTGCAATTCCGCACACCGTGTTGTCCGGCCCCGGGATCGTGAATGGCTATCGACAATCACGGGTGAAGTGTTTCGATCCGGCCAATACCCGTACGATCGAATGCCGGGGCAAGATCACGCTTCGGCCGGTTCTGTTTTAGGTTCGCTATGAGGTTCGACACGTTGTTCCGCGGAATCCGGCTGATCGGTGGTTGGCTGATTGCAGATCGCCCACGGCGGAGAATTGCAACCAGTTGCACTCGGGACGGAGTGGGATTCTGTTGGGCCCCGAGCGCGTGAGAGGCCACTGGCGCCCCGGGCAGGCAAGAGCCGACCCGTCCTGCTCATCTGCCCCCGCCTTCGTGGTTAGGGGGCTTCAACCTCTCAGGGATCAAGCTTGGGGGTCAAACCCCCGTAGCCTCCGGGCTAGTGCCCGCCGTCGAGCGCCTTGAGTTCGCTGATCAGCGCGCCGACCATCTCGGCACCGTCGCCGTAGAGCATCCGGGTGTTGTCGGCATAAAAGAGCGCGTTCTCGATGCCCGCGAACCCGGTGCCCTTGCCGCGTTTGATGACGACGGTGTTCTTTGCATTGACCACGTCGAGGATCGGCATGCCATAGATCGGGCTGGCAGGGTCGGTCTTCGCGACCGGATTGACCACGTCATTGGCGCCGATCACCAGCGCAACGTCGGTATTGGGGAACTCGGGATTGATGTCATCCATGTCGACGATCAGGTCGTACGGCACGCCGGCCTCGGCCAGCAACACGTTCATGTGCCCGGGCATGCGGCCGGCCACCGGGTGGATCGCGAACTTCACCTTGACCCCGCGCTCGATCAGCTTCTGGCTCAGCTCCCAGACCTTGTGCTGCGCCTGCGCCACCGCCAGGCCATAGCCGGGCACGATCACCACGCGCTCGGCGTAGGCCATCATGGCCGCCACGTCGCCGGCCTCGATGGGCTTCTGCGCGCCGCTGATCTCCTGCGCGGTGCCTCCGCCGCCGAAGTGCGAGAACAGCACGCCGTGGATCGGGCGGTTCATCGCCTTGGCCATCAGCCGCGTCAGCAACATGCCCGCCGCGCCGACCATGGTGCCGGCGATGATCAGCGCCTCGTTGCCAAGCACGTAGCCCTCGAATGCCACGGCCAGGCCGGTCAACGCGTTGTACAGCGAGATCACCACCGGCATGTCGGCGCCGCCGATCGGCAGCGTCATCAGGACGCCCAGGGCCAGCGCCAGCACGAAGAACGCGAGGATGTGGGGCGCCTGCAGGCCGTTTACGACCATCGCCCCCAGCACCACGACCGCCACCGCCACGAGCAGGTTGAACACCTGCTGGCCGGGAAACACCACCCGCCGGTCGAGGCGGCCGTCGAGCTTGGCCCAGGCGATGATCGAGCCGGACAGCGACACCGCGCCGATCGCCGAACCGAGCACCGCCAACACCAGCACCGTGGTCGACGGTGCACGGCCCGCGGCCGAATAGCGCAGCAACTCAACCGCGCCGATCGCCGCCGCCGAACCGCCGCCCATGCCGTTGTACAGCGCGACCATCTGCGGCATGTCGGTGATGGCGACCTTCTTGCCCGATACCCACGCCAGCACCGTGCCGATCGCCAGCGCGGTCAGGATCAGGCCGATGTTGCCCAGCCCCGGCAGCAGGAAGGTCGCCGCGGTCGCGATGACCATGCCCGCGCCTGCCCAGCGGATGCCGCTGCGCGCGGTGATCGGGGTCGCCATGCGCTGCAGGCCCAGCAGGAACAGCGTCGCGGCGACGAAATAACTCGCGGCGGCGATCATCGCCGGCACGCTGGCCAGGGGCAGGCTCATGGCTTGGCTCCCGGCGTGCCCGTGGGCTTTCGCGAGGACTTGAACATGTCGAGCATGCGCTCGGTCACCACGTAGCCGCCGGCGGCATTGCCGGCGCCCAGCAGTACCGCAACGAAGCCGATCACCTTTTCGAGCGTGGTGTCGGCGTGGCCCAACACCACCATCGCACCGATCAGCACGATGCCGTGGATGAAGTTGGAACCCGACATCAGCGGTGTGTGCAGGATCACCGGCACCCGCGAAATGATCACATGGCCGGCAATGGCCGCCAGCATGAAGATGTACAGCGCCACCATCCCGTCACCCATCGTCCCTTCCCCATGCGATCGCTGCCGCATCATAACCGTCCGCCAATTGCGGACGGTGCACCGGGGCGACGGTGGCTCGCGGCGTCACCCCGGCTGCACGTCAACCGCTGTCGGCAGCAGGCGTTGTCCTCCCTACGGGCCAGCGAGCCCCACCATTGTCACCATCGAGGAGCGCATGAGTCCGATCGTGAAACCCCTCGCGTGCGAATCTCAGCCCCGGCCGGAATCGCCGCTGAGCGCCATGGCGATCGCCTCGCCCGCCGCTGGGATCGCCGGCATTAAGCGGCCGTCCGTATGCTCGGGCGGGTGACCCGCCATGTCGACGCTGACCATCCATCGCTGTCCGCGGGCGTGCACGCCCGCGACGATGCCGTTGCGCCGCAGGCGGCCACCGTCGAATGGGCGTCGCTGGAGCATTTCCTCGCCGGGCTCGGCACGCGCGCCTTCCGCTTCGCCGAAGCGGGCCTGCGCCAGCGCGACGATGCACTCGACGCGGTCCAGGACGCGATGATGAAGATGCTCGCCTACCGCGACCGCCCCGCCGCCGAATGGACGCCGCTGTTCTGGCGCATCCTGCGCAGCCGCATCGTCGACATCCAGCGGCGCCGGACGTTCCGGCTGCGCTGGCTGAAGCCGACCTTCGAGCGGTCGAGCGCCGCCGGTTACGAGGAAGACGGCTCCGGGATCGACTGGGCCGACGACGGACCCGATCCGTCGCGCACCCACGATGGCCGCGAGGCGTACTCGCGACTGGCGGTCGCGTTGCAAGGGCTCCCGCGGCGCCAACGCGAGGCGTTCACCCTTCGCATCCTCGAAGAACTCGATGTGGCAACGACCGCGCAGGTCATGGGCTGCAGCGAAGGCTCGGTAAAGACCCACCTTTCGCGCGCCCGCGAGGCGTTGCAGCGGCATCTGGAGGCATGGCGATGAACATCCATGACGACCGTGGTCACCGCGAACCTGACGACACTTTCGACCGGGCAATGCGCGAGTTGCATGCGCATGCGCTGACGCAGGTATCGCCACGCACCCGCGCCCGCCTGCGTGCCGCGCGCACGGCTGCCACCCGGCGTGCCCCGACGCGGGGCTTGCGCTGGGTCGTGGCGACGGGGTTCGTGGCGGTGTTCGCACTCGCCATCGGCCTGCAATGGCATGGACCGTCGTCCAACGCCGATGCCCCCACGCAGACAGCCACCCGCAATGCCGAGGACTACGGCGCCGTCGCGACGCTCGAGGAAAGTCCCGACCTCTACCTCTGGCTGGCGTCCAACGACGACACCCTGCCCGCCAACTGGGAACGATGAACATGCGCACTGCCCGACTCCACCCCACGGCTTCCTGGCGGCATGTCGCCGCGCTGGCCTTGCTGGCGGCATTCTCGGCCGCTCCGGTCTTTGCGTCCGAGCCGCCCGCGGCAACGCTGCCTGCATGGGACCAGCTCAGCACTGCGCAACGCGAGCAATTGACAGCGCCGGTGCGCGAGCGCTGGGACGCCGAACCCGAACAGCGCGCTCGCATGCTGCAACATGCGCAACGCTGGCAGCAGATGACACCGGAGCAGCGCAAGGGGGCGCGCCACGGCATGCGGCGCTGGGAGCACCTGAATCCCGAACAGCGCACCCAGATGCGCGCCCTGTTCGAGCGGATGCGCGGTTTGGCCCCGGAGCAGCGCATAGCGTTGAAGCGACAGTGGAAGCAGATGACCCCGGAGCAGCGGCGCGCCTGGGTGCAGGAGAATCCACCCAAATCGGAGCCCCAGCCGAAGCCAGCCCCGGCCAACTAGGCCGGTCGCCCAGGCTCCCGGGTTACGGCGAACGTTTTTCATCGGGCGCGTAATCAGCCGTCCCGCGCACCAGTGCGTGCTGGCGACCCGCATGCTTCAGGCAGTTCCCGTGCGCCGTGACGAACCATCGTCGGGCGTGCAACGCGACCAGTCAGTCGCTGGGATCAATTCGTCACGCTGGGGCAACAGCTGGCGTCGACGCCACCGGCGCGGCGGGCCAGGCGGTCTTGGCGAGCAGCTCATCGCTCCAGTCGAATGCCAGCACCCCGTCCTTCACGAACAGCCCCACGAAGTTCAGCACGTTGCGGGCGTACATCTCGCTGGCATGCAGCGCGCCCATGCTGGCGAGGTTGAGCGGACCGGCGACCGTGACGCCGTTGACGTCGACGGTCTCGCCCGGACGGGTCGCTTCGCAATTGCCACCGGTCTCGGCGGCAAGGTCCACCAGGACACTGCCGGGCTTCATCCCCGCCACCATCGCCGCGGTGATGATCTTCGGTGCTGGGCGGCCCGGCACGGCGGCGGTGCATACGACGACGTCGATGGTCCTGAGGTGTTCCCCCAGCCGACGCTGCTGCTCGGCGCGCTCCTCGTCGGTGAGCTGGCGGGCATAGCCACCTTCGCCGGCGGCACTGACGCCGAGGTCGAGGAACTTGCCGCCCAGCGATTCGATCTGCTCGCGGGTTTCCGGGCGCACGTCGAAGCCCTCGACCTGTGCGCCCAGGCGCTTGGCCGTGGCGACCGCCTGCAGGCCCGCCACGCCCGCGCCAACGATCAGCACCTTCGATGGCCGGATCGTTCCTGCGGCGGTGGTCAGCATCGGAAAGAAGCGCGGCGTCAGCTGGGCGGCGATCAGGACCGCCTTGTAGCCGGCCATGCTCGCCTGCGAACTCAGCACGTCCATCGCCTGTGCGCGCGTGGTGCGCGGCAGGCGCTCCAGCGGGAAGGCGATGATGCCCCGCGCCTTCAGCGCCTCGCCACGGGCAGCGTCGGCCTCGGGCGCGAGCAGCCCGACCAGCGTTGCGCCCTCCCGCAGGCGCGCGATCACCGCAGGCTCCGGCGGCTGCACGCACAGCACCAGGTCGGCGCCATCGAGCGTGCCATCCAGGTCCTCGACCAACGCCACGCCGGCCTGCTCGTAGACCTCATCGACAAAGCCGGCGGCGCGACCAGCACCCCGCTGCACACGAACCTGCGCGCCGAGCGCGATCAGCTTCTTGCAGGTTTCCGGGGTGGCGGCAACGCGCCGTTCCCCTGGCGCGGTCTCGGCCGCAATGGCCACCCTCACGGCGGCGGTTCCCGGTACCGTCGAAGTCGTGCCTGCCACCATGCCGTGCGCTCCCAGCGTCGTTGTCTGCAAAGAATGAATCAGCATTCAATCATTGCACGACCGCGACGCACGACGGTGGTGGCGGTCGACATCGGTTCCGGTGCGGCGCCGCTGCTTCAGCGCTGGCCGACGGCGTGATCGAGGCGATGGCGCAATTGCCGCATGGCCTCGTCGAACGGGGTCTGCTCGGCACCGATCACCAGCCGGCCGGCGGCAACCAGTCCCGACAGTTCCTCTGGCGAGGCCACCAGCACGCGAAGCCCACGGCGGCTGACCAGCAGCAGGCGTGAGGTCAACGGACTGATCCAGGCAAGCTTCACCGCCGTGCCCTCACCCTGCGGGCCGATCATGCGCAGCCACTGGCCCGGCTGCATGCGCCGTATCAGCGCGGCGACCCCGGCGTCGTGCGGGACGGTGTCGGTACCGCCGGCCAGGCACAGGCGGGTGTCGTCATCGCCACCTTCCTCGGCACTGCGCGGCGGCAACGGGTGCATCTGGCGGCGGGAATCGGGATTTGCCAGGGCGCTGACCTGCCAGGCCATGCCGTAGCGGGCAGCGGAATCGTCCAGCCCGGACGTGGCGAGGCAGTGCACGATCGCCGGTTCCAGCGCGAGCAGGCAATCGGCGAGCTCCCGGCCCAGGCCTGCCTGCGCAAGCCGGTCGGCGTCGACCAGGGCGTCGCCCAGGCGCGCGGCCTCGGCATGGCGCGCGCTGTTGGCACCATCGCGCAGCAGCGTCTGCACCAGGTGGTGCCGCCAGGGAGTGATCAGGAAATCGGCCACCGCCTGGGTCAACGGCGAACCGGCCAGGCGTTGTTGCACCAGCTGATCCGCCTGCTCGCGAGCCTCCGCCAGGCGCTCGCGGCCATGGGTGGCCTTCGCGGCGCGGTCTTCCTGCAACTCGACGCGACGACGCTGTTGCTGCAGCAGTTGATCGAGCTCGGCATGGGCCAGCTCGAACACGGCGACGTCTTCGTTGAATTCGGCGACGACGCGTTGCGACACCGCCGCGGCGCGTTCCAGCAGTTCGCGGTCCTGCGGCGTCGCCGCGTCGTTGCCCTCGCAGGCCTCGGTGATCGCATCGAGCAGCCGGCGCGCCGGATGCCCGGGCTGCACGAACATCGCGTCGTCGTGCAGCGCGATCTTGACGTAGGGCAGTACCAGGCGCGCGTACAGGCGGCGCGCGCGCTCCTGCAGGCAATGGGTACGGAACAGGCCTTCGAACAGCATCGCGACCAGGTCGATCGCGTCTTCCTCGTCGACGCTGAAACGGGTTTCGTCCGGGCTCAGGCCGAGCCGGCGCGCGCCTTCGGTGAGGTGGTCGCGAATCGCCTCGGACAGTCGCCCCGACGTGGCCAATGCACGGGCATATCCGTCGGGCGACTCCGCCTGCAGCAGCGAGGCGATGCTGACCACCTCCTGGACACGCAGGTCGCGACGCTCGCGCATGCGCCTCTGCGGCATGCCGCGCTGGCTCACGACCTCGCCGTGCAGCGCATCGTTGCGCCAGGCATGCAATTGTTCACGCAGGCCTGCGAGCTCGTCGGAGTTGCGCGGCAGGGCCTGCGCCTGGGCAGGCCCTGCAACCGGCGCCGGGGTCGCCTTTGGCGCGGTGGACGGCGATACGAATGGTGGGGGGGTGGCGACGCGCGGAGCCACCTGTTCGTCATCGCGGAACAGTCCGCGACCACCCTGCATTGGCGCCGACCGACGTGCCGCCTCCGCGGGGACGTAACCGGCGTTCGCAAGCAGGACGTTGATGCGGCTGTACAGGGCACCCAGGACCCGCACGAGCTCCTGCTGGTACTGGTGGAACAGCATGCCTCCCAGTGCATCGGGCAAATCCGCATCGCCGATGGCCTGGATGAATGCCGCCGCCAACCGGGTGGGTGACAACGGATTCCGACCGGGCGGGACGTGCAACGCCGCGGCCAATGCGTCGAACCGCCCCTTCATTTCTTCCAGCGGCTGCTGGTAGCGCTGGTCCAGCACCTCGCCCAACCGTTGGCCGGCGAGATGGAAATACATCAACCTTTCGTCGACCAGGCCCATTTCGGGGCCGCCGCCACGCTGGCGCACGCCTCCAAACTCATCGAAGCCCAAGCCGATCTGCTGGCGGAACCGCATCACGTGGCTCGCGCTATGCTGGCGCAGCACGAGCAGCGCCGCCTGGTCGTGCAGCGAGTCGGCACCGTTCGCCTGGGACTGCAGCGCCAGCTCGATGGGCCGGTACAGCCCGCTTGGCAGCGCGCCGAGTTGTTCGACGGCGAGGCGCTTGATGCCCTCCAGTACCTGCGCGGGATCCACGCGCGTGGTGGGGCCAAAGGATTGGACTGACACTGCGACTCCCCCGAGACGTAACACGGATATTCTGACGCGGCTGAGCATCAACCGACCGTCGAAGCAGGATAGTGGCAACCCGCGTCACCTTGCATCCCCTCCTCCCAAACTGTGATTAATGTCGCAAATAAACTTTGAGCCCACCCCCGGGCAGTCGGCAGCGCTGGCGGTCCTCGATGGCCGCCGCTCGGTGCCACCCAAGCTGCTCGGCGACCCCGGACCCGACGACGCCATGGTCCTGCGCATGCTGCAGTCGGCCGTGCGCGTGCCCGACCACGGCAAGCGCGTGCCATTCCGTTTCCTGCGCTTCAGCGGCGACGCGCGCCATGCGTTTGGCGAACGACTGGCCGCGCGCAGCCTGGCGCTCAACCCGAACGCCAGCGAGGCGGTGATCGACAAGGATCGCCATCGGTTCTCGTATGCGCCGTTGGTCGTTGCGGTGATCGCCCGCCTTGGCCCGGACGAGAAGATTCCCGAATCCGAACGCTTCTCGTCGGCCTCGTGCGCGTGCTTCGCGTTGCTGCAGGCTGCGCACGCGCTGGGCTTCGCCGGCATCTGGCTGACCGGCTGGCTGGCCTATGACCCGGAGGTTCGCGGTTGGCTGGGGCTGAGCGAGTTCGAGCGCGTGGTCGGCTTCGTCCACATCGGCACGCCCAAGCGCGACGTCCCCGAGCGCGATCGCCCCGATCCGGCGGAACTGCTCAGCGCCTGGGTGCCTACGTGACGCCCGCCCCGCCGCCCGGCGACGCGGTCCGGACGCATGCGCCGCTGTACCTGGTCGATGCCAGCCTGTACGTGTTCCGCGCCTGGCACTCGATGCCGAACGAGTTCCACGACGCCGACGGCTGGCCCACCAACGCCGTGCACGGGTTCGCGCGGTTCCTGCTGGAGCTGATCGAGCGCGAGCGCCCGAAGCACATCGTCGTCGCCTTCGACGAGGCACACGATTCGTGCTTCCGCAACGCGATCTATCCCGCCTACAAGGCCAACCGCGATCCGGCGCCGGAGGAACTGCGACGCCAGTTCGGGCACTGCAAGGCGTTGTGCGTCGCGCTCGGACTGGCGGTGCTGTCGCATCGCGAATACGAGGCCGACGACCTGATCGGCAGTGCCGCCCACGCCGCGCGCGCGCACGGCTTCCGCGCCGTGATCGTGTCGGCCGACAAGGACCTCTCGCAACTGCTCGGCGACCAGGACGAGCAGTGGGACTATGCCCGCAACCAGCGCTGGGGCGCGGCCGGCGTGCCGGCGCGGCATGGCGTGCAGGCGCGGCAGATGGCCGACTACCTGGCCCTGTGCGGCGACGCGGTCGACAACATTCCCGGCGTGCCCGGCATCGGCGCCAAGACCGCGGTCGCGTTGCTGGCGCATTTCGACACCCTCGATGCGTTGCTGGCGCGCGTCGAGGAAGTCCCGTACCTGCGCCTGCGCGGTGCCGCCAGCGCCGCCGCCAAACTGCGCGAACACCGCGAGCAGGCGTTGCTGTGCCGGCGGCTGTCGACGATCGCGCTGGATGCGCCGCTCGATGG